>ENA-OQRC01002460-OQRC01002460.1-human-gut-metagenome-genome-assembly--contig:-NODE-2460-length-10482-cov-4.472523_pt1 | contig 10482 bp, 3 predicted proteins | sample MGYA00243236_ERZ505102 | MGnify/ENA primary metagenome ERZ505102 (study PRJEB26097, sample SAMN02712089) | human gut metagenome | biome: Gut microbiome | host: Homo sapiens | place: Denmark: Copenhagen... | reverse complement strand
ACGGCGTTTTAAATAAAGAATCAAATAAACGGAACATCCAATAATCAAAAGTATATAAATGCAATAAGCCCAAATTGACAGATAGAAAGGAGGTAAAATCCGGATGCTCAACGAGATTTCATTATTATTCCAAACGCCATTGTCATTTGCAGCTTTCACCCGAAATACATAATCACCATAACGCAGATTAGCATAGGTTATCAACGGACTCTCACCGATAGATAACCACTCATTATCAAACCCTTCCAATTTATACATCAGTTTATTCATTCCGGGAGCTTGATAACCAAGAGCCGAGATGCGGAAAGAAAATGAATTCTGATCAGCCCGGAGTACTATCTTATCAGAAAAAGTGATATTCTTTTCCAAAGGCGAATTAGGTTCATCTGCATACACTTCTTTATTAAACAGCAAGAAATCTGTAATCACTACTGTGGGAAGATTCTTATTCTCCGAGAAGCTTTTAGGATTAAAAGCTATAAAACCATCAATTCCACCAAAATAAATCATTCCATTTTCATCTTCAAAACTGGACCGATAGTTAAACTGATCACCCAACAGACCATTGGCAGTAGTGTATACTTTCATCGTTTCAGTTTTTGGCTGAAAATAGACAAGTCCATTGTTAGTTGTTAGCCACAGCTGTCCATCTTTATCCTCTACAATCTGATAAACAACATCGCTAGGTAGTCCGTCAGTTGAGTTATAACTAGTAAACGTCTCTGACTCCGGATGAAATAAGCAAAAACCTCCTCCCTGAGTTGTTAACCAAATCCGGTGATAGGAATCTTCAAAAATACTAGAAACCTTATTATATGAAAGACTTGTGGTATCTTTTTCATCATGCACATAGTTTTTCCATTTCCGATCGTTCACATTATAACAATAAGCACCATTAGCATAAGTTGCCAACCAGATATTACCACCAGAATCTTCCTTTATATCATATACAAACTTCCCATTCAATTCCGGTATACGGTCAAAATCGTCCGATTGCTTATTATATTTTACCAGTCCGAACATCGTTCCTAAGTAGATGTCACCTGTGGCGGTTCTACAAATTGCAAAAATACTATTATCAATCAAAGAACGGGGAGAGCTGTTCTTCTGATATGTCTTCAAAACAGTCCCTGTACGGGTATCTATAATCTTCAATCCTTTAGAGAATGTGCCAACCCAAAGTTTATCGTCCACTAAACATAACCCATGTATATTGGTAAATCCCGCACTAGGAGCAAAAAAAGAAAATTCTTTTGTATTCAAATTAAAACGGTTCAACCCGCCATCTTCCGTACCAATCCATAACACACCATAGTTATCACGACAAAATTCACGTACCCGCTTACCATGCAGACTATTTTCCTCTCCTTTCGGATAATATTTCTCAAAATGGGTATACGAGCGCGGATAATAGTTTACTCCGCCAAAATACGAACCGATCCATATACCATCTTCACGGTCTTTGCAAAAAGAATAAATTGCATTATCAGACAAAGAATAGGGATCATACTCAGAACTACGCAAGTGCGTATACTTCCCCGTGCGGAGATTATAAATATAAGCTCCGCTTTCTGTACCTATCCATAACTCATTATCCGTAGCAAAAAGTAATGTCCGACAATAGATGGATTCATTATCTTCATCTTTCAACAACAAATCCCGTAATTTACCCGAAGTCAGATTCAATTCTTTCACTCCTCCTTTTAAAGAACCAATATATAAACAATTGTATGCTCCCGGGAGTATTTCGCTCACAACGTCATTATTATAAGTTTCCTCATTATCAATAGGTGATATATAAGGATGAAGAGTTTTCAACTCATCTTTCGAATAAAACAATCCGTCACCGTAGAAGCCAATCCAGATAGTACCACTATTATCAACCGTCAGGCATTTCACATTGGTAGAGACCAATGGATGATCGGTCAGAATATAGTTTCTCAAGGTTTGCTTTTTCAAATCATAACAAAACAAGTTTTGCGCCTCTGCAGCTATCCATACCCTTCCCTGACTGTCTCCTGAAATCATAGCAACGGCTCGTTCCACCCTTGTGTTTTTGTCACTCTGTTCTACAAAATGACGAAAAGTATCTTTCTCCGGATAATAGATATAGACTCCCACATCAGTCCCTACCCAGATATTACCTTCGATATCTTCATAAAGAGAAGTCACAAAATTATTGCCCAGACTTCTCGGATTGTTTCTATCGTACTTAAAATGCCGGAAAGATACCCCATCATATCGATCTAATCCATCTTTCGTACCAAACCACATAAAACCTTTCGAGTCCTGCAAGATAGCACTGACTGTGTTTTGTGACAACCCATTCTGGCTACTAAGATTCTTAAAATAATAATGTTCATTAACCGTTTGTGCACGGCTAAGAATTCCAATTATTAAAGAAATAAACGTTATTATAATTTTTTTCATATATTCGGTTTATAACACTTCTTTTATTCAACTTACCAAATGTAGGTGAAATAACAATCGAAAAATAGAAGATACGTCCCAATGAATGAAAAAATAGTCTTATTTCTCTATTTTAATACGTGCATCTACGGCCACAACAGCCTTTTCCGTTGCGAGAAGCGGATTGATATCCATTTCTTTGATTTCCGTTGCAAACCGGAGCAAGGTAGACAAACGGACAATAATTTCAGCAAATTTATCCTCGTTTACTCCCTTCTGGCCTCGCGTTCCCTGGATGATTTTATAGGCGCGCAATGAGTGAATCATCGAATAAGCCTCCTCATAAGAAAGCGGAGCCAAACCGGAAGATACATCTTTGAGCACTTCCACAAAAATACCCCCTAAACCGCAAAGCACTACATGGCCGAACTTCTCCTCATATTTCGCACCAATGAACAGTTCTGTCCCTTTCAGCATAGGCTGCACCATTATCGACCTGGCATCAGGGATCTGCATCATCCGGTCAAATTCCAGTGCCAAGTGTTGCTCGCTTTTAATATTCAGCACCACTCCGCCGACATCCGATTTATGCACCGGACCGACAACCTTAGCCACTACGGGGAATCCACATCGGCGGGCGAAGGCTACGATCTCTTCCTTATTATCCGAAACAAATTCGTCTACCAACGGGATACCTGCCGCATGGAGCAATGCCTGTACATAATGAGGCTCGATATATCCGTCTTCCGGAATCGAATCAATAATACGACGAATCCTCGGGACATCCACTCCAAACAATTCTATTTCAGGAACAGCCGGTTTAGGAGCATTAACGATACGCGAAAGGGCCGTCCCGAGTGTCACTTCATCGGCAAAGTTCACGTGCCCTTTAGCAAGAAACGCTGCAACTTCAGCTCCGGCAGTATTGATAGAAGGAAGAATCGGGAAAATCGGTTTCTTGCAAGTTTGCATCTTCTCGTGAAGCACATCATACATTTCAAACATAGTAACCAATCCCGGAGTTCCGAAGATAGCCATCATGGCATCTATGTTTTCAAGCTTTTCTTCACAGTAATCAATGCAGAGACGCAAATGCTCCGGTGTCCCGGTAGCCAGAATATCTATCGGATTTCCAACGGCAGCACCGGGAAAAAGTTGAGCTTTCAGTTCTTCCGCCAATTCGCCTTCGAGCTTCGGTACGTTCAAACCGCCTTTACTCAACGCATCTGTCAACATTACCCCCGGTCCTCCGGCATGAGTGATAATGGCAAAATTCTTTCCTTTCAATTCGGGTAAAGTAAATACACAACCTACGGTCGTCAGTTCCTCGCGAGAGAAACAACGCACAATTCCTGCTTTACGGAACAACGCCTCTACCGCTGAGTCGGAACTTGCAATCGCTCCCGTATGAGAAGACGCCGCACGGCTTCCGCTCTCCGAACTTCCGGCCTTGATAGCAGCAATCTTACATCCTTTTCTTATCAAAGAGGAAGCATGAAACAATAATCTGTCCGGGTTCTGAATACTTTCAATATAAAGCAATTTCAGATGTGAATCTTTCTCGGGATCAAAGTTCTCGTCCATAAATTGCAAGACATCTTCTACACCGATCTGTTTGGCATTACCTACCGACCAGACAGAATTAAATTGCAATCCTTTCGTCACCGCACTTTCCAGAATAAACACCGCTGTTGCACCGGAACTGGAGATTAGATCAACTCCTTTCAGGTTCAGGTTAGGGATAGGTTGGCTGAACACGCTATGATGCCAGGTATTCATCAAACCGATACAATTAGGTCCAATCAGCGAAGCGCCGTATTTATTCACAGTTTCCAGGATACGTTCTTCCAATAGCGCCCCTTCATGCGTTTCTTCTCCAAATCCGGCAGAGAGTATGACAAACGCCCGAGTTTGTTTTGTACTAGCCAATGTTTCCACAATATCGGGACACAGTCCGGCAGGCACAGCCAATACTGCCAAATCCGTATCAGGAAGATCTTTCACATCTGCAAAGGCGGGAACTCCTTGTACTTCCTTCTCCTTCGGGTTTACCGCCCGAAGTTCTCCCTGATAACCTCCGTTTATCAAGTTCTTTAATATTGCGCCACCCGGCTTATGTACATTATTCGAAGCCCCTACTACAACAATACTTTCAGGGCGAAGCAACTGGGTTGTTATCATATCATACGCTGGTTTTCATTTAACTTAGGTACAAATATATTCTTTCTTATGAGAAAAAAGAAAGAAAAAGGGGAGAATTGCATATAGAAATAGGCTATCGAGAAGAAAAAAAATAAAATATCAGTTAGATTATACTAGCTTTTTGAAATATAAAAGGGCATCTTACTATTTGTACTAACCCGCCCTTCTCTAGAGATTTACACAGTAATTGTTAGGATTTAACGAATGATATCTCTCAGACTCCGGATCTACTACATACCAACATCCAATAGCTGCATCATACAAAATAATCTTGCTCTAATATGCTGATTTAGTTTAGACAACTTATATATCAGAGCAAGACTGTTTTATTAACTTTATATTACGATAAGACAGATAACATAAAATTATAATGGTATTTGTTTATAAAATTTCGAAACTAATAATATGTCATTAGTTGCAAAATCAAAATCAATCCAAATAGTTTTCTGAAAAAAATAAAAGAATCTATGCTGCACTTGGATATTATTACATTTCGCAGAAACCTTGTAAAAGCCGACCCTCATTTTCTTCTTTTCCAACAGCATTGGAATCTCATAAGCTTTTAAAAAGCCATTATATAATACCTTATCATCCACCGAAATAGTAACATTAATTTCTTTGCTATTTTCATAAGAGTTACCTACAAATATTAACGCAGTTCTGGATGTAACACACACACAACACACACATAATATTATTCCTATCGTTATTATTTTTTTTTCCCTTTCATAATTTCATCTACATTATCGCCATTTAAGACCTAAATTATATATATCGACAACAAGATTATTATAATGAATATATGGATAAGGTATTTTTCTACCCATATATTCTAAATAATTGCTACCTTTATTTAGATTATTTTGTTGCTGCAACATGATAACTCTTTGGTTGCTATTGCTGTTGTGAACAACTCCTCCCTGCTTCATTATATTAAATGGATTCTGCGAATGTGATAATCCAATTGCATGCCCAAACTCATGAGTAGCTGTAAAAGTTTTATTATAAGACAAATTATTCGACAACCAATTATTATTAGCAAAATCGCTTGAAGCCAAAGTCATAACCTTTCCACCTAACATACTTGTTGCTCCACGCGCTCCTTTACTATCGCTATCTGCTAATACAAATAAATGATCAGAGTTTTCGACATCTTTCATAGAAGTTGCAACTTTAATATCCATATCAACCTTTAAATTGTAAGTTTTATTATCGCTCCATTCAAATTTTCCTTCATAAGTACTTTTTATATCAGAAACTATATCTTTGGCAGCTCTAGCCATATTTATATTATCACTTGAATTATTAAATATCTTTGCAGTTACATACATAGTGACAATATCACCATTCCGAGTATACCAAATACTATCTCCATTCACATCAATATTATTCACCGGATTATTTGCGCCATATTGATAAGGTGATAAAGAAACATACTTCTCTGAAAATCTATCAGTTTTCATAAATCTCCCTAATGCAGCATCATACATCCTCGCTCCATAATCATACCAGTCCAACCCACCTTTACGATCCAACTCCTTGCCATTATACTTATAAGGCTGAGCATCTCCGGTAGAAGAAAACACACCTCCAAACGGATAATAATGATTCACTTCCTCAACCGTTCCCTCCTCATCTACAACCACACGATTATTACCCTGATGATCTTTCAAATAATAATGATACTTACCGTCAGTAAGGGACACATAACCGACTTCTGTCAATAGAATCTGAGGTACTCCATTTTCATAGACCACATTGCCGCAGTAATCCGTTGTAACACTGTCTCCTTCCAGAACGTGCACGGTACGGAGTTTCCTGCCCGCAGCATCATAAAGATAAGATATACTGTCACCATTCGCAAACATTACACGACTAGGCAAATTTAAACAATTATACTGAATAGCAGTTATATTTTTGTTTAAATCTTTAGTCAGGTTGCCGTTTTCATCATATTCATACTCTGTTGGCAAATCAATACCGTCCTTGAACTCGAAGCCGTTATTGAAGGCAGGGGTGGTTGAACGGTCTGTCACCTTCTTTAACCGGTTACCGGCATAACTCAAAGAAAGATCATCAATCACATCATAACCCGTCGCTGAAGTCTGCCCGTAGCGCTTCAGACCCAAGATATTACCCATTTTATCATAGCCCGTCACCTGCTCATTAAAACGGTTGGTATTTACAGAAAGGCTCGGCCCTTCACCATATTCCGCATCAGTCAGGCGACCCAGACGGTCATAACTGAATTTATAACCGCGGGGAGTGGCCCCGGCTCCACTTTTCCAAGTCATACTGCTGATATTACCATTATAACAAGGGACTCCCAAACCGTCGGTATAATGCAAAGACTGGCTAAACTTACCGCCTTCAATACCGGTCAGCCAGTTACGGATATTGTAGGCATAGTCTGTTGCATAAATACCGTTATCCAGTTTGTCTGTCTGCAATCGGCCCAACTCGTCATAAGCGTGTTCCAAAAGCAGGACGGAAGGATTGTTATCGTATTGGTGGCTCACTCGTGTCAGGCGTGACGAATGGTCATAAGTATAGGTATAACGTTCCGTCAATGAATACCCGGAACTATCCGTATGGGTGTGAAGGACGGACAGAGGACTTCCTTGAAAGGAGTACTCAGTGGCGTATGTATCCATGCCTCCATTGACACGGCTTGACAGGCTTTTCACTATCCGCTTATTGATGTCATAATAGTCCGCAGAATAAATGAATCCCGAAGAGCCATGCGTACAAAGTATGCTACCCGTAAGATTACCGGTCGCACTCACAGTTCCTTCCGGAAAATTATATGCAGAAAAGCCATTTCGTGTTCTAAAATCATACGTATCATAGTAGTTCACCACATATACACAAGGATCAACCAGATCAAAAGAACTCTGATAACCACTGTACGCCAGGCCGGTGTCGCCTTCCATAAGAGTACCTAAAACAACTGTCTCACCGGCAGTCCGAACATGTTTATCGCTGTTGCTACATTCGCCCTCCACGACGACACGCCCATAGACATCATAAACAAAGAATGACCAAAGAGAATCATTACGCTGACAGCCATCCTGAGAGAAAACCAAACGGTGTGCCGCGTCATAAACCAGGTAAGAAGGGGCGCAACCGGGAAGCTTCTTATAAACAAGACGATCCAGATAGTCATAACGATATATGTAAGCATAAAGATCCAGATCCGGATGATCCTGGTAACCCGGAGGAAGCACAAACACCAGATTGCCATACTCATCGTAGACAAAATAAGTATCAAAAAATGTATCACCATCCAGAATGCGTGAAAGGACCAACTGATTTTCACTATTATAAAATTCCCAATGCATGTTGCCATCTTCGTCCTCGCTGCGTATGCCGCGAAGGCTACCGTCTGCATAGGGACTATCGCTCTCTACCAGCTCGCCGCCGGCGGATACCAGATAACGCTTGCAACGTTGGACGGGTATACTCTCAAGATTACAGCTATATTTTTTGGATACGGCTTTACCGGTCCATTCATCACCAACACCAAACTCTTTTAACAGTAAACTACGGTGGGAAGCCTCATACGCGAAACGTGAACAGACGTTGCTGTGCCCGTAATACTCCTGTGCCGACTTTAATATTTGCTTATAATTCCCGGAAGCCCCTTCCGACAACACAGGAACCGGAAGAGTACGGGACTGTAAATTTCCCAATGAGTTATATTCATAACTTTCAGTCAGGTCTTTGCCCTGCGGGGTTATTCCGACGTGTATCTTCTGAGAAACACCGCCAAAACCATCCCCATAGGACACATCAGTCAGGGAGCGCACACCGTTCGTTTTCAACAGCGAAGCTGCTCCGGTATATTTGTCAAGCGGAGTTACCGTAAGTATGCCATAACGGTCACTCATGTTCACAGTCTTCCTCTGAGCGCAAAGAAGACCGGAGCTTGCACTTATCAATACAAGAACAATGATTCTTTTTATATTCATAATTTTTCCTTTTAACAGTTTCTTATTCATTTCTTATACTCATTATACTCCAGCACAGCGCCGTCCTTATCACGGATTTCCGTCAGTCTCCCGAAGCCGTCATAGCTGTATGTAGTTACATTCCCGTTAGGTTCATTCATATAGACAACTCCCCGTTGCGGAGCATATCTATAAACGGTCACCCGGCAAGGGGCGGGGAAAGCATTACGCAACGGAAGCAATACATTTTCAAGGGCACTGCCGTCAAGGTTTTGAAGAGACTCCACACTCACGCGCAGCCCGGAAACGACTTCCTGATATGACGCCCCTTCCACAATAGCCACCGGACGACTGTAGTTGTATCCCCAGAGCAATGCGACCACAGGAGCATCCGCACGGCGGATCTCACAAACATTGCCATAAGCATCGTGTACAGGATAAGATTCACTCATTGAAAAGAGCCCCTCATGCTTCCAGACGCTCACCTCGTCCAGCAAGGCCGAACCGGAGCCGGGATCCAGAGTATAGTCGAAACTGGTAAAGGAATCATCCATATAGCCTTCAGGACCTTCCACAGATTCTCCTATATGGGCAGGTCTCAATATATCATTGGCAGCCGTCATCGCCCTTCCAACGGCATCATTAACATGATATGGATAAGTATAATCACATTTCTTTTTCTTTCCATCGCTATACTTATAAATCTCCCTCACCGGAAGCCCGGATCGTATATCCCAGTCCGTAGAGCCATAAGTCCGGACAACCGTATCACTGACCAACTTACCAGCATAATAATCCGTATTCACAGTGAGCTGGTTTTCCACACGCGTATTCCCCCTGCCAATGCTATACCTGTACTCACGATAATAAAGGTCATCGTCCGTTTCCACACCGGACTGTTCTGCAACAACCAGATTGGCACGCCGCACTTCACGTCCCGCCACCAAAGGAGTATTATTGTTCAAAGATATTTCAGTATATGTATGCTCCTCATCATGCACAGGTTGGCCCGTATCTACATCATAATCCGTTCTCCTGACCAGTTTGCCCTTCTTATAATGGGACACCTCATCATGCACCATACCATTTATTATACTTGGAAAATAGAAATTCGTATTGTATTCATAGTCTTCACGAGATACCGTTTTTCCATAATTATCTTTCTCCACAACACTCACATTAGGATATAGGACAGAGACTCCCGCTGTAGCACCGGCATCGGCCACCGGCAGGGATGAATACAAACGATAACGCATGCTGGTACGAGAGTAGGTACGCAAATAAAGTTTCTCCATCTCATCGACAAAAGTCACTTGAGGAGCATAACCTGTCGGAATACCGTCTTTCTCATACAAGAAACGACGTTCATTCTTCAGCGTACCTTCCACATCACGGCATTGGATAGAATAAATTCGCAAACCACCGGCATAAGATGAAATTGCATTCCCATATTCATCTGTATCGGGATATGTATTGAGCTCATACACTAATTCCTCTCTTGCACCTGTCGGATATTTAATAGACTGCAACGAATAAACCTGGGCGAATAAAATGTCCGGTGTACGGTCCGCACCTCCAATATAAGCATAACATACACCCCGGTCGCCATCGTAAGGCATTCCAAACTCCACCAATTGTCTTTCTACAAGATCGGTATTACCGGTCCGTCCGTTATAATATCCGAATTTATCCACTGCTTTGGTCTGCGTCGGCGAATAGTCATCCACGTAATCATTATATGACATTGTATAACTACGGCTTTGATTATTGACCAGCTCTGTAAACTTGACCTCAGCAAGCAGGCTGCGTCCCATGAACCGCAGTTGCTTATAATTCAATGTGACACGTTGGATTTCCGCCCCATTTTCATAAATATGAACGGTTTTCAGAAGAGAAGAAGAATAATCAAAAACGACTTTTC
>ENA-OQRC01002451-OQRC01002451.1-human-gut-metagenome-genome-assembly--contig:-NODE-2451-length-10511-cov-6.078711_pt1 | contig 10511 bp, 7 predicted proteins | sample MGYA00243236_ERZ505102 | MGnify/ENA primary metagenome ERZ505102 (study PRJEB26097, sample SAMN02712089) | human gut metagenome | biome: Gut microbiome | host: Homo sapiens | place: Denmark: Copenhagen... | reverse complement strand
GAAATCATCGGTTTTTCGTTTTATTACTTTACTTAGCGTAACTTTTCCACACTCTCACAGTTACTACTTATCAGCAGTTACTCCTGTTTTTAATGATGGAACAGACGGATACCGGTGAATGCCATTACCATATTGTACTTATCACAGCACTCAATCACGAGATCATCGCGGACAGATCCTCCAGGCTGAGCAATATAAGCAACACCACTTTTATGTGCACGTTCAATATTATCTGCAAACGGGAAAAACGCATCAGATCCCAGCGTAACACCTGTCAGCTGATCCAGCCATGCACGCTTCTCTTCTCTTGTGAATACTGCAGGTTTTTCAGTGAACGATCTCTCCCAGTTTCCATCACCGATCACATCCATGTATTCCTCACCCATATAAACATCAATCGCGTTATCACGTTCTGCACGGGTAATACCCTCTTTAAACGGCAGATTCAGTACCTGTGGACTCTGGCGCAGCCACCAGTTGTCTGCTTTCTGTCCGGCCAGACGGGTACAGTGTACACGGGACTGCTGTCCGGCGCCTACACCGATGGCCTGTCCGTCTTTTACGAAACATACAGAGTTAGACTGGGTGTATTTGAGGATGATCAGAGAAATCTTCATATCTCTCTTTGCCTCTTCGGTCAGTTCTTTGTTATTTGTCACCAGATTGGAAATCAGTTCATCATCAATTGCCAGTTCCTGTCTTCCCTGTTCAAAAGTAACACCAAACACTTCTTTATGTTCCAGTGGAGCCGGTACATAATCCGGATCAATCTGAATCACATTATAATTTCCTTTTTTCTTCTGAGACAGAATCTCCAGAGCTTCCGGTGTATAACCCGGTGCAATTACACCGTCAGATACCTCTCTCTTGATCAGCAGGGCGGTATCTTTGTCGCATACGTCAGACAGAGAAATAAAATCACCGAAAGAAGACATACGGTCTGCACCTCTTGCTCTTGCGTAAGCACAGGCAATCGGAGAGAAGTTTTTCCAGTCCATATCATCTACCCAGTAGATTTTTGCCAGTGTCTCACTTAACGGAAGTCCCACGGCAGCCCCTGCCGGGGATACATGTTTAAAAGAGGTTGCTGCCGCCAGACCGGTTGCCTGTTTCAGATTGGATACCAGCTGCCAGCCATTAAAAGCATCCAGAAAGTTAATGTATCCAGGTTTTCCGGAAAGCACTTTGATCGGAAGATCCGATCCGTCATTCATATAGATTCTGGAAGGTTTCTGATTCGGGTTACATCCATACTTTAACTGTAATTCTTTCATTGTGCTTCTCCCTCTCTTATTTATTTTTATTTACAATTCTTGTCTCGCAGGTACCGTCTGCAATATTGATATAACGTACAAACAGAGATACTTTATTTTCTTCATTCAGGCTTTCCCATAACAGACCGGTAAATTCATCAATCTCATCCGGAATTGCCACAAGCTTCGGTTCTCCTTCAAAACTGGGCAGCGGATTGCCATCGCCCATATATGTATGAATAAAATGTCCTTCCCCTGCAAGTGCTGTTCCATAAGAGAATGTATAACGGTTACAGGAGTCCGGATTGCCATTATTGCTTTTTAAGATAGACATTGCATAATCAAACGCTCCGTTTTCAATATGCATCACTCCGGAGATTCGAGGAGTGTAATTTGGTGCATCCGGTTCAAATTCCCTGGATGTCAGAGCCTGCTCAAATGTCAGCTGTCTGTCCATTCCCTCATAAATAGTATCTGTCTGGTCTCCGTTGGTTACGATGGTTTTATTGCCCAGCACACGTACCGGCGCATAGATAATAAGACTGGGATCCACCAGTTTGGAAGGATCAAAGGCCTGGGTACGGATTCCCTGTCCTTCTTCTACAAAGACACGGTTTCTGCTGTTTTCACTTCTTCCCATGATGAAATAGGCCGCAACTGCTTTCGTTCCGTCTGCAGATCTGCCAATTACAATTCCTCTTCCCGGGTATGAATTTCCTCTCAGTTCCTGTTCCAATGATATCATCTTCATGAACAATTCTCCTTTTGTCTTATGTTTTGATTTTACCATGATCCGGATCGGTATAGCGAATCTTCATAACGAAAATCACTATACCCGGCTTTTCCCGTTTTCTCCATACTACGCAGAAATTATGCTGAAAATGAAAAAAGCCTACAATCCGAGCTACACTGCCCAGACGGTCGGCTTCAAACCCTTATACTCCCCGTGGTAAACTCCACTTCCGTCAGTCATATAAGTTACTTCAAAAATAGCATTTATTTTTCTTTCTGTCAACCCTCTTTTTATAATTCCAGCCCTTCAGCAAACAGTAACGTTTTGTTCACTCCGTGCACAGTAACACCTGGTTACCGATGAAGTGGCAGACGCACTTTCATCTGTTCTCCCCGATATCTGTCGTAATGTTTTCGAATAACCACTGCTGAAATCAGACAGCAGCCAACACCGATACCCGTCATCGCCACACGACAGAAAACATTAACCGAAAACAACACAAATGTGCAGATTGAACGGTAAAAGTGTGGCTCGATCACGATCACCAGGGAAAAGATCAGATACAAAGCTGCCAGTGACAGTACCGGAAGCCAGAACGGTACCAGTCCAAGCAGAACCCCGAAGGATACTGCAATGGCCTTTCCACCTTTCTGTGGCTGAAAGAACGGGCAGGCATGTCCGAAAACCGGAGCTGCCAGAATCAGCGCAAAGCTCCATCGTGCCGGATTCACCTCCCGCAACGCCAGATGCACCGGAAGATAACCTTTCAGCAGTTCCATGCACAGCACCAGAATCCCGATCGGTATGCCCGCACAGGTAAAAGCATTCGCCGTTCCCGGGTTTCCATCCGGACTTTCCGCTGTAATATCAATTCCTTTCAGTGCCTTTGGCAGCAGATAGCTGTACAGGATACTGCCGGACAGATACCCGCCTATGATATAACACCACTCCTGCCATGTGATCATCTCTCGTTTCCCCCCTGTTTCTTTTTGTACTTTCGCTTTCAAATCGTTCTTCGATGGAAGTACCTCTTTTTCGTCCTCTTCATTGCTGCTGTTCTATATAACTATGTAACGTTTCCGTTTCTTCACAGTTACGAGCCAAAATGCATCTGGAATACTATCTACCAAATAATTTCTAGTCTATCATTTCATTCGCTTTACCGACCAGCTCTTCCAAAAGTTTACAGATACGCTCTGCCGCCTCCGGTCTACTGTTCTTTTTCTGTGCTTCCTGCATCTCCACGCGCAGTTTTTCTCGATCCAGAAGTTTTTCTCCCGCGCGCACCTGTCCGACAAACGAACGTTTTCCGATGGACATGCCATGTTTCTGGAAGAATTCCACATTTTTCGTCTCGCATCCCGGAATCGGATTCGTATGTACCATCGGAATTCTCATCATGGCTGCTTCCGTGCTACTCAGCCCCCCGGGCTTTGTAAAAATCACATCACAGGCTGCCATATAAGCCGCTACCTGATCCGTATAGCCGAGAACCTTCACATTCTTTCTATGAACCAGCTCCCGTTTTAAAAGTTTTTCCAGCTTTTTATTATTACCACAGATAACTACCATATTTTCATCCGCTTCCATCCTGCGTGCCAGTTCCAGTACAAAAATCTGGATCTTTCCAAAACCCATACTGCCTCCCATCACCAGATAACTTTTGTTATTCTGTGGAATATGACAGATTTTTCTTGCTTCCTTCTTATTCCATTGTTTCATAAAGCTCTGGCGTACCGGAATTCCCCACGGAAGAAGTTTTTCTCTCGGAATACCCCGTTTTACAAACTCTTCGATCAGATCTTCATGGGGAATCACATAATACTCGCAGTCAGTTTCCTCCCAGAAAGGAATACAGGTATAATCTGTTCCGATCGCAACCACCGGAATCTTCAGCCACCCTTTTTTCTTCATTGCCGTCAAAGTCTCTGCGGGGTACAGATGCGGAGTTACAACAGCATCAAACCGGTTCTGTTCCAGATAGCCCTTTAATGTCCCCGCCAGAAGACTGCAGGCATAATATACCGGTGACTTTCTCTTATCTGAAGAAACCCAGCCTCCCAGCCGGTAACCCAGACCAAATAACAACGGAAAATGCTTCACGATTCCCACATAGGCTCCGCCCACAGCTTTCGATGTCCGCGCTCCTTTCAGAAGCATCATATCTTCCATCACTACCTGATGTCCCTGCAGTTCCAGATATTCTTTCACCGCCCAGCCGGCAGAATTGTGTCCCTCCCCGGTATTGCAGGATAATATCAATATCTTCATTCGTCCGTCTCCATTCTGCATTCTGTTTCCTGTTTTGCCTGATACTTTTACTTTCTGTTGCTCACAATATACGATTCTGCTCTTTTCTTTTTATCATACCAGTTTTCTGTCTGTTTTTCAAACAACACCGTTAATAACCTCTGTATTCCTTCTTCTCTTTTTATAAAAACTCCGTCACATGTTTTCTGTATCGTAACGGAAACATATTTCTCTGGCAACCCGGATTCTCCCTTTTCTCCACTGCAATCGTGTAGAAAAATTCTTTCCACATCTTCGTATAAAGATCTTCCTGCTGTTCTGTCTGACGAAGCCTCTCCATCTCTTCTGCCCGGAACTCCGTAACATAAAACGGCTCATTTTTCGGATGGATCACCCCCAGGCCTCGCCCATCATCAATAATCATCCAGTCTTCCGATGGCATCCTGTCTGCAAAATGTCCTGCTACCAGTGCCACCACATTTCCCTTTGGCTCCATATGCGCGACATAAATCCCCGGTTCGATTCTCGTAAACCGTAAAAATTCTCGGAAAAAATGTCTTTCATTCGATACCTGTCGACTCAGTTCAAAGATCTGCATCACTGATTCTTCTCTCAGACACTCGGTTACTTTCCCTCCCACAGCAAATCCTATCCTCAGAAAACGATAAATATCATCCAGCCGCCCCGGATCATTGCTCATAGCCGCCAGATAGACCTGATAATAGGCTTTTGCAGATATTTTGGTCCGAATTGATCGAACCACCTTGTGTGCCAGCTCCGGATCCACCTCCACGTGAACATATTCCGTCAGAAGGTCCATCTGTTCCACCGGTTCGATTTCCAACCTGACATTCTGGCTTCCTTTTTTTGCCTCCCATACCCGGTAGATACAGGTCATCATACTCTCAAAATCTTCTTTACAGGTAAAACAATACATTTCCGTTCCCTTTCTTCTCATGCTTGCACACCAAAATCTCCGAACAATGACATCTGATGATACTCCTGCTGATTCATCAGCTGCCAGTTTTCTTTATATTCTACACTGGTCAGCTGTTTGGTGATAAAATCCTCTTCCATCGGAATCCTGTACATCATCTTTCCGTTACAGGTGATAAAATAATGCGCTCTTTTTAAAACGACACCCATCTTTTTCAGATGGTCAAAGTCCAGACTTCCGTATCTCCTTGCGCGCACGATCCTGCCCGCTGATTTTGGTCCCACACCCGGAATCCGCAGGATCCGCTCATAAGATGCAGTATTGATCTCCACCGGAAAAAGTTCCAGATGCCGGAGTGCCCACTCACACTTTGGATCAATCTGCTCGTTAAAATTCGGTCTCTGTTCTGACAATAATTCCTCCGCATGGAATCCATAAAACCGTAGCAGCCAGTCTGCCTGATAGAGACGGTGTTCCCTTAAAAGGGGTGGTTTTTCATCAATCCCCGGGAGATCCGGGTCTTCGTTCACAGGCACATAGGCAGAGAAAAATACTCTTTTAAGATCATACTTCTGATACAGGTTCTGCGTCGTGCAAAGCAGATGGTAATCTGTCTCTGGTGTTGCCCCAATGATCATCTGTGTACTCTGTCCTGCAGATGCAAAGGGTCGGTTTTTCAATTTTTCATGTTCTTTTGTTGTAATCCGGTAAACGGAAGACTCTCCGATCCGATCCGTTTGATTTCCCGTAATTTTCCTCTGCTCTTCCGAAAAAATACTGTCCGTCAGATACCGATTGGATGTGCTCCGTTCCAGATACGCACTTTTCCCCTGTGCCAGTCGGTTTGCAGCAATCGTATCCGTCACCTTCGCCATCGGCTTTAATATTGTCTGATGAGACTTGTTAGGGGCAAGTTTTTTCATTCCCTCTGCTGTCGGCAGTTCCAGGTTGATACTCATACGATCTGCCAGATAACCGGCACGCATGATCAAGTCGTCTGGTGCCCCTGGAACTGCTTTTACATGAATATATCCGTTGAAATGATATTCAGTACGGAGAAGCTGCAGCGCCTCACATATCTTTTCCATCGTATAAGCCGGATTCTTTTGTACTCCGGAACTGAGAAACAGCCCTTCGATATAGTTTCTTTTATAGAATTCCACTGTCAGCTCACACAGTTCCCTGGGGGTAAATGCAGTACGCTCTGTATCGTTCGATACCCTGTTTGCACAGTATTTGCAGTCATAAACACAATGATTCGTCATCAGCACCTTTAATAGCGAGATACATCTGCCATCCGCTGAAAAACTGTGGCAGATTCCACAGGCTTTTGAATTGCCCAGAGATCCTTTCATACCCTTTCTGTCCACACCACTTGACGTACACGCAACATCATACTTTGCCGCATCTGCCAGAATCCGCAGTTTTTCCTGTATCGACAGCCCTTGTCTCAATTCCATTTCTTTCACCTCCATCATTTCTTTCATTATACACGAATATATGTTCGGTGTAAATCTTTTTTCGAACATTTGTACGTATTATTGTTTCAGGTGTCTGCTGAGCCTGCCACCGAAAGCTCCTTTCAGATACTAAGTACGAAAAAAAGAAAAACTTCTGTCAGCGCATTCGCCAACAGAAGTTTTTCTTTTTTCACTTGTTAATGAATTAATGTAATTGTTGAAAACAGAGATGCCAGTGTATTGGCAACTGTAGACATACTCTTAATAAAAATATCCAATGCCACGCCGACAACGTCTTTTCTTGTATCACCAACAGTGTCACCGGTAACTGCTGCTTTGTGAGCAGCCGATCCTTTCCCGTGCCCTTCAAGAGCTTCACTTTCAATGTATTTTTTCGCATTATCGAAAGCTCCACCGGAGTTACCCATAAACAGTGCACGCGGAATCGCCACGATTGTGGCACCGATCAGGATACCGCCTACAAACTGTACCCCAAAGACAAATCCGCCGATTACCGGGATACAAAGTGCCAGTACAGACGGTACTACCATTTTTTTCAAAGCCTGGTTTGCAGCCATACCGATCAGTTTATTATAATCCGGTTTTACTTTTCCTTCCAGTACACCGGGAGTGGAAAGCATCTTATCACCCTCATCGGCCATCAGTTTGGCTGACTCGATAGTGTTATCAGTGAGCATCGCAGAGAAATACTCGATCAGTGCACCACCGATCAGGCCACCGGCAACCACAATGAATGATGCAATATTTAATACCGGCTCTTCTCCTTTTGCTGTATAGTTTCCTACATAAGCCACAATCAGGGATACAGCTGCAAATGCAGCTGAACCAATAGCAAACCCTTTTCCGATCGCCGCTGTTGTATTGCCTACCGAATCCAGCTTGTCCGTGATGATACGGACTTTGTGTTCCAGATGACAGGATTCTGCCAGACCACCTGCATTGTCTGCGATTGGTCCGAAAGCATCGATGGATACCGTTGCGCCTACGAAAGAGAGCATACCCAGTGCAGAAATTGCTATTCCATAAGTTCCGCTGATTTTTCCGGAGATAAACAGGGCAATACCGATGATGAGGATAGGCAGTAAGGTGGAACGGGATCCGATCGCATCACCTTTTGTGATAACGAAAGCCTCGCCCTCGATTGCCATCTCTGCCAGTTTTTTCGTCGGCTTGTATTTGTCACTGGTATAATATTCTGTAATACTTCCGATCGCAATTCCGCTGACGATACCGAGGATACTTGAAATCCACGGAGATATCCATCCACAGACCATATCTTCATATAACGGAACATTTCCAAACATCATATACGAAGCAACCAGACCCAGGATAACCGTAATTCCTGCTGAAATCCAGGTGGCAAGATTCAGTTCTCTTGACGGATCATCTCCCATCTTCCGTATAAATGCGTAACTCAGGCCGATCAGACATCCAATCAGACCGACACCGGCAAGAATCACCGGGAAAATAATCATACGGATAAAGGTTTCATCAGATACATTCACGATTCCATTGATAAATAAGGTAACTGCAATCATAATAGAAGCTGCGATGGTTGCAACGAAGCTCTCCAGAAGATCTGAACAGTTACCTGCGATATCATTGACATTATCTCCGATAAAGTCTGCAATAACATTTGGCACACGACTGTCATCCTCCGGCATATCATGGCGAATCTTGGCAAGAATATCAGATGAAATATCTGCCGCCTTCGTGTAGTTACCACCTGCAACCCTGTTGAACATGGCTACGATTGAACATCCCAGAGAGTATGTAGTGATTCTCATGATGGAAGGATTGCACTCCAGGTTTGCCACTAGTCCGTGACCTGTTGCGTGAGGATCCACACCCCAGATGATCAGCAACAGCAACAGTCCCAGCATACCAAATGCCTGTACAGCAATGCCACTGACACTTCCACCGCTCAATGCTACTTTTACGGTCTCTCCGATAGAAAGTGATTCTCTTGCCTTGTTTGCTGTACGTACATTGGCATAGGTGGCACTCTTCATACCAATGATACAGACCAGACTGCTCATCAGCCCGCCTAGCAGAAATGTGATTCCACTTGTGGCTTCCACAAACAGACTGAATACCAGAGCAATAATGACTCCTATGATTGCGATCACCTTAAACTCTGCTTTCAAAAATGTACCCGCACCACTCCGAATGATACCGGCCATCTCTACCATCTCGTCGTTTCCCTCTTTCATTTTCTTTACTTTGTTGAAATTAAAAAGGACAAAAACGAGAGCAACTACTACGGCAGCTAACACTGCGTACCAAATAACGGAACTATCCATAAGCTCCACCCCCATAAAATATATTTTTGCAAATTACCGCCTCATCCGGTAACGATTGCCCAAATAGCTTTATATTTTTTTACAAATAAAGGTTCTTTCCACCCCTGTAAATCGCCTTTATTTTCATGAATCGACCTTCTTCCCAATTTATCATCATATTATCATATATTCTTATATTTTTCAATAGATTCTCTTTGCGTTTTTATTTATTTTACACAATACTCTTTCTTTCTTCATTTGCATTTTATCGGTATTTTGCATATTTTTTATTGTGTATCTTTATTTTTCTTGTTATTATTTTTCAACCCTATGCGTATATTACAGAGCAAAAGTATCTCTTGCCACATTGTCACTGAATGTTTTCTGTAAACGAGATGACATACGCTTTGTGAATTTTACTCGTCGCATTACATATTAATAATTGATCCAGTGGATCGATTTTGATTATCGCAGTGCCCGCCAAATCTACATATATGAGATTTCTCTCACTGCTCGCGTAAATCAAAAAAGACCCCGTGGTCTGAATCACTTCAGACCCTCGGGGTCAATCTTTACGTTTGGACACAATTCATGTTTTCACATGCTTTTATATAAATTTAAATTATTTCTGATTGATTGCTGCCTGTGCTGCTGCCAGTCTTGCGATCGGTACACGGAACGGTGAGCAGGAAACATAGTCCAGACCCAGTTTGTTGCAGAATTCTACAGAACTTGGATCTCCACCGTGTTCTCCACAGATACCTACATGCAGGCTTGGATTAACCGATTTTCCTAATTTCAGAGCCATATCCATCAGTTTTCCAACACCTACCTGATCCAGTTTTGCAAATGGATCGTTTTCGAAGATCTTAGCATCATAGTAAGCATCCAGGAATTTACCAGCATCATCACGGGAGAAGCCGTATGTCATCTGTGTCAGGTCATTTGTACCGAAGCAGAAGAAGTCAGCTTCTTTAGCGATCTCGTCTGCAGTCAGAGCTGCTCTCGGGATCTCGATCATGGTACCAACTTCATATGTCAGGTCACTGCCAGCTGCTGCGATTTCTGCATCTGCTGTCTCAACAACAAATTTCTTAACATATTTCAGCTCTTTGATATCGCCTACCAGCGGAATCATGATTTCCGGTTTTACATTCCAGTCCGGATGAGCTTTCTTAACGTTGATAGCTGCACGGATAACTGCGCTTGTCTGCATCTTAGCGATTTCCGGATAAGTTACAGCCAGACGGCATCCACGATGACCCATCATCGGGTTGAACTCATGCAGAGAATCGATGATAGCTTTGATCTGCTCAACAGTTTTACCCTGAGCATCAGCCAGTTTCTTGATATCTTCTTCTTCAGTAGGAACGAACTCATGAAGCGGCGGATCCAGGAAACGGATAGTAACCGGGTTACCTTCCAGAGCTTCATACAGTTTTTCGAAGTCTCCCTGCTGTTCCGGAAGGATCTTAGCCAGAGCTGCTTCTCTTTCTTCTACTGTTTCAGCACAGATCATTTCACGGAATGCATCGATTCTGTTGCCTTCGAAGAACATATGCTCTGTACGGCAAA
>ENA-OQRC01002446-OQRC01002446.1-human-gut-metagenome-genome-assembly--contig:-NODE-2446-length-10518-cov-4.345790_pt1 | contig 10518 bp, 2 predicted proteins | sample MGYA00243236_ERZ505102 | MGnify/ENA primary metagenome ERZ505102 (study PRJEB26097, sample SAMN02712089) | human gut metagenome | biome: Gut microbiome | host: Homo sapiens | place: Denmark: Copenhagen... | reverse complement strand
AAGTACAGATTTATTCTATACAAAAAAAGAATTTAAAGATTTTATTAAGGATTCAAGAGATTATGGGGTAGATATTGTACCAGAAATCGATACTCCAGCACATTCATTAGCACTTACAAAAGTAAGACCTGATTTAAGACATGGGACAAACGGACGTGAAAACGATCATTTGGCTTTAAGAGATAAATATGATGAATCATTAGAATTTGTACAAAGTATTTTTGATGAATATATGACAACAAGTGATCCTGTTTTCGATGAACAAACAACAGTTCATGTGGGTGCAGATGAATATAATGCAGACAAAGAAGCTTATCGTCGATTCTCAGATGATATGTTAAAATATGTACAAAATTCAGGAAGAACAGCACGTATTTGGGGAAGTTTAACTCAATGTTCAGGAAAAACTCCGGTTAGAAGTAAAGATGTTCAAATGAATTTATGGAACTTTGGTTATGCGAATATGGATCAAATGTATGAACAAGGTTATGATTTAATTAACTGTAATGATGCGCAATATTATATTGTTCCTAATGCTGGATATTACTATGATTATTTAAATAGCAACATTTTATATAATCAAGCAATCAACTCGATTAGTGGTGTCACAATTCCTGCTGGTGATGAACAAATGTTAGGGGGCGCTATTGCTGTATGGAACGATATGACAGACTATTTAGAAAATGGTATTAGTGAATATGATGTTTATGATCGTTTACAAAATGCAATTCCATTATTTGGTGCTAAATTATGGGGTAAAGGAGATAAAACATTAGATCAAGCTAATAGTTTAAGAACAACATTAGGGGATGCTCCAGGTACAAATTTTGGTTATGAAGCAGCTAAAGATGAAAATGGTATGATTGCTCATTATGATTTAGATAATCTTAATCAATTAAAAGGCCATGAAAATATCGAACTTGCATCATTAGATAGCCATGATGCATTGCACTTATTAGGAGATACAAGTTATGCAACAACTTCATTAGATACAGTTGGTTTAAATAATGATTTACGTGTAAAAGTAAAACGTGAATCATCAAGTGAAGAAGAACAAATTTTATTTGAAAGTAGCTATGGTTCAATTAAAGCTGTTCAAAAAGGAACAGGTAAAGTTGGATTAAGTAGAGAAAATCATGACTATTCATTTAATTATGAATTACCTGTTAATCAATGGGTTGAATTAGAATTTAAAAATAGAAAAGAAGTTATTGATCTTTATGTAAATGGTCAACTTGTAGATACACTTGGAGATGATGAACAAGTAAATGGTAGACCATTAAAAGCAACAATGATGATTCCAATGGAAAGAATTGGAAGTAAAGAACATGCCTTTAAAGGATATGTAGATGATATTCGTTTAGGTTCAGAAAAATCATTTGCTTCAACAATGGAATTAGATTATTTAGTGACAAGTGCAAGTCATATTGCAGAAGAATCACAAAATAAACAATTACAAGAAAAACTAAAAGAAGCAAAAGTTGCTTTAAAAGAATATGATCCAAATGAACAAACAATTTCAACTCTTACAGATGAAATTAAAGAATTAGTAAATGGAATTGATTACAAAAAAGCAAATTATACAAGAGTAGATCACTATTTAAATTCAATTCCAAAAGATTTATCTATTTATACAGAAAATTCTGTTAAAGACTTGCAATTTGTTATTGATATGATTCAAAGAGAATTACCTAAATCAATGCAAGATACAGTCGATCAATATGAAGTAGAACTTACAAAAGCACTTACTAAACTACAATTAAAATCACAAGTTAATGTCAATTACATTGATAAAAGCAAACTTACAGCAACTGCTTCATCTTATCAACATGATGGATCAGATCCTAAAAATGTATTAGATGATAATCCATCAACAATGTGGCATACAGATTGGAATTTATCAACACCTCATTGGATTGCTTTTGAAAATAAAGAAGAAATGAGTGTCAATGGTTTAACATATGTTCCTCGTCAAACTGGTAAAAATGGAAATGTTACAAAATATCGTATTGAAATAAGTGATGATGGTGTTAATTGGAAAACAGTTAAAGAAGGTAATTTATCAAGTGATTCATCTACAAAAGTCATTGAATTTGATACAGTAAAAACAAAACATCTTCGTTTATACTACGTAGAAGCTGTTAATAATAACGGAAGTGCTGCAGAAATTAAATTACATCGTGCAGATGTACCAGCAGATGTTGATGGTTTAAAAGATGTTATCAATAAAGCTAAAGCTATGGAAGATATTGGATATTTATCTACTTCATGGAATCATTTACAGGATACAATTAAAGCTGCTGAAGGTTTAGTCAATGCAGAAAATCCTAACGCTAATGAAATTGAAATTATGAAACGTCAATTAACAGATGCAATGGTAAAACTTGTATTATCTGTTGATAATGAAAAATTAAAATCATTCGTTGATGATTTATCAAATCTTGAACAAAAAGATTATACAAAGGATTCATGGAAACAATTCCAAACTGTTCTTAAAGAAGCACAGGATGTTTTAAGTAATCTTGATGCTACAAAAGATGAAATCAATGATATGTATCAAAAATTATTAGATGCTTATAATGGACTTGTTATACTTAATGATAAATCTGGATTAACTGATTTGATTAGTAAAGCTGATCAACTTCAAGAAAAAGATTATACAAAAGATTCATGGAAACAACTGGTAGAAGCATTAACTCAAGCAAAAGAAGTATCTGCTAAAGAAGATGCTACAAAAGAAGAAATCAACGAAGCTATTTCTAATCTAGAAAAAACTATGAATGCTCTTAAAAAAGTAGATTCATCTACTAAAGATGATAATACTTCAAAAGGAAATACTTCATCTAAAGATAATCAAGTAATTACTTCTACTACTAAAAATGATAAAAAACAATCTTCAACTGCTAAAACAGGTGATGAAACAAATATTATTTTATTTGTATTAATGGCTTTCATGTCATGGTTAGGTATTAAAAAAGTAAAAAAAGAAGAATTATAAAAATAGATGCCACTATTATTAAGTAGTGGTATTTATTTTGTCTAGACAAATTTATTGTAAGCCCTTGCATAGACAAAGAGTGTATGTTACAATACAGGATGTAAATACGGATTGTTACTTTAAGTAGGCAAGACCAAATAACTTACACTTTTTTAGTGTATCTTGTTTGGTCTTTATTTTTTGATTTGTATTTGCAAATTAAGATTACATTATTCATTTAAGGGAGCAGTAATGTAAATAAGAAAGGAAGAAGAATATGAAAGAAAAGGTAAAGAGAATTGTTTCTCTAGCACTTGCATTTTTAATGTCAATTGGATGTATTCACTCTTATCCAATCGTCAGTGCTTTGGAAAATGATTATGAAGTCTATCCAAATCCTCATATGATGGATTATCAAGATGGATCATTTGATATGACATCTACTGTCAATGTTGTCTATGAAGATGGTATTGATAAATATACAAAGGATAGAATGAATGAAGTATTAGCTATTAAAAATATAAAAGCAAGTACTTCTGAAGAAGTAAAAGAAGACCAAACAAACATTTTAGTAGGTATTAAAGATTCAAATCAATATGTTGATCAATATGTTGGTGAACATTATTCAGTAAAAACAACCCAATTATTTGATCAATTAGATTCATACTTATTAAAAGTTGATAATGGAACAATTACAGTATTAGGTAAAGATACAGATGCGGCTTTTTATGGTCTTACAAGTTTGTATCATATCTTTAAACAATTAGACGGAACAAATATCCGTAATTTTACAATGGAAGATTATGCTAATGTTGCTAGTCGTGGATTTATTGAAGGTTATTATGGAAATCCATGGTCTACTACGGATCGTATGAAATTAATGGAATGGGGAGGATACTACAAGTTGAATTCTTATTTCTATGCTCCTAAAGATGATCCTAAACATAACTCCAAATGGCGTGAACTTTATACAGATGAAGAAATTGAAACAAAAATCAAACCTCTTGCTGAAGCAGGAAATAAATCAAAATGTCGTTTTGTATTTGCATTACATCCATATATGTATAATGCCATCAGGTATAATAGTGAAGAAAACTATCAAGCAGACTTAAAAGTATTACAAGCTAAATTTGAACAAGTTATTAAAGCAGGTGTTCGTCAAATTGCTATTTTAGCAGATGATGCTGGAAATGTTGGTGGTGCTAACTATACAAAAACATTAACTGATATGACAGCATGGTTAAAAGAAATGCAAAAAACATATCCAGATTTAAAATTAACATTACCATTCTGTACACAAGAATATATGTATAATGGTGAAAGTTATTATCAAAATTTCCCAGCAAATATTCAAATCGTTATGACTGGTGGTAGAGTATGGGGAGAAGTTACAAATAACTTCACAACAACTTTTACAAATAATGTAGGGCGTGGCCCTTATATGTGGATCAACTGGCCATGTACAGATAACTCTAAAAAACACTTAATTATGGGTGGATATACAACATTTTTACACCCTGGTGTAGATCCAAATAAGATTCAAGGAATCGTTTTAAATCCAATGCAACAATCTGAGCCAAGTAAAGTTGCAATTTTTGGGAATGCATGTTACTCATGGAATATTTGGCAAAATGAAGAAGAAGCTCAAAAATGCTGGAATGCTTCATTTAAATATGTCGATCATAATAGCGCTATTGAAACTCAAGCATCAGCTGCTTTAAGAGAACTTTCAAAACATATGATCAATCAAAATATGGATGGTCGTGTAACAGCATTACAAGAATCAGTAGATTTAAAAGATCGTTTAACAAGCTTCAAAGAAGCTCTTACAAATGGAACAACAATCAGTGATGAGCAATTTGAAGATTTGATCAATGAATTTACAATCTTAAAAAATGCTAGTGCTACATATAGAGCACAAGCAGGTGATATAAGAATAAAAGATCAAATTGTATATTGGTTAAACTGTTGGGATGATACAGCAGATGCAGCAATAAATTATCTTAAAGCTGTTAAAGCTGTACAAGATGAAGAAGCTAATGATAAGATTTGGGATCTATATGCTACTGGACAAGCTGCTTTTGAAAAATCAAAAACATATGGATTCAATTATGTTGATCATTTAGAATATGCAGAAGTAGGAGTACAACATATCGTACCATTTATTAAAGCAATGGATTCTTATTTAGGAGATATTGTTTCAACTATTGTTGATCCAAATAAACAAGTCACTAAATTTATTACAAATCGTAATGATAGTCCAACAGGTAATATTGATAATGTATTCGATAATAAAGCCAATACTGAAATTGTTTATAAAACACCAAATACAATTAGTAAAGGAACTTATGTAGGCGTTAGTTATTCAAAAGCAATTGATATTGATAGAGTGACTTTTAGATTAGGAACAAATTCAAATTCAAAAGATACTTTTTCTAAAGCTAAAGTGCAATATACAACAGATGGTAAAAAATGGGTTGATTTAGATAATCAAGAATATACTTTACCAAATGATGTAGCTTTAACTGACTTAAATTTAAAAGGGGTTAAAGGTATTCGCATGATTGCTACTGAAGATAAAGCGAATACTTGGTTAGGTATTAGAGATATTGCTGTTAATGCAGATGAAGTAGTAACTGAAGAAGATCCAGGTACATTATCTGTCGATAAATTGACACTTAAAGGTGGTTCTTTAAATAATTTATTAGATGACAGTAATGCTACTTATGCTCATTTTGCTGAAAGTCCTTATAAAGGTGGAGAAATTAAAGATTATTTACCAGTTGATGCAAGTATTACATTAACTTTCAAAAAAGCAAAAACATTAGGTACAATTTATTTTGGACAAGATACAGGAACAGATAAATCAACAAAATATGTCATTGAATATACAACGGATGGTCAAACATGGAAAGTATTAAAAGAATATAATGGTGATGCTTCTGTTGAATTAGATGTATCAAGTCAAAATATTAAAGCAAAAGCAGTTCGTATTAGAAACTTAGAATTAAATTTAAAAAGTAATACAGCAGGATATTGGTGGAAAGTCAATACATTTAAAATGGCTGATCCAGGACAAATGAATGCAACATTTATGTATACAGATACATGGGGAATTTATCAAGGAACAGTAGATAATTTAACAGATGGTGATAGTTCAACAGCATTAGATTTTAGTACCTCAGGTGATACAACAAGAAAAGGTGATTATATAGGTTGGGATTTAGGTAAAGAAACAGCTATTGGTAAAGTTTATGCAGTCATCGGTGGAAATCGTAGTGCTGGAGATAAATGGAAAAAATATAGTTTACAATACTCTGATGACAACCAAAACTGGACTACTTATAAAACATATCAAGGTTTAGCTAGTGGTAAAGATACAGTTGAAGAAAACTTCTATGGTTTAAAAGCACGTTATGTACGTTTAGTGAATGAAGAAGAGAGAGCTGTATGGGTTATTTTCTCTGAATTCTCTGTAAAAGCTTATAATCCAGATGAAGATTTCAATAATGCTAATGTTTATACAAATACAGATTATAGATTAGCTTCACAAAGTGAAGAAGCACTTACAGAATTGATCTATAATCAAGAAATTACTTTAGAAAAAGGTCAATACGTTGGTGTTGATTTATCAAGAATCAAAGATTTAAGTACATTCAATATTGATTATGAAAATGGTCAAGGAGCAACTTTACAAGTTTCAAAAAATGGTGTTGAATGGACAACTGTAACAGGTCAAGAAAAAGAACTTCCAGATGGAAGATATGTAAGATTAATTAATAAAACAGACAAAGCTATTAAATTAACAATTAATCATTTTGAAGTACATTCAAATGAAATTACAGCACCATATTTATATAAAGCAACTATGAATATTAATCCTTCATGGGGTGTTGGTGAAGATACTAGAAATAATGGTGCTGCTTTTGATGGTAATATCGATTCAACAACAGAATTTGGTGATTTTCCACAAAGAGGACAATATATTATTTATGATTTAGGACAAGAAAGAACAATTTCTAAAATTCAAATGTATTGCCAAGATAGTGCAGTTAACTATATTAGAGATGCTGATATTTTAGTATCAGATGATTTAGAAAACTGGACAAAAGTTATTACTATTGGAGATGGTGTTGAAAATACAAATGATGCTGGGGTTAAATGTATTGATTCAGATGCAGGTTATAAAGCATCAAGCACATATCCAAATAAAGTCTATGTAGAAGGAACTGCTAATAATGTTAAAGCACGTTACTTAAAGATCTTAATGACAGCAACAAATAATAATAGAGCTGTTGTTTTCAATGAAATTGTTATCAATGATGGAGAATATGTACCAGTTTCAAATGATCCAACATATACTTCTTCAACTGTAGAAGCAAATGGATTTATTCCTCAATATATGTTTGATGGAGATTTATCTACAGCTTATAGACCAGGTTCTAAAGAAGCTGGAAGCATTACTTATACATTATCAAGTGATTTAGATGTTAAGAAAATGCATATTATTCAAAAAGGTGAAATTTCAAATGCAAGAGTATCTGTTCTTGTAGATGGTGAAAATGGAAAGAAATGGGTTCAAGTTGGAACTCTTAAAAAATCATTAAATGAATTCTATATGCCTGAAGGAAACGTTTATGAATTAAAGATTGAATGGGATGAAAATAAAATTCCAACAATTTCAGAAGTTATTATGTTAAATGATGATGAATATGCTTCAACAGCAGCTAATGATTTACAAAAATATATTAATTCTTTAGATGTTAAAGAAAATAAATATACAGCAGATTCTTATAAAGAATTTGAAAAGGCATTAAAACAAGCTCAAAAAGTTTTAGATAAACAAGCGGGTGAATTAGATGCTATTACAAATGCAAAAGCTGAATTAGAAGTTTCTTATGCAAATCTTGTTAAACGTGGAGATATTCAAAGTGTTAAAGATGAACTTGATACAATTAACAAGTTAAAAGAAAAAGATTATACAAGTGAAACATGGACTATTTTACAAGATCAAGTGAAACTTGCTCAAGAATTCATTAAAAAGGATGAAGCAACAATTACTGAAAAAGAAGTTATTAATATGGTAGATGCTTTACAAAAAGCAAAAGCTCAATTAGTAACAAAAGTATCAGTAAGTAAAAAAGAGTTAAAAGATTATATTGCATCAAATGAATTAGATAAGTTAGATACAAATAAATATTTAACATCTACTGCTGATTCATTTAAAAAAGCATTAAAGAATGCACAAACATTAATCGAACAAGAAGATGCAACAAAAGAACAATTAGATGAAGCTTTAAAACAATTACAAGATGCAAGAACACAATTAGTTTTAAAAGCAACAGATGATGAAGTAAATGCATTAAAAGCATTAATGGATCAATATCAAGAAAAAGATTATACAGTATCATCATGGAAAGAATTTGAAAAAGTTTACAATGATGTTAAAGCTGCTTTAGAAAATGAAAACACAAGTGATGACGTTCAAGCATTAACTAATACTTTAAAAGAAGCTGCTCAAAAACTTGTTAAACGTGGTAATTTAGATGGTATCCATGGTTTATTAGATCAAATTAAACAATTAGATAGTAAAAAATATACAGAAGCATCTTATTCTAAATTAATAGATGTTGTTACTGAAATTTCTAAGAAATTAGAAAATTCATCAGAAATGACACAAGAAGAAGTCGATGCCCTTGTAAGTGAATTACAAAATGCTATTAATGCATTAGAAAAAGCACCAACAATCACTACAGATACAAATGAACCTGCTCATAAACCTCAAGTTGTAACAAATAACAAAGTGAAAACAGGTGATTCAACATCTGTATGGACATTTGCAACATTTGCATTAATGGCAGCAATCGTTTATGTATCTTTAAGAAAAAGAACAAAAGAAGACTAAAATAAAAGGTTTCTATTTTCAAGATTAAGAAAATAGAACCTTTTCATTTTAAAATCAAAAAAGATAGCGTTTTCATAAGCGGAGACGCTTTTTTTATGGTATATTTAAAGAAGAGGTGAAAATCATGAAATTAAAAGCACTTGATCAAAGACAAGCTGGTATTTTGTTACCGTTATTTAGTTTACCAGGAAAACATGGAATAGGGGATTTAGGAAAAGAAGCTTATGAATTTGTTGACTTATCTGCTCAAGCAGGTTTTTCTATTTGGCAAATTTTACCATTAAATCCATCAAGCTCCGGGAATTCACCCTATACTCCTTATTCATCTTTTGCTGGTGATGAAATATATATTTCTTTAGAACTTTTAAAAGATTGGCATTTGTTAGATGAAGTTCCTAACTATTTACAAGATTTAAAAAAAGTTGATTATAAACGCGTACGTTTATTTAAAAATCGTTATTTAAGAAAAGCTTATCAAGTTTTCTTAAAAGATAAAGAATTAAAGAAAGAATATCGTACTTTTGTTAAAGGAACATTTTGGTTAAAAAAATATGCGCGTTTTATGGCTTTAAATAAAGCAAACGAAGGTTTACCTTGGGTAGATTGGAATGATGAAGATCAAAATATTAAAGGAAGTAATGAAGGATTAGAAGCAGAAATTGATTATATTCAATTTCTTCAATATATTTTTGTAAAACAATTTAATTTATTAAAAATACATGCACATCAAAAAGGAATATCTATCATGGGAGATTTACCTTTATATGTAGGTGATGATTCTGCGGATGTTTATGAGTATCGTAAATGTTTTCAATTAGATGATAAATTTTATCCTAAATTCGTATCTGGAGCATCACCTGATTATTTTTCAAAAGATGGCCAACTATGGGGACATCCTTTATATGATTGGGATTATTTAAAGAAAACAAGATATAATTTTTGGATCAAAAGATTAAAATGGAATAATGAAATTTTTGATATTTTAAGAGTTGATCATTTTAGGGCTTTTGATACATATTGGTCAGTTCCTTATGGAAGTGCTACAGCAAGAGAAGGAAAATGGATAGAAGGACCAAGTTATCATTTTTTAGATTCAGTTTATAAACAATTGCCTAAACTTAATATGATTGTTGAAGACTTAGGAGAATTACGTCCACAAGTACATGAACTGAGAGATCATTATGATTTATTAGGAATGAAAGTTATGCAATTCTCTTTTGGAGAAGATGAAAGAAAAGTTAAATATAAAATTCCTCAACATTGTGTTGTTTATACAGGAACACATGATAATGCTACTCTTAAACAATGGTATGAAGAATTAGATGATAAAGAAAGAATGAAAGAAATTATGAAGGGGCTAGGATATATAGGAGAAAATCTTGTGGAAGATATGCTTGCATATACACTTGAATGTGATGCAGTGATTTCTATTGTTCCTTTACAAGATCTACTTGGCTATGGCAAAGAAGCTCGTATTAATTTACCAGGGACAGTAGGTCCACATAACTGGTCTTATAAACTTACTTCATTTGATGATTATCAAAATCAAATACAAATAATTCAAAAAATGTTAAAGAAAGCTAAAAGATAAATACCATACTTATTATTTATATATCCTAAAAAACCGTGATAAAAG
>ENA-OQRC01002437-OQRC01002437.1-human-gut-metagenome-genome-assembly--contig:-NODE-2437-length-10569-cov-4.086837_pt1 | contig 10569 bp, 5 predicted proteins | sample MGYA00243236_ERZ505102 | MGnify/ENA primary metagenome ERZ505102 (study PRJEB26097, sample SAMN02712089) | human gut metagenome | biome: Gut microbiome | host: Homo sapiens | place: Denmark: Copenhagen... | reverse complement strand
CCCCGCGCGGCGGCAGAGGGCGGGGTAGTCCTTGTAGGCGCGGCTCAGATCGACAGGGCCGTCGATGCCCGCCACATGGCCTGTGCTGGTGTACTGCCACATCCCGTGGGGGCGGGTGGGGCGCTTGCCGCGGTAATCGGCGAGCCAGAGGTCGTAGGCGGTGAGTGCATCCATCGCAAGGGCGGTGTCCGCAAAATTCGTGTAGGTGTAGACCATGGCGTAGAGATTCCAGGCTTCGAGCTGGGCGGCGGCCTGGGTCACCCGCTGCGCGAGCGCGGCAGGGGAGAGGAAGCGCAGCCGGGCGTCCTCCACATCAATGGCAAGGGGCAGCTGGAACGTTTTCCCGCGCAGCGCGGCCCGCAGGGCGTTGAGCTCCGCTTCGGTCTGCCGGGAGGTGACGGCGCAGGTGTAATAGTAGCCGCCCACCGGGATGCCGCGCGCCGTGCAGGCAGCATGATTGCGCTCGAACTGCGGGTCAGGGTAGGGCTGGCCGTTTCGGCTGCCCAGCACCCGCAGCATCACGCCGTCAATGGTGCCGGAACGCTGCACCGCGTCCCAGTCTATGCAGCCCTGCCATCGTGAGACATCCAGCACCCACAGCGGGGTCATCGGATGGCCTCCGGGCGGTGGGTCGGATACGGTGTTTGTGTCATGGAACAGACCTCCTTTCTGCTGTTGTCCCGATTGTACAGCCGGGATACGAAATGCGGAAGTGTGGTCTTTTTTCTTGCGGATCTTTGCCGTTCGGCATTTTGCCAAGGGGTGTTTCCGGGGCAGAAAAGCAAGGGAAGAACAGGGCCTTTTTGGGAGTAATTCTGGGTGCATTTTCGGGCGGAAAATGGCGTCTGTGAATGGTTTGTGATGACAAAAATCAAGGGAAATTCGGTCGATTTCCGGCCTTGAAACGGCACTCGAATGTTAAAAAATTATGAACAAATCATGCCCGGATTTTGCAAAAAAATCGGGAAGAATCGCTCGAAAATTTCGCGCATACGGGAAAACTGTGTACAAAATTCACAAAAAACTATGTTAAGAATCTGGCAAACCGGAAATGTCAAATTTGACAAATCGGTTTTGGTCTGCTAAAATAGCTTCCGCTCAACGGACGTTGCAGCGTATAAAATTCATCACATTGAAGTGAAAAGCCGCACTGCGGCTCCCGAATACGGAGTGAAGAAACTCCGTGCCACGGCGGGTATTGGAAGGCCCGCATCGTATTCCAAACTGTAAAAAGAGAGGAGTTGTTCCGTATCGCTTCCGTCAAATTTCAAAAAGCATTGAGCGGCCGCACCCGTGCCGCCGCCCCCCGTGTGCTGGCGTTCTGCGTCATGGCCGTGAGCCTGTTGTTCACGCTGGCCGTGACCGCCGCGAATCTGCGGCTGACCTACGTCACTGACTCCTATGGTGCGCGGCAGCTGGTGGTCAGCACTGACGCTGACAGCGACCCCGCCCGCGTGATGAGCCTTTCCGGCATGGAGGCCGAAGAGGGCGACCATGTCTATTACACCGCGTTCAGCGGCAGCCTGGCTTCCCTGAACATCGAGCGCGCATTCACCGTGACCATCCAGGCCGACGACCAGGAGTATCCGGTGAAGATGGCCTTTGGCACCGTTGCCGATGCGCTGGAACGCGCCGGCATCACCCTGGATGAAGAGGACTACACCGAGCCTGCACTGGACCAGCTGGTCACGGCAGGCAGCAGCATCGTGGTCCACCGCGTCGATTATCAGGACAAGGTCGAGACGCAGGCCATCCCCTACGATACCGAGTATGTCTACACCAGCCTGTACTTCCGCAACACCGGCCGTGCCACCACGTTACAGCACGGCTCGGAGGGCCAGCAGGCCGTGACCACCCGCGAGCGCTGGGTGGACGGTGAGCTGGAAAACAGCATGGTGGTCGATGTGACCACCACGGTGGAGCCCACCAATCATGTCGTCAAGACCTACGGTGCCGGTGCGCCCGTCTCGCCGCTGACCGGCACGGACGGCACCACCAATGCGCCCGCTTCCTACAGCAGGGTCCTCACCGGCAAAGCCACCGGCTACTATTCCAAGTCCGGCAAGGGCTCGTCCGGTCTGGGCCTGGGCTACGGCACGGTCGCCGTGGACCCGGACGTCATCCCCTACGGCACCCTGCTGTATATCACTTCCACCGATGGCCGCTTCGTTTACGGTTACGCCATCGCGACCGACACCGGCATCGCCGTTCAGAAGGGCGAGATCCTCGTGGACCTGTTCTACGAGACCTACGCCGAGTCGGTCATCAATGGGGCGATCCAGGTCAATGTTTACGTTGTGAACTGAGTCTTTGGAATCCCCCTCCCCGCACACGGAATGAACAGAACATCTGCCCCCGCTCTTTGTTGCATTTTGCACAGAGAATGGGCGCAGATGTTCTTTTTTGTTTTATATTCTGTCAGGTTTACCTATAATTTTCGAATAAATTTGGCTAGGTTGTCTATATCACTAAAATATCCTCGAAAAGATTATGGTACATTTTCCGGAAAAAGCCTTGAAAAATGTGCCAAAATTCTTTAATATAAGAGAGTAAAAAGGTATAGGCCCCTCTGCGGCCTGTACGGGGAGGAGCTGTTTATGAAACCGACGGAAGAAAAAATCCATACGGATCCATCGGATCTGCCGATCTATCTGTTCAAGCAGGGCAATAACTGCGAAGCATACCGCTACTTCGGTGCACACATCGAGACCCGCGCCGGAGAGTCTGGTGTCGTGTTCCGCGTCTGGGCACCTCATGCCGCCGCCATCAGCGTGGTGGGCGATTTCAACAGCTGGAAGCCGGGCAGCCACCCGATGCACAAGGTGGATCAGGACTCGGTCTGGGAGCTGTTCATCCCCGGCATGAAGGAATATGACGTTTACAAATACTGCGTGACCACCCGCGCGGGCGACCTTGTCTACAAGGCTGACCCGTATGCCTTCCACGCCGAGACCCGGCCGTCCAACGGCAGCAAGGTCTACGACCTGAACGGCTTTGCGTGGCACGATGCCGCATGGCAGGAGGCCCAGAAGAAGGCCGATGTCATCAACGGCCCGATGAACATCTACGAGATGCACGTTGGCAGCTGGAAGACCAAGGGCGAGAATATCCCCTACAACTATTCCGAGCTGGCCGACCAGCTGATCCCGTACATCACCGAGATGGGCTACACCCATGTCGAGCTGCTGCCGGTCATGGAATATCCTTTTGACGGCAGCTGGGGCTATCAGGTCACGGGCTATTTTGCCCCCACCAGCCGCTACGGCACCCCCAAAGACCTGATGGCCTTTGTGGACAAGCTCCATCAGGCCGGCATCGGCGTCATCATGGACTGGGTGCCTGCCCACTTCCCCAAGGACCAGTTCGGCCTCTACCGCTTTGACGGCGAGCCCTGCTACGAGGACCCCAACCCCAAGCGCGGCGAGCATAAAGAGTGGGGCACCATGGTGTTCGACTTTGGCCGCAAGGAGGTGCAGAGCTTCCTGATCTCCAGCGCGCTGTACTGGCTGGAGCAGTACCACATCGATGGCCTGCGGGTGGACGCCGTGGCATCTATGCTGTACCTGGATTACAACCGCAAGCAGGGCGAGTGGGAGCCCAACAAGGACGGCGGCAAGGAAAACCTGGAGGCCGTCGCGTTCCTGCGCAAGCTGAACAGCACCGTGCTGGGCCGCCACCCCCACAAGTACATGATCGCCGAGGAGTCCACGGCCTGGCCGCTGGTCACCAAGCCTGCCTCGGATGGCGGCCTCGGCTTCAACCTCAAGTGGAACATGGGCTGGATGAACGATATGTGCCACTACCTCAAGCTCGACCCGTGGTTCCGCCAGTTCCATCATAAGGACCTCACCTTCTCGCTGATGTACGCCTTTTCCGAAAACTTCGTGCTGCCCATCTCGCATGACGAGGTGGTGTACATGAAGGGCAGCCTGCGCGGCAAGATGCCGGGCGATGAGTGGCGGCAGCTCGCGGGCGTGCGCAGCTTCATGGTCTATATGCTCACGCACCCGGGCAAGAAGCTCACCTTCATGGGCGCGGAGCTGGGCCAGTGGCACGAGTGGGATTTTGCCGGTCAGCTCGACTGGTATCTGCTCGAAAACGACGCCAACCGCAGGATGCAGGATTTCTTCCGTGCTGTCAACCGGTACTACCTGACGAACCCCGCGCTCTGGCACATCGACTTTGACTGGGCGGGCTTTGAGTGGCTCGTCGCGGACGACAACGAGGATAACACCGTCGTCTTTGTCCGCCGCGACGGCGCGGGCGAGGAGCTGCTGGTTGCGGTCAACTTCTCGCCCAACGGCTACCGGGACTACCGCTTCGGCGTCCCGCCGCGGAAAACGTGGCGCGAGGAGCTTTCCACGGATGATACCGCGTTCGGCGGCACGGGCGAGTGGCGCAACGAAAAGCCGGTCCGAACGCAGGCGATCCCCTCGCACGGACGCGAGCAGTCTATTGCCATCACCATCCCCCCGCTCGGTGCGGTCATCCTGCGCGGCGCGGGCGAATATAAGAAACCGAAAGCGAAAAAAAGCAAGGCAAGGGAGGAATTACCGGCATGAAAAAAGAGTGCATCGCCATGCTGCTCGCCGGCGGACAGGGCAGCCGCCTTTACGTCCTGACGGAGAACATGGCAAAGCCCGCCGTCCCCTTCGGCGGTAAATTCCGCATCATCGACTTTCCCCTGTCCAACTGCACCAACTCCGGCATTGACACCGTCGGTGTCCTGACCCAGTACCGGCCCATGGAGCTGAACAGCTACATCGGCTCCGGCCAGCCCTGGGATCTGGACAGCAGCAGCGGCGGTGTTCACATCCTGCCGCCCTATATGGGCAGTAAGGGCGGCACCTGGTACAAGGGCACCGCCAACGCCATCTATCAGAACATCGGCTTCATCGACCAGTATCAGCCGGAGTATGTGGTGATCCTCTCCGGTGACCACATCTATAAAATGGACTACTCAGAGATGCTCCGCCGCCACAAGGAATCGGACGCCGCCTGCACCATTTCCGTTATGGAGGTCCCCTGGGAGGAGGCCAGCCGCTTTGGTATCATGTCGGTGGATGGGGAGGACATGATCACTGAGTTTGCCGAAAAACCCCATCAGCCAAAGAGCAATCTGGCATCCATGGGCATCTATGTGTTCTCCTGGAAAGCGCTGCGGCGCTATCTGACGGAGGATGAGGCGGATCCGGGTTCTGAAAATGACTTCGGCAAGAACATCATCCCCAAAATGCTGGCGGACGGCCAGCGGATGGCGGCCTTCCGCTTCCAGGGCTACTGGAAGGACGTAGGTACCCTCACCTCTCTCTGGGATGCCAACATGGATATGCTCTCTCCGGAATCCGGCCTGGACCTGTCTGACGAGTCCTGGCCCATCTTCGCCCGCAGCGTGGACGCGCCCCCTATTTACATGGGCGGCGACAGCCGTGTGAGCCACAGTGCCATCAACCGGGGCTGTGACATTGAGGGCACCGTGGAAAATTCTGTGCTCTCCCCCAGAGTCACCGTGGAAAAAGGCGCCAAGGTCAGCTATTCCGTGCTCCTCCCCGGCGTTACGGTGGAGACAGGCGCTGTGATCGAATACGCCATTATCGGCGAGGGCTGCCACATCGGTAAGGACTGCCGGGTGGGCGGCGCGCCGGATTCCGCTCTCGATGGGAAATGGGATCTGACGGTGCTGGCCCCAGATTGCCAGTTGGAGGACGGCCGAGAGGTGGCCCCCGGCATTATGCTGGACCACCATGGTAAGGAGGTGCTGAAATGAACCGGATGCATGGCATTATTTTCGCCTATGAACAGCGCGGAGAACTGCGGGAGCTGACAGAGCGCCGTACTGCCGCGTCGATGCCCTTTGGAGGCCGGTACCGGGCGGTGGACTTTGCCCTGTCCAATCTGCTGAACGCAGGCGTTACCGATGTGGGTATGGTACTCCACGGCCGGTATCAGAGTATGCTGGATCATGTGGGCAGCGGCAAGGTGTGGGATATGTCCCGGAAGCGGGGCGGCCTGCATCTGCTGCCTCCCTTCAACTACCTTCACGAGTGGGGCGTCACGCCCTTCCGGGGCAAAATGGAAGCCCTTGCCGGCGTCCGGGACTACCTGAACGAGATCCGGCAGGATTATGTGGTGCTGATGGAGGGCGACCTGGTGGCCAACCTCCCGCTGGCGGATATTCTGGAGCAGCATATCCGCACCCATGCCGACATCACCGCCGTCTGCGGAGATGACAGCTTCGCCACGGAAAACGGCACCTATTTTGAAAAGGACCCGGACGGACGCATCCGGGAGGTGCTGTTCAATATGCACCAGCCCAGAGGCTACCGGAGCCTGGACGTGTTTGTGATGTCCACGGACCTGCTGCGTTCTCTGGTGGACGAGTGCCAGGCAAGAGACCAGTACAGCTTCCGCCGGGATGTGCTGCAGGCCAAGCAGGATCTGCTGCATTTGCAGAGCTATACCTTCAGCGGCTTTGCCGCGCAGATCCGCTCCGTGCAGGAGTACTATGACCGCTCCATGCAGCTTTTGGATAAGGAGATCCGGGAGGACCTCTTTACGTCGGACCGGCCTATCCGGGCCAAGGGTGCCGATAAGGCGTCCACATACATCGGACCTGACGGCGTGTGCCTGAACTCCCTGGTGGCTGAGGGCTGCCGCATCGAGGGCACTGTGGTGAATTCCATCCTCTTCCCCGGCGTCACTGTGGAAAAGGGCGCAAAGGTAGAGGACTGCATCCTCTTCCGGGGCACCACTGTCCGGGAAGAGGCGCGGCTGTCCCATGTGATCACGGATAAGCATGTGGAGTTGCTGCCGGGCCGCACCATGGTGGGCCATACCGCATATCCCATTGTCATTGCCAAGGGCAGTGTGATCTGAGCAAGATGACCTGACGTTTTTTCGCAAAAGCTCTGGTCTTTCTTCTCAGGAAAGGAGTAACAATATATGAAGATTCTGTATGCGGCCAGCGAGGCCGTTCCCTTCTGTAAAACCGGCGGACTGGCAGACGTAGCCGGTTCCCTGCCTCCCGCTCTGGCGGAGCAGGGAGCCGAGACCGCTGTGATCCTGCCTCTGTACCGGCGGGTCAGAGAAAAATTTGCTGACCAACTGACGTTTCTGTGCTACGATTATGTGGATCTGGCCTGGCGGCACACCTACTGCGGTCTGTTTTCCATGAAAAAGGACGGCGTGACCTGGTATTTCCTGGATAACGAGCAGTATTTTGACCGGCCCGAGCTCTACGGTTATGTAGATGACGGAGAGCGCTTCGGCTTCTTCTCCCGGGCCGTGGTGAAGATGCTGGACCATCTGGAGTTCTGGCCGGATGTGATCCACTGCAATGACTGGCAGACGGCCCTGATTCCCATTTATCTGAAGGATGACGGCGTCCGGGAGGACCGGTATCGCTCTATCCGGACGGTGCTGACTATCCACAACATCGAGTATCAGGGACGCTATGATCCCTATTGCCTGGGCGACCTGTTTGGCCTGGACCGGGGCTGGGTGGATGACGGCACCCTGCTGCTGGACGGCGATCTGAATTTGCTGAAGGGCGCCATCCTCACCGCTGACGCGGTGAACGCCGTGTCCCCCACCTATGCGCAGGAGCTGAAGAATCCCTACTTTGCTCACCGGATGGAGGGCATTTTGACCCAGTGCGGCTATAAGCTGTCCGGCGTACTCAACGGCATCGACATGAAGCTCTACGATCCTGCTGCCGACGGACGCATCACCGCCAACTATACGGCGGAGGATCTGTCCGGCAAGGCTGCGGATAAAACCGCTCTCCAGAACCTGATGGGTCTGAACGAGGAGCCCAGCACCCCCATTATCGCCATGGTGAGCCGTCTGGTATCCCATAAGGGATTGGATCTTCTGCGGGAGGTCATGGGCGACATCATGGAGCTGCCTGCTCAATTTGTGGTGCTGGGCAGCGGCGATGCCGGATATGAGGAGTTCTTCCGCCGGACGGCGGAGCGGTATCCCGGCCGTATGGCTGTGCGTCTGGGGTATAACGAGGCACTGTCCATGGCTATCTACGCAGGTGCGGATCTGTTCCTGATGCCCTCCCGCAGCGAGCCCTGCGGCCTTTCCCAGATGATCTCCATGCGCTACGGCACGGTGCCCATCGTCCGGGAGACCGGCGGCCTGAAGGACACTGTTCAGCCCTATGAGGCCTGGCGTGACGCCGGTACCGGCTTCACCTTTGCCAACTACTCCAGCGCGGATATGCTCCATGTGATCCGGGAGGCGGTGTATCTCTACAAGGATTATCCCGACGCCTTTGCCCGTTTGAGAGACCGGGCCATGGCACAGGATTTCAGCTGGAACCGCAGCGCCGGGGACTACCTGCGGATCTACGGCGCTGTCACTGGCCTTTCCTGGGAAAAGTCTGCCCCGGAAGCGCCTGCCGCGGAGGCTGCCGCCCCCACTGAGGAGCCGGTGATCGAGGTTCCTGCCGAGGAAGCTGTTGTTTCCGCTGCGGAGCCGGTCAGTGAGACCGCTGCAAAGCCTGCGGCCAAAAAGGCGGCGCGGAAAACGGCTGTAAAGAAGCCTGCGGCCAAAAAGACAACAACGAGAAAGACCGCAGCCAAGGCCACGACTAAAAAGGCGGCCGAAAAAGCGGTGGAAAAACCGACTGAAAAAGCAGCTGAGAAGCCCGTTGAGAAGCCGGCCGAAGAACCTGTTAAGAAAACTGCCGCGAAGACCACGGCGCCTGCGGACACCGTGGAAACCACGCAGCCTGTTCAACCCAAAAAGAAAGGAGCCGCTAAAAAAGCGGCAAAGTAAACCCGTATGACCGTACCATTTACCACGCAATCGTTACAAGACGCCCTGACCGCCAAGCTGGCCTTGAACTTCGGCACCGAGCCGGGGGAAGCCACGGATCAGGAGATGCTGAAAGCCTGCGCTCTGGTGCTGCGGGATGTGATGGCCCTCCGGGGCGTACAGACCGCCAAGGAAACAAAAAAGGAGCAGAAAAAGCAGGTCCACTATCTCTCTCTGGAATTTCTCATGGGCCGGAGCCTGATGAAAAACGCTTACAATCTGGGCGTGCTGCCCGAATTGAAAGAGGCTCTGGGCAACCTGGGCTTCAAGTCCGGCGACCTGTTTGAGCTGGAACCGGACGCAGGTCTGGGCAACGGCGGCCTGGGCCGCCTGGCCGCCTGCTATCTGGACTCCATGACCACGCTGGACATCCCAGCTACCGGCTATTCCATCTGCTATGAGCTGGGTATTTTTAAGCAGAAGATCGTGGAAGGTCAGCAGGTGGAGCTGCCTGATGACTGGAAGGGTGTTGGCTCCGCTTGGCTGCTGCCCAAGCCCGACGAGGCTCAGGCCGTCCACTTTGGCGGTACCCTTCGGGAATTCTGGCATGACGGCCATCTCCACATCGTCAACGAGAACTCCACCACCGTGCTGGCTGTTCCCTGCGACATGGTGGTGGCGGGCTATGATACCGACCACGTCAACACGCTCCGGCTATGGGACGCCCGGTCCACCCGCCCTGTGGACATGGCCCTGTTTTCCCGCGGCGAATATCTGAAAGCCTCCGAGGACGAGGCCATGGCGGAGACCATCGCCAAGGTCCTCTACCCTGAGGATAACCACTACGAGGGCAAGTCTCTGCGGCTGAAGCAGCAGTATTTCTTCGTTTCCGCCACGGTGCAGTCCATTGTCACCAAGCATCTGGAGACCTATGGCACCCTAAAGAACTTCCATGAGAAAAACATCATTCAGATCAATGACACCCATCCGGCTCTGGTGATCCCGGAGCTGATGCGGATCTTCATGGACGAGGCGGGCATGAACTGGGACGAGGCGTGGGACATCACCTCCCGTTCCGTGGCCTATACCAACCACACGGTCCTTTCCGAGGCATTGGAGCGCTGGCCCCAGCAGCTGGTGGAGACCCTGCTGCCCCGCGTGTGGCAGATCATTCAGGAGATCGCCCGCCGCTGGCAGGAAAAGGTGGAGAATTTCTTCCACGATCCCTCTGTTACTGAAAAGATGGCTATTGTCTGGGGCGGCGAGGTACGGATGGCCAACCTGTGCGTTGCAGGCGGCCTGTCCGTCAACGGCGTGTCCGGCCTCCATTCCGAGATCCTGAAAAAGGACGTATTCAAAAATTCCTATGTCATGGAGCCCTGGAAATTCACCAACGTCACCAACGGCATCGACCACCGCCGCTGGCTCAGTGAGATCAATCCGGGTCTGGACGGCCTGGTACGGGATCTGGCCGGTGGAGACGACTACCTGCTCCATCCTCAGGCGCTGAAAAAGCTGGATGCCTATGCGGACGATGCGACTGTCCTCAAGCGTCTGGACGAGATCAAGTGGCAGAATAAGGTGAAGTTTGCCGACTACGCCCGGAAAGCTCAGGGTGTGACCCTGGACCCCAACGCCATTTTCGACGTGCAGGTGAAGCGGCTTCACGAATATAAGCGTCAGTTGCTGAACGTATTGCATATCATCACCCTGTATCAGCAGTTGCAGGACGATCCCAACTGCATCACCCGGCCCCACACCTTCCTGTTCGGCGCCAAGGCCGCGCCGGGATATGCCGTGGCC
>ENA-OQRC01002414-OQRC01002414.1-human-gut-metagenome-genome-assembly--contig:-NODE-2414-length-10657-cov-5.562441_pt1 | contig 10657 bp, 10 predicted proteins | sample MGYA00243236_ERZ505102 | MGnify/ENA primary metagenome ERZ505102 (study PRJEB26097, sample SAMN02712089) | human gut metagenome | biome: Gut microbiome | host: Homo sapiens | place: Denmark... | reverse complement strand
TTCTTTACAGGTAGAATTAATCTTTTCATTGATTATTATGGTGGTGATGGCTATTTTCTTTATTTATGCCGGAAAAAAATTTGCAACTGCTGATCCAACAGCAAGACCTAAAGGTGTTGTTTTAGTTGTTGAAACAGGTGTTAAAATGATTTACGACTATTTAAAAAGTATCATGCCAAAGAAATTTGAAAAGAACTATTATCCATACTTTGCAATGCTCTTTGCATATTTGGTCATTGCTAACTTAAGTGGATTATTAGGATTTGAAGCACCAACTTCAAATTATTCTATTACTCTTGCATTAACAACAATTACATTCTGTTTAATTCAGTTTAATGCAATCAAAAAACAAGGATTATTATCTTACATTTGGGGTGCTGTATGGCCACCAACAAACTTATTAAGTATTCTTTCGCCATTGATTTCGTTATCAATGCGTTTATTTGGGAATATTTTAAGTGGATCGATCCTTATGTATTTAGTTTATCAATTAACAGGTTACATTTCAGGGTTATTGATCAACTTTAACTTTTTAGGACCAGTGATTGCTCCTTGGCTACATTGTTATTTTGATGTCTTTGCAGGATGCATTCAAACATTGGTATTCGTTACATTATCATCTATCTTGATAATGATGGAAAATCCAGATTAAGTTCTTTACTAGCTTGCTAGTTAAGATATAAATGAAAAATGAACTATTTTTTAGGAGGAAAAAAATTATGGTAAAAGGTTTAATTGCTATTGCAGCAGGTCTTGCTGTATGTGCAGGTTTAGGAACAGGGATTGGTGAAGGGATTGCTGCTAGTAAAGCTGTAGAAGCTGTTGGTAGAAACCCAGAAGCTGAAGGTAAAATCCGTACTATGATGATCTTAGGGATTGCCTTATCAGAAACAGTTGCCATCTATGGTTTATTAGTTTCTTTAATCTTATTATTCGTATATTAATAATTGAAAATCTGACAAAGGAGGAATAAAGATGCCAGATATAGCAGGAAAATTATTCCCTAATCTTACAACACTGATTGTTCAATTATTATCTACAGGAGTTTTGTTACTTATTTTTAAGAAGTTTTTATGGAAAAATGTCATGGAATATTTTGCTAAAAGAGCAGATTACATAGAATCTACAATCAATGAGGCAAAAGAAATGAACGAAAAAGCTTCTACAAATTTAGAAACAGCTGAAAAAGAAGCACGTGAAGCTGCCAGCAAATATCGTGAAATTCTTGATCAAGCAAAAGATGATGGTCAAAAAGTTAAACAACAAATTATTGACCAAGCAAACGAAGAAGCAAGAGCTAAAATTGAACAAGCACAAAAAGAAATTGAAACAGAAAAGAAACAAGCTCAAGCAGATATGAAACAAGAAATTGTGGATGTTGCTATTGAGGTTGCAACTAAAGTGATGAACAAAGAAATGAATGAAGAAATCAACAAAGGATTAGTAGAAGAATTTGTTGATGATGTGGTTAACTAATGAGTGTTGTTGGCGATAGATATGCTGAATCTTTATTTGATTTAGCGAAAGAAGAAAATAAAGTCACTCAATATCTTGATGACATCAAATTAGTTGGTGAGGTTCTAGATAGTGATCCTCAAATTGTTCAATTCTTTAATCACGTTCTTATTGAAAATGATAAAAAGATTCAATTATTGGATCAATCATTTAAAGGGAATGTTGATCAATATGTTTTAAATTTCTTAAAACTATTAGTGCAATCAAGAAGAATTCGTTATATTGATGATATTGTTAAATCTTATATTAATTTATCAAATCAATATTTAGGTATAGAAGAAGGTATGATCTATACACCTTATGAATTAACTGATCAACAAATTCAAGATATAGAAAAAGCAATCAGTCAAAAAGAAAACAAAAAGGTTACTTTAAAAGTATCTATTGATCCATCATTATTAGGTGGTATTAAAGTTCAAATTGCTAACCGTATTTATGATGGAACAATTAAAAATAAAGTAGAAATGCTTAAAAAAGAACTATTAAGAAAGTAGGTGGAAATAGTGGGGCTTAGACCAAATGAAATTAGTGCTTTAATTAAAGAACAAATTAAGCATTATGACGATATCATTGAACAAAAAGATGTCGGAACAGTCGTGACTGTTGGTGATGGTGTAAGTGTTATTCATGGGTTAGATAATGCCATGTTAGGTGAATTATTACTTTTCCCAAATGATGTTTACGGAATGGTCATGAACTTAGATGAAGATAGTGTAGGAGCCGTACTACTTGGATCTGAAAGTACGATTAAAGAAGGAGACGAAGTTAAACGTACTGGAAGAATTATTGAAGTCCCTGTCGGGGATGAAATGTTAGGAAGAGTTGTTAATCCATTAGGACAAGCAATCGATGGTCAAGGTGAAATCAATACTGGTAAAACTAAACCAATCGAACGTGTTGCTAGTGGTGTAATGACAAGAAAATCAGTTGATCAACCATTACAAACTGGTATTACATCAATTGATGCTATCATTCCTATCGGTAGAGGTCAACGTGAGTTAATTATCGGTGACCGTCAAACAGGTAAAACTGCAATTGCTATTGATACAATTTTAAACCAAAAAGGACAAAACATTTATTGTGTTTATGTTGCTATTGGACAAAAGAATTCAACGGTTGCACAAGTTGTTGAAAAATTACGTCAAGGTGGAGCAATGGATTATACATGTGTTGTTTCTGCCGGAGCGAGTGAACTTGCACCAATTCAATATATTGCACCATATGCTGGATGTGCAATTGCTGAACATTGGTTAGATGAAGGAAAAGATGTTTTAATTGTTTATGATGATTTATCTAAACATGCGGTAGCTTATCGTACAATGTCGTTATTATTAAAAAGACCACCAGGACGTGAAGCTTATCCAGGGGATGTCTTCTATTTACATTCAAGATTACTTGAACGTGCTTGCCGTTTAAATGAAGAAAATGGTGGAGGATCAATTACTGCTTTACCAATCATTGAAACACAAGCTGGGGATATTTCAGCATATATTCCAACAAACGTTATTTCAATTACTGATGGACAAATCTTCTTACAACAAGAATTGTTCAACTCTGGATTTAGACCAGCTGTAGATACAGGATTATCTGTATCACGTGTAGGTTCTACTGCACAAATTAAAGCGATGAAACAAGTATCTGGTTCATTAAAACTTGAACTTGCTCAATATGCAGAAATGCAAGCTTTCGCGCAATTTGGTTCTGACTTAGATGCTGCTACTAAAGCAACATTAGATCATGGGGCAAAAGTACGTGAAGTATTAAAACAAGCACAATACTCACCACGTAGTGTGCCAACACAAGTCATTACTTTATTTGCATTAAAATATGGTTATACAAAACAAATAGCTGTAGAAAAAGTAAAAGAATTTATGGATGGTTTAGTAGAAAATATTCAAATGTCTCATCCTGAATTTATTACTGAAATAGAAACTCAAAAAGTGATTTCAAATGAATTAGAAGCGAAGATGAAAGAAGCAACAGGCGCTTATGTTGATCAATTCTTAAAAACACAAGGGGCTAACTAATGCCTGGATCAATGCAAGAAATTAAGCGTCGTATTAAATCCGTTGAATCTACTAAAAAGATTACAAAAGCAATGGAATTAGTTGCGACATCTAAACTTCGTAAAACAAGAAATCAACTTGATGAATTAAAACCTTATTATCAAGGTGTTAGACAAACATGTGCAGAAATTTTAGCTTCTAATAAAGGGTTAAAAGATTCTGCCTATCTCGCTGAAAATAAAGTAGATAAAGATGTTTATATTGTTATTTCTTCAAGTTTAGGATTATGTGGTGGATATAATGCCAATGTCTTTAAAGAAATTAGTCAACAAATTAAAGATGAAGATTATGTTTACTCAATTGGAAGTAAAGGAACAAATTATTTCCGTAGAACGCATCAAGGACCAATCAATACTGATTTTGCTTCATTAAATTCAACATTAGCTTTTGATGAAGTGACTAAATTAGTAAAAAGTGTCACAGATCTTTATATTAATAAAGAAGTGGGAAGTATAAAAATCATTTATACTGAATTTGTTAATAACTTAACATTTAAACCACGTACAGTAACACTTTTACCAATTGATACAAATGAGTTTGAAAATATTGAAATTACCAATAAATTCACTATTTTTGAACCAAGTCCTGAAGAAGTTTTAGATAGTTTAATACCAATGTATTTACAAGCTGTCGTTTATGGCTATCTTGTTGAAAGTGTGACAAGTGAAAATGCGTCACGTAGAACTTCAATGGAAAATGCTACAGATAACGCAGAAGAATTAACAGAACAATTATTATTAAAATACAATCAAGCTCGTCAAACAGCAATTACTAATGAAGTTAGTGAAATTGTTGCTGGAGCTAATGCGCAATAAGGAGGTCAATATGGCAAATATTGGGAAAATAATTAGTGCCCGTGGGCCAGTTATTGATATTGCATTTGCTAGCGAAGATAAATTACCTCGATTAAATACAGCAATTCGTATTCAAAATGGTGAAGAAGAATTAGTCGTAGAAGTTGCTCAACACATTGGAGATGATGCAGTAAGATGTATCGCCATGGGACCAACTGATGGGGTAGTAAGAGGAATGGATGCTGTTGATACAGGTCACCCAATTTCAGTTCCAGTAGGAAATGATACATTAGGACGTATGTTCAATGTTTTAGGTGAACCAATTGACGGTAAAGGTGAATTAGGAAATGATGTTCCACGTATGCCTATCCACAGATCTGCGCCAACTTATGCAGAACAAATGACAACTACAGAAATCTTTGAAACAGGAATTAAAGTTGTAGACTTAATTTGTCCTTTTATCAAAGGTGGTAAAATTGGGTTATTCGGTGGTGCCGGAGTAGGTAAAACAGTATTGATCCAAGAATTTATTAACAATATTGCAACACAACATGGTGGGTTATCAGTATTCGCCGGTGTTGGAGAACGTAGCCGTGAAGGTAACGATTTATACTATGAAATGAAAGAAAGTGGCGTTTTATCTAAAACATCACTTGTCTTTGGACAAATGAACGAACCACCAGGAGCACGTTTACGTGTTGCCTTAACTGGTTTAACAATGGCTGAACAATTCCGTGATGGACAAGGTCAAGACGTGTTATTATTCATTGATAACATCTTCCGTTTCACACAAGCAGGTTCAGAAGTTTCTGCCTTACTTGGGCGTGTACCATCACAAGCAGGATATCAACCAACTCTAGCAACTGAAATGGGTGCTTTACAAGAACGTATTACATCAACTAAAAAAGGATCAATTACATCAGTACAAGCGGTCTATGTACCAGCCGATGACTTAACTGACCCTGCACCAGCAACAACATTTGCTCACTTAGATGCTAAAATCGTCTTGGATCGTTCAATCGCTGCTTTAGGTATTTACCCTGCAGTAGATCCACTTAACTCTTCATCAAGAGCCTTAGATCCATTAGTTGTAGGTAAAGATCATTATGAAGTAGCTCATGGTGTTCAACAAATCTTACAACGTTATCAAGAATTACAAGATATCATCGCAATTCTTGGGATGGATGAATTAGGTGATGAAGATAAATTAATCGTTGCACGTGCAAGACGTGTACGTAACTTCTTATCACAACCATTTACAGTAGCTAGTCAATTTACTGGTTTAGATGGAAAATATGTCCGTGTAGAAGATACTGTTCAAGGATTTAAAGAAATTCTTGAAGGTAAATGGGATCAATTACCTGAACAAGCATTCCATAATGTTGGTACTATTCAAGAAGCTGTAGAAAAGGCTAAACAAATCGAAAATGACTAAATTTAAGCTAAAAATCATTACACCTCAAGGTATTTACCAAGAAGTGGAAATTGATCAGATAAATCTTGATACAACTGCTGGACAAATAGGTATTTTAGCTCATCATATTCCACTAGCAAGTGGTGTGAAAGTGTCTCAAATGAATTATATTATTGATGGAAAAAGAACATATTTTTCTGTCGCAGGTGGTTTCATTTATGTAAATGAAACAGAAACAACTTTAATTGCTAATGCAATTGAATCACAAGAAGAAATTGATTTAGAAAGAGCACAAGAAGCAAAAAGAAGAGCTGAAGAAAGACTTAAAATACAAAACAATGAAATCGATATGTTAAGAGCACAAGCAGCTTTGCAACGTGCAATTACACGTATTCATGTCAAAGGTTTATAGAGAAGAACTTCCATTCTTCTCTTTTTTTTGTATAATAGTTTTAAGGAGAAAAAGGGAATATGAAAAAAAAGTTTATAGGAGTTATTGGGATTGTTATCGCGGTGATAGTGGGAGGTATTTATTATCTTACACGAGCAGAAAAAATTGAATTATCTTTAAAAAATAAAAAAGAGATTATTGTAGAATATGGAAATACAGTTCAATATTCATTTGATGATCTCATTCAAACAAAAGACATAGATAAAGATAAGTTGAAAGAAATAAAAAAAGAAATAAAAATAACAGACAATCTAAAAAATGAAGATCAAAAAGATTATCCAGCAATTGGAAACTATACAATAAATATTAAATATCAAGATCAAAAACTAAAAAAGAAAGTGATTGTTAAAGATACTACAGCTCCTGTTTTTAATGAAATAAATGAAGTTTCATTTGATGAAGGAACAGAAAATTATGATTTTAATCAAGAAATCAAAGCAACAGATTTAAGCAATATTGATTTACAATATGATTTATCTTCATTAGATATAAATAAAGCAGGGGATTATCAAATAAAAGTATTTGCGAAAGATAGTTCAGGAAATCAAGCAGAAAAAGAAATAACTGTACATGTAAAAGAAAAACCTAAACAAGAATTATCAGCAGCTAAGATTTATCATGGCGGAGGAAAAGTGATTTGTATTGATGCAGGACATCAAGCACGAGGAAATAGTTCATTAGAACCTAATGGACCAGGTTCATCGACAATGAAAGCAAAAGTGACAACAGGGGCAACAGGATGTGTAACGGGGAAAACAGAATCACAAATCAACTTAGAAGTGGCACTTAAATTACAAGAAGCTTTATCAAATCAAGGTTATACTGTGGTTATGTGTCGTACATCACAAAATGTCGATTTATCTAATGTTCAAAGAGCTCAAATGGCAAATGAGGCAAATGCAGATGCATTTATTCGTTTACATTGTGATTCAAGTGAATCATCTTCTCCTACAGGAACGTTGACACTTGCGCCTTCAACTTCTAATAGATATTGTGCAAGTATTGCAAGTCAATCACAATCACTTTCAAAAAGTATTGTGAATAATATTTGTAAGGCAACAGGTTCTAGAAATAGAGGAGTTTCAATTGTTGATAATATGACAGGTTTAAATTGGTCAAAAGTGCCTGTTACTATTGTAGAAATGGGATTTTTATCAAATCCAGGAGAAGATCGATTGCTTTCAAGTGAGGATTATCAAAATAAAATTGTTCAAGGAATTGTAAATGGAATTGGGGAATATTTAAGTTAAGATTAGAAAAAGAGGAAAAAGGAATGGAAAAAGTTACATTAGGAAGAACAGGAATTACAGTGAATCGTAATGGTTTTGGGGCATTACCAATTCAACGAGTAACTGGAGAAGATGCAACAACAATTTTAAGAAAGGCATATGATCAAGGAATTCGTTTTTTTGATAGTGCAAGATGGTATAGTGATAGTGAAGAAAAGCTAGGAAATGCATTAAGCGATGTTAGAAAAGACATTTATATTGCAACGAAGACAGGATCTACTACAGTAGAAGGTTTTTGGAAAGACTTAGAAACAAGTTTAAATAATTTAAAAACAGATTATATTGATATTTATCAATTTCATAATCCTTCATTTTGCCCTAAACCAGGAGATGGTACAGGTTTATATGAAGCAATGTTAGAAGCAAAAGCTCAAGGAAAAATACATTTTATAGGTTTAACGAATCATCGTTTACCAGTAGCTATAGAAGCTTGTGAAAGTGGGTTATATGATACAATTCAATTCCCATTTAGTTATTTAGCAGATCAAAAAGATATTGATTTAGTGAATAAATGTAAAGAAAACAATATTGGGTTTATTTGTATGAAAGCTTTATCAGGTGGACTTATTAACCGTTCGGATGCTGCTTATGCATATTTAGCACAGTTTGATAATGTTTTACCAATTTGGGGAATTCAAAAAGAGAGTGAATTGGATGAATTTATTTCATATCAAACAAAAGCACCAGAACTTACTCAAGAAATTCAAGATTTAATTGCTCATGATCGAAAAGAATTAGCAGGAGATTTCTGTAGAGGATGTGGTTATTGTATGCCTTGTCCTAAAGGAATTCAAATCAATCAATGTGCTAGAATGTCTTTAATGTTAAGAAGAGCACCAGCAGCAAGTTGGCTTAATGATCATTGGCAAGCAGAGATGAAAAAAATTGAAGAATGCTTAAATTGTGGTAAATGTAAACAACATTGTCCATATCATTTAAATACTCCTAAATTATTAAAGAAAAATTATGAAGACTACAAAACATTTTTAAAATAAAAAAATAGGGTGTGCTACAAAATGTAGCGCATCCTATTTTAGTATAATCTACGACAATTATAAATATGACGATAGAAATAACTTCCTGGAGCAACTGATGTTACTTTAACACACTGATCAGGATATTGACCCACTGTCCCAGATCCTTTACCAGAGGCATGAACCATATTACCATTACCAATATAAATTCCAATATGAGCGACACCACTTCCATAATTGAAAGTAATGACATCACCAATTTGTAAATTACTATAAGAAACAGCTTTACCACTACCAGCATATCCAGCAGCAGTTGTTCTACCTATTTTTACGCCTGCTTGATTATGTGCCCAGTAAACAAGTCCAGAACAATCAAAATAATTTGGTCCACTTGCTCCCCAATAGTAGCGTTTACCTTGTTTAGATAAAGCATAGTTAGCAATACTTATTCCTAATGTTGTACTATCTTGAGATGGTTGAGAACCATTGTTAGTTGTATTATTATTCGAATTATTGTTTGAATTATTACCTGTATTGTTATTATTATTTGAATTAGAAGTTTGATTATTGTTACTGTTAGATGGTTTTGGTGTAGGAATCTGACTGACATGACCTACATCGTCTTTTTTAGATTGTTCATAGAATTCTGTTAATGAGGCATCAATTGCTTCACTACGACTTGCAGCAACATTTGCATCAACTTCAGTTGCAGCAATTTGTTTTCTTTGTTCTTCTAATAATGTTTCATATTGTACTTGAATAGCAGCTTGTTCTTTCTTTTGTTCTTCTAAAACAACTTTTGCGTTTTCTAAAGTAATTTTTTGATTTTCAATTTCCTTTTTCTTTTCTAACATTTGAGCAATTAAATCTTGATCACTTAAAGTAAGTGTGTTGAAACTATCTATTCTAGATAACATATCAGTAAAATTATCAGCCCCAAATATATAATTGATAAAAGTATTTTCATTCATATAAGACTGCATGACATACATACGATCTTTTATTTCTTGATTATCTTTATCTATATCTGCTTGGGTATTTTGTATAGATGTTTCAACATATTGAATTTCAGCTTCTTTAGATGAAATGTCAGAATTTAAAGAATTAAGTTTCTTTTGTACACTATCTAATGTTTGAGTTGTACTTGCTGCAGCACTTTTTTGATTTTCTAAATCTTTTTTTAACTTCTTATTTTTAGCTTTGAGATAGCTGTTGAATTCTTCGCATGTTTTTTTATTACTATTTGTTAGTTTTCCACTTGCACATAGTGACATATATTTTGCTTCATCTTTTGAAAAATCAATAGCTTCTACAGGTTTTATACAATAGCATGTTGATACAAGCATTGTAGATGAAACAAATCCTACAAAATATTTTTTAATTTTCAAACAAAACACCCCCTCATATTATTTATACATCACTTTCTAAAAAAAGTAAATAAAAGTTGTTTTTATACAAAATAAAAACCTTTAAGCTTATAAACTTAAAGGTTTTAAGTCATTACTAATAAGGTCTAACTGCACAAGTAAATCTACTTACATTAGATGCAATCTTAACAACATCACCTGTTTGTGGTGCATGAATATATTGACCATTACCAATATAAATACCTACATGTCCACTTTTCCATAAGATATCTCCTGGTTGAGCTTGACTTAATGGAATAATTGCTCCAGATTGACCTTGAGATCCAGAATAGTGATCAAGTGAAACACCCGCTTGTGCATAACACCACATAACTAAACCAGAACAGTCAAATGAATTAGGTCCACTTGCTCCCCATACATAAGGACAACCTAATTTAGAATAAGCAGCAGCTACAACTGTAGAACCATACTTATTTGTAGTAGGAACATTTGTAGATGGTCTAATAGTTGTAGAACCACTACTGCTACCTGATGAAGATTGTTGAGTAACAACGACTGATGATAAGAATGAATCTAATGAACTTTGAGTATCAGAAATTTTAGATTGTTCACTTTCAGCAGATGCTAAATCTTTTTGTTGTTTAGCTAATAGATCTTCATATTGAGTTTGTAAAGTATATTGTTCGTTTTGTTGAGAAACAATATTTGCTTTTACTGTTTCAATAGTTGCTTTTTGAGATTCAACTTGCTTCTTTTCATCAGCAATTTTTTCTACTAATTCTTTATC
>ENA-OQRC01002398-OQRC01002398.1-human-gut-metagenome-genome-assembly--contig:-NODE-2398-length-10735-cov-2.854120_pt1 | contig 10735 bp, 9 predicted proteins | sample MGYA00243236_ERZ505102 | MGnify/ENA primary metagenome ERZ505102 (study PRJEB26097, sample SAMN02712089) | human gut metagenome | biome: Gut microbiome | host: Homo sapiens | place: Denmark: Copenhagen... | reverse complement strand
CTGTGGCAAAAGTGGCAGAAATGCTTGGTGATACCGGAAGAATTCTGGTTCGTGAGAGTGGCACAGAGCCGGTGATCCGTGTCATGGTAGAAGCTGAGACAGAAAGCCTCTGTGAAAAATATGTGGATCAGGTGATCGATGTGATCAAATCCAAGGGGCATACAGCTTAAAAAAGAATACCGGATGTGAAATGCACAGAAGAAAAATGTGAGATATAACAGAGCGTGTATTTTACAAAAAAGTGCGGTAGTATTCCGTAAAAAATAAGAGAAAGAGGTGATCAGGTGGTTGAATTAGACCAGTTCAAAACAACATTGAACGCATACAGACACCCGCTCCAGGAAGTAAGGGATTCACTTTGACCTCGCTAATAAAGAGCAGAGGATTCAGGAATTAGAGCGGAAAATGGAGGAGCCGGATTTTTGGAACAATCCGGAGCGTTCCCAGGAGCTTATGAAAGAGCTTAAAAGTAAGAAAGATGATGTGGAAATTTATCATCGGCTCACATCCCAGATGGAAGATATGGAACTTATGATCGAGATGGGATATGAGGAAAATGATCCGGAAGTGATTCCGGAGATCCAGGAATTGTTGGATGAGTTTGAAGCAAGTTTTGAAAATATTCGTATGAAAACATTGTTGTCCGGTGAATACGACAGAGACGATGCCATTGTGACCCTGCATGCAGGTGCCGGTGGAACAGAGTCCTGTGACTGGGCAAGTATGCTGTATCGTATGTACACCAGATGGGCATCTGCCAAAGGATTTGAAGTGGAAGTGCTGGATTATCTGGACGGTGAGGAAGCAGGCATTAAGTCTGTTACATTCCAGGTGCACGGAGAGAATGCCTATGGTTATCTGAAGTCCGAGAAAGGGGTCCACAGACTGGTACGTATTTCCCCGTTCAATGCGGCTGGAAAACGGCAGACATCCTTTGTATCCTGTGATGTTATGCCGGATATCGAGGAAGATGTGGAAGTGGAGATCAACGAAGATGATCTGCGCATCGATACCTACCGATCCAGTGGAGCCGGTGGACAGCATATCAATAAGACTTCATCTGCAATTCGTATTACGCATTTGCCGACAGGTATCGTAGTTCAGTGCCAGAATGAGCGTTCCCAGCATATGAATAAAGATAAGGCAATGCAGATGTTGAAAGCAAAACTGTATCTGTTGAAACAGCAGGAAAATGCGGAGAAAGCAGCTGACATTCGCGGCGATGTCACAGAGATCGGCTGGGGCAATCAGATCCGGTCTTACGTTATGCAGCCGTATACAATGGTGAAAGATCATCGTACCAATGCGGAGACAGGAAACGTAGACAGTGTCATGGATGGAAATATTGATCTTTTTATCAATGCATATCTGAAATGGATTACATTGAGCAAAAAAGATCAGGAGGCATAAAGAGGAGAAATTACCATGGGTATTATCAGAGCAGCAGCAAAAAGTCTCAGTTCAGGGTTGGCAGATCAGTGGCTGGAAGTCATTGAACCTTCTGATATGGGTGCACAGACCTTGATGACACCGGGCATTATGGTGAATCGAAAATCACAGAACCGCAAAGGAAGCAGACATGTGATTTCTGACGGATCAGTGATCCATGTATATGATAATCAGCTTATGATCCTGACCGATGGAGGGAAAATCATTGATTACACTGCAGAGCCAGGTTACTTTGAAGTGAACAATGCTGCAGAACCGTCTCTGTTTAACGGAGATTTTTCCGGCGCGATGCAGGCGACATTTGAGCGTGTGAAGTATGGTGGTCAGTCCCCTACAGAGCAGAAGGTGTATTACCTGAATTTGCAGGAAATCAAGGGTATTAAATTCGGTACAAGAAATCCGATCAACTATTTTGATAACTTTTATAATGCAGAGCTGTTTCTGCGGACGCATGGAACCTATTCTATTCGTATTACCGATCCATTGAGATTTTATGCGGAAGTTATTCCGAGAAATATGGATCAGGTGGAAGTGTCTGATGTAAATGAGCAGTTTCTGGATGAATTTCTGGAAGCCTTGCAGTCTGCCATTAATCAGATGTCTGCAGATGGTATCCGGATTTCCTTTGTTACATCCAAAGGACGGGAACTTGGCAAATACATGGCGGATATTCTGGATGAGGAGTGGAAGCAGAACCGTGGTGTGGAGATTGCATCTGTAGGAATTGCGAGCATTTCCTATGATGAGGAATCCACTAAGCTCATCAATATGAGAAATCAGGGAGCTATGCTTTCTGATCCGACAATACGGGAAGGTTATGTGCAGGGATCTGTGGCTCGTGGCATGGAGGCAGCAGGTTCCAATGCAGCAGGATCTGTGTCCGGTTTTATGGGCATGGGGATGAGTATGCAGGGTGGATCCGGTGTAATGGGGGCAGCTTCTGAGGCAAACCTCCGTCAGATGGAGATGAACCGTCAGTATGCGCAGGCGGCCGGGACGGCTGACATGGCAGCTGCTACATGGATCTGTTCCTGTGGGACAGAAAATACCGGAAAATTCTGTACGGAATGTGGAAAACCGGCACCGGCGGCACCGTGGACCTGTTCCTGTGGAGCCGTAAATACCGGAAAATTCTGTGCAGAATGTGGAAAACCGAAAGCATAAGAGGATGAATATGGCGACAGTCAGTATGAAATGCCCGAATTGTGGGGGCGAATTGATTTTTGACCCGAAAAGTCAGAAATATAAATGTGAATATTGCGGTTCTGATTTTGCTCTGGATGAGATCAGTACCGAAGAGGCAGCGACACAGGTGGCGTCCGATGTGGTGCAGGAGCGTGAAGATACCTCTGACAATCACACACAGCAAAGAACAGCAGGTGCTGAAGATGCGGCAGTGCTGTATACCTGTCCGAGCTGTGGGGCACAGATCGTGACCGATCAGACGACAGCAGCAACATTTTGTTATTACTGTCACAATCCGGTATTGCTCTCAGAACAATTATCAGGAGCATTTCATCCGGATCAGATCATTCCATTTGAGATTGACCGGAAACAGGCAGAGGAACATTTCCTTGATTTTGTACAGAAAAAGAAATTTGTGCCGAATGCATTTTTTCAGAAAAATCAGATTGAAAAACTGACAGGCATTTATTTCCCATATTGGGTCTGTGATGCAGAGGTGGAAGGAAGCCTGACCGCAGAAGGAAATAAAGTGCGGGTGTGGGTTTCCGGAGATGAGGAATTTACGGAGACGAGAATTTATCGTATGGAACGGGAAGGCCATGTGTCACTGCGGGAAATCACCAAGCATGCACTGAAAAAAACCGATAATTTACTGGCGGAAGGTGTACTTCCTTATGATTTTTCCAAAGCAGCAGAATTCCGGATGGGATATCTGTCCGGTTTCTATGCGGAAAAACGTGATATTGAACGGAAAGAACTGGAGGAGGAAGTACATCGCGAAGTGGAAAATTGCACCAGAGATCTGCTGGAAGATACGATTCACGGATATAACGGCGTACATATACTTTCAGATCATATCAGACCGATCCGGGAACAGTGGAAGTACACGTTGCTTCCGGTGTGGACTGTGACTTATAAAGGGATGAATGGGAAGATGTATTATTACTCCATGAATGGTCAGAATGGAAAAACGTATGGAGAACTTCCGGTTGACCGGAAAAAAGTATTTCTGTTTGGTGCGTTGTGTGGCGGTATAGCACTGGTGATCATGCTGTTGCTTGGCTACTTTATATTCTGATTCTGGGAGAGGAAAATGAGAATGACAAAAAGAAGAGAGCAGTGGCTGCTTTGGCTGGCAGGAATCGTAGTATGTCTTATGCTCAGCGTGGGTGTGGCAGTTTCTGCACAGGCAGCAGGGCGTCAGGTATATGATGATGCGGGATTGTTTTCCGACAGTGAGATTTCAGAGCTTACAGCAGCTGTTAATGTGGCAGAGGAAGAAACCGGATGGGATCTTATGCTTTTGACGGTAAATGACAGTTCAGTAGGATCGACGCAGAGTTATGCGGAAGAAAAATTTAATGAATACACAGAAAAAGACAACGGAATTGCTTTTGTACTGGATATGAATGCACGTTTGTTTTATATTGCAACTGGCGGCGAAGCTTATGAGTACGTCGGCGATACACGTTTGAATGAATTACTGGATGATGCCACGGCATATGCCGGAGACGGAGATTATTATCAGGCGATGATTGCAATGTTGAATGATACTGTGACTTTTTATCAGGAAGGAAAGCCGGATCATTCTTCTGTATATGATGCCGATCAGGGAATCTATCGGGATGTATCTGGCAGTAATGTGCGGCTGCTGGATTTGAAAGATATCCTGCTGGCAATTGTTGTCGGAGGAGTGGTGTGTGCGGGGTTCTGCCTGTTTATCACCGGAAAATACCGGTTGAAATTTGGAAGATACCGGTACAATGCCAGAGAACATGCGACAGTAAAGCTGCGTACAAATGAAGATCATTTTGTGCGTCAATATGTGACGCGCAGAAAAATTCCGAAAGATCCACCGAAAAATGGTGATGGCGGAAATACAAGCACGGTTCATCAGGGTGCGGGCGGACGCACATTTGGTGGCGGCGGCCGGGGATTTTAAGAATCCCCGGTCTTTTTTTATCAGAAGGATTGTGGGAGTGCAAAGCACGGAGCAATCTGTATGATCAAGTTGGATTTTTTATCAAAAAAGAGCAGTTTTTCGTGTGCTGACATCGTTGGTATCTTGAAAAACACAAAAAACAGGGTTGCATACAAGATTTGATTATGATACTATATCTTTACTGTGAAAACAGATGTATTTCTGTGAAACACACATAAGGGGGACACAATGGCAGAAAAAACAAAATATTTTGTCCTGAAGCAGAAAGCAGTGCCGGAGGTTTTACTGAAGGTAGTAGAGGCAAAACGTTTGCTGGATTCAGGCAAGGCAGTTTCCGTACAGGAGGCAGCAGAGAATGTCGGCATCAGCCGGAGTTCTTTTTATAAATACAAAGATGATATTTTCCCATTTCATGATAATGCAAAGGGAAAGACAATCACCATGGTGATTCAGTTGGATGATGAACCGGGACTGTTGTCCGTAGTATTGCGGATCGTGGCAGATTATCATGCCAATATCCTGACGATTCATCAGAGTATTCCGGTCAACGGAATTGCTTCACTGACACTGAGCGTGGATGTGTTAAATGAAACTGGTGATATCTCGCAGATGGTAGATACCATTGAGCAGCAACAGGGCATTCATTATTTAAAAATATTAGCAAGGGAGTGACAAACGATGATTCAGATTGCAGTATTAGGTTACGGTACGATTGGTTCCGGTGTGGCGGAAGTATTAAAAGTAAACAAAGAGAGTATCACAAAACGCGTAGGAGACGAAATATCTATCAAGTATATCCTGGATCTGCGTGAATTTCCGGGAGATCCGATGGAAGATAAGATCGTACATGATTATGCGGTTATCAAAAACGATCCGGAGATCGCAATCGTGGTGGAAGCCATGGGTGGTGTGGAGCCGGCATACACATTTGCGAAACAGGCGCTGGAGAGTGGTAAACATTTTGCTACTTCTAACAAGGCACTGATTGCAGAGAAAGGTGCAGAGCTCATCCGCATTGCAAAGGAAAAAAATGTGAACTGCATGTTTGAGGCAAGTGTAGGTGGCGGTATTCCAATCATCCGTCCGTTAAATTCCTGTCTGACAGCAGATGTGATTGAGGAAGTATCCGGCATTCTGAACGGAACAACCAACTATATGATGACAAAAATGTCTTCAGAAGGTTCTGAGTTCGAAGATGTACTGAAAGATGCACAGCAGAAAGGATATGCAGAAGCAGATCCGACCGCTGATATCGAGGGACATGATGCCTGCAGAAAGATTGCGATTCTCACATCTCTGGTATGTGGGCAGCAGGTTGATTTCCAGGACATCCATACAGAAGGAATCACAAAGATTACAGCAACCGATATCAAATACGCGAAAGCATTGGGAAGAAGTATCAAACTTCTTGCTTCCAGCTACAAGACCGGAGACAGTTACTGTGCACTGGTAGCACCGTTTATGCTGGCACCGGAACATCCGCTGTACAATGTCAATGATGTATTCAATGCAGTGTTTGTACATGGCAATGTACTGGGCGATGCAATGTTTTACGGAAGTGGAGCAGGCAAACTTCCGACCGCAAGCGCTGTTGTGGGTGATATTGTTGAGATCGCAAGACATCTGGATGAAAATATTCCGGTGGAATGGCGTGAGAAAAAACTGGAACTTGCTGATTACAAACAGTTGAAAAACAGATATTTTGTCCGTACTACAGCAGAGAAAGCTGCTATTGAGCAGGCTTTTGGTGCAGTGGAATATGTACAGGCAGAAGGTGTTACCGGAGAGTGTGCATTTATAACAGCCGAGATGGATGGGGCTGCATATGATAAAGCAGAGGGGCAGATCGGTGCTGTGCTTCAGTCCATTCGTGTAAAATAAAGAATCATTACTGCGTAAAAAGATGCAGAGATGATAGATTGTTTGTTGATGAGAAAATAAAAAAGTAAACAGAGGTAAAAAGTGATGAAATACGTGGTGGTTTTAGGAGATGGAATGGCAGACCGTCCGATTGCGGAACTTGGTGATCAGACCCCGCTTTCCTATGCAGACACGCCGGAGATGGATCAGCTGGCAGCAGTATCAGAAATCGGAATGGTTCATACGATCCCGGAGGGCATGAAGCCGGGCAGTGATACCGCGAACCTGTCAGTGCTTGGATATAATCCGAGAATTTATTATTCCGGACGTTCTCCACTGGAAGCGTTGAGTATTGGCGTTGACATGAAGGATACGGATATTGCACTTCGCTGCAATCTGGTGACTTTGTCTGAGGAAGAGGAGAATTATGAGGAACGTACGATTATCGATCACAGTTCCGGTGAGATCAGCACTGCAGATGCAGCAGTTTTGTTAGATGCAGTTCGGGAAGGGCTGGAGAATGAAACTTACAAGTTTTATGTGGGAACCAGCTACCGCCATCTGTTGATCTGGGATAAGGGAGAAGTGGTTGAACTGACACAGCCACATGATGTGCTGGGGCAGACAATCGGACAGTATCTTCCAGAGGATGCTGTACTTCGTGAGATGATGAGGAAAAGTTATGATATTCTCGTAAACCATCCGATTAATGTAGAACGGAAGAAGAACGGCCTGAATCCGGCAAACTCCTGCTGGTTCTGGGGTGCGGGCACAAAGCCGGCTCTTTCTTCCTTTGAAGAGAAAACACAGCTGAAAGGTGCGATGATCTCTGCCGTAGATCTGTTGAAAGGAATTGCCGTAGGTGCATCCATGAAAGTCGTGGAAGTAGAGGGCGCAAACGGTGGTCTGAATACAAATTATGAAGGAAAAGCGCAGGCAGCAATTGACGTATTGACCAAAGAGGGATATGATTTTGCGTATATCCACGTTGAGGCTCCGGATGAGATGGGTCATCAGGGCAGCGTTGAGCGTAAGGTGAAGGCAATTGAATATCTGGATTCACGGATTATCAAGCCAGTGAAGGAAGGACTTGAAGCAGCGGGAGAGGATTTTCGAATGTTAGTTCTTCCGGATCATCCTACGCCAATCTGCATGCGGACGCATTCATCTGACAGTGTGCCGTATCTTTTATATGACAGCACAAAACTTCAGCAACATGACTGGAAGTACAATGAAGCTGAAGGTGAGGCCAGTGGAAACTACGTGGCGTGTGGCCATGAAATCATAGATTACTTATTTGGGAGGAAGACATGCTAATTGTAAAAAAATTCGGCGGCAGTTCTGTGGCTGATAAAGAAAGAATTTTTAATGTAGCAAAGAGATGTATCGAAGATTATGAAGCAGGAAATGATGTGGTTGTTGTTCTGTCCGCAATGGGAAAGACAACAGACCGTCTCATTGAGATGGCACGCGACATCAATCCGAAAGCTTCCAAGAGAGAGATGGATATGCTCCTGGCAACCGGAGAGCAGACATCTGTTGCATTAATGTCCATGGCTATGCAGTCTCTGGGCGTTTCTGCCGTATCTTTGAATGCATTTCAGGTAGTTATGCATACAACATCAGCGTACAGCAATGCAAAATTCAAACGAATTGATACCGAGCGTATTTTCAATGAACTGGAACAGAGAAGAATTGTTATCATTACCGGTTTCCAGGGAGTCAATAAATACGACGATATCACAACACTGGGACGTGGAGGTTCTGATACCACAGCGGTAGCCCTGGCAGCAGCACTGCATGCAGATGCCTGTGAGATCTACACAGACGTAGAGGGTGTATACACCGCAGATCCGCGTGTGGTTCCAAACGCAAAAAAATTGAAAGAAATTACATACGATGAGATGCTTGAATTGGCAACACTTGGAGCGAAAGTTCTTCACAACCGTTCTGTTGAACTTGCGAAAAAATATGGTGTGCAGTTGGTTGTACGTTCAAGTTTAAACAGAGCAGAGGGAACAATTGTTAAGGAGGAAACAGAAATGGAAGGCATGCTTGTTAGTGGCGTAGCAGTAGATAAAAATGCAGCGAGAATCGCAGTTATTGGTATTAAGGATGAGCCGGGAATGGCATTTAAGGTCTTTGATCTTCTGGCAAAGAAAAATATTAATGTAGATATCATTTTACAGTCGATCGGTCGTGATGGCACAAAGGATATTTCCTTTACCGTATCCCGTGATCAGATGGATGAGGCTGTAAAAGCATTGGAGGAGAACCATGCACGTATCAAAGCCCAGAAAATCGAAGCAGATCCGACCGTTGCGAAATTGTCTATTGTCGGAGCCGGAATGCAGACACATCCGGGCGTAGCAGCAGGTATGTTTGAGGCGCTGTATAACATTGGTGTAAACATCCGTATGATCGGAACATCTGAGATCCGTGTAACGGTTCTGGTAGATGAGAAAGATGTAGATAAAGCAATGCGTGCAGCACATGACAGATTTATCGAGGACTAATAGCGTTCCGATTTTATTCATTATGTCAGCTTTCGCTGATCAGAATCACGCACCAAGCCTTACGTGCGTTCGACTTGGATAGAAAAAGCAGGATTATTTCATTGGATAGAAGTAATCCTGCTTTTTTGTGCGATAGCATATGTTCTGAATGAGAACTTTGTTATGAGAACTCTTTCAGATTCAGATAGAACTGGGTATTTGTCTGAAGCATATAAGGAATGATCCACAAAAAACCAAGACCCAGTGTCAGAATACCAAGCAGCCACCAGCCGATGAAAGAAAGCTGCAGCAGAAAATAGCGCAGTTTACGACCTTTCATTAGGCGAAAACTTTCGCGAAGTGCTTCCAATACCCGGTAATCCGGATGATCGAGGAGCAGGTAGGTAGCCTGGGAAAAAGCCAGACCAAGTATGAGCTGGACAACGAAACCGATAGCCAGCAGAATCAATCCGGTGATCAGCTGAGAACTGAGTACCAGCGATGTCAGGACGGCTGAGCGCAATGCTGCAATCGCGGAAACAGCAGCCCCCGGAAGTGTGCAGACAAAGGAAATCAGGATAAGGATAAGCTCACAGCCGATAAACTTGTCCGGTCGGTTTCGAAATGGATACAGAAGATCTGAAAACTGTGGTCGGATGTCTCTGGCTGATTCCATATGCATGTGAGTGATGCCGATATTGAACAGCGCTCCGATCAGGCCGACAAACAGCATGCCGGCATAAGCCCAGATAACCCGGAATATGTGGATATAGTAAATCTTCCCACACGGAGGATATCTCCATTGGAAAGTTTCACCGCACAGTAAAAATTCTGCTTGGAAAGTGTCTCTGAATAACGCAGAGTCTCCGCATAGCCTTCTTTTTCTGCCTGGATAAATTCCGGGCGGTTGCTGTGGTTGGCAAGCTCCGTCGGATCTTCCAGGGAATCAAACAAAACATTTCCTTCACTGTCCAGAAGTGTGATACGGGCAGCGGAAGCTTTGCCAAGATCCTTGTCCAGATAAGATTCGCCCATCTTTTCTACGCTGTCCTGGATGTACTTGGTACTGTCCCGGACGCTCTGCTTCAGATCTTCATTATACTTGCTGTACATGACCAGACTCGCTGCAAGGAATGTCATAAGCACTGACAGGACTACGAGCAGACAGGTATGGTTTAATATCTTTTTTCTCATTTTTATGCTCCGATCCGGTAGCCTACGCCTCGAACCGTCTCGACCAGATTTCCGGCTTCCCCAAGCTTCTGTCTCAGGGTACGGACATGTACATCGACTGTCCTTGTCTCGCCGTCAAAGTCATATCCCCATACATGGCAGAGGATCTGATTTCTCGTCATGACCAGTCCCTTGTTTTCCATCAGATACTGAAGAAGTTCAAATTCCTTACGTGTCAGTTCGATCTTTTCTCCCTTCCAGCAGACTTTGTGCTTTCCGACAGACAGTGTCAGATCCTGACATTTCAGTTCTTTGTCGTCCTCCTGTCTGGAACAGCGGCGCAGGACCGCCTTTACTCTGGCGACAAATTCCATCATTCCAAAAGGTTTTGTGATATAATCATCGGCTCCTGCCTCCAGGCCGCGGACCTTGTCGAACTCGGCTTCTTTTGCCGTGACCATGATCACCGGGATGTTTTTCGTCTCCTGTGAAGCTTTGAGCCGTTCGAGAATGCTGTATCCGTCTTCCCCCGGAAGCATGATGTCCAGAAGGATAAGATCCGGAAGTTCTTCTTTAAGAAGTGCCCGGAGTTCTTTCCCATTCGACACACCCTTTGCCGAAAATCCTGTTG
>ENA-OQRC01002384-OQRC01002384.1-human-gut-metagenome-genome-assembly--contig:-NODE-2384-length-10785-cov-4.374091_pt1 | contig 10785 bp, 8 predicted proteins | sample MGYA00243236_ERZ505102 | MGnify/ENA primary metagenome ERZ505102 (study PRJEB26097, sample SAMN02712089) | human gut metagenome | biome: Gut microbiome | host: Homo sapiens | place: Denmark: Copenhagen... | reverse complement strand
GAGTGATACCCATGAAATACAAAATCGAGAAAAACACCGTACAGGAGACGCTGATTATTCCGCTGTATGCGCGGAAGGTCTGCTCAGAGCTGTATCCGAATCTCTACCAAGATGAAACGGCGGTGCGGCTGATCGGTGAAATCGACTACGACTTTTCAGATGCCGATAAGAACGCCCGCAGTCTGATGCAGCGCTTCGGCTCGCTGGAGGTTGCCATGCGGCAGAACGATTTGGCTTTTGAAGTAAAGGACTATTTGAAAATCCACCCCAACGCCGCAGTGGTCAATCTCGGTTGCGGGCTGGACAACACCGGCAGAAGTTGCGACAACGGCAGCTGCAAGATCTACAATCTTGACTTACCGGATGTCATCGCCGTGCGCAATAAGCTCATGCCCGCCGGAGATCGTGAGGAAAACATCCCATGCGATTTGAATAATACCGAATGGTTTTCAAAAATCGACGCCTCTGGCGGTGCGGTGTTCTTTGCCTCCGGCGTGTTTTACTACTTTTTAACCGAGCAGGTCAAAACTCTTGTGCAGCGAATGGCAGACGCTTTCCCCTGCGGTGTGCTGGTCTTTGATGCTGCCAATCGGACGGCGGTGAAAATGATCGCCAAAACATGGCTCAAGAGTGCAAAAATCAAGGACGTGGGCGCATATTTTGCGGTTTCGAATGCGAAAAGCGAGCTTTCCCCATGGGACAGCCGTCTACAGGTCACAAGCCGTGGCTATATGCTGGGCTACAACGATCTGCGTAACCCATCCGTCAGCGGCTTTTTCCGTTTCCTCGCAAAGGTCGGCGACGGCATGATGAAAATGCAGATTGTGAATATCAGATTTGGAGGCAGAAAATGAAATACTTGGGTATGCCCATGGGCATGTGGACGATGTTTGCAGGCTCATTCCAAAAGCAGCTGACGGCTGTGTTTGGTTATGATTCCGATACAGCAAAAGGTATAGCGCAAAGCGCAAAACCAAAATACAAAGCAATTATCTCAGACCTGCCGGAATTTGAAAAAGCGGATCGCTTCAAGATGAACATCGTCAACTGCGCGATGCTCGGGGCGTTCGTTCTTTCCATGCCGCATCGTCCGGACGTGGAACAGCTGGCGGTCTACTACGCCAATGCCATGATGACAAAGCCCATGCAGTGGTTCTGTCACAATAGCGGAAAGAGAAAATTTACCAAAAAGGACATCTCAGGCATGAAGGCGACCGCAGCCTTGAAAGCCGCCGACCGCAACCCATATTCGTGGAATATGGAGTTTTACGAATACCCGGACGGCAGCGGATACGAAGGCCGCTTTACAAAATACGGTATCTGTGTGCTGATGAAAAAACTGGGGCTATACGACCTGACTCCCGCCCTGTGCCATCTGGACTACACGATGAGCGAAGCGAACGGCGTGACTGACTTCGTGCGGCAGTATACGCTCGCCTCCGGCGGGCCGTATTGCGATTGCGGCTATAAGAAAAAACAGTTATAATACATTTTAAACGCTGAAATATCCACCCGCTGTGCGGGTGGATATTTATTCTATGCATACAAGTTTATATAGTCCAATTTTGTGAGGCCGTTTGACGTTCAACCATATGCCTAAACAATCCGTTTTTATTCATAAGTTCATTCGGAGTGCCGGATTCTGCCACGGTACCGTTTGCAAGCACAATAATTTTATCGGCATTTTCAACCGTTCTCATTCGGTGCGCTATAACAATAACGGTTTTATCTTTAATAAGCCTTGAAAGTGCCGTTTGAATAAGCGTTTCATTTTCTACATCAAGAGAAGCTGTTGCTTCATCAAGAAGAACAATGGGTGCATTTTTTAGAAATGCACGGGCAATAGATATTCTTTGGCGTTCTCCTCCCGAAAGATTGCAGCCATTCTCACCGATTTCGGTATTGTAGCCGTTCGGCATTTTACTTGCAAATTCATCGCAGTTTGCAAGTTTTGCAGCAAAAATAACTTCTTCATCAGTCGCATTCTTTTTACCAAGACGGATATTTTCAAGAATTGAGGTATTGAAAAGTGTTACATCCTGGAAAACAATTGAAAAAAGGCTTAAAAGTGTTTCAGGTTCTATTTTGGAAATATCCATACCGCCAACTGTAATTGTTCCGCCCCCGGCATCCCAAAATCTTGCCGCAAGTCTTGAAACAGTAGTTTTGCCGCCGCCTGACGGACCCACAAGCGCCGTAACTTCTCCCTGCTTGGCGCTAAATGACACACCCGTCAAAACCTTAACATCATCATTATAAGAAAAGTTTACATTATCAAATTCAATGTCATAACCGTCATTTGTAAGCTTTGTACCGCCCGATTGAATATCGTGATCGAGTATTTCATTCATTCTTGCGACATTCGTCTTGGTGGTGATTATTGCCGCCAGATTTTGAAGTGCTGCCTGCATTGGGTCATAAAGACGGGAAACAAGGAGCAAAAACACGAAGAAAGTAAGAACATCAAGTTCGCCCTTTATCAATAAAGATGATCCGACCAAAGCAGTTGTTGCTATACCGAGCTTAAGAATCATTTGAGCACTCGCAACAAATACCGCTGTGCCAAATTCGCCTTTTAAAGCTCTTTTTTCTACATTATCAATTTTTTTATCAAGTGTTTTAAGGTATCTTTCCTCGGCATTGTTTGATTTCAAATCTGCTATCGTATCGATACATTCTTGAATACCGTTTGCACAGGCAATTTTTGCTTTCATTGATTTATTGGAAAGTCTTTCCTGCACCTTGGACGAACAGCCGACAATAATAAGTGCAATCGGAAGCACCCACAAAGAAGCAATCGCCATTTTGGCATTGAAGAAGAAAAGACTGATCGCCACTATTACCGTAGAAATCATTGAACCGACAAATGGCGGAATAAAGTGAGAAAATGCGGTTTCAAGATAAGTACAATCTGCCATAATCGTGCTTGTTAAATCTGCCAAGTCTTTTTTTGCGAAAAAGGAAAGCGGAATTTTGCGTAACTTTTCGGCAAGAGTGAGTCTTCTTGTTCCTGTTTCAACATAGGTTGCAAGAAAAGTTGAATTATATTGCCAAAGCGTTACACAAAAAACAACAAGCAAACATATAATTGCTCCGCCTGCAAAGAAAAATGTATTGCTTTTTACACTTTTGTTCAATAATCCTTTAACAAATAAATACAACAGGGTTACGGGAAGCATAAATGAAATATTTTGCAAAGTACAAGCGACAATACCCTTTATCAAGTCTTTTGCACCCTGCCTTGAAAGCGCATATCTGTGCATAAGTTTTTCAATCATTTCAATTCCTCCTTTGCCACCTTCCATTTAACCGATGTGAGATAATTTTCAAGCATTGTTGCAAACACACCGTTTTGTTTGCAGAGTTCTCCTGATTTACCTTGTTCAATCAACCTGCCGTCTTTTAAAACATATATACAATCCGCATTTTGAACCGTTGAAAGTCGGTGAGCAATCATAATAACAGTTTTGCTTTTTGAAAGTTCATTGAGAGCCTTTTGAATTTTAACCTCGTTGTCAGGATCCGCAAAAGCGGTTGCTTCGTCAAGAATAACAATCGGTGCATTTTTAAGAATTGCCCTCGCAATGGCTATTCTTTGTGCTTCACCGCCGGAAAGGTAAACACCGTTTGAACCGATAACTGTATCAACTCCGCTGTCGAACTTTTCGATAATATCCATACACTGAGCATTTTTGAGTGCTGACATAACCTCATCCAAATCTGCATCCGGTTTTGAAAGGCGAACATTCTCAAATATACTGCCTGTGATTAGCTTACTGTCCTGGAACACATATGATACAGCGTTTGTCAAATCTTCTTTTGCGATGTTTTTAACATTAACTCCGCCTACAAGAACTTCACCGCTGTCTGCGTCAAAAAATCTTGTAATAAGGTTTGCGAGCGTTGTTTTGCCACCGCCTGACGGACCGACAAATGCAACTGTCTGACCTGATTTAATATCAAGCGAAACATTGTCAATTGCCTTAATTTCTCCGTCATAGCTGTAGCTTACATTTTTAAGTTGAACAGATGCATCTGTCGGTTTTTGACATTTTGTTGCTTCCAAAGGTGAAATGTTCATAACGCTGTCAATTCTCTTAAATGCATCGGCAACAATCATTTTGTTTTCGCTTTGAAACATTATTTTTGTCATTGTTACTGTTAAAATCGGAGTGATAATTACATAAAACAAAATATTAAGTATCAACTCATTTGTTATTTCGCCTTTTGCAAAAATCAAGCCGCCAAAAATAATGAACGCAAAAATGCCGTTAATCAGCATAGTAAACATTGCCATTGGCAAGCGTAGATTTTTTGTATAGGCGATTGCCCATTGGCTGTAGGAATCAATGGATTTTTTAAATTTTCTAAAGCTGAATACACTTTGACCGAACGCCTTTACCACAGGAATACCTCTGACATATTCAACCGCTTCGTTTGACATATTGTCAAGTGCATTTTGATATTCCTCCATTTTTTGACGAAGGGTTTTGCCTGTCATAAACACCATCATAATTAAAAATGACAAAGCAATTGGAATGAGGGAAATTAAGCCGAATCTCCAATCAAAAACAAATAAAAAAATCAATAATCCTACAGGCGTTACAACTGAACCGACCATATCGGGAAGTTGATGAGCAAGATATGTTTCGGTTGCAGCCGAGCAATCATTTACAATTTTGCGTAGCTTTCCGCTTCCGAATTTTTCAATTTCTCCAAGAGGTAATTGCACAATTTTGTGCATCATCTGTTTTCGCATATTTGCCTGAACTCTAAATGCACTTGTGTGTGAGCACATCAATGACGCAATGTAAATTATCATAGACAACACAGCAAAAACAACCGCAAAAATACCGTTTTTTACAATGCCTGCAGCGTTTTCAAAATTTGGCATAACCTCAAGCACTTCTTTGATTATCTTCCATATATAATAAAACGGAAGAAGAGCAAGTGCACTGCTGACACCGCTGAGCAATAAAGAAATATAAGTCAGGCACTTATAATTCTCCGCAAATCCCATAAGCCTTAAAAAATTCGACTCGTTTTTTTCTTTCAAATTAATTCCTCCTATATAAGTATTCAGTTAGTTTACGCTAACTCATATCTAAAAATTAAAGGACTTAAAGCCCTAAAATCTTTGACCAACCTGCGATATAAAAGTCCTGAAATTCGCTTACATATTTTTTTGCGTTTTCTTTTTTCATATCGTGTTCAATAAGCTCAAATATGCCCGAAAACATACCGCTGACAATCATATGGCAAACCGCTTTTTCTATGTTTGGAACATGCTTGCCCTGCGAACGCAAAGCGTCTATGAATTGATAGGTCTCTTCAACTTCAATTTCCACCATATTATGAATAAAGTTCTCGTATGATGTGCCTTCGCTTTTACAAATGATTAGCTTAAATTCGTCAAAATGTTCATAAATATAATCAACAATTTCGTTAAGGCTTGTTCGGCTTTCAACTCCAATATGATTTGCTTTTTCTTCGTCAGGCAGTTTTTCAAAATCCTCCTGTGCAGACATAAATATGTTCATTATAGCTTTTGCGTGCTCTTCAACAAGAGCGGCAAAAAGCGCTTCCTTGCCTGAAAAATAGCCATAAAACGCACCTGTTGTTACTCCGGCAGTTTTAACTATATTGCGAAGAGAGGCTGATTTAAAGCCCTTTTCTAAAAACTCAGCCCTGCCGGCATCTAATATGTTATTTAATGTTGATAATTCTTCTTTAGCCATTTTACGCCTCTTAATTCATATAACAGTGTTACATCATTCACAGTATAACACTGTTATATTTCTCTGTCAAGTGGTTTTTCGGTTAATTGCGTTTAACAAAAATCATATAATTTGTTAAATTTTGCCGTATTATTCACTATTCAGTTGACAGAGAAAAATGATTTGATATAATCAAATTATAAAGATTATTAATAATTTGAAAGGAGATTTTATTATGATTAGTGAATTGGCGGCATTTGCAGGCGGTGTGCTGTTTGGTACGGCAGGAGTTAAGGCTTTGGGAAGCAAGGATGCAAAAAAAGCATATGCTCACACTGCGGCTTTTGGTTTGAGAGTTAAAGACTCTGTGATGAAAGCAGTAACAGAGGTTAAAGAAAACGCAAACGATATTTTGGCAGAGGCTAAAGAAATTAACGAGAAAAAAGCAGCCGAAGCACAGGAAAAAGCAGAACAGAGCGTTATTGAAGACGTAGCTGTTGCAAACGCATAAATTATTAAAGGGCTGTCTTTATGGCAGCCTTAAATTTTTGAGGTATTTGGTATGAAATGTCAAATCTTGCACGAAACAAAAAACAGAATGAGAGTGCATTTTTGTAAAGAAAATATGACAATTGAAGAAGCGGATAAGGTAGATGCTTACTTGAAATCAATCAGCGGAATTGATGATGTTACAGTTTATGAAAGAACCGGCGACTTGATTATTTATTATTCTTTTGACAGGAGCGAACTGATTGAAATTCTTGCTCACTTCAGCTTTGAAAATGATGAAGTGAAAAACATTGAGATTGTCGGTACAGCAAGGCTTGTTCAGCGTGAATATGAAGAAAAGCTTATTATGACAATCATTTTGCGCTATTTCAGAAAAATATTTTATCCTTTACCTTTAAGAATTGCACTTGCTTATATTAAATCTATAAAATATGTATTAAAGGCATTGAATTCGCTTGCCAAAGGACAGTTGAACGTTTCGGTTCTTGATGCTGTGGCAATTACGGTTTCGCTTATAAGAGGTGATTTCGAAACGGCTTCAAGCGTTATGTTTTTACTCAAAATCGGTGAAATTCTTGAAGAGTGGACCCACAAAAAATCTGTCAGTGACCTTGCAAACACAATGTCGCTCGGAATTGAAAAAGTGTGGTTAAAGAATAAAAATGATGAAGAGGTTTTAGTTTCTGCAAACAAGGTTAATGTAGGCGACAAAATTGTTCTTCGCACAAGCAATATGATACCGCTTGACGGTGAGGTTATCGACGGAGGCGTAACGGTTAACCAATCAGCTATTACGGGCGAAAGTGTTGCCGTGAACAAAACGGTGGGTTCTCGTGTGTATGCCGGCACGGTTGTTGAAAGTGGCGAGTGTATTATAAAAGTTACGCAGATTAACGGTCAGGGCAAATACGACAGAATTGTAAAAATGATTGAAGATTCGGAAAAGCTAAAATCATCCCTTGAAAGCAAAGCATCAGACCTTGCGGACAGGCTTGTTCCGTTTAGTCTGTTCGGCACGATATTTACATATGCAATTACACGGAATGTAACAAAGGCGTTGTCTATTCTTATGGTGGATTATTCCTGTGCATTAAAGCTTACAATGCCCGTTGCGGTTTTGTCCGCTATCAACGAATGCAGTAATTACAACGCAACCGTTAAAGGCGGAAAATACCTTGAAGCGCTCTCAAAGGCAAATGTTATTGTATTTGACAAAACCGGAACGCTGACAAACGCACAGCCGAAAGTTGCAGACATCATCACATTCGGTAACAACAACAAGGCTGAAATGCTCAGACTTGCCGCTTGCCTTGAGGAACACTTCCCACACTCGGTTGCAAATGCCGTTGTTAATGAAGCTAAGGCGAGAGGTCTTGACCACGCCGAACAGCATTCAAAGGTTGAATATATTGTGGCTCACGGAATTTCAAGCCTTGTCGGCGACGAAAAGGTTGTTATAGGCAGTTATCATTTTGTTTTTGAGGACGAAAACTGCACCGTGCCGCAAGATGAACAAGACAAATTCAATACAATACCAAACGAATATTCACACCTTTATATGGCAATCAACCGCACGCTTGTTGCCGTGATTTGCATTGAGGACCCTATAAAAGACAACATTAAACAAACGCTTGACGATTTGAGGACAACCGGCATAGACAAAATTGTTATGATGACCGGTGACAGTGAACGCACTGCAAAGGCGGTTGCAGAAAAACTAGGCATTGATGAATACTATGCAGAAGTAATGCCCGAGGACAAAGCTATGTTTATTGAAAAAATGCAAACTGACGGTAATTCTGTTATTATGGTGGGCGACGGCATAAATGATTCACCGGCATTGAGTAAAGCAGATGTCGGAATAGCAATAAGTTCAGGTGCTGCAATAGCAAGGGAAATTGCGGATATAACCGTTTCAAGTGATGATTTGAATTCTCTTGTAACGCTTAAAGAAATAAGCAATCTTTTGATGGCAAGAATCAGGTCGAATTACCGTTCTATTATGTCGTTTAACACTGCATTAATTGTGCTTGGCGTTGTTGGAATAATCCCTCCTACAACCTCGGCTTTTTTGCACAATGCTTCTACTCTTGCTTTTACATTAAAGAGTATGACAAAACTGATGTAAATCCTGTTCCATTCGGAGATAAATTATTATTTAATGGTAATTTAAATAATGCGGATTTAGAGTTTCTTTATGCCTCTGCCATCACCTCGGAACATTCGTGTTCCGAGGCTTTTTTATGCCCGAATACTGCTTTTTACGGCGGTATTCGGGCATTTATGACTGAGACTTTTGAGAGACTTTTCAAAAAATAAAAAGAATTTTCAAAACGAATAATTATTTAGTATTTATATGAGAATATCTTTACTTTTTTATCGTCAGCTAAAAAATCATTTGTTTCAACATTATAAACATAATCATTTATAATTATGCAATTACCCTGATACATCATATCGGAATTTTCATTTTTAAATTCGTTTGTTAATACTATATGATTGTTTTTTATTTCAAACGTTATAACACCATAACAGCGCTTTAGACCATCAGTGAAATATGCAGGAATAGCAAAAACATTTTCTTTCTCGTTTTTTGCAAGGCTTTTTGGTAGTATAGGGATGTGTGCATTAGTGAGATTTTTTATATCTAATCGATTTAATTCTTTGTCGAAAAGTATAATTTCATTTTCCGTTGTTTCTGTATTTTCTGTTATGCCTATAAAATATTCCTGCTCAAAATACAAAACACTTGAATAATTACTTCCTTTTCCTGTATTTGCTGCAAATTCTGAATATTCAGAGATTTCTTTATTTGTCGCATAAGAAATTCTATTGTTATTGAGATTTAATTTTATTGTTTCATAATCATTCTTTTTTGAATTTGTAAAATTGTCATCTTTGATATATTCGTTGATATACATATAGTCTTTGGTACAATGAATATTTGATGAACCGCCCAAAACAGCTTTTAGTTCATTTGTTTGCATGCCGGTTTCAATATCAATAGTGTTTATTACAACATATTGTGCAATACTGACATTTTTAAAATAGCTTATATTCTGCGATAACGCATATGTGATTTTATTATTTTGCTTTACATACGGAACAGATTTTTGACTGTCTTGGACAGAAGCATTATAATTTGTAATAATGTATAACGTTTTATCAATTAATCGTGATGTGGAATATTGACCGCTTTGTTCAAATTCTGACACTAATGTTGGATTTGCTTTGTCACTTATATTATAAATTTTTGTAACAGTTTTTGAACTGGTTGAAGCATTGATAACTATTCTGTTTTCATTGACTATTAAATCGTTAATGCTGAAATCATCAGAAACGAAATTATCAATTATTGAAAGGAGTTTTGTTTTTCCGTTATCAGTTAGATATATATATACTTTATTTCGATTGTTAATATTGTTATGGTCGTAGTATGCATAATAAATGTAATTATCAAACGATTTTATTGTATTTGGTTCTGTAACGCCATCTTCGTCTATCTGCATTATTGTTTTAAATTCTCCGCAGCCGCTTTCGCCTGAAGCTGACAGTTTTTCAAGTATTGATAATTTTGAACTTAATTCTTCGTAATTATTAAATGTTGCGACCTTGTTATTCTTTAAAACATCGGAATTTGTTGTGAAAGCTACACCTATAATTAAAATAAAGCACGCCGCCAAACTTGCGATTTGTTTGAAATGAATATTACTTTTTTTATATTTAATTACTTTGTGTTTTTGTTTGTTCAAAATCATTTCTTTAATGAATTTTGAATCCATGCTGTATGGAATTTCCGGTTCTACTCTGTCGAATTTATCCTTTATAATATCAAAATCATTGTTTTTCAATGTAAACACTCCTTATAAAGATAAGTATATTTTCATCTTTGAAAGACTTCTACTAAGCTTTTGTCTAACATTACCTGATGAATATCCTGTTATTTTAGATATTTCTTTGCTGTTAAATCCTGCAACTACCGATAGAAGAACTATGTTCCGTTCATCTGTTTTTAATATGTTTAATGCTTGTTTTAATTCTTCTCGTTCAAATTCGAGGTTATTGTCATAAGAAATGGAATTCTCATAGTTACTGATGTCAGCATTGCCTTTGTTTGAAATTTGAGTTTTGATATTTGCCGAACAACCGCAATACAGTATTCGGAATAGCCAAGAGGAAAAGGCTTCGGGATTTTTCAACTTATGTATTTGTTCAAACGCTGTCAACACACAATCTTGGACGACATCCTCAGCATCTGCTGAATTTCCGAGTTTGTAGTATGCATAATTATATAATTTCTTTTTATACATATCATAAAGTAGACAAAAGGCATTTATATCTCCTTTTTTTGCTTTTATAACAAGCTCTTTTTCATTCATAATATTTTTTCTCCTTAACGTCATCATAATATTAAGTGTGAATTTTAATATTGAGTGTTACAATATAATCGGTAATTTAATGAAAAAGGGACTGAATAATGAACAAGTCCGCATTTAATTTCTGCTTTTTTTATTTAGAATTACTTCTGCCAATACAAAAACTGTTATACACACAATTA
>ENA-OQRC01002378-OQRC01002378.1-human-gut-metagenome-genome-assembly--contig:-NODE-2378-length-10800-cov-7.668032_pt1 | contig 10800 bp, 6 predicted proteins | sample MGYA00243236_ERZ505102 | MGnify/ENA primary metagenome ERZ505102 (study PRJEB26097, sample SAMN02712089) | human gut metagenome | biome: Gut microbiome | host: Homo sapiens | place: Denmark: Copenhagen... | reverse complement strand
GGTAAAATATACCGCAAACTGGGGCTTGCAGATTGCGGAAATGATTTTTCAGACATGCTCTAGCAATATCAACCGGGAAGATCTCCACGGATCCGGCAGCGGTAATCACTTGGTGTGATTCCCATGATACGGTGAAAGATTTCCGTATAATAGCTGGCACCGGAAAACCCAACCTGTAAAGCGATCTCTGTGATGGTATACGAGGTATTGACAAGCAAAGGAATACTCTGTTCGATACGGTAAGTCATCAGATAATTCATCGGTGTCTGGTGGAGAAGACGTTTGCAGAGTCTTTCACACTCCCCGGGACTTACAGAGACTGCATCTGCAAGATCCTTCAAAGATATTTTACCGGTATAATGAGAGTGAATATAAGTAAGAAACGTATCCAGTGTTTTTCTGTCTCTGGATATTTTTTTGGCGGGAGCGATCGTAAAACCAGGTCGCTGACTCATTTTCCAGAGAAGTCCCCAAGTGGTGGAAAGATGGGAGAGAATCTGCAATTCCCAGGTTTCCGGTTGTTCCTGATGAAGAATTCCACACTTGTAAAGAATATCCAGAAGTATCTGTTGTTCAGGATCTTCCGGACGTATATAAAGTGCAGGAGTTGCCGGATTACCGAGCAGAGGTTTTACGTATTTTCGGAAAAGAATATTGGACTCGGTACCGTAGATAAAAGCTGGGTGAAAGATAATGGTATGAGATACTGCTGTTTCACTTCCCACAGGATGACAATCGTGCAGCTGTTTGGCATTGATCCAGAGCACCTCTCCGGGGTGGAGCACATATTCAGTTAATTCAACCTGAATCCGTACAGATCCCTGAAGCTGATAGTGAAATTCCACTTCCGGATGCCAGTGCATGGGAACATACAGGGTATGTTCCCCGCTTTCCGACACTGGAAAATAATCCATGTGGATATCAACCGGAAAATCATGGCTGCCATGAAGCTGATTTTCTTTCAGATTTTTCTGGGTGGAAATGACAGGACAGTTTGTTGACATAAGCGGTACCTCGGATTATGTTGATTTTGTTATAGAAATTGCAGATATTGTGATAGCTGAATTCCTGTGAAATTATTATACTGTCTTTTGTGTTAAAACACAAGAAAGGAAGTTCAGAATGATTTTGTTATAAAAAACAGATGAAAATCTGATTTTCAGGAGAGAGGAAGAGAAGGAGGATCTTTTATTATGGGAACAAAAAAGAATAATCTGGGGGTTCGTATCGCGATGGCGGTAATCGGAATAGCACTGACTGCTGTTTCTGTGGGGCTTCAAAAGATTTCGGGACTTGGAGTGGATCCGTTTAGTGTTATTATTTTCGGTTTTTCCAATGCCTTTCATGCGACATATCAGACCGTATATATTGTGGTGTGTGCCGTTTTGCTGAGTATAGCATTTATTTTTAATAGAAAATTACTTGGAATTGCAACGGTTGTCAATCTGTTTTTCAGCGGATTTGTTACAGACGCCACCAGAAAAGCAGTTGTAAAAGTGGTGGGGGAACATCCCTCAATGGCAGTTCGTGTTATCTTATTGCTGATCGTTGTACTGTTGATTTCTATTTCTTCAGCTTTGTACTATTCTTCAGAACTTGGGGTATCTCCATACGATGCACAGGCACTGACAATTGCAGAGAAAACAAAATTTCCCTTCCGCGCAGTGAGAATCGGTACCGATGTGGTGTGCTGTGCTGTCGGGTTTGCTCTGGGAGGAGACCTGGGACTGGCTACTCTGGTGTATGCTTTTTGCATGGGACCATTTATCCAGTTTTGCAGGGAACATTTAACGGATAAGATGGCAGCAGGAGAAATGTTTCGCAAATAAAGAACGAGAATAAGGGAAAATCCGCTGGCATGCCGGCGGATTTTCTGTGTGCACGGAGTATATTTGAAATTATATTATAAAAAACGGTGTGAGAGCAGACAGCATAGCATCCGTTGTATTTTTTTCGTGAGTTTTTCCAACGATCACGGAATAATGATTGACAGTATGCACGCAGAATGATATACTCATCCTGTTAAAAAGATAACGGTAAAAATTACCGAATATCGACCACATAGAAAAGCGTAAGGTGTCGGATGACAGAAGATTTCTGTTAATCCGGTGAAAAGGGAAACAGGTGTGAATCCTGTACGAACTCGTCACCGTGATTCGCGAGGGAAGACAAAAACCACTGGGAAACCGGGAAGATGTCAAACCGCTTGAGCGATCAGCCGGGAGACCTGCCTTTGCGCAGTACGGGAACGAAAGTTCAGGCCACGAGGAATTGGCAGTACGAAAGAAAAACCTGTTTGCTTGTATAAAAATGGTTTTTCCGGCACTTATGGTGAAAGAAACATCTATAACCGTTAAACGGTTCTGGTATCCCTGAAACTGATTCTGAAACTATAAGAAGAATTCCAAATGTAGTACCTACTACCTTCGTCTCCGGACGGAGGTTTTTTACGTTTCATGTGGGCAAGACCCCAGACAACCTTCTTCGGAGAGCCGTCCTGTACCACCGTGGTACACAATCTCAAAAGGACAAAGACAGGAGGAACCATGAGATGAAAAAGAAAATTGTAGTGCTGATGCTTTCAGCAGCTATGACCATGTCCATGATGACAGGATGTGGAAACACAGCAAAGGATGACAGTGCATCCACAACAACAGAAACAACGCAGGATGCAAAAGCCACAGAAGAAACAGAACCGACAGAAGAAGCCACAGAAGAAGCAACAGACGACAGTGCATCTGACCAGGAGGCAGCAGATAAAGTAGCAGCTCTGATCGATCAGATCTATGTGCAGGAAAGAAACGACAACACTGACGAACAGTGTAAAGAAGCCAAAGAAGCCTGGGATGCTCTGACCGACGCACAGAAAGAACTGGTAGAAGGTGAAAATGCAGACCCTGATTACTTCGGAAGAGATACCGGTGATGCATCCAAGGACGATCCGTTAAACGGAGATGACATCGGTGACAACGAACTGCTGGTAGTAAGTTTCGGTACTTCCTTCAACGGCAGCCGTGCAGCAGATATCGGAGGTATCGAGAAAGCCCTGCAGACCGCATATCCGGACTGGTCCGTAAGACGAGCCTTTACCGCACAGATCATCATCAACCATGTACAGGCCCGTGATGACGAGAAGATCGACAATATGGATCAGGCTCTGCAGCGTGCCGTAGACAATGGCGTAAAGAACCTGGTGGTACAGCCGACTCATCTGATGCATGGCGCTGAGTATGACGAGCTGACAGAAGCAGTAGAAAGCTACAAAGATAAATTTGAATCCGTAACCATCGCAGAACCACTGTTAGGAGAAGTTGGGGACAGTGACGATGCAGTCAATGATGACAAAAAAGCAGTAGCAGAAGCCATCACAGCAGAGGCAGTAAAAACTGCAGGATATGATGATCTGGATGCGGCAGAGGCAGACGGAACCGCATTCGTATTCATGGGACACGGAACTTCTCACACTGCAAAGATCAGCTACAGCCAGATGCAGAGCCAGATGAATGATCTGGGATATGACAATGTATTTATCGGTACCGTAGAAGGAAAACCGGAAGATACTGCATGTGAAGCAGTGATCGAAAAGATCAAAGAAGCGGGATACAAAAAAGTAGTGCTTCGTCCGCTGATGGTAGTAGCCGGAGACCATGCAAACAACGATATGGCCGGAGATGATGAGGATTCCTGGAAGAGCCAGTTTGAGGCATCAGGAGCATTTGACAAGATTGATACTCAGATCGCAGGACTGGGAGAGATCTCTTCTATCCAGGATCTGTATGTAGCACATAGTAAAGCTGCAATTGATGGAAAGAGCGCTTCTACAGCAAACTAAAACATATCAGATACGTAACTGCTCAGCACCCACTGTGAAGGTACTGAAAAGTTATGACAGATGAATAAAAGGAACAGCCTGTCCGATCAGCTGCTATTCAGTGACTGGTCAGACTGGCTGTTTTTTGCCAAAATCCAGAGATATACAAGTCAAAATGCCATCACCGAAGGTGATTAGAAATGCATACTGCATCGTAACTGTGAGGTTACTGAACAGTTACGATGCAACATTGACAAGTAATTGGAGCGGTGCTAGAATAAACAGGAAATATAGCATAACTGAATAAAATGTGTAAGGTGCCGGACGAAAAAATGTCCGGTGAAAAGGGAAACCGGTGAGAATCCGGTACGAACTCGTCACCGTAATTCGCGAGTTGAGGCTAATAACCACTGGAAAACCGGGAAGGGAGCCAAAGTGTCAGAGCGATCAGTCGGGAGACCTGCCTTTTGCAGTACGGGAATAAGAACAGTTACTGTGCTCGGTAACTGAGAATTCAGGCCACGAGGGACTGGCAGTACAAAATTAAGAAAGTCAGAATCATACTGGCTGATTCTTGTGTAACCTGTGCCTCCGCCAATTGGCGGAGGTTTTTCTTGTATTGGACATTAATAATTGGTCCGGTGGATCAATTATGATTTTCTTTTTTATTCATTTATGTACTCATATCTGAGAACAGGAGGATTTAACATGAAAAAGAAACTGGTAGTATTGATGTTATCAGCAGCCATGACAGCAACACTTCTGACTGGCTGTGGCGACACCAAAGAAACAACATCCGAATCCACAACAACCGAAACAGAGGCAGAAGCCACCGAAGAAGCCGCAGATGACAGTGCATCTGACCAGGAGGCAGCAGATAAAGTAGCAGCCCTGATCGATCAGATCTATGTGCAGGAAAGAAACGACAACACTGACGAACAGTGTAAAGAAGCCAAAGAAGCCTGGGATGCTCTGACCGACGCACAGAAAGAACTGGTAGAAGGTGAAAATGCAGACCCTGATTACTTCGGAAGAGATACCGGTGATGCATCCAAGGACGATCCGTTAAACGGAGATGACATCGGTGACAACGAACTGCTGGTAGTAAGTTTCGGTACTTCCTTCAACGGCAGCCGTGCAGCAGATATCGGAGGTATCGAGAAAGCCCTGCAGACCGCATATCCGGACTGGTCCGTAAGACGAGCCTTTACCGCACAGATCATCATCAACCATGTACAGGCCCGTGATGACGAGAAGATCGACAATATGGATCAGGCTCTGCAGCGTGCCGTAGACAATGGCGTAAAGAACCTGGTGGTACAGCCGACTCATCTGATGCATGGCGCTGAGTATGACGAGCTGACAGAAGCAGTAGAAAGCTACAAAGATAAATTTGAATCCGTAACCATCGCAGAACCACTGTTAGGAGAAGTTGGGGACAGTGACGATGCAGTCAATGATGACAAAAAAGCAGTAGCAGAAGCCATCACAGCAGAGGCAGTAAAAACTGCAGGATATGATGATCTGGATGCGGCAGAGGCAGACGGAACCGCATTCGTATTCATGGGACACGGAACTTCTCACACTGCAAAGATCAGCTACAGCCAGATGCAGAGCCAGATGAATGATCTGGGATATGACAATGTATTTATCGGTACCGTAGAAGGAAAACCGGAAGATACTGCATGTGAAGCAGTGATCGAAAAGATCAAAGAAGCGGGATACAAAAAAGTAGTGCTTCGTCCGCTGATGGTAGTAGCCGGAGACCATGCAAATAACGATATGGCCGGAGATGATGAGGATTCCTGGAAGAGCCAGTTCGAGGCATCAGGAGCATTTGATAAGATTGATACCCAGATCGCAGGACTGGGAGAGATCTCTGCTATCCAGGATCTGTATGTAGCACATACCAAAGCTGCAATGGATGGAAATGATGCAGCTATTTCCGAAGAGTCAGAGGAAACAGCCGGCACACTGGAAGATGGTACTTATGAAGCAGAATTTGACACAGACAGTGGAATGTTCCATGTTAACGAAGCAAATGACGGAAAAGGTATCCTGACAGTAAAAGACGGAAAAATGACGATCCATATCAGCCTGGTATCTAAGAATATCGTAAACCTGTATGTGGGAAAAGCAGCAGATGCACAGAAAGACGGTGCAGAACTTCTGCAGCCAACAACCGATACGATCACCTATGATGACGGAAGTACAGAAGAAGTATATGGCTTTGATGTTCCGGTAAAAGCACTGGATGAAACCTTTGATCTGGCACTGGTCGGAACAAAAGGAAAATGGTATGACCACGAAGTAAGCGTAAGTGACCCGGTGAAGGCAGAGTAAGGAAATAGTTACCGAAAACGGAGCGGACAGTAACTTTGACGGCAAATCAGCCTCTTGACAAAAAAAGCAGAAGTTTGTATACTACATCCATATGATTGATTCATAAGAAAATGCATTGATAAGAACCAGTAGCAGCAAGCATCCGCACAGAGAGGAGCCGGTTGGTGAGAGGCCCGCGGGGAACTTTCTGTGAATACATCTTTGAGCTTTGCACCGAACGCATCGTGCTGGTAGGCTGCAACGGAAGGACCTCCGTTATACGGGTCAGAGTATAGATTTACCTGTACTTACAGAGGCAGGAGGTGCGAACCTTCTGTGAAATTAGGTGGTATCACGGAACCTGGCTTCCGTCCTATAAAAAAGGACGAGGCCAGGTTTTCTTATTTTACAGGAAATTGCTTTCCCGTAAAGTAAAAAAATGTTCCGCGGGAATGTGCCAAGACACATTCTTTGTTCTAAATAAACACAAAAGGAGAAAGTTTATCATGACAATTTATGACGAATTAGTTGCCCGTGGTCTGATCGCCCAGGTAACCGACGAAGAAGAAATTAAAGATTTGATCAATAATGGAAAAGCGACTTTTTACATCGGGTTTGACCCGACTGCAGACAGTCTGCATGTAGGACATTTTATGGCACTGTGCCTGATGAAACGTCTGCAGATGGCGGGAAACAAACCGATCGCTCTGATCGGTGGTGGTACGGCTATGGTAGGCGATCCTTCCGGAAGAAGTGATATGCGCCAGATGATGACACAGGAAACTATTCAGCACAACTGTGACTGCTTTAAAAAACAGATGGAGCGTTTTATTGATTTCTCTGACGGAAAAGCACTGATGGTAAATAATGGAGACTGGCTGTTAGGATTAAACTATGTAGATTTCCTGCGCGAGATCGGACCGCATTTCTCTGTAAACCGTATGCTTACCGCAGAATGCTACAAACAGCGTATGGAAAAAGGATTAAGCTTCCTGGAGTTCAACTACATGCTGATGCAGAGCTATGACTTCTACATGCTGTACCAGAAATACGGCTGTAACCTGCAGTTTGGCGGAGACGACCAGTGGAGTAACATGCTGGGTGGTACCGAACTGATCCGCCGTAAATTAGGAAAGAACGCATGTGCCATGACCATCACCCTGCTGTTAAACTCTGAAGGAAAGAAAATGGGTAAAACACAGTCCGGTGCGGTATGGCTGGATCCAAACAAAACTTCTCCGTTTGATTTTTATCAGTACTGGAGAAATGTGGCAGATGCCGATGTCCTCAAATGTATCCGTATGCTCACTTTCCTGCCGTTAGAGCAGATTGACGAAATGGATAAATGGGAAGGAAGCCAGTTAAACCAGGCAAAAGAGATCCTGGCTTACGAACTGACTGCCCTGGTACATGGTGAGGAAGAAGCAAAGAAAGCACAGGAAGGCGCAAGAGCACTGTTCTCTGCGGGTAATGCAGCTAATATGCCATCCACAACACTGGCAGCCGAGGATTTTCAGGATGGTGCCATCGACCTGATTTCTCTGCTGTGTAAAGCCGGTCTGGTAACTTCCCGTTCTGAAGGACGTCGTGCCATCGAGCAGGGAGGTGTATCCGTAGACGGAGAGAAAATTACAGATATCCGTTACAACGTGAAAAAAGAAGATATTACAGAAGAAGGTCTTATTGTAAAACGTGGTAAGAAAAAATTCATGAAAATCTGCTTATAAGAAGGGTGTCACTTGCACGGGCATCACAATTGTGCTAAAGTAGAAAGATAAAGAAAAATTGTGGAAGCTCCGGAATGTTTCTGGGAAAACTCCGGAATCGTGGAGCTTCTGACAGCAATAAATATGAGGAGGAACATACAGTGAAAAAGTATGGAGTAAACGAACTTCGTCAGATGTTTCTGGACTTTTTCGAGAGCAAAGGTCATTTGGTAATGAACAGCTTTTCCCTCGTACCCCAGAATGATAACAGCCTTCTGCTGATCAATGCAGGTATGGCACCATTAAAACCGTATTTTACCGGAGCAGAGATTCCGCCGAGAACCCGTGTGGCTACCTGCCAGAAATGTATCCGTACCGGTGATATCGAGAACGTAGGAAAGACAGCCCGTCACGGTACTTTCTTCGAGATGCTTGGTAACTTCTCTTTTGGTGATTACTTCAAACACGAAGCCATCGCATGGTCCTGGGAATTTCTGACCAAAGTGGTAGGTCTGGATGAGAACCGTCTGTATCCGTCTGTATACGAAGAGGATGATGAAGCCTTCGATATCTGGAATAAAGAAATTGGTGTTCCGGCTGACAGAATCTTCCGTTTCGGAAAAGAAGACAACTTCTGGGAGCACGGCGCAGGCCCTTGCGGTCCGTGTTCTGAGATTTACTATGACCGTGGAGAAAAATACGGCTGTGGTAAACCGGGCTGTACCGTAGGATGTGACTGCGACCGTTATATGGAAGTATGGAATAACGTATTTACCCAGTTCGAAAATGACGGGGAAGGTCATTATGAGACTCTGAAACAGAAAAATATTGATACCGGTATGGGACTGGAACGTCTGGCCGTTGTTGTTCAGGATGTAGATTCCATCTTTGATGTGGATACGCTGTGTGCCCTGAGAAATAAAGTCTGTGAAGTTGCCGGAAAAACCTATGGAGTTCATCATGACGACGATGTATCTATCCGTCTGATCACTGACCATATGCGTTCCGCTACTTTCCTGATCTCCGATGGCGTTATGCCGACCAACGAAGGAAGAGGATACGTGCTTCGCCGCCTGATCCGTCGTGCAGCCCGTCATGGTCGTCTTCTTGGTATCGAAGGACCGTTCCTGGAGAAACTGAGTGAGACCGTCATCGAAGGATCCAAAGACGGATATCCGGAACTGGAAGAAAAGAAAACCTTTATCCTGAACGTTTTGCATAACGAAGAAAGTCAGTTCAACAAGACCATTGACCAGGGACTGAAGATTCTCGCCGATCTGGAAGCTGAGATGAAAGAAGCAGGAAAGTCCGTCCTTGGAGGCTCCGATGCCTTCCGTCTGTATGATACGTATGGATTCCCGATCGATCTGACGAAAGAGATTCTGGAAGAAAAGGGATACACTATTGATGAAGACGGCTTCAAAGAAGAGATGGAAGTGCAGAGAAAACGTGCAAGAGAAAGCCGTGCAGTCAGCAACTATATGGGCGCAGATGCAACCGTATACGATGAGATCGACCGCAATATCACAACCGAATTTACCGGATATGACAAACTGGAAGCTACCTCCAAAGTAACCGTTCTGACCACAGAGACAGAAATCGTGGATTCCCTGATGGAAGGTCAGAAAGGAACCATCTTTGTAGAGAAGACACCGTTCTACGCTACCATGGGTGGACAGGAAGGTGACACCGGTGTGATCACCACTGCAAACGGTGTATTCCGTGTGGAAGATACCATCAAACTTCGCGGCGGCAAATACGGTCATGTCGGTGTGATGGAATCCGGTATGATCTCCGGTGGAGAAGAAGTAACTCTGAAAGTAGACGAGCAGGAAAGAAAAGATACCTGTAAGAACCACAGCGCAACCCATCTGTTGCAGAAAGCTCTGAAAACAGTTCTGGGTGCTCATGTAGAACAGAAAGGTTCTCTGGTGAATCCGACCAGACTGCGTTTCGATTTCGCACACTTCCAGGCAATGACTCCGGAAGAGATTGCAGAAACAGAGGCTCTGGTAAATAAAGAGATCCAGGCTGCACTGCCGGTAACCACACAGATCATGGGTATCGAAGAAGCTAAGAAAACAGGTGCTATGGCACTGTTCGGTGAGAAATACGGCGATGAGGTACGTGTGGTATCCATGGGCGATTTCTCTGTAGAACTCTGTGGTGGTACTCATGTGGCAAATACAGCGAATATTACATTGTTCAAGATCGTATCCGAAGCAGGTGTTGCGGCAGGTGTTCGTCGTATCGAAGCACTGACAGGTAACAACGTGATCGAATACTATCGTCAGATGGAAGAAAATCTGCATACAATCGCAAAAACACTGAAGACCAGTCCTGCTGAGATCACAGAAAAGATCACACATCTGCAGAAAGAAGTAAAAGAACTGCAGAGTGAAAACGAATCTCTGAAGAGTAAGATGGCTCAGGATTCTCTGGGAAATGTTATGGATCAGGTTGTGGAAGTAAAAGGTGTGAAAGTTCTGGCATCTGCCGTTGATGGCGTAGATATGAATGGACTGCGTGACCTGGGCGATCAGCTGAAAGAAAAACTGGGTGAAGGTGTGGTAGTTCTGGCATCTGCCAAAGATGGCAAAGTAAGCCTTCTTGCCATGGCAACACAGGGTGCTATGGATAAAGGAGCACATGCAGGTAATCTGATCAAGGCAGCGGCTGCAATCGTCGGAGGCGGCGGTGGCGGACGTCCGAATATGGCACAGGCCGGCGGCAAGAACCCGGATAAGATTCCGGAAGCTATCGCAAAAGTAGCAGAACTGGTAGAGGGACAGCTGAAATAAATCCAGTCCGGAAAAAACAACAAAAAAACCGGAAAAATTTCAAAAAACCAGTTGACGAAATAAAAAAATCTGTTATAATAATTACCAGTGCAATAAAATACCCAAACAGTTGTATTATGCACAATCTACAACTGGAGGGAGGTTAGGTGTGAGACTATGT
>ENA-OQRC01002358-OQRC01002358.1-human-gut-metagenome-genome-assembly--contig:-NODE-2358-length-10885-cov-3.416898_pt1 | contig 10885 bp, 5 predicted proteins | sample MGYA00243236_ERZ505102 | MGnify/ENA primary metagenome ERZ505102 (study PRJEB26097, sample SAMN02712089) | human gut metagenome | biome: Gut microbiome | host: Homo sapiens | place: Denmark: Copenhagen... | reverse complement strand
CTGAAACAAGCGTTACTTTGGTCGTTTCATATTGAATAGCCTCATCGGCAAGCTTGCCGATGGTCGCTCTTGAAACCCCCGCGTCAATGGGTCCTTGTTCGACTGCCGCGTCTATCAAGGCATCCTCGCAGTAGTTTTGCAACGCGCTTCGTAGATACTCTTCCCTATTGATTTTAACGCCGGGAACTCCTAGTGCTGCTACGAGAACGTTTTGGAAGAAGTCTTCTGGGTCGATTTCCTCATTCGAGTTGGATGGGGTTTCAGAAGTGGTCCGGCCGATTCTTTCACCGGCGTTTTTCGCAATCAGCTCAGCTCCAGCAGCAATTGTCTTTGCTGCTCCGTCGGCGGCTTTACCGAGCATTCCAATCGGATTGTCCCCCATGTCGCATCCTTCCTTGGAAAGGCAAATGGGCAGAGCCGCTACATGCGCGTCATCTGCCCATTCGTCCTTTGACTTGCTATAGCATATCATCAACTTGATTTTACCCCATACCATGCAGGCATGGATACATGCGAACGCAAAAGGGGTATGTAAAATAACTGGTTGGGTTTGTTAAATTGCTGGTTGACCAAAACCGTTACAATTTTTGTTAAACCGATGGTTGGAATTTAATCGAAATTATCCGTGGTAACGTAAAATTCTTTGCGCACTTTGAAAGCTGAACACGCCCAGAAAAGAGAAAGGACATGGCGCGTGCCGTCGGTATGATTTGAGTGTCGAATTCAATCATGCTAGGAGGCAGGCCATGTCCAACCCAATCGTATCATTCGACGAGGAGGCGGTGAAGTCCGAGCTTCGCGAGCTGGTCAGGAAAACCATCGAGGAGACCATCAACGCCATGCTCGACGAGGAGGCCGACCAGCTTGTGGGCGCGGGCCCGTACGAGCGAACCGACGAGCGCGCGGCGTACCGCGCCGGGCACTACGAGCGCGGATTCACCACGACGTCGGGCCAGGTCACGATCAAGATGCCCAAGCTCAAGGGCATGCGCTTCGCCACCGCCGTCGTCGAGCGCTACAAGAGGCGCGAGACCAGCGTCGAGGAGGCCATCATCGAGATGTACCTGGCCGGGGTGTCCACGCGCCGCATCGAGGACGTCAGCGAGATCCTGTGGGGCGCGAGCGTCTCCGCCGGCACGGTCTCCAATCTCAACGACAAGGCTTTCAAGGCGGTCGAGGAGTGGCGATGCAGGCCCCTGGCCTGCGAATACCCGTACGTCTACGTCGACGGCATCTACCTGAAGCGAAGCTGGGGCGGCTCCTACGAGAACGTGGCGGTCATGGTGGCGATCGGCGTGAATGAGGACGGCTACCGCGAGGTGATCGGCTGCGCCGAGGGCTTCACCGAGTCGTCGGAGTGCTGGCGCGACTTCCTGTCGTGGCTCAAGTCCCGCGGGCTGCGCGGCGTGCGCATGTTCGTGGGCGACAAGGCGGCCGGCATGGTCGGCTCGATCGCCGAGGTCTTCCCCGACGCCAAATACCAGCGCTGCACCGTGCACTTCTACCGCAACGTCCTCGCCAAGGTTCCGAAATCGAAGAGGCCGCAGGCGGCGGCCATGCTCAAGGCAATCCACGCGATGGAATCTCACGAGGCGGCCGCTGCCAAGGCCGAGGCCGTGGCCGACGACCTGGAATCGATGCGGCTCAAGGAGGCCGCCAAGGTGGTGCGCGGCGGGTATGCCGAGACGCTGGCGTACTGCGAGATGCCGCGCGAGCATTGGCGGCGTATCCGCACGAACAACGCGATCGAGCGCCTGAACAGGGAAATACGCCGTCGCACCCGCGTGGTCGGCACTTTTCCCGACGGCAAGTCCGCGCTCATGCTGGTGGCCGCCCGCCTGAAGTACGTCGCCGACAGCGAGTGGGGGTCCCGCCGCTACCTGGACGTGTCGCTTCTCAAAGAGCAGTCGTGCTGACGGCTAGCTAAAAGTGCGCAAAACTATTGACGGTACCTTATCCGTCGCAGTTGTAAAATCTCTGGTTGGAAATATCGCTTCGCAGAGAGGTTCGACCATGGCCGACAAGTCAGCATTCGACTACGTCAACGAAATCTGGAGCATAGCCAACTACGTTCGCGACGTCATCCGCCCCGCCGACTACAACAAGCTCATCCTGCCCTTCGCAGTCCTGAGGAGATTCGAGTGCGCGCTCGAGCCGACCCGCGAAGCCGTCAGCAGGCGGGTCGCTAAAGGAACTTGGGGCGACGACGACCCGATGTACTGCGCCCTGTCGGGTCACTGCTTCTACAACGTGACGAGCTTCACGTTGTCCAACCTAGGCGCGACCAAGACGTGCGACGCGCTCATGGCCTACATCAACGGGTTCTCCGCCAACGCGCGCGAGGTCCTGCAGCGCTTTGAGATGCGGCAGACCTGCGAGAAGCTCGACGAGAAGGGTATGCTCTACGAGGTGTGCACCAGGTTCGCCGACTTCGACCTCGGGCCCGACGCCGTCTCCGACCGCATGATGACCGACATCTACGAGCACCTCATCCAGAAGTACGGTGAGGAGATCTCGCAGGACGCCGAGGACTTCATGACGCCTAAGGATGTGGCGCGCCTTGCCACGGCCCTGCTGTTCGCCAACGAGGACACCTTGCTCAACGCCGACGACGGAGCCATCCGCTCCCTGTACGACGGCAGCTGCGGCACCTGCGGCTTCATCTGCGACGCGCTCGACCAGCTCGACGAGTGGCACGAAAAGGGGCATTTCAAGAGCCCCACCAAGATAGTTCCATACGGCCAGGAGCTGGAGGACGCGACCTGGGCCATGGGAAAGGCGGCGCTCATGCTGCGAAACATCGCCGGCGGCTCGGGCGATGTGCTCGACCAGATGACCGACCTGTCCGCCGGCATCATGCGCGGCGACACGCTCGACGACGACAAGTTCGCCGACCGCACGTTCCATTACCAGCTGACCAACCCCCCATATGGAAAAGAATGGCGGAAGGAGCAGCCCGGGGTCTTCGACGAGATGAAGAACGGGTTTGGGGGCAGGTTCGGCGCCGGTAAGCCAGACATAGACGACGGCAGCATGCTGTTCATGCAGAACGTTGCCGCGAAAATGGCCCCGGTCGGAGAAGGCGGTGGCAAGGCAGCCATCGTGCTCTCCGGCTCGCCGCTGTTCAACGGCGACGCGGGGAGCGGCCCGTCCAGCATCCGTCGCTGGCTTTTCAGCGAGGACCTGGTTGATTGCATCGTGAAGCTGCCGACCGAGATTTTCTTCCGCACGGGCATCGCCACGTATATATGGGTGCTCAACAACCACAAGCCCGACAACCGCAAAGGATACGTTCAGCTCATCGACGCCTCGGAGGAGAAGACGTCGCTGCGCAAGACCCAGGGGAACAAGCACTACGAGATCAGCGAGGACCAGGCCGCCTGGATCGTGCGGACATACGTCGACGGGCACGACCACGGCAAGTCCGCCATGGTCCCCATTGAGGACTTCATGTTCAGGAAAGTGACCACTCAGCGGCCGCTGCGAGTTTTCATCGAACCGGAGGGATCGAGGACCGATGAGCTGTTCACCCTTAGCGCGCCTATGAAGAAGTTGACCGAAGCGAGTAGGGCCGTTCTACGCACATGGGCCGAGCAGAACGAAGGAAATTCGCTCGAGTACTCCGATGTCGTCTCATCTGTCGAGGAGCTCCACAAGAAAATCGAGAAGCCGAAGCCTCCAAAAGCCGACCTTGTAGCCGCCTTCGTCAAGGTGTTTGGCCGACGCGACCCGTCCGCCGAACCCGCGATCGACGCAAAGGGCAATCCGGTGTTCGATCCCGAGCTCAAGGACACGGAGAACGTGCCCATCGGGATGGATATAGGCGATTACATGGCGAGTGAGGTGCTGCCCTACGCGCCAGACGCGGTAGTGGACCAATCGGTGGTAGACGAGCCGAAACTCGACAAGAAGACGGGCCTCACCTCCAACCCACTCGGCGATGGCGAGGTAGGCGTGGTCGGCACTTCGATCTCGTTCAACAGATACTTCTACAAGTACGAGAAGCTGCGCGCCCCCGAGGTCATCGCCAAGGAGATCCTTGAGCTCGAGGACGGCCTCGGCGAGCTCATGAGGGGGTTCCTGGCATGAGGACGAGGACCGAAATCGATAATTGCGAATGGTTCGGCAAGGTGCCGGACGGCTGGCACATGGTCCCGCTGCCGCGGCTCTTCGGGAGCAGCAAAGGAATGACTGTAACTCGGGCGGATCTTACTGAAGAAGGTGCGCCCGTCGTTAACTACGCCCAAGTGCATTCAAAATTAAACAGCAAATTTGGGCTATTGGACGAATTAGTCAAATATGTTCCAGAGGACATGGTTCCGATTGGATTGCGAACCTCCGACATGGGATCGTTCATCTTTGCATGTACCTCGGAGGACCTTGCCGGGTGCGGGGACTGCATATACAACGATTCCAATCGGTCTGTTAATCCCGGCGGCGACACTTTACTACTCTCGCCAAAAAACGGAACTGAGAACAAGTACCTTGCGTATCTCTTCTCGACTGATATGTGGCGACAACAGTTAAGGCGCGGTCTTGTCGACGTGAAGGTCTTTCATGTAAATCAAGGGGATTTGCATGAGGCCTACGTTGTTGTTCCTCCGGCAGATGTCCAAAACCGAATAGTCTCCTATCTCGACGAGCGCTGCGCCTCCATCGACGAAGATATAGCCAAGCGCCGCGAGGTCATCGGGAAGCTCAAGGAATACAAGAAGTCCCTCATCGCTCGCGCCGTGACGAAAGGCCTCGACCCGAATGCGGAGATGAAAGACAGCGGAATTAAATGGGTGACTACAATTCCGTCTCACTGGCAAACAGCACATCTCAAAACATTATTTGAGGTCACGAAGAGAATCGCTGGAGTAGATGGCTTAACTGTTCTCTCGATAACTCAAAACGGAATCAAACCAAAAGACTTCAGTAGCGGAAAAGGCCAATTCGCTGAAACGTACTCGCATTATCAACTAGTTCGACGTGGCGACTTTGCTATGAACCATATGGACCTTTTGACGGGCTGGGTAGATATTTCTTCTTACGACGGAGTGACCAGTCCCGACTATCGTGTCTTTGTGACTCGAGATGCAACAGTGAGCAATCCTAAATACTTCCTGTACCTTTTTCAGATGTGCTACCTCAATCGTATATTTTTTGGATCAGCGAACGGAGTTGCAGACAAAGGCCGTATGCGACTGCAAACAACCGCATTTAATAACTTCCTCGTTCCTTTGCCGACCGTTATGGAACAGAAAAAAATCGCAGACTTCCTCGACGAGCGTTGCGCCGACATCGATGAGGCGGTCTCCCGCCAGGAGCAGCTCATCGAGAAGCTCGGCGAGTACCGCAAGTCCATCATCCACCACGCCGTCACCGGCAAGATCGACTGCAGGGAGGCCTAGCAATGGGCGAATATATCTACAAGAGCGCGAGCGCGCCCTCGGCGGGTAAGGCAGCAAGGATCCATCAGGAGGGACCTTTCGAGCGCTACATTTCGCGCAAAGTCGCTAGCCTCGCCGGGTCAGGCTGGGAGATTTCGCCGGATGACAGCGGCTTCGACGCCGCAGACGCGCTCGTCTTCGACGACTTCGTCGAGTTCCTGGAGAGGACGGCGCCGGAAAAGCTCGATAAGATGCGCCTGGAGAAGGGCCAGCGCTGGCGCGCGCATCTCCGGCGCGCGCTGGTGAGGCGCCTTGAGTCCCTTGGCACCATCCTCACGCTGCGCAGAGGGCTGCCCATGGCCGGCTACCAGACGATCGAGTGCATGGCGAGCTACCCCGACGACGAGCGCATCCCCGGCGCCCGCGAGCGCTACGACGCCAACATCCTCCGCCTCATGCATCAGGTGCACTACCAGACTGCTGGGCGCAAGTCGCTCGACTTCGCGCTGTTCATCAACGGCATACCCGTCGCCACCGGTGAGGTCAAGACCGAGCTCACGCAGACGGTACGCGACGCGATCAACGAGTACACCGAGCAGCGAAAGCCAGTCGAGCCGGACGGAGGACGCAAGAACCCGCTGCTCATGTACAAGCGAGGGGCGGTCGTTCACTTCGCCGTGTCCGAGGACGAGGTGTGGATGTGCACGAACCTCGGGCCGTTCCCGAGCAAGTCGGCCAAGCCGCGCTTCCTGCCGTTCAACCTGGGCCGCGACGGCGGCGCGGGCAACCCCGACGCGCCAGAGGGAGAGTACAAGACCCATTACCTGTGGGACACGATTCTGCAGAGGGACAACTGGCTGTCCATCTTCGACAGGCTCGTGTTCGAGGAGGTGGAGAACAAGCCGGACGCGACGGGCCGATACCGCAAGGTCGCCACGCAGATCTTCCCCCGCTACCATCAGTTCGACGTCGAGCGCAAGCTGATAGCGGACGCCTGCGAGAAGGGCCCCGGGCAGCGCTACCTGATTGAGCACTCTGCCGGGTCGGGCAAGACCGAGACCATCTCGTGGACGGCCCACGACCTGGCGCGCCTGCGCCACGCCGACGGCGGGAAGATGTTCTCGAGCGTCATCGTGGTCACCGACAGGCTGTCGCTTGACCAGAACATCAAGAAGACCATCTCCCAGCTTTCGAAGAACGCCGGCCAGGTCGTGATGATCGGCCGCGACGAGCAGGGCGACGCCGTCTCGGACGGATCAAAAAGCGACCAGCTCGTAGACGCCCTGCGCCAGCGCCGCGAGATCATCGTCGTCACCATCCAGACGTTCCTCTATGCCTGGCCGGACATCGCCGCGCTGCCCGAGCTCTCCGGCGCGGGGTTCGCCGTCATCGTCGACGAGGCCCACAGCTCCCAGGAGGGCAGCTCGGCGGCGTCCCTCAAGACCGCCTTCAACGCGGCGGCGGACAAGTTGAAGTTCGAGAGGATGCTCGACTTCGATGAGGACTCGGGCGACGACGGGTCGGTCATGGACACCTATTTCGCCCAGATGCAAGCGAGCAACCTCATGCCGCCGAACGTCTCCTTCCTCGCGTTCACCGCGACTCCCAAGGCCGAGACCAAGACCCTCTTCGGCACGCCGACGGGCGAGGAGGACGAGGACGGCAATCCGGTCATGGGCAGCTTCCACCTCTACCCGATGCGGCAGGCGATCGAGGAGGGCTACATCATCGACCCACTTACGGGTTACGTGCCCCTGAGGACGCTATCGAGGATCGAGGACGAGTCGGAGGATGCCGATGGCAAGCTCGTCGACGAACGCAGGGCAAAAAGGAAGATCGCCAAATGGCGCTCGCTCCACCCGACGAACGTCATGGAGAAGGCCGAGTGGATCATCGACCACTTCGTCGACAACGTGGCGCCGCTCCTGAACGGCGAGGCCAAGGCTATGATCGTCACCTCCGGGCGCCCCGAGGTGGTGCGCTACAAGTACGCGATCGAGGCGTACCTGAAGTCGCGGCCCGACCTCGACCCGACGAAGGTCGAGCCGAAGCTGCGCTTCAAGGTGCCCGGCGAGCCTCTCGTCGCCTTCTCCCAGAAGGTGCTGGGCGACAAGTGCGTCCTGCCCGAGGACGAGTACCTCAAGGACAATCCGTTCGCCTTCATCGAGCGCGACTACGAGTACACCGAGGCCAACATGAATCCGACCGGGCAGGGTCCGGTCGAGAGGGCGTTCGACCGCCCCGAGAGCAGGCTGCTAATCGTGGCCAACAAGTTCCAGACCGGGTTCGACCAGAAGAAGCTCGTCGCCCTCTACGTCGACAAGCCGCTCGGCAACGCAATCGAGATCGTGCAGACCTACTCGCGCGTCAACAGGACCTGCTCCGGCAAGGACAGGGTCTTCGTCGTCGACTTCGTGAACGACCCTGAGACCGTGCTCGCGGCCTTCAAGACCTACGACAAGGGCGCGAAGATGAGCACGGCCCAGGACCCGGACGTCGTCTACGACCTGAAGGACGCGCTCGACGCGGCCGACGTGTACGCGACGCGCGACGTCGAGGAGTTCAAGGAGGCGCTCTACAGGTCCAAGGGCCTCGCTGCGGGCGGCGATAGCGACGCCTACAGGGCCGCCCTCTACTCCGCCGTCTCCGGACCCGCCGAGATCTTCCGCGAGAGGTTCGCGGCGGCCAGGGACTCCTACGAGACCTGGCTGGAGTGCGCCAACAAGGCAGAGGCGGCCGGGGAGGCCGAGGAGGCGGAGAGGGCCAAGAGGAGCGCGGACGAGGCGGCGGGACGCGTCGCGGAGCTGATGACCTTCAGAAAGAAGCTCTCCAAGTACTGCTCCGCCTACACGTTCCTGTCCCAGGCGCTCGACTACGGCGACCCCGACCTCGAGGTCTTCTACAGCTTTGCCAAGCTGCTCGGCCACAAGATCGCGGGCACCTCGCTCGACGACGTCGACGTGCGCGGCCTCGTGCTCAGGGATTTCCGCATATCGGCCCAGAGGCTCCCCGAGGGGGTCGAGGGCGGAGAGCTCATGCCGATGGGCGCGGGCGGCTCCGGCGCAGCGCCCAGGCGCGACACCATGGCGAGGATCGTTGAGAGACTGAACCGCACGTGGGGCGACGAGGGCGACCCCCTCGTGAAGGCCCGCGCCGTCAACGCGGTCTCCGACGCCGTGGCGGCCGACCCCGTGACCAACACCCAGATTACGAACACGAGCAACACGAAGGAGGCCGTCCTCGCGGACGGGCGCCTGCGCAACATCGTCATCAGGGCCCTCATGTCGATGATGAGCAACGAGCTGGGCGACCTCGCCGAGCAGGCGCTCGACGACCCGCAGGCGATCGAGCCCCTGGCCAACCAGGTGTACGACCTCATCTCGCAAGGGAAGCGCTACGACATCGCCGAGCTCGCCTCCTACCTCTCGAGGGGAAAGTAGATGGGCGTGGAAGGCTACGTCGAGGAGCTGCTTGGTGTCCGGGACTGCGAGCTCATCGGCAGCGCGACCAAGGTCGATTGCGGTAGGAGGCTCCAACAGTTCGACCTGAGATACCGCGGGCCGGTCCCCGCATCGTGTCCCGAGTGCGGCGGGACGCTGCACAGCCACGGCGCGAGGACCGTCGGCGTTGTGTCGACGCCACACCTGGGCATCCCGACGAGGCTCGAGATAGGGTTCCCGCGGATGCGATGCCCGGAGTGCGGCTACGTGTGGCGCCCGGCGATAGGCGGGGTCGACGAGGGTCACCGGATGACGGAGGCGGCATACGCCGACATCGCCCAGCGCTCGCTCAGGCTCACCTTCCGCGAGGTCGCCGAGGAGTACCCGCTCTCGCACGTCACCGTGAAGAACGTCTTCGAGGACTACGTCCGCGAGAACGCCTCGAGGCTTCGCTTCAAGGTGCCGGCGTTCCTGGGCATAGACGAGAAGAACCTCAAGAGGGTCGGCATGGTGACCGTGATCACCGATCTCGAGCACAGGACGGTCTTCGACATAGTGCCCGGCGGGACGCAGTCCGACCTCGACGCCTATTTCTCTTCGTTGGAGGGCCTCGAGCGCGTACGATGGGTCTCGAGCGACATGTACCGGCCGTTCTGGAGGAGCATAGCCAAGTTCACCCCGAACGCGACATGGGTCATCGGCCACTTCCATGTTGTGAAGGGAGCCAACGAGGCCTTGGACGCGGTCCGCAAGGGACTCCAGGGAGCCCTCAACAGGAAGGGTCGCCTTGAGCTAAAGAAGGGCCTCGCCTACGCCCTTGGGAAGCGGATGCGCGACCTCAGCCTCTACGAGGCGTCGGCCCTAAGGGCGCTACGGGAAGACTCCTCCTACTCGACGCTGATGACCGCGTACGACCTCAAGGAGGACTTCTTCGGCATTTACGACGATCATCCGTCCTCACGCGAGGAGGCTGAGGCGGCGTTCGACGCCTGGATTCGGGGAATTCCCGATGGCAGGGAGTTCGATCCATTCAGAGCCCTTGCTCGGACCGTTCAGAACCACCGCGAGTTCATCTTCAACTACTGGGAATGCCCCAGCCGCATCTCGAACGGCTACACCGAGTGCGCGAACCGGCTCATAAACGAGACGGATATGAGAGGGCGCGGATACTCGTTCGAGACGCTCCGGGCAAGGACCCTCTACCGTAGGCAGAACCTCGACCGCATCATCGCGAGCAACGGGCTCACGGTCGGTCCACGCATCGATGCACCCGGTCCGCTCTTCGTGACCGAGCCCGACCGCGAGGACGAGGCCGTCGATGAGTTCATAGACCCGAGGTTGGGAGTGAAGGTCGACGCAATGACGGGAGAGATACTGTGAATGTGAGGCTCGACGAAATTGCAGCCTGGGAGCCAAGGCCTTCAAGCGGCCTGAAATGCGATGCCAACGAATGCGGCTTTCCGACCGTAATCCATCGCACGCCAAGCAGGCTCGTGGAGGAATGCGAGAAGGCCTTCGATGCGGGGCTTCTCCTCGCGGCACTGAACCTCGTCGTGACCATACCGGACGTCTGCGCAAAAGCCGTCGGCATGCGATACATCGACTGGTGCGTTAAATACCTGGAGCTTCCCAATACCGGCGAAAAGATGGCGGCAGAGCGAAAAGACGAGAAGAGTCAAAGTGAGATAAGCGAGGAGTTCGACGTTATAGAGGCGCGAGGTATATTCACAGCTTCAGACCTCTATCAACTGCGTTGCGCCGTTGTCCATGCGGGGTCATCAGTCATCGAAGGCAGAGGGGAGGATTATAGTCCTTATAAGGTTATCGGGGTATGCGTTCACGGCGACGCTCATGGGATCGTCGCGAGCTATGGCCATACCGGGACGGGTACGGAGAACCTGAAGGGGTGCGCATACGATTGCGTCATCAAGCTCGAAGGCCTCGTCTCCCTCATGGCCAAGGGCGTTGTGTCTTTCCTCGAAGAAGATCCCGAGCGGGATTGCGAAAGGACCATCAAGTCGGGGATAGACCGCAGAGGCGTGACGGATTTTAGACCGCTAATCCAACGGC
>ENA-OQRC01002357-OQRC01002357.1-human-gut-metagenome-genome-assembly--contig:-NODE-2357-length-10886-cov-3.791247_pt1 | contig 10886 bp, 8 predicted proteins | sample MGYA00243236_ERZ505102 | MGnify/ENA primary metagenome ERZ505102 (study PRJEB26097, sample SAMN02712089) | human gut metagenome | biome: Gut microbiome | host: Homo sapiens | place: Denmark: Copenhagen... | reverse complement strand
TAATTGAAGAAATATTTTCAAATTTTACAATCGGCGGAAAAGTAATCCCAATTTCATTTTTGAACTATACGGGCAACTCAGATATTTACCTCACATATTACACTTGGTTTGATAAACCCGAAAATTTTTATGACGATGAAAATCATGACGAAGTAGCTTTTGGCACAATTGATATTTATTCAAAAGGCAATTTCAAAAATATTTTAGAGCTAATCAAAACAAAATTAAAAGAAAACGGATTTACATGGACAGATAACGGCCCCGAAACTTATGAGCAAGACACGGGCTATTATCACGTTCCTGTAAATTTTTGTTATTCGTAAATTTAAGGAGGATTTTTTATTATGGCTGGAATAGGCTTAAAAAGTTTTAAATATGCAAAACTTAATTCAGACGGAGCAACTTACGAAACTGTAAAAACACTTGCGGGAGCGATTGAATGTAAAGTAACACTTGATTTGTCGGAGGCTTCGCTTTACGCCGATGACGCACTCAAGGAGCAAGTTTCATTATTCAAGAGCGGAACTTTAACCGCCGGAATAGATGATGACGATGACACCATATTTGCAGAATTACTCGGGAAAACTGTTGACGAAGAAACCGGTGTTGTTACATCAAACTCGGAAGATACGCCAATATATGTTGGTTTTGGACACATAGTTCCGAAAATGGTCGGCGGAGTTAAAAAATACAAAGTAGAGTTTTTTCCGAAAATTAAATTCAAACCATTCATAACCGACGCCAAGACAAAAGGCGATAATCTGGAATTTACTACACCGTCAGTAGAAGCAACAATCTTTGAAAATGATAACGGAGATTGGGAAAAACATTCGGTTTGTGATACAGAAACAGAGGCTAATACGCTTCTTGCAAGTTTTTTTGTCAGCAGCTCTCAAAGCGAAGAAGGTGAATAAATTTGATAGATAAAATCACATATCTTGAAACAGATTCAGATAAATTTCCACTTGCGTTTACGCTTAACGTCATGGAATCAATACAAAACGAATATGGAACACTTTCGGAGTGGTCGGAACTTATCAGAAACAAAAAAGAACCAAACATCAAAGCTTTGAAGTTTTTTATTACCGAAGCAATCAATGAAGGCATAGAAATCGAAAATGAAAAATCAAGTGAGAAAAGAGTTCCGATAACCTCATCTAAAGCCGGCAGAATTATAACTGAAATAGGATTAAAAAAAGTAGCAAATACAATAACTAAAATGATAACTGAAAGCATGCCACACGACGAAAAATCAAAAAAAGTGAAAACCACGAAGAATCAGAAAATTTAATTGATTTTTCGTGGATATTATTTGTAGGAACAAATTTGCTCGGCTTCACAGAAAAAGAAGTCGGGCATTTCACATTTAAAAAATGGACTTTACTATATGAATATTTTAAGTGCTACCACAATTTTTTCATTAAGCAAGCCCTTTTTAAAGAAGAAAAAACCACTCATCAAAGTAGTGATGAATGGCTACCATAAAATTATTTGAAAAGGTCACTATGTGTTCCGGTTCGGGTTAAAGTCAAAGTCAAAATTTCATTTTCGATTTTATATATTAACAACCAATCCGGTTCAATGTGGCATTCTCTAAAACCTATAAAATCTCCGGTTAAAGCATGGTCTAAATAATTTTGTGGCAATTTTTCTTCATTTGCAAGCATTGCAAGCAATTTTTCAAACTTACTGATGTTATACCCACGTTTTTTGATAAGTTTGTAATCCTTTTTAAATTTAGACGAATAGACAACTTTAAGCATTTAAATCCTCCATAAGTTCTGAAATCGAGGAAAAAGGTTTACTTAAATCTTCTTTGTTGTTTACCTGTCTGATAGCTTCCAGTGTTTCATCGTTTGGAACACGTAATTTAAGTTCAAACGGCATACCGTGTTCTCTGATAGATTGTCTTAAAAAAATATTCACTGCCGTAGTTAAATCCATACCAAGCTCCGCAAAAATTTTCTTAGCGTTATTTTTAATATCACTATCTACTCTAATGTTCATTGTTGTAGCACTCATGATAATCCCTCCTTGCTCTATTATACGCTTATTATATCATAAAATGTTCACATTGTAAACACATTAAACAAGTTTTTTGAAATAAAAGAGGTAAAAAATATGGCAGGAAGTAACACATTTTGGGGGACAATAAAGCTCGAGGGCGAAAAAGAATATAGAAAAACAATATCACAGATAAATTCAGACTTAAAAGTTTTAGCTTCGGAAATGGGAAAAGTAACAGCGAAATTCGGAAAAAACAATAAGTCTGTTTCTTCTCTGTCTTCGCAAAGTAAAGTTTTAAATGAACAAATTAAAAACCAAAAAGAAAAAATTGCAACTTTAAAGGGAGCACTTGAGGAAGCAAGCGAAAAATATGGTGAAAACGATAAACGTACAAATAATTGGAGAACATCGCTTAACAAAGCAGAAACCGAACTTACAAAAATGGAAAAGAATTTGAGTGACGTAAACTCCGAAATGACGAAATCTCAGTCCCCACTTGAAAAACTGACAACTAAGATTTCCGAACAGGAAAATGAGCTAAAATCATTACAAACAGAATATAAGAATGTAGTTTTAGAACAAGGCAAAAATTCTACCGAGGCCAAAGAACTTGCCGGCCAAATAAAAAATTTAAACGGCGATATAAAAGAAAACAAAGACAAATTAAACGAGGCCGAAAAAGCAACCAATGAACTCGGAAATGAAATGGACGATACCGCAAAGCAAACAAATATTTTCGGCGAAGTTTTAAAAGCGAACCTATCCGCAGACTTAATAAAAACAGGAATAGAAAAAATTATTGACGGCTTTAAAAAAATCAAAGAAGCCGTCATTTCTTATGTAAGTACAGGGATAGAACTATCAAATGCAGAAACAGAAAACAGACAGAAACTTTTGCAAGTTATGAAAAACACCATGGACGCAAGGCTTGAAGATGCTGAAAGTATAGAAGCATTAATCTCGAGCCAAGAAAAACTCGGAGTTGTGTCTAAAACGGCTCAACTTGGAGGTGCTCAGGAGCTTTCCACTTATTTAACGAAAAAGGAAACTCTCGAAAAATTAATCCCCGTCATGAATGATATGATAGCTCAGCAATACGGAATAAATGCCTCGCAAGAATCAGCTGCAAATATAGCCACTATGCTTGGAAAAGTTATGGACGGACAAACAGGAGCTCTTTCAAGATACGGATATAAATTTGATGAAGCACAAGAAAAAATCTTAAAATATGGCACCGAAGAAGAAAGATGTGCAGTTTTAACAGAAGTTGTCACCTCATCAATCGGGGGAATGAATGAGGCTTTAGGACAAACAGACGCAGGCAAAATGGCTCAGCTTTCTGCAGCTTTGGAAGATACGCAGACAAGAATCGGAGAAGTTGCAAATGAAATAAAACTTTCTTTTGCACCAATGCTTAGTGAAATTGGAAGCAAAGCATATGACGTTGGAGATTCATTTGGAAAACTCGTTGAATCCATTATTTCCGGCGATGATGATTTATCCGAAGAAATTAGCAATTTCAAAGAAACTGTAAAAACTTTAATCACAGAAATATCTAATCAAATGCCAGCATTTTTAGAGCTTGGCGGACAGATTATTAGTGCAATCGGAGAAGGTTTGTGGGCTGCGATAGAGCCTTTTGCGGGTCAAATTGCGGGTTGGGGTTTGCTGATTGTTGGTGCAATTATTGCTTTGGGCCCTCCCATTGCCGCCGCTATATCTGCGGTTATGGCTGTAGTTTCAAGTGCAATTGCTGCGTGGCCTGTTGCGTTGGGGATAGCACTCGCTGGACTTATCGTTGCCTTTTGGCCGCAAATTTCAAAATTTTTTAGTGATTTATGGGACGGGATTGTTTCTTGGTGCAGCGATATTTGGAGTAAAATCAAAGACTTTTTGAGTGAGCATTGGCAAGATGTCTTACTTTGGATTGTTTCGTGGCCTATTGCGATTATTAAAACTTTATCTGATTTCTGGCCGCAGATTTCCGCTTGGCTTAGTGGTTTATGGGATAATATTATGTCGGCTATGCAGCCGATATTTGATTGGTTTAGAAATATTGGTGATGAAATCGGCTCATTTATAGGAAATGCGATGAACTATATAAGAGAACTTTTTGTAAATGGCTGGAATAATATAATTTCTTTCTTTACCGAAAGAATCCCCGCATTTATCGAAAGCGTAATTGAGTGGTTTAAGGCACTTCCTTATAATTTGGGGTTTTTAATAGGCCAAGCTATCGGACATATCATAAAATTCGGTCTTGATTTATGGAATTTTGCAACAGTAACCGTTCCCGAATTTATATCTCAAGTTATAACATTTTTTGCGGAATTACCTGGTAAAATCTGGGCTTGGTTATTGGAAACAATCTCTAAAATCGGAGAGTTTTTCGGCAACATGATAAACTTGGGTATTGCGAAAACAACCGAATTTATAACAAATGTTATTAATTATATAAAGGAGCTTCCGAGTAAAGTCTGGGAATGGCTGCAAAACACAATGAAAAAAATATCAGAGTTTTTTACAAACGCAGTAAACACCGCAAAAACAAAAGCAAGTGAATTTTTAAATAACGTTATTAATGTTATAAAGAATCTGCCGGGCCAAATAGCAAACTGGCTTTCAAGTTCACTTCAAAAAATAATTTCTTGGGGCGCGGATATGGTATCAAAAGGACGCCAAGCTGCTTCGGATTTATTCAGTGCCATTGTTAATAAAGTTAGAGAAATACCCGGTCAAATGCTATCAATTGGAAGTAATATTGTTTCAGGAATTTGGAATGGCATATCAAATTCTATCGGTTGGATAACAAGCAAGGTTCGAGAGTTTGCAAGAGGTATATTGGACGGCATGAAATCTGCGCTCGGAATACATTCGCCCTCAACGGTATTTGAACAAGAAGTAGGAAAAAACATGGCGTTAGGTGTTGGAGAGGGTTTTGTAAATGCTATGAACGGTGTTAAAAAAGATATGCAGGAAGCAATTGTACCCAATTTTGATACTGATTTAAATATGTTGCCAAGTTCAACTAATTCCATCGGTAATATTAAAACCACTTCGGAAGTGAGCAATAGCGGAATACTGGAGAAACTTGATTCAATCTTGTCACTTCTCGAATATTATATCCCCGACCTTAAAAGTAGACAGATTTGTCTTGATACAGGTGTTTTGGTTGGAGAATTAACGCCACCTATAAACCAAGAGCTTGCAAAAATTCAAATTAGCAAGGAGCGAGGACGATGAGCAATTTAAACGGAGTTACTTTTACATCTTGGAGCACAAATGTTTCAAAGCATAGCTATACTGATTTTGGCGTTATCTTGACGGAACAAAATATCGGGCTCCCCTCGCCTAAAACTTACAGCGTAAGCATTGAGGGCATGGACGGAAGCCTTGATTTATCAGAATGTTTCGGTGAAATGAAGTATGAAAACAGAATGCTAAAATTTACTTTTGAAAGCATTGACAAAATAAATGATTGGCAAACTAAAATGATAAATATTTCTTCTTTTTTGCACGGACAGAAAATGAAAGTTAAAACATGGTCCGACCCGAATTTTTATTATGTTGGTAGATGTCAGATTGATGAATATAATTCAAGTAGTAAGCTTGGAAAAGTCGTTATTTCTTGCGATTGTGAGCCTTTTAAATACAAGAAAAATATAACTGTTTTCAATTTAACCGAAGGCACGAACACGGTGCAAAATTCAAGAATGACGGTATATGCGGATTTAATAAATGAAGCCGAAATTACGATAAATACAAAAGTTTATAGTGCAGGAACACATCTCCGAGCGATAAAGCTAACAAGTGGTGCAAATACTCTAAATTCAAGCGGCAATGCTACTCTTAATTTTCAGGAGGGAGAAATTTAATGCAATATAAAATATTTTGCGATGACTATATTTTATATGATTCGCAGCTCAATGAGTTTCAAGTTGAAAATCCTGTTTTAAAGCAAGAATTAAACACGGCAAATGAGCTGACTTTTACTATTTATCAAAATCACCCATATTTTAATAACATATCAAAACTAAGCTCGATTGTTCGGGTTTATCGTAACAATAATTTAATTTTTAAAGGACGAGTGATTAATTCGGAGCTGGGATTCCATAATGAAAAGAAGATAATTTGCGAGGGGGTTCTCGCCTTTTTACTGGATTCCGTTATTCGCCCTTTTGATTTTCCGAATGATGAACGGTTTTCAAGTTTAAATTATGAAAGCGACAATGTAATAGAATATTTTTTAAATTGGGTTTTGACTTGTCATAACTCGCAGGTTAAAGATTTTCAAAAAATACAGCTTGGGAAAGTAACTGTTAAGGATCCCAATAACTACCTTGCACGTTCAAGCATTGAATATTTAAGTTCTTGGGAAGTTATAACCTCAAGGCTTTTTAAAAATTATGGAGGATATTTAATTATCCGTGATGAAAACGGCATTAACTATCTTGATTATCTTGAAGATTTTACATCTGACGGCACGAAAACAGGAAATAAGCTCGTTTGCACACAAAAGATAGAATTTGGTGCTAATATTCTTGATTTGACAGAAGAAATTAGCGGTGCAGACATAAAAACCGGAATTATCCCACTTGGAGCAAGGATTGAAGATTCTGACGGGAACCAAACAGATGAATATTTGACAATCGGAAGTCTGCCGGACAGAACTTTATCGGAAGGAACCCTCAAAACTGGCGACCATATTTTAAACACTACACTTGCGAAAACTTACGGAGCTATTTATGAAGTGGTTAAATGGGAAGATGTAAAAATAGCGGAAAATTTGCAATCTAAAGCCCTCTCACATCTTGCCTACAGCGTAAAATTCAAAAGTGAAATCGCAATAAAAGCAATAGATTTAAAGCTAACAAATGACCAAATCGGAGCTTTTGAAGTAGGCAAATATGTGAGATGTTTAAGTAGCCCACATGGAATTGATGATTTATATCTTTTGCAAAAAATATCTATTGATATGAAAAATCCACAAGGAACCACAATTGAAATTAATAAATCGTCTTTAACTTTTACGGATAAAGTCTTGGAAAACAAGAAAAACACGGATAATATTATCACCCGTGTTGACAGAGTTGAGCGTGGATATATAAATAGTGGTAGTATTACGGACATAGCTAACGAAACAATCGAAAACAGTTCAGCTTTTGAGCAAAATGCTTCAGCTATAATGTCGCAAGTTTCCGAGCTTTACACGAAAATTACAGACTTTGAAACATACAAAAGTAATGTCACAACTCAATTTATACAAACGAGTGAAGATTTTACTTACCAGTTTAGCAATTTAACGGAACTCATAAATAATTTAGACGCAAATTCTGCGGAGCAGTTTAATAACATAATTCGCTATATTCGATTTGTTGACGGAGACATAATTCTTGGTGAAGTCAATAACAATTTAATGCTTAAAATAAGTAATGATAAAATTTCTTTTTTACAAAACGGAATCGAAGTTGCATACATGACCGATAACAAACTTTATATTACAGACGGGGAATTTCTTAACTCTTTGCAGTTAGGAAATTTTGCTTTTTATCCAAGAACAAGCGGAAATTTATCTTTTAAAAAAATAAAGTAAGGAGGTGGAATTTTGGGAACATCAAGCACTTTTTCGACCAGTAACACGCACGTTAAATACAACATAACAATAAATCAGAACTCACAAAACGTTTCAAATAACTGCTCAAATGTTACTGTTTATGTAAGATTTTGGCGTGACAATCAAGGATATACGACCTATGGCTCAGGAACTTGCTACTGTAAAATCAACGGCACAACCTATTCTGCAACGGTTTCCTCAAGTCAAAAAATAACAAGCTCGGGAATAAATCTTTTTAGCAAAACACTTGATATTTACCACAACAATGATGGAACAAAAACGCTTACTTGTTCCGCTTGGATAAGCATGGACACACCTTTATCGTCAAGCGAGCAATCATATTCTCAAACTTTATCAACAATACCAAGGGCAAGCAATCCCTCGCTCAGCTCAAGCTCGGTTATTATGGGTGATTCCATAACAGTTTACACAAACAGAGCGTCAAGTAATTTTACACACGTTCTTTATTATCAAATTGGCTCAGGTGGTTGGAATACTATTGCAACCGAAATCGGTACAAGTAAAAGTTGGACAGTTCCGCTGAGCTTTGCAAACAGCACGCCGAATTCCACAAGTTTAAATGTAAAGCTTTGGCTTGAAACATATAACGGAAGCACATATATTGGGTGTAATAGTACGTCTTTTACTGCTAACGTTCCGTCAAATATTGTGCCGACAATTAATTCTGTCAATTTGTCAGAAGCTGTTTCTGAAATTTATGCACAGTTTGGGGCATACGTTCAAGGAAATTCTAAAATTTCAGGTAGTATTTCAGCGAGCGGAAGTTATTCAAGCACAATTAAATCCTATTCGATAAATATTAACGGAGCTTCTTATACATCAAGCAGTTTTACAACTGATTTCTTAACTACAAGTGGCAGCAACACTTGCTCCGTAACCGTTAAAGACAGCAGAGGTCGCACAAAATCTCAAAGCGTAACTTTTAATGTTATAGCTTACGCAAATCCTGCAATTAACTCTTTTTCGGTTTCAAGATGTGACCAAGACGGAACTCCGAATGACGAAGGAAATTGTGCGAAATGTGTGGTGTCGACTTCGATTTCAAGCGTTAATTCTAAAAACACGAAATCTTTTCAAATCAAATACAAAAAAATATCTGAAACAGAATGGAATATTTTTGATTTAGATAACACGAATTACACGCTAAACACAACACAAATAATTCAAAATATTGACACAGAATCAGAGTACAATTTCAAAACCTCTGCTACTGATTTTTTTAGTACTGCGGAATATTCTCATAATCTATCCACCGCATACACTCTTGTTGACTATAACCAGAGCGGAAAAGGCATGGCGATTGGGAAAGTTTCAACGCAAAATGCTTTTGAAATCAATATGGACACCAAACTTACGGGAAATCTTACGATAAATGATAAAACTATCTTTGACTTAATTTACCCGATAGGCTCAATTTATATGTCAGTAAATAGCACAAATCCCACCAATCTTTTTGGTGGGACATGGGTCACTTGGGGTCAAGGACGAGTGCCTGTTGGAGTTAGTACAAGTGGAACTTTTAACAGCGTAGAAAAAACAGGTGGTTCAGAAACACACACTTTAACGGTTGCACAAATGCCAAGCCATACTCACACCCAAAATTCACATAGACACAATTATGGAAGGCCCGCACTTTTCGGAGGAGAAGACAGCGACGACGGAACAATTTTTACACCTCGTTATACCGGCCGAACATCTTCTCAGTACAAGGGAAATTCAAATGGTTGGACGGAAATGTCATACACAACGGCGACAAACCAAAATACTGGTGGCGGTGGCTCACATAACAACTTACAACCATATATAACTTGTTATATGTGGAAACGGACAGCTTGAATTAAATAAAAATGCGTTTAAAAATAGGAACTCTTTGTTATACAATGAGTTCACTATAGGCATCAGCTATATAATATTTGTTAATTGCTTTATTATTGTGCATAATCCAATATTTCTCCGTAAGATTCAGAATAATCTCTTATTACTGTCTCTGAAAAATCTTGTATTGTCGAAGACGGCAAAGGTATCTCTTCACGTTTCATGGAGGAAGACGTTATAATTCGTTTTGAAAAAGATCCCACTTCACCTATACTTTCTCCGGCAGAATAAATAATTTCAACAGTTTTATTTTCAAGGCTCTTCAAGTCACGTAGAATAAGTGCAAATATTTTATCCCATAAATCTTCTTTTGCTCTGGCTTGTTTAGTTTGATTATTAACAATATATCCTGCCATCAGAGAAAGAGTTTCTTCCGAAAAATGTACATCTTTCAACCTATATATACTGTTACGTCCTGTTAGTTCTCTTTTTATATCAGCCACCATTTTGTCTATAATACTCCGGCTACATTCTTTGTCAAGCTTTTCAAATTCAATGATGTTCAATCTTTGCGCACCGCCACCTTCGAGTCCATCCTGGCCAAAATCACTCTCGAGCTTTTCTCTTGTTTCGTTGGTAGTTACTATAAACAGTGCTTTGGTACAATCAACTTTTTCCGTTCCCGCCATGTAATATCCATTAGAAACTATAGATTTTAGAATTTCATCAGCGCTTTTGTCATCTTCATCTGAAAAAGCAGATTTGCACATTTTTTTCATTTTTTCATATTCATCAATTACTATAACAACTTCACCATTCCATTTGAACATATGCTCAAGTATGGGTGCAGCGAGTTGTGCAGGATATTGTAAATTTTCTTGCATATCGTCAAAAATAGCACCAGCCCAACCGATTTTTTCTTTTTTATCTCTCAAATTTACTATCTGGTTAACTGTTCTGAAAAGCTGTTCACCCAAAGGAGCACTCCGATTTATTTGACTACATTCAACAAAATAGCATGCGTGACTGCTATTTCTTAAAAATGCATCCGCAATTGCTCTGCTCATAGTTGTTTTACCAGTACCCGAAGCACCAATAATATATACGACATTTCCTCTTTTTTCAAAATGCGGTTGGGTTCCCATAATTCTTGCAAGACTTCCTGATAAAGCTTCAAAACATTGTTGCTTTGCTCGCAACTGACCGTAAATTTTTATTGGAGACTTTCCTGCAATAATATCCTCAAGCTTTTCTACAATTTCTCTTAAGTCTCTGTATCCGCCATAAGTTTGTACTTCTTTTTTGTACTCTTCAATTGCCGAATTATGAGCACAAACTTTACGAATTTTTCCACCGCCATCGATAACCCATCTAACCGCTGTTTGAATTACTCCACCAATAGAAAAAATAGTGAATATACTTGCGGCTA
>ENA-OQRC01002346-OQRC01002346.1-human-gut-metagenome-genome-assembly--contig:-NODE-2346-length-10906-cov-23.273984_pt1 | contig 10906 bp, 10 predicted proteins | sample MGYA00243236_ERZ505102 | MGnify/ENA primary metagenome ERZ505102 (study PRJEB26097, sample SAMN02712089) | human gut metagenome | biome: Gut microbiome | host: Homo sapiens | place: Denmark... | reverse complement strand
CGTAAAACGTTGGATAGCAAGAAAAACCTTTAGTGAGGGATCAAACTTGGGTTAAAATCAGTAAGATCGAGCTTGGAAAGCGCCCTACAGCCATAGAACATCGCTTTCATGTCTTTCACGTTTTCAGAATTAGAACCGGATAGATCGAGTTCGGTAAGACTTTCGCAACCTTTGAACGTTGCATTGAGATCAGTCACGCTGCTGCCTATGAAGCCTTTGGGCAACTTGATTGAGCGTAGATTCTTAGCGCCATCAAACATAGCATACATGTATTTGACCTTTTCCGTATTAAAGGAAGACAAATCAAGTGTTTCCAAGCTGGCACAGGAGGAGAACATTGATCGCATATCATCGACCTCTGACGTGTTCAAATAGTCCAAGTGCTCAATCGTTGTCAAAGCTTCGAACAACCAAAACCAGGCTCCACAATCTTTGGGCCGTGCATCCTTGAAACTCTCGTCAAAGACCACGCTTTTTATTTTTTTTCTTTCATCTAATTGCTGCCACAAGGGACTATGGGAAATACCTTGATCGTTCCCTTCAACGAAATTCGTGTCATAATAGAGCGTGAGGGTCTGAGTCTCTCGGTCCAATCTCGCATACATTATTCGCGTTTGTGCCTGCGCCATCGCGGGCTGCAGGAGCATAAGCATCAGCAAGAGCGAGAGCGTGCATCGGCGCTGCAATAGATATTGGGTCATTTTCTTGATCATGTTGATAGTCATTTTTATTTTAGTTTAGGTGCGCCAAGGCACCATTCGTTGGTTGTGATAGAAAGAAGGGGCAATAGGCAATTTATTCCCCCCAGAGGAAACCGTCCTCGTCTAAGGTAAATTCGGCGTCCACCAGTTCCTGTCGAGTCTGAAAGCGCCCTTTATAAATTTTTACCTGCGAGGGGTTGATCATCATGCACGGCCCAGTCTGCGCGACGTCAACCTGGGGCTTGAGATACTTTTTTTTCTTCATACTTTTATTTCTTGTTTTTGATTATTGTCTTCAAGATTAGTCCGTCGGGCGCACACGACAAAGACTCTGCCTCTGCCGCGTACGGACTTTTCCGACGCAATTATTAGTACAAAAGTAGGGAAAAGAAGCGAGACAGGGTGTCGCATTGCCCTGTCCAGGTGTCTCTTTGGTGGTAAATAGTTGTCTCCTTCCTACCAAAGAGACAATGGTTCATAGCCAGGAGCGGTTGCGTTTACATATTTTAAGAAACCAAGGAAAGAGCCGTCAAATATCAGAAAAGGGATCTTCAGATACGGAGAAAAGGGAATCTTCAGATACGAAGAAAAGGGCTCGTCTCCCTGCTACGAAAGAGACGCATCCGAATCGTGGGATCCGGCCAAATAGCGCTCCCGCCAAACGGTCGGCGTACACGCCTCACGCGCCTTGAAGATGCGGTAGAGGTGGGTGCGGGAAGTAAAACCACATTCGGAGGAGATGATATCATTGCTGTAATCGGGGTTGGCAATCATCATTTTCTTGGCCGCAGCGAAGCGGATGTCGCTCAGCCATATCCGGAACGTAGTCTTCAGAGACTGGTCGAAGTATATCGTGAGTTCGTCTTTCGAGACATGGATCGCATGGGAGAGGGAGAGGAGGTTCACCCCCCCCATCCTTATAGCCCATCGCCGCGCACCATTCGTCCAGCCGCTGCTGGATCTGCTTTCTTCGATCCTCAGGCATCAGCGAGGCAGTTTGCGTCTCCTCCGCCTGGTCGGCTGCATGGGCCGCGTCGGCATGAAATGCGTTATCAGGCGTTGCGTTATCAGGGGTTGTGCCAGCATGAGGCGTATGGGTACGAGACGCGTTGGTAGGAGCCCCATAGGCAGAAGTTACGCCAGCATGAGCCCCATCGCATGGAGCCGCCTCGCCAGGAGAATCGACACCAGGAGAAGCGACACTATGAGCCGCGGCGGCCTGTTGTGCTACCGTCTTCTCTTGCTGAGCGACTACGACAGCAGGGCTGACCTTTTCCTCCGCCTCTTCGTCGAGCAGCGACTCCTTCGGCTGATAGCTGTAGCCCAGGGCCACGAAACTCAGGACGAAGAAGAGGAAAGCCATGAGTCCCAAGGGCGCAAAAAAGTAAAGCAACTTGGTGGAGATGATGGCAAAGGGCGACACCAAGGCGGGGAAGAAAAGGATGAGGAGACTGGCGCGGGAGTAGCGTACATAGGGCATGAGGTCGCCGCCCGCCATCGTCTCCAGCAGACGACGGCGCTTGATGATCTCGCGGACGATGACGACGATGCAATAGACCACATTGGCGGCAAAGAGGGCCTGCATAGCATAGAGCCAGGCCCCGATGCGCATTTCGCCATGCTGGAGGAAGCCGATGAAGAAACAGGCGAAGATCGCCAGGTTGATCGCCGCGCAGACCACATAGACCCTCCTCCGCCGGACATGGGTGGCCTCGATATGGAAGATGCCCATCGAGATGAGCGAAAAACAGGGTGCATAGACGAGGGCATTGACCGTGGCACCCACCGCGTCGTCAACGGCCCTGAAACCAAAGCGCATCTGCATCAGATAGTGTGCCGCCAAGCCCATGATGCCGACAAAGATCAACCATCGTGCGCGCTCATAGCGCGGATTGAGCCATCGCGTCTGGAGACGGGTGACGGCGAGGGTGAACGCATTGAACAGCATGAACAGGAAGCATGCGAACTGCAGCAGAAACAAATGATCCATTGGGCAAAAGATCTCGTTAGAATCGGGAAATAGGTTTTATGGACAAGGCACCTGCCCGGCGCTTGACGCCAGGCAGATGCCTCATAAAGAAACAGGCTGTAGGGGGTACTACCCGCTCCTACTTCGTCATTTCATAGACCACGTCCATGAGCTCCTTGCCCAGGGCGTCGGCCTCCTCCATCGTGGCCGCCTCGCTATAGACGCGCATGATGGGCTCAGTATTGCTCTTGCGGAGGTGGACCCACTTCGTCGGGAAGTCGAGTTTCACACCATCAATATCCGTTACCCGCACGTCGTCCATCGATCCGAAGCGCTCCTTGACCTTGCCCAGGATGGCATCCATATCGGTGTCGGGCGTGAGGTCGATGCGGTTCTTGGCAATATAATAGGTCGGGAACGTCTTGCGGAGCTCACTGCACGTCAGTCCCTTCTGTGCCAGCGAACTGAGGAAGAGGGCGATGCCGACGAGGGCGTCGCGACCGTAGTGGCTCTCGGGATAGATGACTCCGCCATTGCCCTCGCCACCGATGACTGCACCCACCTCCTTCATCTTGGTGGTGACATTGACCTCGCCGACGGCAGAGGCAAAATACTGGCAGCCATGGCGCTCGGTGACGTCGCGCAGGGCGCGCGTAGAACTGAGGTTGGAGACGGTGGCTCCCTTGACGTGGTCGAGGATGTAGTCGGCCACGCTGACGAGCGTATATTCCTCGCCATACATCTTGCCGTCCTCCTGGATGAAGGCGAGACGATCGACGTCGGGATCGACTACGATGCCGAGGTCATAGCCTCCTGCTGCCACCTCGCCCATGATGCCTCCGAGATTCTTCTCCAGCGGCTCCGGATTGTGGGCGAAGTCGCCATTGGCCTCGCCATTGAGGATGGTGTAGCCGACGCCTAGTCGGTCGAGGAGCTTCGGCAGGATGACGCCGCCGACGGAGTTGATCGCATCGACGACGACGCGGAATCCACGCTTGCGGATGGCCTCCGTATCGACCAGGTCGAGCGCGAGGACGGCCTCGATGTGGCGGTCGTCGAAACTGTCGTCCTGGCGGTAAGTGCCTATATGATCGACATCAGCATAGTCGAAGTCCTCCTTCTCCGCCATGGCGAGCACGGCATTGCCGTCGTCCTTGGTGAGGAACTCGCCCTCGTGGTTGAGCAACTTGAGCGCGTTCCACTGGCGCGGGTTGTGGCTGGCAGTGACGATGATGCCACCTGCCGCATGGCTCATGCGGACGGCCAGTTCGGTGGTCGGGGTCGTGGCAAGCCCGATATCGAGCACGTCATAGCCCATTCCTATCAGTGTGCCGCAGACCACCAGTCGGACCATGTCGCCCGATATGCGCGCGTCGCGGCCTACCACGATACAGTTGCTGCCCGTCGGGTCGCTCTGACGGATAAACTTGGCATACGCCGTGGTAAACTTGACGATGTCCAACGGGTTGAGCGTATCGCCGGTAGGGCCTCCGATGGTTCCACGGATGCCGGAAATGGATTTGATCAGTGTCATATTTTCTCTTTAGTTTTGTAATTGCATGTTATCTTCCGCGCTCGTAGGTGATATCGTAGAGACACGGATAGACCGACATCGTGGCCGCATAGGTGCCCTCGGTGGAGGGTACGATGATGCGCACGCGGGCGATGCGGTCGTCGGCCGAGAGCGGCCTACCCACCTTGATGTAAGGCAGCGGGGAAAGCCATCCGTTGGGCACCTGCGTGCTGCCGGAACTTCTTCCATAGACTTGATACATCACACTCGACGTGGGGTCGAAGGAGGCCGTGAAGGTGCCGGAGGTGTTCGTGACCGACATCTTGTCGACCAGCGCGCTGAAATAGAGGATGTTGTTGGTGGCGATGATGCTATCGGTGAGGAGGTTGCGCTCGGTGAATCGGCAGAGCACGGTGGCCGTCTCGCCATCCTTGATCTTCTCTCCGCAACCCTTCTCTACGATTTGGAGATAGATGCCCGAAGACTCGAGCAGCACAAACTCGTTCTTGCTCACGTCGGTCATCGTGTCTTGATCGAAAAACTGGCGTTCGGAGATGACCGTCACGCTGCTGTCGTTGAGATACTGGCGGATGGCTCCGTTCTCTCGCTTGCGCTGGTCAGCATAGGTCTCGTCATTGCTGCACGCCGACCAGAGCAGAGCTGCGAGCGGGAGGAGGAGAAAAAGCGTTTTCTTCATCGGAATCTTTTACGTTCAATAATATCTTACTGCAAAGTTATAGCAAATCGTCTGTTCCACCATAAGACGACGCCCATTTTTAGCTACTTTTGACATTAAATACTGCCCTACGGACCATGATCCTGGGCCGCGAGGGGTCATCGCAGCTGCTCCTTGTAGGCCATGATGGCTCGGAGGACCACCTGCTCGGCTTCCTCGATGGAGCACTCCAGGCGTCCGCCTGCCGCGTCTTCGTGGCCTCCGCCGTTGAAGAACTCCTCCGCCATCTTGCGGCAGTGGAACCCATTGCCCGAACGGAGGCTGACGCGTATGACCTGGTCCTTCTCGGTGTCCTCGCGCAGCGAGATGGAGAGTTTGAGTTTTTTGATCTTCTGCGGGATGTTGACCACGCCCTCCAGGTCGCCCCTGACAAACTGGAAACGTCGCATTTCGTCGCGCGTGACGGTGTAGTAGGCCGCATGGGAGGCCGGCAGGACGCGCAGTTTCTTGAAGATCACATAGGACCTGAACTTGATGGCCTGTGGCGAGTAGTTGTTATAGACGCGGTTATAAACGCGGTCTTTGTCCACGCCCTTCTCCAGCAGGTGGCTGATGATGAGATAGACGGCTGGCGCATTGGAGTTGTAGGTGAAGGCTCCCGTGTCCGTCATCATGCCGCAGTAGATACATTGCGCCATCTGCAGCGTCATCTCGTCGTAGGCGTCCAACTGCCACAGCAGGCGGAAGACGAGTTCCGACGTGCTCGACATCGCAGGATGGGAGACGGAGAGCGCCGCCTCGACGGTCGGGCCCACATGGTGGTCGATGAGCAGTCGGGGCGCCTTCGACTGGGCAATGACGTCCGCCATGTCCCCCGTGCGCGAGAGGTCGTTGTAGTCGAGACAGCAGACGAGGTCGGCCTTGTCGAAGGCCTCCTTCGCGCGGTCGGGATGCTTGTCGTAGCGGAGCAGCGTCTGCGATCCTGGGAGCCACATCAGAAAGTCGGGAGCGGCATCGGGGATCACGCAGGTGACCTCCTTGCCCAGGGCCTGCAGATACTGCGCCCAGGCCAACATCGATCCGATGGCATCTCCATCGGGCGACTTATGGACTGTGACTACCACAGAGCTGGCATCGGCAGTCAGCTGCCGCAACAGAGCGAGCTGACTGTCGTCCAGAAGGTTGATTTCCATGTAGAAATGGTTGGTGATACGATTAGAACAGTTTGGCGGGATAGACGCCCTCATCGACGAGGCGCTGGATGCGATCCACGACGCCCTGACGATCGTCAGGATAGGTGACGCCAAACCAATGGCTGGTGGTATCGAGGACCTTGACAGCCGCCGTACCGTCGTTGATGAGCTTGTTGACCATCAGCGGAATGAAGAACTCGGCCTTGAGGTTGGCCATGTTCTCCGGATCGGAGAGGAAGCTCTTGAAGTAGTCCTCGCTATAGTCGAAATAGTCGGGCGTGAATCCCCATACGTTCATCGAGACCGGCGTGTTGTCGGGCGTCGTCACCCACTGGTCGTCGTCCTTATACTGCACGGCGCCGTCCCTGCGCTCTATCTTCGTGCGCTCCACGACGGTGGCCAGGTTGCCCTCGGCGTCGGTCGTGCAGATGCCACGCGATACCGTTCCGTTCTCGCTGAGCGTATTGCCCACGCGGAAGCCGACCATCGCATAGCGGTTCTTGCTGCCCTCGGGGAGCTCGGAGAGATACTTACCGATGACCATGAAGGTGTCGCGATTGTAGAAGTCGTCGCAGTTGATGACGCAGAACGGCTCCTTGATGACGTCCTTGGCCATCAGTACGGCGTGGTTGGTGCCCCACGGTTTCACGCGGCCCTCGGGCGTGGTGAATCCCTCGGGGAGGGCGTCGAGGCTCTGGAAGACGAGCTCTGCGGGGATGTGGCCCTCATACTTGGCGAGGACCTGCTTGCGAAACTGCTCCTCGAAGTCCTTTCGGATGACGAAGACGATCTTGCCAAATCCCGCCTGGATGGCGTCGTATATGGAGTAGTCCATGATGGTCTCACCATTGGGTCCAAGTCCGTCGAGCTGCTTCAGCCCGCCGTAGCGGCTACCCATGCCGGCAGCCAAAAGAAGTAATGTCGGTTTCATGTCTTTTTATGATTTTGTCATGATTATACTTTGTTCTCTCTACCTAATTTATATAGCGCACGCGCGGCGCCCCATCTCTCCGGGGCCCGCCCAGGCGCTCGCCCTCCCCCACTCGGGGCTAATCGAGCAGGGTGCTGCTGCGTACGCGGCTCAGCGTCTCCGGCGTCATCTGGAGAAAACTGGCCACATAGACCAGGGGTGCGCGGAGGACGATCTGTGGCGCCAGTTTGCAAAACTTGCGGTAGCGCTCCTGTGCCGTCTCGAAGCGCACGAGGTCGGCCATGACCTGCGAGATCACGAGGCTCTCCTCCAATATCTTGCGAAAGAGGATCTGTATGTTCACGTTGTGGAGGGCCACCTGCTCCAGGCGATGCTTGGGGAGCGCATAGATATAGGAGGCCTCCAGGGCCTCTACCTGCAGATGGGTGGGCTCTTCGTGAAACAGGCTCTCGATGCACATGAAGATGGTGTGGTCCACCCCCAGGTGCTCCGTGATCTGCTTGCCGTTCTTGAAGTAGAACTGGCGGATCAGTCCGCGCTCCACATAGTAGATGTTGCGGCAGACCTCGCCCTCCCTTAGGATTATCTCGCCCTTGCTGAACTTCATGGGCACCAGCACGCTCTCCAGCACGTCGAGTTCCTCGTGGGTCATCGTACTGTACTTGCGTGCCAATTCGCGGGCCACCTCCCTGGGGGTTGCTATCGGTTCTCTCATCGTGTCTCCTCTTTCTCCTTTTATATATCTTGTTGGCCGAAGGATGTTCCTCCGGCGGTTAGTCCAATTTCAGCACGGCCAGGAACGCCTTCTGAGGCACCTGCACGTTGCCGACCTGCTTCATGCGCTTCTTGCCCTTCTTCTGCTTTTCGAGGAGCTTGCGCTTGCGGCTGATATCACCGCCATAACACTTCGCCGTCACGTCCTTTCGCACCTGCTTCACTGTCTCGCGTGCGATGATCTTCGCTCCGATGGCCGCCTGGATGGCAATGTCAAACTGCTGGCGCGGTATCAGTTCCTTGAGTTTCTCACACATCCTGCGTCCAAAGGCCACGGCGTTGCTCTCGTGGGTCAGCGTGGAGAGGGCATCGACGGGCTCGCCGTTGAGCAGGATGTCGAGCTTGACCAGCTTCGAGGGGCGGAACGAGTCGATGTGGTAGTCGAACGAGGCGTAGCCCTTGGAGATGCTCTTGAGCTTGTCGTAGAAGTCGATGACGATCTCGCCCAGCGGGATCATGAAGACGAGCTCCAGTCGGTTGCCGCTGACGTAGTTTTGGCTCACGAGCTCGCCGCGCTTGTCGAGGCAGAGCTTCATGATCGGTCCGATAAACTGGCTGGAGGTGATGATGCTGGCCTTGATGAAAGGCTCCTCGATATGGTCTATCATCGTCGCGTCGGGCAGCCCCGAGGGGTTGTGTACCTCCTTCACCTCCCCCTGCTTGTCATAGACCATGTAGCTGACGTTGGGGACGGTCGTGATCACGTCCATGTTGAACTCGCGGTCCAGCCGCTCCTGGATGATTTCCATGTGGAGCAGTCCGAGGAATCCGCAGCGGAATCCGAAGCCGAGGGACTGGGAGCTCTCGGGCAGGAAGGTCAGCGAGGCGTCGTTGAGCTGGAGCTTCTCCAGCGAGGCGCGCAGGTTTTCGTAGTCGTTGGGGTCGATGGGATAGACGCCGGCAAAGACCATCGGCTTCACCTCCTGGAATCCCTCGATAGCCTTGGCGCAGGGCCGTTCGACGTGGGTGACGGTGTCGCCCACCTTCACCTCCTTGGCGTCCTTGATACCGCTGATGATGTAGCCCACCTCGCCAGCGGAGAGCTGCGCCTTGGGCACCATGTCCATCTTCAGCACGCCCACCTCGTCGGCGTCATACTCCTGGCCGGTGTTGAAAAACTTCACCTTGTCGCCCTTGCGCACCACGCCGTTTTCGATCTTCACCAGCGTGATGATGCCGCGGAAGGAGTTGAAGACCGAGTCGAAGATGAGGGCCTGCAGCGGTGCATCCTTGTCGCCCGTCGGCGCGGGGATGCGGTCCACGACGGCGCGGAGGATGTCATCGACGCCCTCTCCCGTCTTGCCCGAGGCCCGGATGATCTCCCCGGGCTCGCAGCCGAGCAGATCGACGATCTCGTCCTCCACCTCCTCGGGCATGGCGTTGGGCATGTCTATCTTGTTGATGACCGGGATGATCTCCAGGTCATGGTCGATGGCCATATAGAGATTGCTGATGGTCTGCGCCTGCACGCCCTGTGTGGCATCGACGATGAGCAGCGCGCCCTCACAGGCGGCAATGCTTCGCGACACCTCGTAGGAGAAATCGACGTGGCCCGGCGTGTCTATCAGGTTGAGCAAATATTTCTTTCCCTCCATCGTGTACTCCATCTGGATGGCGTGGCTCTTGATGGTGATGCCGCGCTCGCGCTCCAAATCCATGTTGTCCAACATCTGACCCTCCGTGACTTGGATGGTCTTGGTGCGCTCCAACAGACGGTCGGCCAGGGTGCTCTTGCCGTGATCGATATGGGCTATGATGCAAAAATTCCGTATATGGTCCATTCTTGTATTGTAATTTCAAAATGCAAAAGTAGCAATAAAAAACGAGATACACGACTTCCAGCCCGTTTTTTGCTCGCCAACCGTGCAAAACCGTGCCTCGGGACGCGCTTTGGCAAAACCTTTGTGGCTCTTTTTGCCACTTAGAGGAAATAAAAAACACGATTTGGCGTTATTTCCATAGCGTGGCGATGGCGGACCCGGGACACGACCTGCCCCGGGGCGGCTTCGCCATAGCCGACATTTACAGAAACTAAAAGAGAAAACTTACATGAAACAGACAATTTTAGTGACGGGCGGAACGGGCTTCATCGGTAGCCATACCACCGTGGAACTGATCGAGGCTGGCTACGACGTGGTCATCATCGACAACCTTTCCAACTCCAAGATAGAGGTGCTCGACGGCATCGAGAAGATCACGGGTGTGCGCCCGGCCTTCGAGCAGGTAGATCTGCGCGACAAGGCTGCCACGGAGGCCGTGTTCCAGAAGTATCCGGCCATCGCTGGCATCATCCACTTCGCCGCTTCCAAGGCCGTGGGCGAGAGCGTCCAGCTGCCCCTGCTCTACTACCGCAACAATGTTGTCTCGCTCATCAACCTCCTGGAGCTCATGCCTGCCTATGGCGTCAAGGGCATCATCTTCTCCAGCAGCTGCACGGTCTATGGACAACCCAACCCAGAGAACCTGCCCGTCACGGAGGACGCGCCCCACCAGAAGGCCACCTCGCCCTATGGCAACACCAAGGAGATCAACGAGCAGATCATCTACGACTTCATCCATAGCGGCGCGGCCGTCAAGAGCATCGTCCTGAGATACTTCAATCCTATCGGTGCCCATCCCTCGGCGCTCATCGGCGAACTGCCCAACGGCGTGCCCAACAACCTCATCCCCTACGTCACGCAGACGGCAATGGGCATCCGCGAGCAACTGACCATCTTCGGCAACGACTACGACACGCCCGACGGCACCTGCATCCGCGACTACATCTATGTCGTAGACCTGGCCAAGGCACATGTGGCGGCCATGGCGCGCGTGCTGGACCAGAAGACCGAACCGATCGAGTATTTCAACATCGGCACGGGCAAGGGCAACTCCACGCTGGAGATCGTCACGACCTTTGAGGAGGCCACGGGCGTGAAACTCAACTGGAAGTATGGTCCGCGCCGCGAGGGCGACATTGAGAAGATTTGGGGTGACTGCACCAAGGCCAACCAGGTGATGGGCTGGAAGGCGGACACGCCCCTGGCCGACGTGCTCCGCAGCGCCTGGAAGTGGCAGGAGAAACTGCGCGAGGACGGCGTGATGTAGAATAACCGAAGTTTCGCAAGTGGTTCAAGAACGGGCTGAAGGCCCAAAAGCTCCTAGCCCAG
>ENA-OQRC01002345-OQRC01002345.1-human-gut-metagenome-genome-assembly--contig:-NODE-2345-length-10911-cov-10.236183_pt1 | contig 10911 bp, 10 predicted proteins | sample MGYA00243236_ERZ505102 | MGnify/ENA primary metagenome ERZ505102 (study PRJEB26097, sample SAMN02712089) | human gut metagenome | biome: Gut microbiome | host: Homo sapiens | place: Denmark... | reverse complement strand
TGTAGAAATCGTAGCTCTGCATGATCATGTAGTTAAACTCAAGGAAGGAAAGACCTTTTTCCATACGCTGCTTGTAGCACTCAGCTGTGAGCATACGGTTTACTGAGAAATGAGCACCAACCTCGCGAAGCACGTCCACGTAGTTTAAGTCCATCAGCCAGTCAGCGTTGTTTACCATGATAGCCTTGCCCTCGCCAAAGTCAATGAAGCGGCTCATCTGTTTCTTGAAGCACTCTACGTTGTGGTTGATAGTCTCTGTTGTCATCATCTGGCGCATATCTGTACGTCCTGATGGATCACCGATCTGTGCTGTACCTCCACCGATAAGCACGATAGGCTTGTTTCCGGCCATCTGAAGTCTCTTCATAAGGCAAAGAGCCATGAAGTGTCCAACGTGAAGGCTGTCTGCTGTAGGATCAAAGCCGATGTAGAAGGTAGCCTTTCCGTTGTTTATAAGCTCTTTGATTTCTTTTTCGTCTGTTACCTGCGCGATAAGACCGCGGGCAACTAATTCGTCATAAATTGTCATGATTTTCCTCCTGATAAGTTGAATCTGTATTCTGAAAAATAAAATATCCCCCTCATCCATTTAAGGACGAGGGGGATTTCTCGCGTTACCACCTTAATTTGCATCCTGCTCGCACAGGAATGCCTCCGTGAGTTGTCACACATTATTCGACATATATTATATAGTGAAAATAGCCGATTCTGCTAACACTCCGGCACTATAACGTGTGCCAATACGTTGCGGCTTATTAATCGAACCGGCGATATTTAACCATCCGGTATGACGTTCGGTGCAAAGCTCCGGGATGTATTCCAGGTCTGTTTCCTTGCGCCTCTCACCTGCCGGCAGCTCTCTGTAAGTATTGCAGAAATGTACTTGTTCCCATCAAAGCCTGTTGAAATGTAATTGTGCTTCAATTGACGATATTATAGCTGTTTAAGAAGGGGTTTGTCAAGGGTGCAAAAAGCGGTGTATGAAAAGTATGAAAAGCTTTTTAATTATTGCACTCTGACCTGTGGTGATGTATACTTTGAATAACAAACAAACTTTGGTTATGAAAGGAAGAAAAAATGAGCATATATTATATTATTATGAGTATGATTGACGGCTTTGAGGCGTTTATCAATCTGGCAGTTATGGTACTGACAATTATTGCATCATGGATTATGTATGCAAAGGCAGGAGAGCCCGGCTGGGCGGCTATTGTACCGTTTTACAGCTCATACGTCAGATTTAAGATTGCAGGGAAAAAGAAGCTGTTCTGGGGATATCTTGTGGCTACTATCGGAATTATAGTGGGATGTATTATATTGATGTATGAGATTATTGCATCAGGACTTTCTGTTATGACATCCGATTATATGGGATCGTATTATGATTCTACCTATGGATATGGTGTAAGCAGTATCGGAAATCACATGGGCATGCTGATATTTGCGGTTATCCTGATTATTGCAGCAATGATTGTGGCATTGGTTATGAGTATCCTCTGCTGTGTCGGACTGTCACATGCGTTTGGCAAGGGAGCAGGATTTGCCTGTGGACTTATATTCCTCAATGTGATTTTTGTCTGTATTATTGCCTTCAACAAAAAAATTGTTTATGTGGGAGATGGATACAATAATAATAATAACTACTATAATCCATACGGTTCAAACGGATACGGTCAGCAATATGGTCAGAACATGTACGGAAACGGAGCAAACCAGCAGTACGGTCAGAACATGTACGGAAACGGAGCAAACCAGCAGTACGGCCAGAACATGTACGGAAACGGGGCAAATCAGCAGTATGGCCAGAACATGTACGGAAATGGCACAAATCAGCAGTACGGCCAGAACATGTACGGAAACGGAGCAAACCAGCAGTATGGTCAGAATCCGTATGGCACAGCACAGGGCGGGGATGCTCAAAATTCCTACGGTACATCACAACAGCAGTCATGGAATGATGAGTATAACAACAAAGATTACGAATAAATAATAAGAATAAAGCACATGAATAAAAACTATAAATAAATGTTATAGTACAAATTTGTATCATTCTCTTGACATATAGTGTCAGAGGGCTATAATACAAAACAAGATTTAAATAAATATGTTCACCAAAATTCGTTGATGAGAACAAGGTCCGATTTGTATTTATTTTCAGAGAGCCTGTGGGCGGTGCGAACAGGCAATGATCAGATTGGAATATCCTCTCTAAGAAGCGGGCTGAAAGCATTAAGTGTGTCTGTAAACCTCGCCGGTGTCCACCGTTATATGGAAAGCATATGCTGGTATGCAGAGTGTCACAGTAATACACTGTGGAATCAGGGTGGTAACGCGGATTATTTCGTCCCTTTTCAGATTATGTCAATCTGGAAAGGGATTTTTTGATTCCATAAAAGAGTTTTAGTGAGCAGAAAAATGTTAAGGAGGCTTACAATGAAAGCATTACAAAAAGTAAGTAAATTTTTATCAGACTACACATCGATAGTTGTCATAGCAATCGCCGTAGTCACATTTCTGGTTCCGAATCTGATGGCCTGGGTAAATCAGATGCTGTTTGTGGATCCGGTATCCAACAAGTTCACATGTCAGTCAATAATTATCGGAATCATCATGTTTAGTATGGGACTTACACTTACGACACAGGATTTCAAGATACTCGCACAGAGACCATTTGATATATGTGTAGGTGCAATCGCACAGTATCTTATCATGCCGTTTCTAGCATTTGGTATCTCAAAGGCATTGAATCTGCCTGACGGAATCGCACTTGGACTTATCCTCGTAGGCTGCTGTCCTGGTGGTGTTTCTTCAAACATTATGTCATACCTCTGCGGTGGTGATGTGGCATTCTCAGTTGGAATGACAACAGTTTCCACATTGCTCTCACCATTTATGACACCGCTTCTGGTATCATTGCTTGCAAGCGGAACACATGTCTCAATCAAGGCACTTCCGATGTTTGTGTCAATCATTGAGACTGTAATCTTTCCTGTAGCGGTTGGATTTTTACTCAACTACCTGCTTGGAAAGAAAAAGGCATTTGCCGAGGCTCAGAAGGTCATGCCGGGTATTGCGGTGCTTGGCCTGGCATTCGTTGTAGGTGGTGTTGTATCATCACAGGGCTCAAAGTTCTTTACATCAGGAGTAGTAATTTTTGCGGCAGTTCTGTTACATAACGGACTTGGATATCTGCTCGGATACGGTGCAGGAAAGCTGGTAGGCATGAACACAGCCAAGAAGAGAACCATCTCTATCGAGGTTGGTATGCAGAATGCAGGTCTTGCCACAAACCTTGCCACAACTACAGCACAGTTTGCTTCAACACCTGAATCAGCCATCATCTGTGCAGTGTCATGTACATGGCATTCAATCTCAGGCACACTGCTTGCCGGAGCCTTTGCATTAAAGGACAAAATGGCTGCTAAAAAGGCAGAAGAAGCCGCTGAGACAAAGACAGCATAAAGAGAATGAATACCTATTATAACCGATTGGTAAATTAAACAAAAATAATAGAAATTAAAAATAAATTATGTATAAAATATTTATTGAAATTTGTTAAAAAAAGAGTAAACATAATATACAAATAAAATTAAGATAAACAAAAGAAAGAGGTAATAATATGAGTGGAATCTTAATGATGGTAATAGCCATTGTTGTGCTCGGTGGAGCATACTTATTATATGGCCGTTATCTGCAAAACAAATGGGGCATTGATCCAAATGCCAAGACTCCTGCCTACGAGATGGAGGACGGAGTGGACTATGTACCGGCCGATACCAATGTAGTATTCGGACATCAGTTTGCATCTATAGCAGGTGCAGGCCCAATCAACGGACCAATTCAGGCAGCTATTTTCGGATGGCTTCCGGTTCTGCTTTGGATATTAATTGGTGGTGTATTCTTTGGAGCTGTTCAGGATTTTGCATCTATGTACGCTTCAGTTAAGAACAAGGGTCGTACAATCGGTTACATCATCGAGGAGTACATCGGTAAATTAGGAAAGAAATTATTCCTGTTATTCTGCTGGCTGTTCTGTATACTTGTTGTTGCAGCCTTCGCAGATGTCGTAGCCGGAACCTTCAATGGTTTTGCTGCTGATAAAGCAGGCGAGGTTACAAAGGTTGTAGCCAACGGAGCAGTTGCAACTACATCAATGCTTTTCATCATAGAAGCAGTTGCACTTGGTTTCTTCCTTAAATACTCTAAGTTCAACAAATGGATTAACACACTTGTTGCAATCGCATTACTTATAGTAGCTATAGCACTGGGACTCAATTTCCCAATGTATTTAAACCTTGGTGTATGGCACATAATTATATTTGTATATATACTTATAGCCAGTGTTACACCTGTATGGGCACTGCTTCAGCCACGTGATTACCTTAACAGCTACCTGTTAATCTTCATGATCGTAGGTGCGGTAATCGGTGTATTTGTTGCAAATCCTGCTTGTAACCTTGATGCTTTCACAGCATTTGCAATCCCTGATGCAAACGGAAACCCACAGTATCTGTTCCCAATCTTATTCGTAACAATCGCCTGTGGTGCAGTTTCAGGTTTCCATTCACTTGTATCATCAGGTACTGCATCTAAGCAGATAAAGAATGAGAAGAACATGCTTCCTGTTTCATTCGGTGCCATGCTTATGGAGAGTATGCTTGCAATCCTTGCACTTATCGCAGTAGCATCATTCGGTAAGGGAGAGGCAGCAGCTCAGGGACTTACAACACAGCCACAGATTTTCGCAGGAGCTATCGCAAACTTCCTGTCAGTACTCGGTTTACCACACTCACTTGTGTTCACACTGATTAACCTTGCTGTATCAGCCTTCGCTCTGACATCACTTGATTCAGTAGCCAGAGTCGGACGTCTGTCATTCCAGGAGTTCTGGCTTGATTCAGACACAGATGATGACAATATGAGTCCATTTGTCAAGCTGATGACAAACAAATACTTTGCAACAATCATCACACTGGTACTTGCATTCCTGCTTACAAAGGTAGGCTATGCAGAGATATGGCCACTGTTTGGTTCAGCTAACCAGCTCTTATCAGTACTTGCACTTGTTGCCTGCGCAGTATTCTTAAAGAAGACAAAGCGTCAGGGCTGCATGCTCTGGATTCCAATGGTATTCATGATGGCAGTTACATTTACTGCACTTGGCATGACAATCTACAAGCTTACAAAGGCATTATTCTCTGTAGGACTTGACCTTGGAAATTCATTACAGCTTATATTTGCAGTATTACTGCTCATCCTTGGTGTACTTGTTGCAATTCAGGGTGTGAAGAAGCTCTGTGAGAAATCAGAAAGCAAGAAAGCTGCAGCTTAAAATGAGATAGAAGTTGCAATTAATAGAAATCAAAAGTCTCAGAATCTGCTTAATAAGCGAGTTCTGGGACTTTTTTATGTGATGATGATGAATAAAAGAAGTGAAAAGGGAGCCTGATATCAGGCTCCCAATTCTCTGTCCTTTCCCATGAAAAATACTGCTAAAGATTCCGGACCAACATGGCTTCCGGTGCAGAAATCATAGGTGGTATTTATCACATCGCGCACCTTTATGCGCTTTTTAATCTGTTCAATCACATAGAGCGAATCCTCATATGCGTCAGCATGTGCCACTCCGATAATCTGATTTTCAGGGTCTGTAATGTTGTCGCATAACAGATTGACAAGCTCATTTAATACGGCTTTTCGGCCACGACATTTTCTGAACTGTACAATATATCCGTCCTTGCTGCCCCTTAGGATAGGCTTGATACTTAGCATGTTGCCAACCAAAGCGGTGGTTCCGCTTAATCTGCCGGTTCTTGCAATATACTTTAAATTGCCCACGGTAAACACACCGTTTAATCTGGCAGGATAGGTCTCTATAGTGTCAGCCACCTCATCAAAGCTCATGCCCTTCTCACGCATTTCACTGGCGTATATTGCGAGAAGTCCCTGTCCGAGGGAAGCATTTAATGAATCCACCAGGCGTATTTTTCTGCCGTTACTGCAATCATCAAGGACAGCATCGGCTGCGACACGGGCTGAGTTGTAGTTGCCACTTATGTTTTTACTTAGGGAGAAATACAGGATATCCTTGTCAGCCTCAATGATTTCCCTAAAAGTATCCTCAAAGATTCCGCTGCTGATAAGTCCGGTCTTTACCTCGGCACCTTCTCTTATCGCGTCATAGTATTCCTTACCCTTTGCCCGCTCCTGTTCCGGTGTGAGGTCAGGCTCAAAGCAGGTCATTTCCTTTCCGTTGACAAGGTTTACAAATGATAGCACCTTGATTTTATATTTTTTACATAGCTCTGCAGGAATGTTTGCCGCAGAGTCAACAATTATTTCAAACATATTTACCCTCGTATTTCTATAATAATGATATGATGGTCAAAAGGTATTTTGCCCCTTTAATCATAATAATTGGTTAACTGTAGTTATGCATCACATATCTTGCAATTATATGCCATTAATATATGTGGTTGCAAAGGATAGTATATGTAGTTTTTGATACTATGTCAATGACTTTTGCCATGTTTAGTAAAAATTTAGAATATTTAGATAGAGTTATCAGGGATGTAGTGTTATAGTAGAAATAATAGATATATAGATTCAATGAAACAGAGGAAAAATATGAGTGATATAAAATTAGGCTGTCACGTAGGCATGGCAGGAAAAGATATGTTTCTGGCATCAGCCAGGGAAGCAGCGTCATACGGCGCGAATGTGTTTATGCTCTACACCGGGGCACCACAGAACACGAGAAGAAAGGAAATCTTTGAGCTCAACATAGACGCAGGCTGGGAATATGCACATGAGCATGGGATAAATGAGATAGTGGTCCACGCGCCATACATCATAAATCTGGCAAACACCGTAAAGCCTGAGACATACGAGCTGGCAGTGGAGTTTCTGGAAAAGGAGATAGTAAGGACCGCGGCAATGAAGAGCCGCATACTGGTGCTTCATCCGGGAAGTCATGTAAATGCCGGTGAGCAGGCTGGAATCGCACAGATTGTAAAGGGACTTAACACAGTGCTCAATCAGAATGATGACGATGTGTTTATCGCACTTGAGACGATGGCAGGAAAGGGCAGTGAAATAGGCCGTTCCTTTGAGGAGCTTAAGGCAATCTATGATGGAGTGGACAGGAAGGAAAGGCTGCGTGTCTGCTTTGATACGTGCCATGTAAATGATGCAGGATACGATATTGTGAACCATTATGATGATGTTTTTGCGGAGTTTGACAGGGTGATAGGACTTGAGCAGATAGCGGTATTTCATGTGAATGACAGCTTAAATCCTCTCGGAGCACACAAGGACAGGCATGCAAATATAGGCAAGGGAACCATCGGCTATGACACACTGCACCGCCTGGTGCATGATGAGACCTTTGCAAATGTACCAAAGATTCTGGAAACACCATGGCTTTGTGAGGAGAGCTCTGCGAAGAAGACTATTCCTCCTTATAAAGATGAAATTGAATGGCTTCTTAAATAAGAAGGTGGCTAAAAATGTATGGAGAGGTTTGGTATTACAGACAGTAAGATAATGGAGGCATAATAGATGAAGGAAAAAACCTACGAGGGAACTAAAAAAACACAGAATGGTTTAAAGAGAATGTTTTTTTCAGTGCTTGCGATATTATTGCAGGCAGTTTTCATGGTATATATGTTTACAAGGCTAAATGAATATGCGGCAGCAATAAACACGACCACAAGCGTCCTGGCAATCATACTTGTGCTCGGACTGTACAATCGTGAGCAGACCGCATCCATGACTACACCGTGGATTATACTGATACTGGCATTTCCGATAATGGGAGTGTCACTTTACCTGTTAGTCGGACTAAACGGCGCACCGAATAAGATGCGTGCACGGTTTGAAGAGGTGGATTCCATGCTTCTTCCATGTCTGCCTGAAAACGCAGACATACTATCCGATATGTATGAAAAGGTGCCACAGGCAGCGGGAATTTCAACATACCTGGCAAAAAATGCACTATATCCGGTATATCAGAACACGGATGTGACATATTATGATCAGGCGTCAAAGGGACTCGAAGCGCAGCTTAGCGATTTATCAAAGGCCAGGAAATTTATTTTCATGGAGTATCACGCCATAGAGGACAAGGAATCGTGGCACCGTATCCAGAAGGTGCTCACGGAGCGCGTGCAGGCAGGAGTCGAGGTCAGGGTGTTTTATGATGATATGGGCTCAATCTTTTTCATAGACAGGGATTTCTCGGAAAAGATGGAGAAGCTTGGCATCAAATGCAGGGTGTTCAACCCGGTTGCACCTGCCTTTAACATGTTTTTAAACAATCGTGACCATAGAAAAATCACGGTAATTGATGGAAAAATCGCATATACCGGCGGCTATAATCTGGCAAATGAGTACTTCAACGTGACACACCCATACGGAATCTGGAAGGATACGGGAATCAGGCTCGAGGGAGATGCTGTCAAGTCGTTTACCATCGCATTTCTCGAGATGTGGAATGCATCAGAGCGCAAGGTGCCGCGCGAGGTGGATGTATCGCAATATCTGCTGCACTATGATTATAAGGCAAAACAGAGTGGATTTATCCAGCCATATGCAGACAGCCCTCTCGATAACGAGCAGGTGGGTGAGGATGTCTATATCAGCATGGCAAACAAGGCACAGCGTTATTGCTGGTTTATCACGCCTTACCTTATCATTACCGATGAGATGAGCCATGCGCTGACACTTGCCGCCAAGCGTGGAGTTGACGTGCGCATCATCACGCCAGGCATACCTGATAAGAAACCAATATACAGCGTGACACGCTCATTCTACAACCAGCTTGTGAAGCATGGTGTGAGGATTTTTGAGTGGACACCGGGCTTTTGCCATGCAAAGATGAGTGTGGCAGACGATATAATGGCAACCTGCGGTACCATAAATCTTGACTACAGAAGCCTTTATCATCACTTTGAAAATGGCTGTTTTATGGCGGATTGTGAAGTGGTGCATGAAATCAGGGATGATTTTATCAGGCTTTTCACTGAGTCTGCGGAGGTGACGGAGAAGTACAGGACCGGAAGAAGTGCAAGACGAAGGCTGGGGCAGTCAATTATGAGGTTGTTTGCAGGGCTATTGTAGACTGAAAATAATGTGTATCAGGGAAGTGAGAGCATATGAGTGATTACGACAGCAAAATCATCAGAAAGCAGATAAGAGTGTACGGCTCGGTGCAGGGAGTAGGTTTCCGTTACAGAACAGAGCACGCGGCAGAAAGCGTTGGTGCAACAGGCTGGGTGAGAAATGACCCTGACGGCTCGGTATTTATGGAAATACAGGGCACAGAGGAGCAGATAGACAGGGTATTTGCAATGGTGAGTCAGGGCACTTATGTAAATATAGAGAAAATGGATGCCAAATCAATACCGGTGGTTGAGGATGAACGGGGATTTCATACGAGAGAATCGCTTGGAGACTTCTGGGGACTATGGCACAGATAAACGGAGGCATCATATATGTTTTTTATGATGGGAATAACGGACGGCAGGAAGGACTTTGACTTCAATCAGGTCATTACCTGCGATGAATGTGGCAGGTATGGCAGGTATCAGGTGTATATGACATACATGGTGCTGTCACTGTTCTTTATTCCGTGTTTTAAATGGAACAGGCACTACTATGTGCAGACCACATGCTGTAATGCGCTTTACGAGCTTGATCCGGAAATAGGACGCAGGATAGCAAGAGGCGAGGACGTGGAGATATTGCCACAGCATTTGCAGCGTGTAAATCCGCAGTATGGTTATGGCTTTGAAAATAGAAGTGGAAACACAATAAAAAGATGCAGCAATTGTGGATATACAACTACAGAGGACTTTGAATTCTGTCCCAAATGCGGCAGGAGGCTGTAATGTGTTTCACGTTCTAATGATAATATGCTTTTACGAATCGACTGCAATAAGGCAGAGGATGGAGCATAGAAAGAGTTTAACAAAATCGGTATTTGACGATTTGGTGGTAAAAATTATTCCTCTTCAACAAGTTTCACAAAATCATCTGGCAGAATTATCTTTGTTCCACCTGCCTGATAATCTTTTATATTTCTTGTGACAATATAATCCATATCTTTTCTGGATGCCACCTTTTCAACAACTGCATCCTCATAGTCACTGATTGTAGATGCAAGTGCATCCATGCAGTCATCCGCTGTAACCTCTAATATTCCAGTCAATGAATAAAGCTTTCCCATTATCATCTTTGCTGCTTCTATGTTATGCAAATGTTTCCTTATAAGATAATAGATGTCTGTTGCTGAACTTGCAGTAATGTACATTTCGATTGTATGATTTGCTGCCATAAGAAATATTTCTTCTGCACTTTTATTCCATGGCTCTCTTGAAGTCAGGGCATCTATTATCACATTTGTATCTGCAAGAATCCTCATCTATTTTGCACCAAGCCTTTCTTCTTTTGCTTCATTCAGGTCTGCATCCTTTGGTAAGATTCCAAACAGGGATTTTGCTACTTCTACTCTATCCTGATGTGGATTTGTCAGTTTTGCCACTATTTTTCCATTCTTTGTGATAAAAACATCTTCTTTTGCAGATAATAATAAATATTTTCCAAGATTATTTTTCAATTCAGTTGCTGTAATTGACATATCACCACTTCCTTTCTTCGTACTATTATTATACTCATTTTGTACGATTTTATCAATGTATTTAGCTGGAAAATATTACTCGCCAAAAATGAATCGTGAAAATTTTAGATGAATTAAGGATGAATATGTGGTAGAATAACCCATATGGTAGCCTTGTTCAAGAGACTATTAAATCGTTAAGAAAAGAATCGAAGGTGGTGCAAACGAAAAAGCAGTATTGAGACTTTTCATTAACTGCCCTTTCGTTTGCATCAATTTCGATTTTTTCTGGT
>ENA-OQRC01002333-OQRC01002333.1-human-gut-metagenome-genome-assembly--contig:-NODE-2333-length-10952-cov-5.261265_pt1 | contig 10952 bp, 10 predicted proteins | sample MGYA00243236_ERZ505102 | MGnify/ENA primary metagenome ERZ505102 (study PRJEB26097, sample SAMN02712089) | human gut metagenome | biome: Gut microbiome | host: Homo sapiens | place: Denmark... | reverse complement strand
CTCATTGCGGACATTCTCCGGCAGATCATCATAAGCAATATCTGTATATTCATATACCGTCTTTTTATCACTAAGATATACAACCACATATCCATTTAATTCCTTCAGATAATAACAGTCGTCTTTAAGAGCCTGTCCGTCTGCTGCCACAGAAGTGTTGTTCATTTCTTTCTGTTCCTTCGCATTTATTTCGGCCTGGATTTCACGCTTTCCTTTATTCAAGCTCAGCTGATAAGCACAGGTAATTCCAAATACTACAAGGATCAGAAACAGTAAAAAGCCAATACCATACTTATTTTTCATAGTGATTACTCCTTTTTGAGTACAGTATTAGCTTATAACATTGTATTTATACGATTTTTCTCAATGTTTTTTCGATAAGAAGCCCCTCCCGCTCCGGATAATCATACTTTTCACTTTCTCTGATACATGCACATACGAATGCATGAGAAGCCTGGACACTTTCCAGAAGTGTGTTACCCTGCAGGAGTCTGGCAAGAAACATTCCGTCAAATGCGTCACCGGCTCCGTGAAATTCTTTTAATACTTCACCGTTCCCGATATAGAGAAATGCATCGTCTTCATATAATACGATACCTTTTTTGCAATCATCTTTCGGAACACTGGTGATGATCATATCTTTGGCACCCATTTTGCGCAGTTCTTCGCACAGATGCAGGACATTTCGGTGATTCCCTGTGATCTGATACTCTTTTTCGGCGAGCAGATACATTTCTGTCAGATTTGGCAGAATTACATCCGAATAAGGCAAAAGCCTTCTCATCGATGTACCGTAAGATTCATCAAAATTAGAATAATATTTCCCGTGATCACCCATGATTGGGTCAAGGATTACTTTGGTATCCGGAAATTGACTGATAAAATAAATAACAGAATCAATCACGTCAACATTACCAAGGTATCCTACAAAAATCGCGTCAAATGTAATGTTTTCTTTCTTATAGTGATCCGCACACGTACGTATATATTCTCCGGGTACATGATATATGGCAGGTGTTCCATAACCTCCGGTATGTGTCGATAACAACACAGTCGGGATGGGACACGCTTCAATTCCCATCATACTTAAGATAGGTGTCATATTCATCATGGCTGCTTTTCCTACACCGCATATATCGTGTAACAGTGCAATCTTTTTTACTGGTCTCATAACTTACCTGTATTCCCCTTTTATCAAATGTAATCTACGGCATAATGTCACAAGGGTAGCTCCTTTTGGCATGCCAAGTAATTCTTCTTCTGTAATTCCTCCAAGTACAACAATAGCCACACCATAAGTTACCACTGCTGCAAGAAGTGCGATGATTGTCGCAATATATGGGCCTGCGAACAATTCGAAAATCAGGTGGACCAAAACAGCGATCACACCCATGATCAGTGAAGCCAGTGCAGGGATTACAAAAGTCTTCTTCTTTTCCTGCACATATCCAATTCTGTCACGCAGTGCTTTTGCGTTCAATACACAGATTGCTCCGGAGAAAATAATCTTACTTAATACTACGGCATAGATATTCCATTTCAATACTACCAGCATCAGGAACAATGTCACAATATGGATCACCAGGGAAATTGCAGCATTCTTTACCGGAGTCATCATGTCATCAAGGCCCTGTAATACAGAGTTGGTAACAGTTGACAGACAGAAGAATACAACCGAAAGAGCTCCCATCTGAAGCATCAGTGCAGCCGTTGTATTATCCTGAGTAAAATATAACATATTCAGGATTGGTTTTGCCAGCGTAATAAAACCGACCGCACATGGAATTGCGATCACCATATTAAAACGGCTTACCGTATTGATCTTATTATGTACCTGTTTTCTGCTACCAGTCTGTACTGTTGCAACCAGACTTGGCACCAGAGATGCCGCCAGTGCACTGGAAATAGAAAGCGGTACATTGATCATTGTACTGTACTGTCCCTGAAAGATTCCCAAAAGACTTGCATATTCTTTTTTACTGAACCCCTGTGCAGCCATTACGTTATTAAAAAGCGCCGTATCTACGAAGTCACTGATATTATATACAGTTGCACTTAAAATAACCGGTGCGATCGTTACAAACAGAACTTTGTATACCGTCTTATAGCTTTCGCGTTTTTTCGAATGGTCACGTCTCATTTTGCGTTTGAAGACTTTGTTATATGCAAGAAATACAAGACCAACAAATACTAATGCACTGAATGCTCCAAGGACAGTACCAAGTGTTCCTCCGGCTGCGGCAAATGCCGGACCGAAAGATTTGTCACCTCTCGTTTTTCCTACGGCTTTTCCTGCATTTAATAATACATAGGCTCCCGCAATAGATACAACTGCATTTATGATCTGTTCAATAACCTGTGAAATTGCAGTCGGGACCATGGAACCGATTCCCTGAAAAAATCCTCTCAAAACTCCAAGTAATGCAACGATCAGAATACACGGTGCCAATACACGGAGCGCATATGCACTCATATCCAGATGCATGATCGTCGTTGCAATAAAATCAGCTCCAAAGAATACAAGCAGAGCTACAAAACCACCGGCGAGCAATGCAAATGTTATGGCTCCACGAAAAATCTTATGCGCATTTTTGTATTCTCCTACGGCGACTCTTGCGGATACCAGTTTTGATACTGCCAAAGGGAGGCTGTAAGAAGTCAACATCAAAGCCACGGAATAGATTGAGAACGCTACAGAATAGTATCCGTTTCCTTCCGTCCCGATAATATTAAGCAGCGGAATGCGGTAAAATGCTCCGATCAGCTTTGTGATAACTCCTGCTATCGCCAGAATCGATCCCTGTACGAGGAAATTCTTCTCATTTTTTTTACGTTGTTCAGACATACATCTTTAACTCCATCATTTTGTATAAATTAGTAAGATCAATTGTTATCTCAGAATATCCAGGCGTTCCATAATCTCTCGTTGTTTTTGTTCCATCACCTGGCGTTCTTCATCTTCCATATGGTCATAACCTGTTAAGTGTAACACAGAATGCGCAATAAGAAAAGCATATTCTCGCATCGGACTGTGTCCGTACTCTTCTGCCTGTGCAAGAACTTTCTCCTTTGATATCACAATATCACCAAGCGTCAGTTCTCCGCTTTCAGGATCGAAACAATCTTCTTGTTCTTCCAGGAAGTCAAATGTTCCAGGTTCCGGATAATCGATCATAGGGAAAGACAATACATCAGTTGCTCTGTCGATTCCTCTGAATTCCTTATTCATCTCATGAATCTGTGCATTTTCTGTCAGGAGCAGGTTTACTTCTGCCTCATAAGGGCAGCCTACATAATCCAGGGCTTCTTCTACTACTCTTTTTGCAAGTGCTTCACATTCAAGTGGAAGTTTCACATCCCCTTCTTCTTCAAAATATAATGTCATGATCTTCGCCTCTTATCTTTTCCTTTGTATTTAGCATCATTTCCACGACGGTTTTCGTGTTTGCTTTCATAATCTTCGTATGCTTTTACGATTCTTTGTACCAGCGGATGACGTACAACATCTTTGCTGGTAAGGTGGCAGATACTGATATCTTCGATATCTTTTACAACTCTTGTTGCCACATCAAGTCCCGATACCTGACCGGATGGCAGATCCTTCTGTGTTGCATCACCTGTAATGACAACTTTTGAGCCAAATCCGATTCGTGTAAGGAACATCTTCATCTGTGCCGGGGTGGTATTCTGAGCTTCATCCAGAATAATAAATGCATTATCAAGCGTACGCCCACGCATATACGCAAGCGGTGCCACTTCGATCAGACCTTTTTCAGAATTCTTCATAAAACTTTCTGCGCCCATGATCTGATACAGTGCATCATAAAGTGGACGTAAGTACGGATCGATCTTACTCTGAAGATCTCCCGGAAGGAATCCGAGTTTTTCTCCTGCTTCGATTGCAGGACGTGTCAGAATAATCCTTCCAACTTCGTTATTTTTAAATGCAGTGATTGCCATTGCCATCGCAAGATATGTCTTACCGGTACCGGCAGGCCCAAGTCCGAAGACGATCATCTGTTTGCGGATTGCATCTACATATTTTTTCTGCCCAAGGGTTTTGGGTTTGATCGGCTTTCCCTGTAATGTATGGCTGATAATATCCTTATCGATCTCCAGAACATTTTCTTCACTGTCTTCCATTACAAGCGCCAGTGTATAATCTACATTCTGTTCCTGAATCGTGTTGCCTCTTTTGGAAAGTTCAACGAGCTGATCCAGCACTTTTTTTGCTTTTTCCACCTTCAGAGCATCTCCCATGATCTTTACACTTTCACCTCTCGCGATCAATGTTACATGAAGAGCCCGTTCTATTTTCTTTGCATATACATCGAACTGCCCGAACACATTCGCTTCATGTTCTGCAGGTATATCGATGACTGTTTCCATTAATCCCATGCATTAATCTCCATTCTTTGTTTCTTCTTCCGAAGAATTTTCTATCGGAATCGGTACAGACGGCATCTTTCTGCCAACGGAACATCTGATCTTTAGTGTTCCCTTTGCATAATACGTCTCAGACCCTGTGTATATTTTAACATCATTCTGGATAATTTCTACCCCTTTTTTCTCCAATTCTTTACAGTAATCCTGAAAATCTGCCGATAATATCATTCTGGCATCTGCTTTGGTATACTTCTTATACATTTGGCGGTAAGGCGTTATCGTGCTTTTTTCTAATGTCACCGGAATTACATTGGCAATCTGATATTTTTTCTGAACTACATATTTTTCGAAGACCGGATATTGATTGTTTTTAGATTCAGTCGTGAAATAATGCCTGCCAAGACGGATTCCGTAATTTCTTTTCTGGAGAAAGTAAAATCTTGAACGGTAATATTTTTTCTGTATATATTGTCTGGTTAACTCTTTCTGATATGTAATGGCTTTTTCTCCTGTTATGTCTGCATCTGCATTTTTCAATCTGTAACCGGTAATCTCTTTTTCATCATTACAGATTGGAATCTGACCAGACACAAGGATAGCTCCTTTTTTCACTTTTGTCCCCCGCTGTACCATAGGAGTGCCGGTACGCGTTATAATATCTACAATTGTGCAGTCCGTATCTGCAATAATATCTTTTCCTTCTTCGTTATTGTCTGAACTGATTTTTGAACTGTCCGTAAAATCGTCTTCATTTTCCTTTATCCGGATGACCAGACGGCATCCATCCACGGAAGCGGAAACCCATATGATCCTGTCGTACTTTTTTCTGAGATCCTGCACGATCTTTCTACAGTTTACATCTGATTTTTTCATACCGTCTTTGACGTTTTCGGACGAAAGGAATCTTTTCAGCGTATCATCTGTATAAGAGAGATTCCCACTGATATCTATGCCCCAGATAAAACGTGTCATAAAAAGGATCAGACCGGCACAGATAAGAAAACCAGACAGCAGTATGTGACGTTTACGGTATCTGTGTAAAAGAAAAGGAAGACCACTGCGGCGTATGATGCAAACCTTCGTACCGGTCTTCCTTACGATCTCTTTCAGTCTGCGAAAACCATCAATCGTAAGATTCATCTCATATGAACCGCAGACCCGCTTCAGATCCCATATATAAATATTTTTATAACGGCAGGCATTCAGAAAACGTTCCGGCGAATATCCGGTTATCCGTATCCTGACATAACCTTTCAAGTACCAGATCAGCTGTTCAAACACGACGGTCCCCTCCTATAGTTGATACTCAATTGTTCTGATGTGACCGTGAATCTTCATCTCGTCATTTGTATAATATATAACTTCCAGTTTTTTCCCAGTGATTTTGATCTGACCACTTTTGGATTGAAGCCTTATTATCTGATCTGTATATTCTGTCATTCCTCTGTAATTTTCCACACAAAGATCATTTGTTCCGGTAATCGTAAGAATCGGGAGCCCCATTGCTACATCTTTTGGGACTCCCGACATCTCCGCCGCTTTTTCTTTCCATTCCTGACGTTTCATAAAAATACCGTGCTGGTAATTTGTATTACTCTATGCTTTTTCGCCGGAATATATGCATGGCAATTCAGTTACCTCTTTTTAAAGTTCGTGATATGCCTGTGTGTAAAAATACTCCTGTGAATTCAGTGGTGCCTCCTCATTAATTACACGATGATAATTTCCCTCTGCATCCAGATATCTTGCTTTCTGGTTGTCTGCAAGCATAATATCGAACATATCCTGTAATTTATTCTGCAGTCTTTCATCGTATACAGGCGCTGCCACTTCCACACGTCTGACTGTATTTCTTGTCATAAAATCTGCGGATGCAATATAGTATTTCCTGCGCTTACTGTTTCCGAATATATAGATTCTCGAATGCTCCAGGAATCTTCCGACAATGCTGATGATACGAATGTTTTCTGTCTTTCCTTCCACACCAGGGATCAGGCAGCAGATTCCACGGACAACCATATCGATCTTCACACCTGCTTCGGAAGCTTCGATCAGTTTATCGATGATCTTCTTATCTGTAAGAGAATTGAGCTTAAATCCAGCATAAGCTTCTTCTCCATTTCTTGCATGTGCAATCTCTTCATCCAGCATGGCAAGTACTTTATTCTGCAGACATTTCGGTGCAACCAGAAGATGTTCACTGTGCTCTACAACTTCACCCTTTGACAAAGCCTGGAATACATTGGAAGCTTCCAGTCCGATCTCTACGTTAGCTGTCATAAGAGAAAGGTCGGTGTACAATCTGGATGTCTTTTCATTGTAATTACCGGTACCAATCTGTGTAATGTACTCTACCTGACCTCCATTTTTGCGGGTGATCAGACACAGCTTGGAGTGCACTTTATAGCCATCCAGTCCGTAGATCACCTGACAGCCGGCATCCTCCAGAAGTCTGGACCAGCCGATATTATTTTCCTCATCAAAACGGGCTCTCAGTTCTACCAGCACGACAACTTCTTTTCCATTCTCGGCTGCTTCGATCAATGCCTCTACCACTTTACTCTGCTTCGCCACACGATACAGGGTCATCTTAATGGAGATGACATCCGGATCTTCGGCCGCTTCCGTCAGCAGATGTAAGAACGGACGGATGGATTCGTATGGGTAAGATAACAGTTTGTCTTCTTCCCGGATCTGTTCTATGATACTTTTTCCATCCTGGAACTGGTCAGAGCGCTGCGGTGTACGTTTTGGAAAATATAATTCCGTATGCTTTCTGAGAAGATCCTGGATCTGGAATACAAACGACAGATCCAGTGGTGTTGAAGATATGAATACATGGCTTTCATCCAGCTCCAGATATTCACATAATACGGCAATTCCTTTTTTGTCGATATCTCTGGAAAGTTCCAGACGGATCGGTGCCAGTTTCTTTCTCTGCTTAATCAGCCCTTCCATAAATTCACGGTAGTCCAGATCTTCGTCGTACAATGCATCTGCATCGATATCGGCATTTCTTGTGATACGGAGTAAAGATTTTGATTTGATCTTATATCCTTTGAATACCGCCGGTGCGAAATGCAGAATCAGTTCTTCGGCGAGCATATAGGTGCCCTGCATTCCCGGAACTGCGATCAGGCGTCCGAAGATGTTGCTGGTGCATGGAATAATTCCCAGACGGTCTTTCTTGCCCTTGGAGCCAAGTACGGCTACGGCATAGATTTCTTTATTTCTAAGGAATGGGAATGGCTGTCTTCTTCCTACAACAGTAGGCGAGATCAATGGTGCAATCTCGGATTCAAAATAACGCTCGAGATATGCAGCCCCTTCTTCATCGAGTTCATTGAAACGTAAAATGCGGATGCCCTGTTCTGCCACACGTTCCATCAGTTCTTCATAGACCGCTTCTTTGCGTTTATTGATTTGTTTTGTGCGTTTTAAGATTGCATCAATCTGCTCCTGTGATGTCATGCCTGTCTTATTTTCACGGATCTTTTTGTCGAGAAGTGTCTGGTCATATAATGATCCCACACGTACCATGAAAAACTCGTCCAGATTGCTCTGATAGATCGATGCAAATGTCAGTCTCTCACATAATGGGACTTCTGGATTTTCAGCTTCTTCCAGTACACGTTCATTGAATTTCAGCCAGGAAAGTTCCCGGTTCATATATATGCTGCTCATAGTGTTTTCTCACCTTTCTCTGTGTATTTTTCACTTTTTTCTTTTCCGAAATATTCATTCCAGTATTCCTAATATAGCATAGCATTCCCCGACTTATATTAGATATATGTTAAATCTATGTTAAATCAGCCCGCCGGGAAAGGCAGGCTGATAAACAGATTATATCTTGGTATATTATTTTAATGTTACATTTAATTTTACCGGCTGATGATCGGTATATTCGAACTGTGTGTCGATATTTTCCACTTGATCGATCTTCAGATTATCCGAAACGATGAAGCCATCCAGTACATATACCTGTGAATCATCATAGTTACCGCTGTATGGTCCGTTTAACAGGCGGCAGGTCGGTACATTATCGGATACTGCATAAGAAAATCCTTCCGGGATATCTTCTTTTCCGACCTTTCCCGGAACCCAGCTGCCTTTATCGTGGATCGGATAGGTGTCCATCCCATCAAATGTCTGGTTAAAGTCCCCGCCGGCAATCACATAATTTCCTTTTTCATACTCTTCTTTTAACTTCTTCACCAGAACTTTCCGCTGCGCGATCTTACCTTCTCCGCTGTCATAAGCTTCCAGATGAAAATTGATCAGAACCAGCTCTTTGTCACTGCCTTTTATCGGAATTCTTGTTTCCAGCATACAGCGCTTAAGATTGCAGGTTTTTACCGGCCATTTGAAAGATTCCGGAAGTGCGATTCTGGAAGCCTCCGATACTTTGTAATCAGAATATGTTACCAGGCCGCTTTCAACTTTACCGATCGTCGGAAGCGGGTATGGGACATATACGCATTTGAAATTACATGCAAAGATTCCATCTACACCCAGTGCTTTTTCGTAGTAAGCTTTTTCGTTGATGTGATAAGATCGTTTGGAATCAATGTCTACTTCCTGAAGAAAACAGACATCGGCATCTGCATCATTCAGAATGCCAGCAATTCCTTTCATATTGTGCTTTACCAGATCTTTCGTCTCCGGCATGACTTTACTTCCGCCGTCCATAAAGAAATCTTCGTCTTTGCTAAGTCCGGCATATCCGGTATTATAGGTCAGGATCGTCATCGAATCTCCTGTAGATATGGACTGTTTTCCACTGGTTGTGTTCAAAGTCTCTATCTGATCCGGACGGTATTCCAGCGCTGTCAGAATGGCAACAGCCACCAGGAGAATCAATACAATTCCAAGTATGATTCCACCTAAGATCTTCCCAAATTTTTTCATGTTGTACCTCCGTGTTTTTTATCTTTTGGCAGATACCAAAGTAACATAGTAATTATATCCGCCTGATATATTTATCTATTATAACAGTAGTTTTGTAGAAAATCCATTCATAAACCGAGGAAAATACAGACAATTTCACGGTGGTTTTTCTAGGATATCGGTGTTATAATGAGCCATATTATGTAAGGAGGCGATTATCTATGGCTACACCACTTCTTGTGTTGATCATATTGGCAATTGTGATTATTGCATCAATCATAACATCTGTTGTCACGTATGTTATTTTATCCGGGAGAAATAAAAGAATCCGCCTGGCAGAGCAATACCGCCAGCTTGGTATTACAGAACAATATCTGAAGATTCAGGATGAAATCGAGAGGATCATCCGTTACAAAGATATCAAACTTACAACGGCGTCACCTGTAAAGATGTCAAATCCGGAAGACGGACAGAATGAAAAAGAAACAGAATCAAGAACATTCGCAGATGACCTCTGGTTCATCGTCCGCGGAAAGGACAGAAAGACATCTGAAAAGCTTCTGGAATACTGGCACTTCATCTGTGAGAATTCCGAATGGAAATGTATAGAGCGCAAGAAAAAAGGTTAAAAACCAGGAAAACCGACAATCTGTACCATACGGGAATCTGCTTCATTCGAAGCAGATTCGCCGGGCACAGTCTGTCGGTTTTATTTTCTGCATTATTCTGCGTATTTTTATTTTTCGATAGTTTCTTTCTTATAAACTTTCTGCTGTGAAAATCCTCTTCCTCGCACTTCATTTACATTTCCAATGATCATAAATGCATGTGGGTCGATCTCCTGTACCAGCTGGTTCAGGCGCATAAGTTCACGATTGGAAACTACGGTAAGGATCATCGGCTGATCGTTTTTCAGATATCCGGTCTGTGTATAGACCAGTGTCGTTCCACGGTCAAGACGCTCCTGGATCAGACGGTTCAGTTCTTCGTATTTTTCAGTCATGATCTCTACTTTTGTTCTGGTAGATCCCATCAGCAGTACCTTGTCCAGAATGACGGTATAGATCAGTACCAGTAAGATACCGTATACAATCTCTTCTTTGTTAGTGAAGAGCATCTGTGAGATCAGAATTATAAAATCAAATACATACAGCATCACAGATACCGGAAGTCCGAACTTTTTGTTGAGAACCAACGGCGGAATATCCATTCCCCCGGTCGATGCACCGCAGCGTATTACAATTCCGATTCCCATTCCGATCATCAGACCGCCGCAGATTGTTGATAACATCTTATCGTCTGTTACATTCTGAAGTGCCGGTATCTGTTCGAGCACACCCAGAATAACCGGGTAATAGAATGTACTGACCAGTGTTGTAAGTGCAAATTTCATTCCAAGGACAGCCGCTCCAAGTAAGAACATCAATGTATTGAAGATTAATACAAATGTATGGATTGGAAGCCCGAAATAATGGTGGATTGCAATACCCAGTCCTGTCGTTCCGCCCGTGATCATATCATTTGGCAGAATAAACATGACGATCGCCAGTGCATAAACTGTATTCCCCAACAAGATCATACACAGATTTTTTAAATTCACTTGCTTCATAGTATATCCTCTCCTGACATTTTCATCCTTATTAGTATAAAGGATGATATCTTTTGAAACAAGAATTTTT
>ENA-OQRC01002327-OQRC01002327.1-human-gut-metagenome-genome-assembly--contig:-NODE-2327-length-10977-cov-3.543032_pt1 | contig 10977 bp, 9 predicted proteins | sample MGYA00243236_ERZ505102 | MGnify/ENA primary metagenome ERZ505102 (study PRJEB26097, sample SAMN02712089) | human gut metagenome | biome: Gut microbiome | host: Homo sapiens | place: Denmark: Copenhagen... | reverse complement strand
GGCTGCCGACGTGGTCATCCACTACGACCCGTGGTGGAACGTGGCGGCGCAGGACCAAGCAACTGACCGTGCACACCGTATTGGCCAGCAACATACCGTGACCGTGTACAAGCTCATCGCCAAGGACACGATCGAGGAACGCATTATGCGGATGCAGGAGTCCAAGCGCGACCTGGTCAACAGCGTACTCGGCGGCGACGGCATCTCGTCGGCACTGTTCACGCGCGAGGATGTTCTGGCGCTGCTCGGCGGCGACGGGCGCTAGCCGCGCGCGGGGTGGGACTGCTGGAGTGGGCAGGACGGTCGACGCATTTTGGCCCGACCGCTTGCCTGATCCGTTATGTGTTCATTTGCAATGCCGTGGATGGTTTGTCTGCCTTTGGGCATAAGAACCATCAAGAACATTGGCACATCAGCAAAGGAGAACATCATGGCGAAATTCTTTAAGGACCCCGACGGTAAGCTCATCGCTGCCCTTGGCGACGACGTTGCGACCCCTGCCGGTTGCACGGAACTGACCGCAAACACTGAGGACGCGGCGCACGAGAAGCACGTGCCTGTTGTCGAGACCGAGCGCGACGGTCACGTGATTCGTGCACGCGTTGGCTCGGTCGAGCACCCCAGCCTGCCCGAACACTACATTGAGTGGATTGCGCTTGAGGCCGAGGGCCGCTTAGAGGTTCATTACCTTGAGCCCGGCATGAAACCCGCGACGTTTTTCGCGGGCGGCTCCAAGACCGGTACCGTCTATGCCTACTGCAACCTGCACGGGCTGTGGTCCGCGACATTCTAGGAGCGCGCCCCCGCTCGGGGTATCATAGCTAGCATATGCACATGCAAGCGCCGGCTGCATTATGCGGCCGGCGCTTTTACTACGATTTCGATGGTTTACGACGGAAAGGGCTGGGCCATGAAGCTCGCGCTTGCACAGATCGATATGCGCCTGGGTGATATTGAGGGCATTTGCGGCCGCATCGAGGACCAGGCTCGTCTGGCCCACGAGCGCGGGGCGCGCGTGCTGTGCGTTCCGGCTCCGCTCTTTATGGGCGCCATGCCCGGTGGCCTGGTGGGCGCTGCCGACTTTGAGCACGACGTGCTTGCCGGTTTGACTGGTGTCGCCGAGCGTATCCAGGAGCTTGACATGATCTGCATCGTGCCCGCGGCGGTTTCGTTTGAGGGCCAGCCGCTGCTCGACTACATGATGCTCAAGGACGGTCATGTGGTGCCGGCGCGTTCGAGCATTGCCCTGCAGCGTGGCGAGAACAACGACACGCGTTGGGCGCCGCCGGTGTTCGACGTGGACGGCGTGCGCATCGCCGTGATTTTTGACTTGGGCCGCGAACTCGAGATGCTGCCGACCGGTGTTGACCTCATTGCGTATTTCCAATTCAACGCGTTTGACATGACCGACCGCGAGACTGCCGCCATTGCTGCCGTTCGCAGCGGCGCCTACCGCAAGATCGCATCCAAGCGCAGCGTGTGGTTTGCCTGCATGGCGCCGGTCGGTGCCTATGACGAGTCGGTGTATACCGGCGGTTCGTTTGTGCTCGACGACTGCGGTCGCGTGGTGGCCCAGGCGCCGTGCTTTGAGGAGAGCCTGCTGGTTCAGGAGATTCAGCGCGGCGTGATGCTCGATGCCCTGGAGGATCACGAACTGCCCGAGTTCCGTTCCGAGGAGTGGCTGTGGCAGGCGCTGGTGCTCGCCGTGCGCGACAACGCCCGAGCCCACGGTGCGTCGCGTGCTGTGGTGGCACTCGAGGGTGACTTGCCGTCGTCCCTGCTGGCGGCGCTGGCCGTCGACGCTCTGGGCCCGCGCAATGTGATTGGCCTGGTGCTGGGGCGCAACCGTATCTTTACGCCGGCGCAGGAAGAAGCCGAGGCTGCCCGCTGTGCCGCCGTCCGCGCCATCGCCGAGCGTCTGCACATTCGCACCGTCGAGCGCGATGCACCGGATGCGGCGCGTGTGCTCGATCGCGACGTGTCGGCGGGCGATGCCGAGCGTCTGCGCTCGCGCACGCTGGGCCTCATGCTGGAGGACACGGCGCTCGAGCTGGGTGCGATGGCGCTGAGCCCGCTGTCCAAAACCGAGTATGCGCTGGCGGCGCCGGCGCTTTGCGGCGGCTACCAGGGTGACTTTGCGCCCTTTGGCGATGTGTACCTGTCGACGCTTGAGTTTGTGGCGCGTGTGCGCAACCGCACGTCTGCCGTGGTGCCCCAAGAGCTCGTGACGCTCAACGCGGTGGAAGATTGTATGGAGCGCGTGCTGGCGCAGGCGCTCTCGACGCTCGACGGTCCGGTCGATATGCTCGACCGCGCGGCACAGCTGCTCGGCGGGCTTGAGCCGGGTGAGGTCGATGGCGCGCTCGAGGCGCACGTGGACCGCAATCGAGCTTTCGACGACATCCCGATGGCCGCTGGCAAGCCTGAGGCTTGCTCGCTGCTGCTGATGCTCGTTCGACAGGGTGAGGCTGCCCGCCGCATGTTGCCGATGGCGCCGATCGTCTCGGCCCGTTCGTTTGCCGAGCGTGCCTGGCCGTATATGCTCGCGTGGTCCGACCTGGGGCTTAACGGCAAGGAGCGTATGACGGTCGATTCGCTGGCGCGCGCTGAGGTGCGTCGTTTTGCCGACGAGGATACAAGCGAGCGCATGCGTGGCGAGATGATGGGCATACTGGGTGACCTGTTGGGTATTTCACCCGAGCAGATGGAGGAGCTGCGTTCCGAGGATGGCCAGCGTCGCCTGCATGAGGGTATGAAAAAGTTTGAGGGCGAGGTCCAGGACGCCATCGATAAGATGATGGGCGGCCAGGGTGGCCCGCAGGGCGGGCCCCAGGGCACGCCGATGCCGCAACCGCCGGTTGATCCCCGACAGTTTCCGTTCTTCTCGCAGAACTAAACTGGGGATGGGATTCGCTCCCAACCCCGATACTTCAACTAAGCATCTTGACCCCGTTGTGTTATTCTAGAACAGACGTTCGTGAATAGTGCGTGGGGCCTTGTCTCGCGCCGTGCTAGTGGCGAGGGGAGGTCGGCTTGGTTATTTTGGGTATCGACCCCGGTTTGGCCCATACGGGTTGGGGGATTATCGAGGAGCGGCGTGGCGAGGTTCGCTGCCGCGCCTACGGTTGTATCGAGACCAGCGCGGGCAGTCCGCTCGCGGTGCGCCTGTCTCATATCGCCCGCGACCTCAAGGGTGTCGTGGAGCGCTACCGCCCCGACACCGCCGCCATCGAGAGCATCTACTTTGGCGCCAACGTTCGCTCGGCCATCCCTACGGCGCATGCCCGCGGTGCTGCACTCGTGGCGCTTTCGGAATGCGCGCTCGAGATTGGCGAATACACGCCCATGCAGATCAAACAGGCTGTGGTGGGCACCGGCGCCGCGGACAAGCGGCAGGTCGCCTACATGGTACGCACGCTCACACAGCTCGATCACGACCCGCATCCCGACCACGCCGCCGATGCCCTGGCTTGCGCCATCTGCCACGTAAACCTCAGCCGCACCCGGGCGCTTACCGGTGGCGAGTTCTATCAACAGAGAGGAACCGGATACTGATGATTTCCCAGCTCCATGGAACGCTTGTCGAGGCCACGATGAGCTCGGCCGTTGTCGATGTATCGGGCGTGGGCTTTGAGCTCGGCATCTCGGGCAGCACTGCCGCCACGCTGCCTGCGCCCGGCGGCGAGGTGCGCCTTTATACCCGTATGCAGGTGCGCGAGGACGCCATGACGCTCTTTGGCTTTGCCTCCAAGGACGAGCGCACGATGTTCGATCGGCTCGTTTCCGTCTCGGGCGTCGGTCCGCGTCTGGCACTTGCCGTGCTTTCCACCTATACCGTGGGACAGCTGTATTCCCTGGTGATGGCCGAGGATGACAAGGGCATGGCCAAGGTTCCCGGTGTGGGCAAAAAGACCGCCCAGCGCCTCATCTTGGAGCTCAAGAGCACCTTTGCCAAGGACAAGGGCTTTGTGCCGGTCGACGTGATTCCCGGACAGGTTGCGATGCCCGTGCCCGCTGCCGCCCCCTCGGCGATCGATGACGCCCGTGCGGCGCTCCTTTCCATGGGCTTTAGCCCGCAGGAGACCGATGTTGCCCTGAGCGGGTATGATGGGCAGAATATGCGTGTCGAGGATCTGCTCGGCGCGGCGCTTAAGCGACTCGGAATGGATGCGTGATGTGGGAAGCCGATGACTCTCAGGACCTGTGGGCGACGCCCGGCAACTCGCCGGCGGCATCCATGGCGCACGGCGAGCGCATGGTGGGCTCGGAGCTGACGCCCGAGGACCTCGATGTCGACCGTACCCTGCGTCCCCAGCGCTTGGATGACTACTGCGGTCAGGAGCATATCAAGCAGAGCCTGCGCGTGTTGATCGAAGCGGCGCAGAGCCGTGGCGAGACGCTCGACCATGTGATTTTCTCGGGTCCTCCGGGTCTGGGCAAGACCACGCTGGCCACCGTTATCGCCAACGAGCTGGGCGCTCAGATCAAGACCACGAGTGGCCCTGCCATCGCGCGCACGGGCGACCTGGCGGCCATCCTTACCAACCTGCAGCCGGGTGATGTGCTGTTTATCGACGAGATCCACCGCCTCAACCGTTCGGTCGAGGAGGTCCTGTACCCCGCGATGGAGGACTTTGCCCTCGATATCGTGATTGGCAAGGGTCCGGCGGCGCGCTCGATTCGCCTGGATATTCCCAAGTTTACGTTGGTAGCGGCAACGACCCGCTCAGGCATGTTGACCGGCCCGTTGCGCGACCGCTTTGGCATTTCATATCGCCTGGATTACTACACGGTCGAGGAGCTCGCGCAGATTGTGACGCGCTCGGCGACTATCCTGGGCGTGACGATCGACCATCCCAGTGCGCTCGAGATCGGCTCGCGTTCGCGCGGCACGCCACGTCTTGCCAACCGCCTGCTCAAGCGCGTGCGCGATTACGCACAGGTGCGCGGCAACGGCCCTATCGAGCTCGATATCTGCCGCCAGGCGCTCGAGTTCTTCGAGATCGACGAGCTCGGTCTGGACTGGATGGATATTCGCATTTTGGAGACGCTCGCTAAAACGTTCTCCGGTCGTGCCGTGGGACTTACGACCCTTGCCAGCGCGGTGGGCGAGGATCCGGGCACGCTCGAGGATGTCTATGAGCCCTATTTGCTGCAGTGCGGGTTGATGATTCGTACGCCGCAGGGGCGTCAGGCAACCCTTCGCACCTTTGAGCACCTGGGGATTGAACCTACCGTTTAGGGCGCTTTGTTTTGGCGGGCTGTTGGGCTATCGCTGGGCATCGGGTAAACATATCGCCGTTCATCGGTTATGGGCGTTTTACTATTGCGCGCCCGTGCTATGCTGAATTGGTCTTTTTCTCATTCGGTAACGAAAGGACCGCCCATGCCTACTGACATCGAAATCGCACGTTCTGTCACGCCGCTGCCTATTACCGAGGTGGCCAAGAACGCCGGCGTCGACGTTAAGCACCTTATTCCGTACGGCTTCGACAAGGCTAAGGTTGACTATTCACTGCTCAACGAGCCGACCGATCACCAGGCCAAGCTCGTCCTCGTGACCGCTATCAACCCAACGCCTGCGGGCGAGGGCAAGACCACCACGACCATCGGTCTGGCCGACGCCCTGCGTCGTCGCGGCGTCAAGAGTGCCGTGGCCCTGCGCGAACCTTCGCTCGGCCCCGTCTTTGGCGTCAAGGGCGGTGCCGCTGGTGGCGGTTGGGCCCAGGTCATTCCCATGGAGGATATCAACCTGCACTTTACCGGTGACTTCCATGCCATCGGTGCTGCCAACAACCTGCTGGCCGCCATGCTTGATAACCACATCCAGCAGGGCAATCAGCTCGGTATTGACGTTAAGCGCATCACTTGGAAGCGCGTCGTCGATATGAACGACCGTCAGCTGCGCCACGTTATCGACGGCATTGGCGGCAAGGCCCAGGGCGTGCCGCGCGAGGACGGCTTCGACATCACTGTTGCCTCCGAGGTCATGGCAATCCTGTGCCTGTCCACGAGCATCAATGACCTCAAGGAGCGCCTGGGCGAGATTGTTGTCGGCTACAGCTTTGCCGGCGAGCCCGTCCGCGCCCGTGACCTTAAGGCTCAGGGTGCCATGGCCGCGTTGCTTAAAGACGCGCTCAAGCCCAACCTGGTGCAAACGCTCGAGGGCACGCCCGCGTTTGTCCACGGTGGCCCCTTTGCCAACATTGCTCATGGCTGTAACTCCATCATGGCCACGCGTATGGCGATGCGCTTTGGCGATGTCGCCATTACCGAGGCCGGCTTCGGTGCCGATCTGGGTGCCGAGAAGTTCCTCGACATCAAGTGCCGCATGACGGGCGTTCGCCCCAGCGCCGTCGTGATCGTCGCGACCGCTCGTGCGCTGAAGTACAACGGTGGCGTCGCCAAGGCCGACCTCAACGAGGAGAACCTCGAGGCACTCAAGGCTGGCATGCCCAACCTGCTGCGTCACGTCGACAACATCCAGAACGTTTATGGCCTGCCCTGCGTGGTCGCCATCAACCGCTTCCCGACGGACACCGAGGCCGAGCTTGCGCTCATCGAGTCCGAGTGCCAGAAGCTCGGCGTCAACGTTAAGCTTTCCGAGGTCTGGGCCAAGGGCGGCGAGGGCGCGCTCGAGCTTGCCGATGAGGTCATGCGTCTGATTGAGCAGCCGAGCGAGCTCAAGTTTGCCTATGAGGACGGCGCTGATGTCGCTGATGCCCTCGAGGCCGTTGCCACCAAGGTCTACCGCGCAGACGGCGTTGACTTTACGCCGGCCGCCAAGCGCCAGCTCGCCGAGCTGCGCGAGAATGGCTTTGGCAACCTGCCGGTGTGCGTCGCCAAGACGCAGTACAGCTTTAGCGACAACGCCAAGGCCCTGGGCGCTCCCGAGAACTTCCGCATCACCGTGCGTGAGCTCAAGGTTTCTGCCGGCGCCCACTTTGTGGTCGCGCTGACCGGCAGTGTTCTGACCATGCCGGGTCTGCCCAAGGTGCCCGCGGCCGAAAACATCGACGTCGACAACGACGGCAACATCACCGGCCTGTTCTAAGTCTGCTGTCCATAGCTGCTTGTCCGCCCCGCCGTGCCCACAAGGCCCGGCGGGGCTTTTTGATCCTTAGGCCCGCGCATGTCTTGTAGATACCGACGGACTCTGCCCATCATAGGCTTTTGCGCTGGTAGAATGCATGGATAACTTGATGCTTACAGGCGACGGAAAGGAATCGTTGCATGGATCAGGACAAGACAACCGTGATGGGCGGCTACGGTTCCGCGCAGGCTGGCGATAGCGCCGATGCGACCCGCGTTGTTCCCAACCCCGGTTATGTCGACCCCGCCGCGACGCAGCCTTCTGCCGAGCCCACACGAGTTATGGGCTATGGCGACGCGGCGACAGACCCGTTTGATTACGCGCCGCAGGATTCTTATGCCGCCTCGACGCCGAATCCCTATGATGACCTGCCGCAGAATCCCATTCCGCAGCCTCAGCAGACGACGTATATGCCTCGCACGGCGCAGCCTCGCTACGAGTCGCGCGAGCCGTATCGCGAGTACCCCAAGTCGATTCCGCAATATGGCGAGGACGAGGAAGAGACGCCGTCGCGTTCGTCGAGCGTGATTAAGAAGATCCTCATCGTGCTGGCGATCTTCTTTGCGCTGTCGGTTGTGTTTGCCATCGTGTCGGGCATGCTCAACAAGCGAGGGAGTTCAACGGCCGATACCACTGCCGAGCAAACCGAGTCCGCCTCGTCTAGCACCGTCGACCTGAGTGATATCCCGGGGCAGTACTGGTCCAACGCCAAGAAGATCCTCAAGTCGCGCGGCGCCGATCTTTCGAATGCCGTGGTCCTGACTGATGATGGCTCAACGCCCGTCGTCGATGCCAACTGGGTCGTTACTTCTGCCTACTATAACGACAGCGGCAACCTCGAAATTCAGCTCACGCACAAGAACAGCTCAGGCAACTCGTCCGACGGACAAAGCGGTACCGATAGCTCGAGCTCCAATACGCTGGAGGACTTGAGCAACAAGGCGCAGGAGTTGGGAGACAAGGCGCAAGAGCTGGGCGATACGGCGCAAAACCTGGGCGATACCGCGCAGAACTTGGGCGGCATGGCGACGGATGCCTGGAACGCACTGCAAAACGGCATCTCGGGCGCGCAGGGAAACTAGCGGACGAGCGGAGCGGGGCTACAGCTGCTCGGCCGGACGGTCGGGCGAGCTAAAGCCCGAGTCAAACGTAACGACGCATGAGGCATCGGGTCGGCGCTCGTGCACGATGCGCGTGACGAGCTCCAGCAGTTCCTCGTCGGATATGTCAAAGCCGTCGGGACGCACCAAGTCAAACGAAACGAACCCGTCGTGCTCGTGCAGGTCGTGGATGGAGAGCGCGGGATCGATTTGCATGACGCCGCGCTTGACCCAGCCGCGCAAGTCATCGCCGGTTGTCGCGATGGGGTCGCAGTGCAGCGTGATACCAATGCCCATCTGGCGCTTGATATCGTGCTCGATGGTGTCCAGAATCTCGTGGTGCTCAAACGCATCGCCCTCGCCGGGCATTTCCACGTGTGCGCTGGCAAACTGACGACCGGGGCCGTAGTCGTGCACCATCAGGTCGTGCGTGCCTAGGACCTGCGGATACGACATGATCTTGTCGCGGATTGCCTGGACGAGCTTGGGGTCGGGCGCTTGCCCCAGCAACGGGCTGATGGCGTCGCGCACCAGGCCCATCCCGCTGATGCAAATGAAGATGCCCACGCCCAGGCCCGCCCAGCCATCGAGGTCATAGCCTGTCGTTTGCGAAATAAGTGCCGCCGCTAAGACCGAGCCCGAGGTGATGACATCGTTTTTGGAGTCCTGCGCCGTAGCGATGAGCGTCTCCGAGTCGATGCGGTCGCCCAGCGTGCGGTTGAACGCGGCCATCCAGAGCTTAACGAGCATGGACAAGACGAGGGCGGCTAGGGAGACCAGCGTGTAGGCGGTGGGGGAGGGCTTGATGATCTTGGCGATGGACTCGAGCGCCAGGTTGATGCCGACGGCGCAAACGAGGACGGCGACAAACAAACCGGCGAGGTACTCGTAGCGGCCATGGCCATAGGGGTGACCTTCGTCGGCCGGGCGGCTGGCAAGGCGGAACCCGAGCAGGCTCACAATGTTGCTCGAGGCATCGGAGAGGTTGTTGAAAGCGTCGGCGATGAGGGAGACGGAACCGGCGAGCAGGCCCGCGATGCCCTTGGCCAGGCACAGGGTGATGTTGAGTCCAATGCAGATGAGGCTTGCGGTAAAACCCGCGTTGGTGCGGCAAGATGCATCGACCGGCTCGTCCTCGCTGCCGGGAACAAGCGTATGTACCAGCCGATTTACAAATAGCATAGCGGTCGTCCTCACAATCATGTTTAAGGGGATAGTGTAGCTCGCGCGGGGGCGCCGTGCACCGATGCTCAGAAAATGCAGTAATGGTCTGCCGGTGCTAACGAGCGAGCCTTCTCGTCTGCCTGGGTGGTCCATTTTGGGCCACATGGGTATGGGCATGTGCCTGTTTGATCGACATACTTAATGCCGACAGCCCCTGTGCAAAGGAGGACGTTTCCATGGACGAGATGTTTGCCATTAAATGTCAAAACTGCGGCGGCCCTATGTACTCACACCAAGCTAAGCGCAGCTTTGAGTGCGCTTATTGCGGTGCGGTCATTCCGTGGCAGGCGGACGCCGGAGAGCCCAAGAGCGCTTTGGGCATTCGCCATACGCCGTTGACGGTGGTGGATGGACTGCTCAAGCTCACGCATGTGTCGCAACTCGAGCGCCCGGAGGACCCGGACTGGTATTTCTTCAATTCGCACTGGCGCAATCAGTCGGTCCTGGAACATCTGCTGTGGGAGGATCGCGGCACAGCGCAGGAGTTCCAAGAGGCCACGCATGTGAGCATTCCATGCCCCTTCTGCGGAGCGTCCTTTGAGGGCGAGTCAACGCAGCGTGTGTTTGAGTGCCCGTCCTGCGGCAACAAGATCGGCATTGCCGACCTGCTCAAGCCCGGTACGTTTAGCAAGCGTCTGACCATGGGCGTGGGTGCGGAGTATGTGCCGGAGCAGGGCATTCCCTGCGAAATCTCGCCGCAGCAGGCACGTGCCAACGCGCTGCAGCTGGTGCGCCAGTATGCGGAAGCCTTTGCCGGGCACGACGTGGAAGATGCGATCCAAAACGACATGATGCTCTTCTACTTTCCCATGGCGCTCGCGGATTTGCGCATGATGGCGTCCTTCCCGGGCAAGGGCCTGAGCAAGGAGACCTTGGTGTACTACGAGGTGCTCGACTGGGCGTATCCGAGGGCAAACTATCTGGATGTTCGACTTATGGGCATTTTGGAGCCGTGGGACTATGCCAAGGTTGGGCCGTTCGATCCCGCCATGCAGGAAGGCGACTTTCGCGTTATCTCAGTCGATGCGTCTACCAAGGACCAGGTGGTCATTGATAAGTTGGCGCTCGACGTTGCAGGCAACGACGCCGAGGCTGTACTGGGACTCAATAAAAAGAGCATCCGCACCTGGGCGCGCAAGGCCCGCAAGCACAAGGACGGTCTGGTGATGGTGCCGGTGTACTTTGTCGACCGTCCGGCGATGGACAGCCGCGATGGCGAGCAGGTGCGCATCGCCGTGAACGGCCAGACGGGCCGCGCGGCAGCGGTGGTGTTTAGCGACAAGCGCGAAACGCATATCGTGGCGCCGCTCAATCCGAGCCTGCATCTGTCCAGTGAAAGCACCGTGCATGCCACGCCCGTCGAGGTCAAATATGTTAAATCGCCGTTCCTATACCAGATCGTGCGCCGTGGAGGCGGCGAGCAGCCGCGCCAGGTTGCAGCCGCCGTCGAGGGTTCCTACCGAGAGGAGAAGCCCAAACGTCGCGGCCTGCTGGGTGCGCTATTTGGGAAGTAGGGGAGCGGTGCCGGTTGGCGCTGCGATGCGATAGTTAGAGGAACGG
>ENA-OQRC01002302-OQRC01002302.1-human-gut-metagenome-genome-assembly--contig:-NODE-2302-length-11069-cov-4.635918_pt1 | contig 11069 bp, 8 predicted proteins | sample MGYA00243236_ERZ505102 | MGnify/ENA primary metagenome ERZ505102 (study PRJEB26097, sample SAMN02712089) | human gut metagenome | biome: Gut microbiome | host: Homo sapiens | place: Denmark: Copenhagen... | reverse complement strand
TAAACAATTAATTCTGTATCATTAAGTTTTGAAATTTGTTCATATGTAAAAATCATAATTTTCACCCTTCCTTGAAAATATATTTTATCATAAACTACTCTATTTTTCATTTCTAATATAGAAAATAATTCATATAGTTTTTAAGCATCATAGATAATAGCTTTGAAGTATTAGACAAATCATTTATTCTTTTTATAATAAAGATAGAGGTGATAGAAATGGAATATACTACATTAGGAAATACTGATATTAAAGTTTCTAAAGTATGTTTAGGATGTATGAGCTTTGGTAAAGCTGGAACATTACATGATTGGACTTTAGATGAAAAACAAACAGAAGAAATGGTCAAACATGCTCTTGATCTAGGAATTAACTTTTTTGATACATCTAATAATTATTCTAAAGGAACAAGTGAAGAATATTTAGGAAAAGCTTTTAAAAACTTAGGAGTTAAAAGAGAAGATGTTATAATTGCATCCAAAGTTTATTTTAATGAAGGCAGACTTTCTAAAGAAGCAATTTTTAGAGAAATCGATGGTACTTTAAAACGTTTAGGAACTGATTATTTAGACTTATATATTATTCATCGTTTTGACTATGACACACCAATAGAAGAAACAATGGAAGCTTTACATGAGCTTGTTAAATGCGGTAAAGTACGTGCTATTGGCGCATCAGCAATGTATGGTTATCAATTCCATAATATGCAAATTGTTGCTAGAGACAATCAATGGACACCATTTTCTACAATGGAAAATCATTATAATTTACTTTATCGTGAAGATGAAAAAGAATTGATTCCTATTTGTAAACAAATGAATGTTTCTTTAATGCCTTATAATCCTTTAGCTGGAGGACATCTTGCTAGAAATACGTGGGAATCTCAAACATTAAGAGGGCAAACTGACCGTGTAGTACATGGCAAATATGATCAAATGGAAAAACAAGATATGGAAATCGTTAAAAGAGTGGATGAACTCTCTAAAAAATATCATTGTAAAATGTCACAAATCGCTCTTGCTTGGCAATGGGCTAAAGGTATTTCTTCCCCAATTATTGGAGCAACCAAAATGTCTTATATTGATGATGCCGTTGATGCCTTAAATATCAAACTTACAAACGAAGATCTTGCTTACCTTGAAGAAAGGTATGTCCCTCATCCAATTGTAGGTGCTATCAATGAAAACCCACCACAAGGTGTAATGTTATTAAATAAAAAATAATTTGTTTATACAAAAGAACCTGTTTGAAATAATTAATTCAAACAGGCTCTTTTTAATGGATGATTTTTAAAACGTCATCTTCGTTTGTGATAGCAAAAATTGAAAGTGTTAATGTATTAAGTTTTTCAATTGAACTATTTGGTATTGCTTGTTCGAGTTGATTTGATACATTTCCTAATTTTACTTTCAATAATGATAATACAGTTTTCTTTTCTCGTTTTTCGCCTTCTTTCCATTCCTTCACACATATCGATTTCATCTCCTTCTGGTAAGTCTCTAATTAAATCTAAACTTCCTGTAATGATGGCTGCATAAATAAAGTTATCTCTATTCATCTTTATTCTTCGATGTAATCCCTCATAGTTTCCTTTATACATCTCTTGGATGGCTTCTTGTTTGTTCATCTTTGATCTTACTGGTATCTATTTCTTTGACATCGACAGCTTTGATTTTCCAATCATTAACATATTCTTTTAATTCTTCTGGTATATCAAAGTAATCACTTAGTTTTAAAGGGGCATTCCATTTTTTATCTGTTTTAAATACTCCGTCATTTCATAGATTCCACATCGAATCACCATTTCTTGATCGATCGTACTTTGATGTTCAACTCCAAAAAGACAATAAACACCATGGATATCACCTCTAGCGATGATATCTCTTCTTCTTTTTTTATCTTCTGCACTCTTTGTATCATTGATTATTACAGCACTATCATTTTCAAAATGTATTAAGAAAGTAAATATCATTATTGAAGAAGGAACGACAGGCACTATCGGGTGTTAATTTATTTGTTAGTATCAATTATTATTACCTGCTTTCTTTTTGATTTGAGGTAACTTATCTAGATTTGTTACAAATAAATTGTATCCTATGTCCTTCTCTATTTCGTCTCAAATTTGTTTCATATTTGTCTCAGTTTTATCTCAAATTTAATTCACAAATATTTCTTTTCTGTTATTATTATATACTTTCTTTTCTTTTAATTCATTGGACGGATTGTCCAAAAAAAAGAAGTCACAATGACTTCTTAAAAATTTCATATTAACTTGCATACTATTTTACGTTATTTTTTAATTTTGTAAAAATAAATAATAACAATGTTCCTACAACTGTTGATAAAACAATTAACGCTAAATAATATAATGGATTATTGACCATCCATATTAAGAATAATCCTCCATGAGGAGAAGTAATTGAACATTCAAAATACATTGATAATGCTCCTACAAGACCTGCTGCTAAACAACATGCTGGTAAAATGACAGTTGATTCTTGTTGAATAAATGGAATAGCTCCTTCAGATATAAAAGATATACCATTAATATAATTCATTAATGCATCTTTTCGATTAGAAAATCTATTTTTAGATAATGTTGCTGTTAAAGCAATTATAAATGGTGGAATCATTCCTCCAGCCATGACTGCAGCCATTGGATAATAATCATAACTTATAAGCATTCCTATTCCAAAAACATAGGCTGTTTTATTAATAGGACCACCATTATCAATAGCCATCATCATTCCTAAAACAAATCCAAATAAGATTTTTGTTGACATTTGAGATTCAACAAGTGAAACATATTGTAAAATATAGCTATGTGCTATATACAAATAACCATTTAAATAAATCATCACAAGTAAAACAATAACAGTTGATAAAACAGGATGGAATAATGATGCTTCTATTCCTTTTAAACATTGTGGTAAATAAGAAAATAATTTCTTTAAAATCAATGAAACAAATCCTGCTAAAAAACCAGCAACAATTCCTGCAAGCAAAGAAGTTGAATTAGCAGAAATTGATGACATTGAAATTCCTTGACAAACAATTAATCCACCAGCAAAACCTGAAACCATTGCAGGTCGATCTGCAATACTATCAGCAATATAGGCTGATACAATTGGAATAATCATGATTGTTATTAATTGTTGAACATAATTTATAAGTGTCAATAATTGATTTGATAATACTTGATCTTTAACAAGATATAAAATACCATATAGAACTCCACTTGCAACAAGGAATGGTAAAGCATGTGAAATACCATTCATTAAATGTTTGTAAAATAAACGTATGATATTTTGTTTTTCTTTTTTAGTATCATGATGATATATTTCACCATCGCCATTATTTGCTTTTTGAACAAGCTCTTCAGCTTTCGAAATCCCATCTCTTACAGGAACTTGAATTACTTTTTTCGCTTCAAATCTTTGCATTTCTACTTTTTTATCAGCAGCTACTATAATACAAGTACAATGATCAATATCATCTTGTGTTAATTGATTTTTAACCCCTTCTTGCCCATTAGTTTCTACTTTAATAGAAATATTTAATTTTTCTCCCGCTTGTTCTAAAGCTTTAGCCGCCATAAAAGTATGAGCAATTCCTGTAGGACACGCAGTTACTGCTAAAACAACAGGATGAACAATTTCTTTCACTTCTTCTTTTTTATTTTCCTTAGCATCTATTAATTGTAAAAATTCTTCTTTAGAAGATGCATTAATTAAAGCATTTCTAAAATCTTCTTCCATTAATAAAGTAGATAACTGTGCAAGAGCTTGTAAATGAGCACCTCCCGAATCTTTAGGAGCACCAATCATAAAAAATAAATAAGTAGGTTGTCCATCAAGAGATTTAAAATCTAATCCTTCTTTAACAACCATTGCAGATAATCCTGCTGTTTTCACACCTTCACTTTGTCCATGAGGAATAGCAACACCATCACCAATTCCTGTTGTACTTTGCGCTTCTCTATTTAAAACACTTTCTTTATAAATTTCTTTATCATTTAATTTTCCACTTTGATCTAATAAATCAACCAGATGATTGATTGCTTCTTCTTTATTAGAAACTTGTGGATTTAAATCTATCGAATTTATATCTAATAATTCTGTAATTCTCATTTCTAACAACCTTTCTTTTTTTGTCTATCATAAAACAAAAAAGTTGTTCAATCAAGAACAACTTAATCATACTGACATAACTTATAAATATCTTTGATGCAAGTTCCTACATCTGCTGGTTTATGTGCATCACTCGCTGTAATAATATCCACATGATGTTCTTTAAAAATATCCAACAATTCTTTAGACAAACCTTTATCAGGATGATGATAACGATAATAACACCCTGTATTACATTCCCCTTTAACATGATGTTCTACTAATAATTCAGCAAGTTCATGATAAGTTGGTTTTAAATCATAAGTTGGATAATAACCAAACATTTTAATTGTATCAGGATGAGCTAATTGCGTAAATAAATCGCTTTTAACTAAATCAAAAATCAATTCATAATACCGATGATAAATATCATCTACATTGTATTTTTCCCAAAGTAGTTCTTTAGACCAAGGCATATCATATAAAAGTCCATCAATAGAATGAATAGCTCCTACTAAAAAATCAAATTGATAGGGTTCTAAAATATGTCTTATTTCTTCTTTATATTCAGGAACATAACATACTTCTAATCCAAATAAAACTTCTATTGGAAGTTCTTCCTCTTTTACCTCATTAATTAAACGCACATAACTAGAAAGTGTATCTTTAAATTTCATTTTCTTATTAGCAAGCCATTCTCTTTGTTGATCACTTGCTTCTTTAACACCTTGATAAATAACTTCAAATTCTTTAAAACGATGTGTATGATCTAAAATTTGAATACGATCAAATCCTTGTTTATAAGCTTCATTAATAAATTCCATTACATATTCTTTAGTAAGTGGTCCGTTTTCTAAATGCATATGTCCATCTACTAGCATAGGCAATCCTCCATTCATGTTGTATACAATTATAGACTCTTTAATAAAAAAAACAATCCATTTAATAAAACATCTTGTTACAAAAAAAGTAACAAAAACAGTAGATTATTTCCTCTCTATATTTTACTAATATTTGACTATTAAATTTATCATTAGATTTAAAATTTAAATTAGTAGCATATAAATATTTTAGTATACTTGGTATTTGTTAAGAAAGGTCGTTCAGTTTTGAATAGTGTCGTTAGGTATTTAAAATTGAAAACAGCGAAAAAGCCTTTAAGCATCAACTTAAAGACTTTTTCTATTTCTCTATTAATTTTCTTTTTTTCTTACAAATACCATCACAAACATACTGCTTACTAGTAGCATCATTAATCCTATAATATTTGCATTATCTCCCGTTTTAGCTTTCGTTGTTTGTTTTGTATTTGATTTATTTATTGAAGTAGTTACCGTTGTTTTTAATTCTTTTTTATCTTTATAGATAATTGCATAATCACTGAACTTATCTGTTTCAAATGTTAAGCTGTTTGTCTTTTCATCATATTTTGTTTCTAAGATATCTACTTTTCCATTATGACTTCTTGCGATATAGTATTCTCTTTTAGTTTTACTATCTTTATTGATTAGTTCTTCTGGAACTTTGATTGTTACTTTCAAAACTTTTGTAAGTTCATGTATACTTTCATTTGTTCCATTAACACTCTTATAAAGTGTAATATCTAAGTATTTTCCTACTTTATATCCTTTTGTACTTGTTTCAATAAGTTCATTTGCTTGTGCTTCTTTTACTTCTAATACGATTTCTATTTTCTTACCTTCTGCTACTTCACTTAATTCATTTGCTGTTATTTTTTTATTTTCAATAAGGAGATCTATAACTTCATCTCTACTTATTTCTACATCTCCTGTTGTTTTAACAGTAAATGATCCTGTTCCTATCTTGTCATTTTCTTTTGGTAAGATTGCATAGCTATATTCAAAGGATCCTGTATGGTTATTTCCTTTAGCTTTGATTGTTAGAACATGTTTTCCTTCTTTCGTTGCTTGATTATCTAATACTTCATAATCTTCTTTATTTAATGCTTTTCCATTGACTAAAACTTGTTCTACTTCTTGTGTTTGTTTTTCTCCTGTATATTTTAAGACATTTCCTAATACAACTGTTCCTTTATCAATCGATAATGGATTAATTGTATATGTTCCATCTTTAAAAGTAATATCATAATTTGGATTTGATCCTTCTTTTTGACTTACTTTTATCTTATATGTTCCTACATCTTCTCCTTCTTCTCTTGTAAGAATAATTCCTGTTAATTTATCATTACCAATAAGTTTATCATTTACATATGTAAATTCAGAGTCTTCATCTCCATATGTCTTTGATGCATCATTTACAGTAACTGTAATCTTTTTAGCTTTAACAGTAAGATTTATTTCTTTAGATATTTTTTTATAATTCTTACTTTCTTTTTGACTTACTGTAATGATGACTTTACCTGCGCCTTTGATAACTACATTACCTTCACTATCTACTGTAGCTACTTTTTCATCGCTACTTGCATATTCAATAGCTGATTCATTATCTTTACTTTGAGCATGAATTGTAAATGCTTCATCACCATAAGTCTTTTCAACATCTTTTTGATCAACTGTTAATTCATGATTGATTTTATTAACAGTTAATGTTACTTCTTTACTATCACTATCATAGTTATGATCAACTCCTAATGTAACTTTTAATTTTGTTGTACCAGCATTATGAATTGTTACATTACCTTGATCATCTACTGTAGCTACATCCTCATTACTACTTGAATAAGATAATTTTCCATTTCCTTTATGAGATACTTCTAATTTAAATCCTTGATCACCATATTTTTTATCATTCACTTCTTTTACTTTTAATCCAGCATCTGCACCTTTTACTACAAATTCAGCTGTATTTGTATCAGTTAAATTATAGTTTTTGTCATCGATACTTGCTGTAACAGTATATTTACCTGCATGACTAGGAACTTCTGTTCCATTAACTTTTGTTCCATCATACCCTGTTCCTGTGTAAGTTAATGTTACTTCTGGATGATTGCCATTTTCTACATCATTTAACTTAGCTGTAGCACCTGTAATTTTTTCACCATAAGTACCACCATTAGGTGTTATTGTAACAGTTATATCTTTTGGTTTAATTGTATAACTTGTTGTTACATTTTCAGGTAATTTATAGTTGGGATTACTTACTTTTGTAGCTTTAGCTTCATAAGTACCTACATTTTTATGTTTATCTCCATCAACAGTAATTTCACATTTATCACCATCTACTAAGTTATTAACTGTAGCCGTTGGTAATTGTTCTTTCCCATTGTAAGTTAATTCTTTGTTCCAGTTTAAATCAATTGTTCTAGGATTGATTTTATTTGTGATTTCTTGTACATCTACATCTTTAAAGTTTTTATTTCCTTCTACTTTGTAGTAAACTGTATATTCTTTGGCATCTTTTCCTGTTGGAATTGATGTTGACCAGTTTTTATTGTCTAAAGAATATTTTACTGTTCCTCCATTAGTAGATGCTGCATTTACTAATTCTTGTTCACTTCCATTATATGTTAGTGTTTTTGTTGTTGGTTTCGTAACAACTGGTGTTGCTTGGGTAATATTGAATTTTACTGTTGTATCAACAGTACCGTCTTCCCATCTATAATTTGTAGGATCTTTTAAAGTCAATTGAACATCATATTCATTTACATCAATACCACCATTATTTTCTTTAACTGTGTATAAACCATTTTCTGAAATATTTGCAGTTAATGTTTGTCCTGTATATACTTTGCTTTCTACTGTTGGTTTTTTTACTTTTCCCCAGTTAACTGTAATATTATTTAATGTTGTTTTATTTCCTGATTTATCTGTTACTTCGATTGTATATGTTCCTTTTTTAGGAACTAATGTATAAGATGTTACAACTTTGTCATCTACTTTTACTGTATCTAAATTGTTATCAGTTACTGTAAATGTTTGTGTTTTCGTATATGTTTGATTGTTTTCTACACCTGATACTTGTGGTGCAATCGTATCAATTACGATACCATCTGTTGAAACATATTTAATATTTCCTGCTTTGTCTGTTACCTTGGCATAAATAACATAATTACTATCTTCACTAAATGTAACAGATGTTCCTTCTTTCCAATCTACTGCTTGTAATTGTTTCTCTGTTAGTGATTTTTCACTACCTGATTTATCAACATAATAATAGTATTTATTAACTCCACTACCTTCATCTGTAGCTGTAATTTCTGCTTTTTGTGTTTCTTTAAAGAATAAACCGAATGTAATTGTATTTAAAATACTTTTCCATGTTTTATTGGATACCTTTATTTCTGTATCAGGTGCTGTTATATCAGCTACTCCTTCAACTGTAATATTTGTATCTTTTTGAATATTTTTAATTTTGTATCGGTTATTGTTATCTAATTGAACTGTTTCACCATTTACCTTAACAGCGAAATCTTCTGTTTTTGAATAGCCTTTATTCAAGGCAAATGTAAGAGTACTTGATTCATTATAATCAACAACTGTATTACTAACACTTAAAGTATATCCAACTTGACTAGCTGGAACTTTTACTTTGATTTCTTGTCCATTGGCTACATATACTTCTTTATCAGATGATGCATAATAGTTTTTACTATCTTTATATCTTACATAATACTTACCGGTAGATAATCCTTCTACAGTATCTCCAGAAATACTATGCCATTCATTTTCACCATCTTTTCTATATTCCATTGATGAATCAACATTATTTAATTTACCATCTGTTCCACCTTTATATGTTGTTCCTGTGGCTGTTACAGATGTTGGTGCTTCTCTATGGGCTTTGACAATTTCGAATGTAACTGTATTTTGTACAGGTAATTTATAATTTGAATCACTCAATTCAGTTGCAGTTGCAGTATATGTACCTACTTCAGTTTGTTCACCAGAAACAGTCACGTTACATTTGTCATCTCCAACTGTATTAGTAACAGTTGCTGTTGGAACATGTGGTTTACCATCATATGGAATTTTAAATGTATTTGTTCCATCTAGTTTCCATGATAAAGTTGCTGTTCTTTGGGTAATAGTAATAAATTTTTGAGGAGACGATCCAGACTTATAAAGATCCGATCCCGAATTATATATACTTAAATAATATTTTCCTACGTCTGGATATTCTTTATTGACCTTAACATTTGTATCACGATAATAATATTTATATGAATATTGACAATTATCTAACATACTTTCAGGGACAAGTTCTGGTTGTTCTCCATATTCCCATGTGTATTTAACAATTCTAGGTGGAGTAGGTTTTGCTTTTAATACAGTAAATTTAAGTGATTTTGTTGTTAAACGCAAATAATGATTTGTTTCAGAAACTACTCCTCTAATAAAATAAGTACCAGGTTTTAGACTATTTAACTCAGCTAATAGCTTATCTGAACTTATTGGTTTATATGTACTGTCATCATCATCACATTTCTTGTATTCATAAGAAACAACTGCATTTGAATCTACATAATTTGGATCCATAAGATGACCATACCCATCATTGACTTTTACATATGGACCAAATTCTGATTGATATCCTTGATAAGTATATTCACAATTATCTTGTTCTTTCCAGTTCTTATCTTTGAAATATATTTTATTTGTATAATATTCTGCTTTCGTAATTGTGAATTCTCCAAAAACTGAAACTTGATTCATTGTTAGAGTTACTGAATAATCTCCTGGTTCTGTTGGTCTTTGTGATAATTGTTGTCCATTTTGATAATATGTTAATTTGTATGAATCTCCTGATATTGGAAAACTATTGGTATTCTTACCATTGGCATTTTCAACCCAAGCATTGCTTCCTCTGTTATACTCTCCATTTTGTGTTTTTAATACTATTTTTGCAGTTGTAGTATCTGGATCCTGATAATCACATTCATTATTTCTTTCTTCTTCACTACAGTAACCTTTTATTGTTTTTCCACTTTCATCGCTGTTATCAAGTACATAGTTCCATTTGTGAACATGTTTTGCTAAATATATATATTGACCTTCTTCGTCATATCTAAGATCAACTCTGTATAATTTGTCACTATTTCTTACAAAATTTATTTTATTCAAATCATCTCTACTTACTCCTCTTGGAGATATTCTGTGTTTCTTTCCATCGTTTATGTTATAATCAATATCAATTGTAATAGCATTTCCATTATATTCTGAAAGATCAATGGTACCATTACTACCAAGTTGAACATCTGTTCCACAACTTTCATCAAACTTTACATTTTTTAGTTTAAGTACTGTCGCTTCATTGTAAATACCAATACGATTTGCTTTAATTGTGACATCATTAACATTCAAAACTCCCTCTTTAGAGTTAAGTCCAACTTCATCAGATACAATCGTTCCACCACTACCATTGATTGTCATTGTTCCTGAATTTTCAACAAATCCGCATAGACTGTAAACATCATTTCCACTATAAGTAAATGTATGACCATTCATATTAATAGTTACATCAGTATTTCTGTCAGTCCTAATAAAATCAAACCTTCCACTTTTATCAGGATTATTAATAACATCGCCTAATATATTTAAAGCTATCGTTCCTATTTTAGAGCTATTATATTGTACACGAACTTTTGTACCAGCATTTTACCATGTAGAATATTTCTTAGTATAATACGTACCTCCAGGCAAATTATATGTTCCTGGTGTACTTGTATAATACGTACTTCCATCACTTGAAATATTAGTATCTGCCGCAAATACATTTACAGGCATTTGTGTAAAAATCATCATAAATGTAAGTACGCTTGCTATTATTTTCTTAATTTTTATCTTCATAACTTTCTTTTCCTCCCCTTATTAAAAATTATTATGTTTAAAACTACTTATTTATTTGTTAATAAAAAACCTCCCTTGTCTATTCATATTTTACTATTTATGATACTTTATTTTTTCATTTGTCGCGAAATGTCGTTTTTAGGGTGTGAAATGCAAAAAGACCTCTTTCGAGATCTCCTAATAAATAATTTTT
>ENA-OQRC01002300-OQRC01002300.1-human-gut-metagenome-genome-assembly--contig:-NODE-2300-length-11073-cov-4.541205_pt1 | contig 11073 bp, 10 predicted proteins | sample MGYA00243236_ERZ505102 | MGnify/ENA primary metagenome ERZ505102 (study PRJEB26097, sample SAMN02712089) | human gut metagenome | biome: Gut microbiome | host: Homo sapiens | place: Denmark... | reverse complement strand
AAGAAGATGGAACCCTAAGATGGCTCCATACATCTACACAGAGAGAAATGGTATCCACATTATCGATCTGCAGACATCTGTAGGTAAAGTAGACGAAGCTTATCAGGCAGTATCTGAAATCGCTGCAGCAGGTGGTACAATCCTCTTCGTTGGTACAAAGAAACAGGCACAGGAAGCTGTTAAGACAGAAGCTGAGCGTTGTGGTATGTACTATGTAAATGAGAGATGGTTAGGCGGTATGCTGACAAACTTCAAGACAATCCAGACACGTATCGCTACATTAAAGAAATATGAAACTATGGAAGAAGACGGTACATTTGATGTTCTTCCTAAAAAAGAAGTAATCCAGATCAAGAAAGAAATGGAAAAACTGGAAAAGAACTTAGGCGGTATCAAAGAGATGGAACATATTCCGGATGCAATCTTTGTTGTTGATCCTAAGAAGGAAAGAATCTGCGTACAGGAAGCACAGGCTCTTGGAATCACTCTGATCGGTATCGCTGATACAAACTGTGATCCGGAAGAACTTGATTTCGTTATCCCAGGTAACGATGATGCTATCCGCGCTGTAAAGCTGATCGTTTCCAAGATGGCAGACGCTGTTATCGAAGCAAACCAGGGCGCAGCAGAAGAGGTTGCTCAGGCAGAAGCTGAAGAATCCGCTCAGGCAGATGCTGAATAATCAGTATCCGAAAGTAAGAGTACGACTAACATAATATAAATGGAGGACACGAAAATGGCTATCACAGCAGCTATGGTAAAAGAGTTAAGAGAAATGACTGGTGCAGGCATGATGGACTGTAAGAAAGCTCTTGCAGAAACTGATGGAGATATGGATGCAGCAGTTGAAGTATTAAGAAAAAGCGGTGCAGCTAAGGCTGAAAAGAAAGCCAGCCGTATCGCAGCAGAAGGTATTACACGTACAGCAGCAAACGATAATACAGCAGTTGTTGTAGAAGTAAACTCAGAAACAGATTTCGTTGCAAAGAACGCAGTATTCCAGGAATTTGTACAGTCTATCGCAGATCAGGCACTTGCTTCATCTTTAAACGGTGGCAAGGATGGCGAAGATGTAGAAGCACTTCTTGCTGAAAACGGACTGAAAGAAGCTTTAGTTGAAAAGACAGCAACAATTGGTGAAAAATTATCCTTCAGACGTTTCGAGAAGGTGACAGGGGATGTTGTAACATCTTACCTTCACGGCGGCGGAAGAATCGGTGTATTAGTTGCCGGTACAGGTGCATCCGATGATGCAGCTAAGGAAGCACTTACAAATATCGCAATGCAGATCGCAGCTATGAACCCACAGTATATCAGCAGAGCTGATATGGCTGATGAAGAAGTTGCAAAGCTTCGTGAGATTACAGTTGACAGCGCATTAAATGATCCTGCATCTCTGCCAAAACCGCTCTTAAACAAACTGATCGAAAAGGCAGTAGCCGGTGTATGGTCAGCAGAAGATGTAGCTATCTACGAAGAAAAGAAATCTAATATGCAGTATTTATTCAACTTCCTTTCAAAGGAAGCTGCTGCACAGCTTGCTGAGATTGCTATGGCTGATAAGGAAACAATCGCAGCTGACAAGATCTTCAATGGTCTTGTAGAAGGTCGTGTTTCCAAGCAGTTGAAAGAGATCTGCCTGCTTGATCAGACATATGTTAAAGCAGAAGATGGAAAACAGTCTGTAGCTAAATATCTTGCTTCCGTAAACAAAGATCTTGCAATCAAGAAATTTGTACGTTTTGAAGTTGGCGAAGGTATGGAAAAGAAGAATGAAGACTTCGCTGCAGAAGTAGCTGCACAGATGGCTAATGCTTAATTTACAGGCAAAGCAAGTATCAGATTACAAATAATAATCAAAGTTAATAAAACTCACAACACAACACAAATCCCCGGGATCATTTCTGATCCCGGGGTATTTTGCTTACAAGAGTTGAGCAAGTGTGACCCCATCCAGATAGTCATTGATGATCGAATCCAGCTTCTGCCAGACCGGATGTGTGGGACAGGTGGCAATATTTTTGCATGGACCTGTAGATGAGGAAGTGCAGGAAACGGAAGCAAGATCGCCCTCTGTCAGTCTGAGGATTTCTCCTAATGTATAGTCTGTAGTGGGTTTTGTCAGCCGGTATCCACCACCTTTCCCTTTCACGCCCTCCAGCAGGTCGTGTTCTACCAGAATTTTTAAAATTCCTTCCATATATTTCTTGGAAATGTGCTGCCGTTCGGCAATTTCCTTGAGTGGCACATATCCTTCATTTTCATGATGGGCAAGATCGATCAGCACGTAGAGCGCATATCGTCCTCTGGTTGAGATCAGCATATGAAATCCGTCCTTTTTGTCCGCTTCTTTGGAGCGGATATTTAAATTTATTATAGCACAAACTATAACCTGCTGTGCAGGTTATTTAGCAATGCATTTGCTGCGCAGGTTGATTAGAAAGATATAGTTAGGCTATAATCTGCTGACGCAGATTATTTGGCCCCATATTTGCTTTGCAAATTATACGAGAAGTGTAGAAAGTCTATAACCTGCTGTGCAGGTTATTTAGCAATATATTTGCTACGCAAATATATTGCAAGAGTTGACAAAATCCTAGTAACATACTATAGTTTAATTGCCTATCAAACAGGTGGGCTGAATTAAAGGAAAGGTGTGGATCAGAAAAATGGCAGACAAACTTTTGCAGGTAAACGGTATTTCAGTTCGTGTAGAGGATAAGGAAATTCTGCATGATATAAATTTAGAAATCGGAAAAGGAGAGACTCATGTGTTAATGGGACCGAACGGTGCGGGAAAATCAACACTTGGTTATGCACTGATGGGCAATCCGAAATATGAAGTAATGAAAGGGGATATTCTGTTCCGCGGAAATCGGATCAATGAGGATGGTGCAGATAAGAGAGCCAGGGATGGTATCTTTTTATCCTTCCAGAATCCGCTGGAGGTTCCCGGTGTCTCTCTGCGGAACTTTATCCGCAATGCGGTGGAACAGAGAAGTGGTTCCCGCATCAAGCTGTGGACATTTAAAAAGGAACTGGAGAAAGCTATGGAAGTCTTACAGATGGATCCTTCCTACGGTGACCGTGACCTGAATGTCGGATTTTCCGGCGGCGAGAAGAAAAAGGCAGAGATTCTGCAGTTACTTATGTTGAAGCCTTCACTGGCCATTCTGGATGAGACGGATTCCGGCCTGGACGTGGATGCAGTGCGTACCGTATCCAAGGGCGTGGAAGAGTACCAGAAGGACAAAAAGGGTGCTCTGCTGATCATCACCCACAGCACCAGAATCTTAGAGTATCTGCATGTGGACAAGACCCATGTTCTGGTAAACGGCAAGATCGTGGCATCCGGCGATGCTTCTCTCGTAGACGAGATCAACGAGCATGGTTTCGAGCGTTTTCTGGAAGCATAAGGAGGTTGACGATCTGAATGAGTGAACGTGAAAAGACATACGTGGAAGACGTCAACAGAAGCATTTATGATATCCGTAATGAGGAGAAGGACGTCTATCGTATTAAAAAGGGACTGACTCCCGATATTGTGGCGGAGATTTCCGAGAAAAAGAAGGATCCCGCATGGATGGCAAATTTCAGATTACAGTCTCTGCAGATCTATAATGAGATGGAAGTTCCCGACTGGGGTCCCTCTATTGAGGGTCTGAACATGGAAGACATCGTAACCTATGTAAAACCTAATACCCATATGAGCGCCAAATGGTCCGAAGTGCCGGAGGACATCAAGGATACCTTCGAAAAATTGGGGATCCCACAGGCGGAGCGGAAGTCCCTCGCCGGTGTGGGGGCACAATATGATTCCGAACTGGTATATCACAATGTCAGAGAAGAAGTGGCAGCCCAGGGCGTAGTCTATACCGATATGGAGAGTGCCCTGAACGGGGAATATGCGGATATGGTGCGGAAACATTTCATGAAGCTGGTGACCCCCAGAGACCACAAATTCGCAGCGCTGCACGGTGCTGTGTGGTCCGGTGGTTCCTTCGTATATGTTCCCCCCGGAGTGTCCGTGACGATCCCCTTACAGTCCTATTTTCGACTGAACGCACCGGGAGCCGGACAGTTCGAGCATACCCTGATCATTGTGGACGAGGGTGCATACCTGCATTTTATCGAGGGCTGTTCCGCCCCGAAGTACAACGTGGCGAACCTCCATGCCGGCTGTGTGGAGCTGTTCGTGGGGAAAAATGCAAAACTGCGTTACTCCACCATCGAGAACTGGTCCAAGAATATGTACAATCTGAACACCAAGCGGGCGCTGGTGGAAGAAGGCGGTACCATAGAATGGGTATCCGGTTCCTTCGGATCCCACGTATCCTATCTCTATCCAATGAGCGTGTTGAACGGTAAGGGAGCGAGAGCGGAATTTACCGGTATTACTTTCGCCGGAGCCGGACAGAATCTGGATACCGGTACGAAAGTGGTTCACAATGCGCCGGAGACCACTTCTTATATCAACACGAAGTCCATCTCCAAGGATGGCGGGATCAGTACGTTCCGAAGCTCCGTGGTAGTGAAGAACAGTGCGGCAAAGAGTAAATCCGCCGTATCCTGCCAGTCCCTGATGCTGGATGATAAGTCCCGCTCCGATACCATCCCGGCGATGGATATCCGTACCCAGGATGCCGATATCGGGCATGAGGCGAAGATCGGCAGGATCAGCGACGAGGCAGTGTTCTATCTGATGTCCCGCGGTATCTCCGAGGAGGACGCCAGAGCCATGATCGTCAGCGGCTTCGCGGACAATGTATCGAAGGAGCTGCCGTTGGAATATGCGGTAGAGATGAACAACCTGATCCGCCTGGAGATGAAAGGCAGCATCGGGTAAAAGGAGGACAGAATATGGAAAAAGAATATAATATGACCATCAACCGACTGCCCTCCAAGACATGGAACTGGCTTCGCATGAACGAGACGCAGTTGGAGAAAATAGAGATCCCCGCGGTCGGAGAGGCAAAAGTCATTCTGCCGGAGAAGATAACAACCGCTGAAAACGAAGAATCTAAGCCCTGGAATGCGGATTTTGCAGGGATTGCCTCCGGTATGGGGGAAGATATGGACGGTCTGCTTGCCGCAGCGGGAGTAAAAGCAAAACATTATGAGGTGCCCGCGGATGTGACAGAGGTGCAGCCGTTACTGGTTGATTATGCCTATGCACAGAACAGCTTACAGGCGGGAGCTGTAGCGGTAAAAGCAGGTAAAAACAGTGAGATCACCGTGATCGAGGACTTTGCTTCCGACAGGGAGGCGTCAGGTCAGGCAGCGGTATCCACCAGACTGTATCTGGAAGAAGGCGCGAAGCTCCGGCTGATCCAGGTGCAGAGACTGGGCAGTGATTTTACTTTTATGAATGATATCGGTGCCCTGTGTGAGGAGAAGGCTTCCCTGGAAGTCATCCAGCTGATCCTGGGCGGGAAGAATACCTACCTTGGATGTAAGACCACTCTGCAGGGCAGAGAGAGCAGCGTGAACACGGATACCGCCTATATCGTAGACGGCGAAGGCAGACTGGATATGAATTATGTGGCTCTGCATGAGGGGAAAAAGACCCAGAGTAATATGCAGGCCGGAGGCGTGTTAAGAGATCATGCCTTCAAATTATACCGCGGCACCATTGACTTCAAATGGGGTGCCAAGGGTGCGGTAGGCAATGAAAAAGAGGACGTACTGTTATTGTCCAATGATGTGGTGAACCAGACTATTCCCCTGATCCTCTGTGCGGAGGAAGATGTGGAAGGTAATCACGGCGCCACCATTGGCAAACTGGACGATGAGCTGCTGTTCTACCTGGAGAGCCGCAGCATGAACAGAGAGCAGATCTATGAGATGATGGCTATGGCCAAGGTGGATGCGGTCTGCCGCAAGATTCCTGATGCAGCTACACGGGCTAAGGTACAGGAGTTCCTTGGCAGAGCCGGGGAAGAAGAGGAAGCGGAAGAGTAAGATAACAGGAGGAAGTATGACGACTTCAATCAGCGAGATCCGTAAGGATTTTCCTCTGCTTATGAGTAACGATGTGATTTATCTGGACACGGCGGCGACTTCCCAGAAGCCGTCCTGTGTTCTGGAGGCAGAGAGAACATTTTATGAAAAATACAATGCCAATCCCCTGCGCGGATTATACGAGCTGGGAGAGGCGGCAACCGAAAAATACGAAGAAGCCAGAGAGACGGTAAGGGAGTTTTTGAATGCGAAGGAAGCGGCGGAGATCATCTTCGTCCGCAATGCCACGGAAGGTTTAAACCTGGTGGCGTACAGTTTCGGCTCCCTGGTACTGAAACCGGGAGATGAGATCCTGGTGAGCATTATGGAGCACCACAGCAATCTCCTGCCCTGGCAGCAGGCGGCAGCCAGGACCGGAGCAGTGGTGAAGTATCTGGAGTGCACCGAAGACGGAAAATATACCGAGGAAGCTTTTAAGGAGGCACTGAGCGACCGAACGAAGATCGTTGCCATGACCCAGGTATCCAATGTGCTGGGCTGCAAAAATGATATCAAGCGTTTTGCACAGCTGGCACATGAGGCAGGCGCTTATTTCGTGGCAGACGGAGCCCAGAGCGTGCCCCATATGGCAGTGGACGTACAGGATCTGGATGTGGATTTTCTGGCATTTTCCGGGCATAAAATGTACGCTCCCATGGGAATCGGTGTGTTATATGCGAAGAGAGAGCTGTTAGAGCAGATGCCGCCGTTTTTATGCGGTGGAGAAATGATCGATTCCGTCAGCCGTACAGGAGCCGTGTGGGCAGAGGTGCCTCACAAGTTCGAGGCAGGTACGGTGAACGGTGCCGGTGCTTATGCCCTCGCAGAGGCTATCCGTTATGTGCAGAAGATCGGCTTTGATTTTATCGAAGAGAGAGAAGCAAAGCTGACAAAACTGTTGATGGATGGGATGAAGGAGATTCCCGCGGTGCATATTTTAGGATCACAGAAAGCGGAGGATCATCACGGTATCGTGACATTTAAGCTGGACGGCGTGCATCCCCATGATGTGGCATCTGTTTTAGATGCAGATCACATCGCAGTCCGGGCGGGACATCACTGCGCCCAGCCGTTACTACAGCACCTGAAAGTGTTGTCTACCACCAGAGTGAGTCTGGGCGTCTACAATACGGAAGAAGAGATACAGGCATTTTTAACAAGTCTTGCCGGGATAAGGAGACAGATGGGCTATGGAGAATAAAACGTTTTATAATGAGATCCTGACGGAGCACAATCTGCATCCGTATCACAAACACAAGCTGGAGGATGCGAACCTGGTGTTAGAAGGTGTCAATCCCAGCTGTGGCGATGATATTTTTCTGGAACTGAAGGTGGAGGACGGTGTAGTCGTGGACGGTGCCTTTGAAGGAGACGGCTGTGCCATCTCCCAGGCTTCTGCGGACATGATGCTGGAACTGGTCATTGGTAGAAGTAAGGAAGAGGCACTGCATCTGGCAGATCTGTTCCTCAAGATGATCAAGGGAAGTATCACCGATGAAGAGAAGGATGAGCTGGAAGAGGCCTCCGTATTGCAGGATATCGCCCACATGCCTGCCAGGGTAAAATGCGCGGTGCTTGGCTGGCATACTATGCAGGAATTATTGAAAACAGAAGAAAAATAGCTGATAAAAAGATAAAGATACATCTTGCACGCCCTTTTTGGATACGCTACAATGAAAAAAGAAGTGTAAGAAAAGCGGGGGGCTGTGCATGTTCCACATAGAGCTTATCATTGAATTCCTGGAAAACGTGATGAACAATATTGTCCAGGTGGCAATATTGTTCTTTGAATTTGTCGGAGTGATCGTTATTATTCTCTCCGGTCTGAAAGGGTTTTATAATTATGTGCGGCGGGTGCCGGATATGAAGATCACCCTGGCGCAGGGGCTTGCTGTAGGGCTGGAATTCAAGTTGTGCAGTGAGATCCTTAAGACCGTTATTGTCAGAGACTGGAAGGAGATCGTTACCGTAGCCGGTATCATCGGACTTCGTGCGGCACTGACCTTCCTGATCCATTGGGAGATCAAGGAAGAGAAGAATCATTCCTAAAAATCGGCAGCTGATGAAAATCGGCTGCTTTTTTTAGAATGATTTCCGGTTACCCAACAAAAGTCAATAAGTTTATCCAGATAAAGAGATTAAATTTGTAATGGTATATAGGTTAAATTTGCACCTTGGAAAAAAGCTGTCAGAGGACTAACATATAACGATAAAGTATGTATTTATAAAAAAAGTGTAAAGAAATGCTAAAAAATCCGTTGTATTTGACACTTCGACGTGCTAAAGTTATCAATAGCATGAACGTAAATGTAATCGATTACGCATGCTTAAAAGGAAAGCAGAATGGAATTACAAAAGACACTTACTCCCGGGGAAGCGCTGGAACGCGTCCTGCGATCTTATCAGACCTACTACAATATCAAAACAGAAGCTGTAGAACCGCCATTCGCAGCAGAGGCGATCTTCGGATCCCATAATGAGCAGTACTTTCTGATCAAGAAAGCTAAGGTGGCAGATATTGATACCAACGAGACAGTGTATTTTGCCACAGAAGAATCTTTATCTAAGGAACGTCTTCTGGAACTGGACGCTATCGCCTGGGAGCGGGGAACTGCAAATGTGCAGCCGTCTTCCAATCACAGGAACAGTGATGTCGTCCTGATCGTTCTGACCGCTCATGCCGGGGAGGATGCTCTCGCACAGGTGAAAAAGTGCAGGCATTATCAGAGTTACCTCTGGGGATTCCATGGCTGGAGTAATTATCGTCTGATTGTCGCCGAGCTGTCTTCGGGTCGGATTGTCCACAACCGCTACGGACAGATTCTGAAGAAACTCGTAAAAAAGGCAATGATAAATTAAATCTGTGTATTTAAGAAAAGGAGAAACACAAATGACAGCATTATTAATCGTTGTAGCCGCTATTGTACTGTTGTTTATCGGCTATGTGTTCTATGGCTCCTGGCTGGCAAAACAGTGGGGTATCGATCCTACCAAGAAGACTCCTGCAATTGAGAAGGAAGATGGTGTGGATTACGTTGCAGCTAAGCCTGCCGTACTTATGGGTCATCATTTTTCATCTATCGCCGGAGCAGGCCCGATCAACGGACCGATTCAGGCTTCCATCTTCGGATGGGTTCCCGTATTCCTGTGGTGTATCATCGGTGGTATTTTCTTCGGCGGTCTGCAGGACTTCGGATCTTTATTCGCATCTATCAGACATGACGGTAAATCTGTAGGTGAGATCATCGAGGATTCCATGGGATCCAGAGCTAAGAAGCTTTTCATCATCTTCGCACTTCTGGTGCTGATCCTGGTAATCGCTTCCTTCGTTAACATTGTGGCAGGTACTTTCCTGACCCTGGCGGATGATGCCGGCAAGACCGCTTTCGGTTTTGTGACCAATCCTACCGGTAATCAGTCTACTGCAATGATCTCTCTGCTGTTCATCGTTCTGGCTGTTATTTATGGTTATGTGACCAACAGAATGGGCGTTAAGACTCTGCCCGCTACCATCGGTGGTATCATCTGTATCGTAGCTATTACTGTTTTAGGTCTGAACGTTGGTTTTGCCATGAACCGTATCGCATGGATCGTATTTGTAGGTGTTTACATCGCAGTGGCTTCCCTGGTTCCCGTATGGATCCTGTTACAGCCCCGTGACTACCTGTCCAGTTTCCTGCTGTATGCTATGATCGGTCTGGCATTCATCGGTGTCGTTGCCGGTGCTTTCACCGGTACTGTCGCATTCGATATCCCCGCGTTTAATGGCTGGGAGCCCAAGGCAGGACAGACATTGTTCCCTATGCTGTTCATCACTGTAGCATGTGGTGCATGTTCCGGTTTCCACAGCCTGATCGCTACCGGTACTTCTTCCAAGCAGTTAGCAAACGAGAAGGATGCCAAGGCTATCGGTTACGGCTCCATGCTGATCGAGTCTGCTCTGGGTATTATCGCGCTGGTAGCAGTCGGTGCAGTATATCAGAAGTATTTAAACGGTGAGTTCGGATCTCCCGCAGCTGCATTCGCTGCAGGTATTGCATCCATGTTCGGTACCGAGACCTCCAAGGCATACGGTACGATCTACGCACTGCTCACACTGTCTGTATCCGTATTCGCACTGACCAGTCTGGATACCGGTACCCGTCTGAGCCGTTTCATGTTCTCCGAGCTGTTCCTGAAGGAAGGCGAAGCTACTTACAAGGATGCCAAGGGCGCACGCAAGGTGCTGGCTCATCCTCTGTTCGGTACTGTATCCATGGTACTGATCGGCTGTATCCTCGGCGGTCTGTCCTTAAGTCAGATCTGGGGTCTGTTTGGTGCAGCGAACCAGCTGCTTGCAGGTATCGCTCTGATGGCAGTAGCTGCATGGCTGGGTGAAGTTGGTAAGAACAACAAGATGTTCTTCTTCCCTATGGTATTCATGCTTGCTGCAACCCTGACCAGCCTGGTGATCACCGTGATCAACAAGTGCAAGGCGATCGGTGCCGGCACTGCTGCATGGGGTGACTGGTTCCAGCTGTTCTTCGCAGCTGCAATGGCAGTGCTGGCAATCTTCCTGGTAGTGGAAGGCGCACAGACCTTCGCTAAGCAGATGAAAGAGAAGAAGGCTAAGAAGGCTGCTTAATATAAGCGCAAGATACAAAAGATAAATAAAGTTAAGCAAAGAGAAATCCCGGAGACTGTGAAAGGCCTTCGGGATTTTTATTGTGTATGCGGGGACCGCAGAAGCGGTGTCCGGAATAATAATGGATGCGGCAATCGCAATATCAGCCCCGCGTAAGGAACCGGGGCAATTCTTCAATGGGAATCGGCTTGGAGAACTTATAGCCCTGTAAATAATCTGCATGACTGATGATACACAGTTCTTCCTGGGCATCGGTCTCTACACCTTCGTACAGTACCTTGTAACCCAGACGCTCAAAGGCGGTAGAGAAGTAATCCAGCATGAAGCGGGAATTGGCATCCTGATCCGCCATCAGTAAAAGGCTTCTGTCGAATTTGACCACATCCAGTTTCAGGCTTAAGATCCGGTCGAAATTGGAATAACCGGTTCCAAAATCATCCAGATAAGTA
>ENA-OQRC01002299-OQRC01002299.1-human-gut-metagenome-genome-assembly--contig:-NODE-2299-length-11076-cov-3.803738_pt1 | contig 11076 bp, 8 predicted proteins | sample MGYA00243236_ERZ505102 | MGnify/ENA primary metagenome ERZ505102 (study PRJEB26097, sample SAMN02712089) | human gut metagenome | biome: Gut microbiome | host: Homo sapiens | place: Denmark: Copenhagen... | reverse complement strand
TACAGCTCGTCGAGCTGCTCGCGGGCCTGCATATCGTCGTCGCACGCCAGGTCGACCGAAAGGCGCACGCTTTGCGGACGCCGCATCCGGCGGCGGACAAACGAAATGCAGGTATACAACGCGATGCGGTATACCCACGTGGCAGTTTTGCTCTCTCCCCGGAAATCGGGGAATCCCCGCCACAGAGCCAGCACGACCTCCTGAAAATAGTCGTCGATCTGCCCGCGCCCGGGTGCATAGACATAGCACACCTTGTAGATTATGCGTTTGTGATGCTCGATAAGTTCGATGAACCGCTGTTCCGTATCCATGTTTCAGCCTTTTACCCCAATAGTCGCCAGGGAGTGCAAAAAATTACGGCTGCCGATAAAAAAGGCCGAAACCCTCAAGAAGTTCCGGGGATAAAAAACAGAGGTATAAAAAAGTGTAAAGCAAAAGATAATCAAATAATTATACACTTTTCTTCAGTACCTTTGTTTTAGAAAAAAAGTAGAATAAGGTAATGTTAAACGAGGTTTCGGTTTCCAAATCGTTACCTCGTTTCTTTTGCTCTATTATTCATAGAAACGTGATTTTCAGTTTCTTGCATCTCTATTCATCTTGACATACGACTCTGCTGAAATTATTTTTGCAACCCTAAAAAGCAGAGTTTATGCGTAGCACGTTCAAGGTTCTGTTCTACCTTAAAAGGAACAAAGACAAAGATCAGAAAGTCGTCCCTGTCATGGGTCGCATCACGGTCAACGGCAGCATCGCGCAGTTCAGCGCGAAGCTCTCCGTCCCGGAAACGCTTTGGGAGGTCAGCGGCGGCCGCGCCAAAGGCCGCAGTCTCGAAGCGGATCGCATCAACCGCCATCTGGACAATATCCGCACCCAGATCGGCAAACACTATCAAGCAATTTGATCTTCCCGAAAGGGCAATCCGGCCGATCCGGATACGGGGCGCGTTGTACCTGCAGATGCCGCTTTTTGCCCTTTGCTGTTGGAGGCGTTTTGATTGCGGGGGCATTGTCGATCGCCCCCCCCCTGTTCAATTTGCAATTATCCCTGTGTGCACCGGTATTACCGGATCATCCGGTTTTATCAAAACAATAAGTGTATTTACCAATCTTCTTTACCTTATTTGTAATCTTCTCACCATTTACATAGTAATATTTAACTCCATCAACAGTTTCCCATCCTTCCTTCTTCTCCGGAAGTGGTGTCGGAGTTACATCTGGTGTCTCAACTGTACTATCAGTTGTTCCATCCACATAATTAACAATCGTTGACTGTTCTGCCATAGCCGGCATGGCAGGTGTAAATGCCATTACTGAGCTAAGTAATAATGCTGTAATTTTTTTCCTGTTCATCACTCTGTTCCTTTCTTTTTTGTTAACTTACTATCTGCAAATTGCTTCAGCTGCTTTATAATTTTTCACAGCCGAAGCAACCGATTAACCTGGATAATTATCGTCTTACCGTGATACTCGCAACAACTTCTGCGCTGCTTCCTTTTCCTGTAGGACGCACAACATTTAACTGTACATAATCGTATGTGTAGGTGACATCCTTGCCGTTTCCATCAAGCATACAGGTATTGCCCTTACTTATCGTACATTTTTTATATTTTCCCAGAACCTTCTTAATCTTTGACGCATTGTTCTGTTTTGCCAGAGTAGATGTTGCCGCATATTTTCTGTATAAAGACGTCTTCTTTTTATCTACAGCTCCTGTTTTTGGATTAAAGTAATACAGCTTCGGAACCTCATACATGCTGACACTTCCTACACGTATTCCCTTTACTGTGTGACCACTTACATCAAACCCATAGTACTTACCATTAATCTTCTTCATCAGAATACCATACTTACCAACCATATCCTGATCAGCCTGATAAGCAGCTCCGTTTTTTCCGAAATAATAACGGAAACCCTTTGCTGTTACTCCCCACTGCTGAGTGACCTTCTGGTTATTCTCATCATATCCATATCTCTTTCCTGTCTTTTTGTCCAGTTTTACCTTAACAGTCTGCGGCTCTGCTGCCTGTACTGTCACTGTTTCTGCTACAACAGCCAACGGTGTCAGCATAAGAAGCATACAAAGTACAACTGCAAGGAATCTCTTTGTTTTCTTCATTCTCCATACTCCTTTTCTTAAAATTTAATTTTATGTTCTATTGTATATGCAGGACGTGTAGCTGCGCCAAACAACGTTCCGTACATATTATCATAATAGAGCCCGTTAATCATAACAAAGCTGTGTCCATCCGGAATTGTAATAACATAGGGTTCATATCCCAGTTCCTTCGCGATTGCAGCCACACTGCTGGCAATTCCATAACAGTTTCCTGTAAGACCGTTCTGGAACATCTGAAGGGAATATTTATAAACCCAATCTTTTGTCTTAAACTCCTGAGGTGTAGGATCCATGTATCCTACAAAGTTTGTATAGGCCATAATATAATAGAAGCAGGAACGGAATTTTTCATAATTACTTGCATTGGCATTACTGTGACGTGCAATAAAGTTCCTTGCCGCAAGCTTGCATCTCGCCTGTGTCAGATTTGAAGCATATCCGTTCTTATTAAATCTTATTCCACCTATAGTTTCATTTGTTGCACATTTACCGTTCTTATGCACATAGTACATTCTACCATTAAACTCATTCCATCCTGTAACAGGTCTTCCCTTGGCATCAACAAAATACTTTACACCATTAACCTTTACAATTGATTTCTTACCCGGAATTATTCTCTGTGCATTCTTATTAAACAGATAAAAAACTCCTTTAATCTTGTAATGTCCATCATGAGCTGCAACTCCATTGGATTTAAACCAGTAGTATTTACCATTAATCTTTTTCCATTTATTTCTGACTGGTTTATTATTTACGTAATAGCGATATACTTTTCCTTCCTTCAACAGTCCATTTTTAGGCACTGGTGTTGGTTTCGGTGTTGATGTCGGTAATGGCAGTTCCGGTGTTACCTCCGGTGAAGGTGTTATTGTAACTGTCGGCTCACTTCCACCCTCCTGTGACAGGTCAGCCGCATAAGCACTTCCTGCTCCAGATGTAAGTGCTGCCGTCAGCATCATCGCTGTGAGTGTAACCTTCAGTGCTGTAAATCTTTTCCTCTTCATTTTCTATTCCTCCTGAGAAATTTTGCTCGAAGTTTCCTCCCTTCCTTTTGAAATATACTCTTCAGAGTACATTTGAATTTTATATTACAATTATAGTATATTGAAGAGTTCATTTCAATTAATACGACGACTTTTTATACAAAAACTTCCAGTTTTTTATAATCAACCTTTCACAAGATTCCACCACTTTTTTCTCTGTCTTTGTACAATTCTTCCATTGGCGCTAACTCCCTTTCAAGATATATCATAGTCCTGTGTGGGATCTTTACCTGTCCGTATGTGCAGCTACTTTCCATAACGGAATCGTTGATCTTCACCAGATTCTTATGATCAAAGGAATTAATAATAATCTGCCAATGACACGCTGGTACTAATTTACTAACAACTTACTAAAAAAAGAGGCTTCGTTACCCCAAAGTTTAACGAAACCTCTTTTTTATATTGTCAAACGTATATTCTCAATCGCCGCATCCATCCTGTCACAGTAACAGTCGCAGACTTCTTTCATTTTGGAAATATTCTTCCTGTTTTCTTCATCATAGACACCAATAACCACAAATCCTGCTTTTTTTGCAGTTTCCGCTGCGTGAAGCGCATCCTCAAATACAAGTGTCTCATTCGGTTCTGCCTGCATAGATTCTGCTGCCTTCAGGTAGATCAACGGTTCATCTTTTCCTGCACCTGTTTCTGTACAGGTGTAAATCTGCTCAAAATAATCCAGAATCCCGTTTCTCGCAAGTGCTGCTTCTGTCAGTTCCCGGTTTCCAGATGTTGCAACTGTCATCTGTATATTTCTCTCTTTAAACCATTCCAGAGTTTTCTTCACTCCTGGTTTCAACAGTGCTTCAAACCGGTAAAAATCACTTACAATTTTCAGAACCTCTTCTATAATCTGTGAAATGGACTTATCCAACTGATATTTTTCTTTCATCCAGGCGGCTCCCTGCTCCAGACTCATGGTGTGCAGAACAGCCCGGAGATTTTTCTCCGCTGTGATATTCTGACTCGCAAGATAACGTTCTCCAATATCCTCCCACACAGACATAGAATCCAGCAGCGTTCCATCTACATCAAAAATCGCTGCCTTCATCAGTCTTCCATCATATGAATCGCATCTACTGTATTATTGTACTGCTCTTCCACTTTTGCCAGAAGTTCTTCACAGCCTTCAGTATCTCTTCCTCTGAGCTTCTCTGTAATATCAAAGCTTGCCTTATACAGATTATCAAATCCAAGGTTCTGGCATACACCTTTTAAGGTATGAGCTGCACGAAAAGCTTCTTCCCCATTTTTCTGTGCCAGATTATCCTTCAGACTCCGGAAACTTCCATCATCCAGAAATTTCTTTGCAAATTTCTTAATAAGAACCTCACTTCTCAGTCTTCCAAGTACACCTTCATAATCTGCACCCATCTGTTCATAACATTCTTTTACTGTCATATTTTTCTCCTCTTTATCCCCATCTGCACTGTTAAACCTGCGTTTTTGCAATGATATTATTATATCACGCCATATAGCTGTTCTCAAGTGCTCTTTCACAAAAGCACCTTAGAATCTTTTCCAAAATATAATCAACCCGCCGCAGTGTGATCCTGCCCGGAGAGCTTTATTATGCTATAAGAATATTATGGAATGGTTTCCCATAGCATAATAAAGCACTTTCACATGTAATTCTCTCACATATGAAAGTGCTGATATCAGGCAGATGAAATCATCCGCATCACTACACACTATCACAGATTTTATATCCGGATATCATATAATTTTATTTTCTGCCGGTATTATCTGAAAAATCCCTGATTCTCAAAGTACTGGATAAATGGATTCTCACTTTCCTCTGTATCATCGGAGTCCATACTATCCTCACTGTCTGTATCTTCGTCTACATCTTCATCAGCATCTTTTGAGGATTTCTTAGAATCCTTTTTAGATTTCTTACTGTCTTTATCGTTATCATCACTGTCATCAGCATCTGTATTCTCATCCAGAGTTACTTTAACAGTCTCTTCTTTATAACTTGTTCCATGAGGAACCTGCACAGTCAGCTCTACCTCTTCATCTGGTTCATAATAGGAAAGATATTCGATCAGCTGATTAATACTTGAAACAGTTTTTCCATTAAATTCAGTAATAACGCTGTTTGCTTTCAGACCTGCTTTATCAGCAGCTCCACCTTCTGTTACTTCTTTTACAAAAACTCCTGCCGGAATGCCATACATCTGAACTGCCTCAGAACTTACAGAAGAACCTTCGATTCCAAGTACACCATGTTCAGAATCATCCAGTTTATCTCTTGATGTCTCATTCATCAGATTCTGAAGAATGTCAGTCACGTCTGAGATTGCAATTGCATAACCCATACCTTCTACTTCAGTAGAAGCAAGTTTTGCAGAGTTGATACCAACAACCTCGCCTTCCATATTCAGAAGAGCACCGCCACTGTTACCAGGGTTGATAGCCGCATCTGTCTGGATCAGGTTTACACCGTCACTGCTGTCATCACTTCCATCTGTTACTGTGTTATTGTCAGAATCCATTCTGCGGTTCTTGGCACTTACGATACCGGTTGTAACAGACTGTCCATATCCAAGAGCATTACCGATTGCAACTACCTGCTCGCCCACCTTCAGATCATCAGAACTGCCAATATTCGCAATTGAAACGGCGTCCATTGTATCATCTTCAACATCATCCAGAGATACAGATACAACTGCAAGATCTCTCTCTTCATCAAATCCCTTTACGGATGCCTCCACTGCATTTCCATCTGTAAATGCAACTGACAATGTATCCGCACCTTCTACTACATGATAATTTGTAGCAATCAGAAGTTCATCATCATTCTTACCAACAATAATACCGGAACCACTGCCCTCTACTTCCTGTTCCTGCTGCTGTGGCGCATATCCATACATTCCATACATTCCGAAGTAATTCTGTACCTCCTGAACTGACTTGGTTGTAATAGATACAATAGATGGAAGTGCTTCTGATACGATTTCAGACACATCAAGGCTTCCTTTTGCTGTGCTGCCTGTATCTTTGCCGGTATCTGATTTGGAATCACTGGCATCTGCATCCTTCTTCTCGGATTTTGCATATGTCAGGGTTGTCTCGTCCTTATTTGAAGCAGCTTCTACCGTTGTGGCTCCGCTCCATCCTGCAAGTTTATTTACTCCCTCAAAGCTTCCTGCTGCCAGTCCTCCTGCAAGTACTGCACATAAGCTGAATGTAAGACCTTTCTTTGCAATCTTTCTGATTTTATCATTTCTGTTATCTTTGTTCATCATAATAAAGTCCCTCCATGAATCTATGTCATTTATCTATGTCATTTATTTATCTCTGTTTCCTTTTGATGCTTCTAAGTATAGGAATGATTTGTGTTCTTTGTGTGGGAAAAATGTGTTTAATTTGTGACAATTTTATACATTTCCAATATGACAGCAATTTTTAAAAACAGTCCTGTCTGTCAGTTACATCACTTTCGATACATGGAGGAAATTTTTCCGGTACTATATCCCGGAACCAGTGATTTCCAGTTTCCAACCTGACTTTTTAGTACCTTTTCTGTATATTTCAGGGAATTGGAACTATCCATATTTTTAAAGACATTATACGCTGTTTTCTTTTTCCCATTGGCATCCTTCAATCCCATTGCCAATCCCTGAGCCACCTCATGGGCTTCATCTTTATAGCTTCTTATAATAAATGCATCAATCATTGGATTGCAGGCAGCCTTATAATAGGCCAGTGCAATTGCTGCCGCCTGATTTGCCTGTCCTCCATAAGTGGAAGAAAATCCCTGTTCCGAAAGAATGATCCTTGTATTGGAACCAAATCTATTTTTCACATAATCTGTAAGTGTCTGGATATTACGCATAGTGATAAACGTGGTGGTGTTCGCATCACTGGTAAACATGGATGCATTTGCACCTGACCAGAACTGTGAATCTGAAAGCGGCTGATTATATGCATGATATGCCAGATTCCAGTTCACATCTTTCTGCATATCAGAAATCTTCGCCGCAAAGCTTTCCAGAGTTGATCTTGCACTATAGCAGATAGTAAAGGCATTTTTCTGATTCCAGCAATTATCCAGACAGATAAATACTTTGGAACTTCCCCGGCTGCTTTTCACTGCATTGTAAAGGCAGCGAAAAGCTTCACTGTACATGGAGATAAATTTTGAAAAACTGACATTCCCTACATAATAATATCCGTTTGCACTGTTTACTTCATTTCCCAGGATCCAGTTACTTATATAACAGTTATTTTTTCCAAACTTCTCTCCCAGATATGCAAACATTGCTTCCATAGTCTGTCTAGTTGTGCTGTTATCTGTGTTCCATCCATAATAAGCTGTTTCTGCATAAGGACTGTTTCCCGTAATAAAGCTCTGCGTACTGGCATTCCTGTCAATACTGATCTGTGCAGTCACCTGGATTCCCTTTGCATTACATTGCTGAACAAGATATACATATCCGTACAGACCATTAAAATGATATGTTTTCCCATTATATTTATATGTTTCCACACCACTGTCTTTTCGCATCAGGTCAGAAATATATAAATTAAAAAATACTGTTTTGGATTTTGTATCTGTCAGCTCGTTGATATCTGTAGCCTGAATTCCTTTTTTTGTCCCCGGAACAAAATATGCTGCTGTATTTGTACTGAGTTTCTCCGGATTGCTGACATAGCTTTTCGGACTGATCACACTATACGCAGATTTAGATTTTTTTATCCCTATGGCAAATTTTCCCTGTGCATATTCCGGATGTCCGGAAATGTTCAGCTTAAATGTGATCTTCCCTTTTGCCTTCTCCGGCTTCTTTACTTTACCCACCGTTTTTTTCACTTTACCGGAATTAGAATCTACATACACCAGATAGTAATAACCATCCGAACTTTTCACATAATTTGAAGCAGTTGCGGATACAGTGATGGTATTCGCCTTTGTTCCTTTTACATAATCCAGTGATGCAGCTTTCGCCGAAGGACTGATTTCCTTTGTCCATTTTGCATATAAAGTAAGGGAACCTTCTGAACCCTTTTCAATCACACTTATCTGATTTTTATACTTACTGTCTGTATACCATCCCACAAAATGATATCCGGAACGCGTCGGCTTTTTAAATTTAATCTCATCTTCTGAAGTATAAGTTTTGGGATTAGCAGTATTATTTTTTCCTTTATTAAGTTTATATGTGATTTTATATTCGGATGCTTTCTCCCAGATTGCATACAGGGTTATTGCTGTTGTATCTCCTGCTGCAATAGCCTTATCTGTAGATATATCCGGACTTGTTCCATCATTTTCTGTGTCTGATATCTGCATTTCTGCCTTATCAGTTTTTTCTTCCCATGATGCGCTGTCCGTCTGTGCCACATCATTTTCTTCCTGCATCACATCTTTTTCTGGTTTTATTTCTTCTCCGACTTCTGTCCTCTCACTGGTTTCCTGAGCCTGCTTTGCCATATCTGCTGTTTCAAGAAGTTTCTTAATAGAATCTCCCGGTTTATAAGTTTCACCGGTTCCATCTTCTTTCGTATTCCACTCTTTAAAAATGTAACCTGTCTTTCCCTTCAGTGCTTCCGGTACTTTAGCAGTATCCGCATCTGCATAGGGTATCACATATGTTTTTTCCAGTTTACCATCACTGTAAAGCAGAATGTTATAACCTTCCGCACTCTGTCCGGCATTTACTGAATCTTCTGTCTCCGACTGTTCCGGTTCCTGATCTTTTAACTCTCCTGTTCCAAACTCATCTCCACTGTTATTCTCATCAGATATTTTATTTCCTGACTCACTTCCTGTCTCATATCCGGCACCATCTTCAAAAACATCTGCTGCTGATTCAACACTTCCTGCCGAAAACTCTGAAGCCCACAATGTCTGCGGTATACAAGACGGAACTATCATAGATACCGCCAGTCCCATTGCTATAAACTTTTTCCATCTTTTCATATTCGTCTTCCTTTCTCTTTTTACATTTTACGGAATTGTTGTAACTATCCAGCATTCCATTTTCTTCATTTTCCTCCTGTCTTACAGTATAACATTTGAAAAATCCACAGACAACAAAAGACTGTCAAAATCAGGACACTAATATGTGATTTTCCTGATTTTAACAGTCTTTTATAAAATTTCCAAACTACCTGTAACTACCCGGCAGTTTAACCAAATCAAGTAAGTCCCCTGCGGAGGTTGCGAAAAGCAATAAGCAGTGGGTGGGGACTTGCTTGTATCAGGAGAAGTGCAAGCTCCTTCTGATAAACTGCGAAGCAGTTATTCGGTGTAGAGCTGCGTAGCGAAGCGGATGATTTTATCCGCTTGACCCGAGTCAAGCAAATCTACTGTAGCACAATTATTCGATGTAGAGCTGCGTAGCAAATTGGATGATTTTATCCGTTTGACCAAAAGTTTTTATAATATCAGGAAATGGGTACTATGTTTCACGTGAAACATAGTACCCATTTCTCACTGACAGATTATATTTCCTGCTGGTAATATTCCAGAAAATCTCTGATTTTGCCGGCTGCTTCTTTTAATACTTCTATTCTTGGTAAATAAACCACTCTGAAGTGATCCGGCTGATGCCAGTTAAATCCACCGCCATGTACAAGCAGAATCTTCTTCTCTTTTAATAAATCTAATGCAAATTTCTCATCATTTACGATATTAAATTTCTTTGTATCAATCTTAGGGAACATATAAAATGCAGCTTTCGGTTTCACAGCAGTAATTCCCGGAATATCTGTCAGCGCATTATAAATAAATTCTCTCTGCTCATAAATACGTCCACCAGGAACAATATAACTCTCCACACTCTGATGTCCGCCCAATGCAGTCTGAACAATTGACTGCGCCGGTACATTAGAACAAAGTCTCATATTAGAAAGCATCTTGATTCCTTCTATATAATCTTTTGCAACTGCCTTATTGCCACTGAGAATCATCCATCCGATTCTAAAGCCCGCGATCATATGTGATTTGGATAAACCGCTGAATGTTACACAGAATAAATCCGGAGCCATTGAAGCAATGGAAATATGTTCTGCTCCGTCCATTACAAGACGGTCATAGATTTCATCAGAGAAAATGATCAGATGATGTTCTCTGGCAATATCTACTATCTGTTGTAATACCTCTCTCGGATACAACGCACCAGTCGGATTATTCGGATTTATAATAACGATTGCTTTTGTTCTGCTGGTAATTTTCTTTCTGATATCATCCATATCCGGATACCATTCTGCCTGCTCATCACAAATATAATGTACTGCTTTTCCACCAGCTAAAGTTGCACATGCAGTCCACAACGGATAATCCGGAGATGGAATCAAAATCTCATCTCCATTATCCAACAGAGCTGACATACAGAGATTAATCAGTTCACTGACACCGTTTCCTGTATAAATATCCTCAATTGATACATTAGGGAGCTTTTTCAACTGTGCATACTGCATGATTGCTTTTCTGGCAGAAAACAAACCTTTTGCAGGAGAATATCCCTCACACTCTGTCAGCTGCTGTCTCATATCATAAATCACTTCGTCCGGTGTTCTGAATCCAAATGGTGCCGGATTTCCGATATTCAGTTTCAAAACCTGAGTTCCTGCGTTTTCCATACGTGCAGCTTCTTCTACAACCGGCCCTCTTACATCATATAACACATTATTCAGCTTAGACGATTTTTTAAATTCACGAACCTGTGCTTCCTCAACTGCCTCTCTGTCATTTTCTTTCATATTATTATAATTGTAATCAAATTTCATATTTTCCATTTGAATTCCTGCCTCATTTGTCTCTTTCTTTAAAGTGTCTACAGATACCTCGGTTCCTTTCAGCCATTCAGTTTCTACTCCTAATGTTGTCGCCAGAAAATTAAGAATTTCTGATCTGGGAGTTGTTTTTCCACTCAGATACTGGCTCACATGACTCTTTCCAAGT
>ENA-OQRC01002294-OQRC01002294.1-human-gut-metagenome-genome-assembly--contig:-NODE-2294-length-11093-cov-9.664704_pt1 | contig 11093 bp, 8 predicted proteins | sample MGYA00243236_ERZ505102 | MGnify/ENA primary metagenome ERZ505102 (study PRJEB26097, sample SAMN02712089) | human gut metagenome | biome: Gut microbiome | host: Homo sapiens | place: Denmark: Copenhagen... | reverse complement strand
GTAGGAATGTCTACCAAGAAAGATGCCGCCAGACCATTCGGTCTGGGGATTTTTTTGTGGCGGAGGTCACAGGACGAGGACCGGAACGAGCAAAGGCAGGGTATCATCATTACGATGGTATCCTGCCTTTTGCGCTATAGGTGCCTTATAAGCCAAAGGCTCCCACCTGTTCTGTCGTATGCACAGAGCGGGCGAGAGCCTTTGTGATGAAAAGAAGAAAATGAAGGAGATGACTTGTTATTTGGCGGCTTTTTCGCCCTCCGGGAAGATGATCTTATTCACAAAGAAGAAGATGACCATGGAGATGCCGCCGTTCAGCACCGTAGTGCCGATGTTGTAGATGAAGTCCGGCACCAGCAGACCTGCCACCGCCACCCAGATGCAGTTGATGGAGTTGACGATGCAGGTGATGACGCAGAACGCCAGCACATACCAGCCGATCTGCTTTGCCAGATTGCCCTTGCTGCGGAACACAAAATTACGCTGGATGGGGAAATTGATGCACTCGCCGATGACCATGGCGATCATGTAGGCGCAGAAGTAGGGCAGACCGCCGTGGGCGGCATCGTAGCCGAGGATGTTCCACTTGAAGGTCTCGCCGAACAGGGTGATATCAATGCCCGGCCAGCCGAAATCCACCACCGGCAGGCTTGCAAAGGCCTTGGGCAGAAATTGCAGCAGCAGGTACTTGAACACGGTGATAAGGTTGGACACGATGACGAACAGGCCGCCCTCGCGCACCCACTTGGCAGCGGCGGGGTGCTTTGCCGCGAAGTTATTCCAGAAATTCATAGCCTGCTTCCTTTCAGCTGTTTTTCAAGCGCTCTTCCATGCGGCTGTTCAGCACGATGTTCTTCACGGCCTCCACGATCACCCGCACAAGGCCGATGATCCAGAAGCCCTGCAGCTCCATCACGATGCCGTCCACCATGCCCATGCTGATAGCGCCGTTGGTCATTTTGGCCAGCGCCCGCAGGGGCATATTGTACTGGAACAGGATGTTCAGGTCAGGCTTGCCCTTTTTGATGCTGCGGCGCAGCAGGGTGCCCAGCACGGCAGCCGCCAGCCAGCCGATGGGGCTGCGTCCGTGTCCCATCTCGCCCAGCGTCATGTTGCGGTTGATGTGCACCTTGTTCTCCGGGATGGGACGGCCCAGCAGCGCTTCGAATTCATCATCCGGTACATTCTGGATATTGGCTGTGCAGTAATGACCCAGCTTTTTACCCGCGTAGGGGTCGGGTGCGCCGGTGCCCGCCACCGTGACGGCGGCAGTCAGACGGATATCGGCGCTGGAAGCGCCCACCAGCAGCTGATAGCTGCCGCCTTCCACCTCCCAGCGGTCGGTCTTGACGTTCCAGTAGCGGAACGCCTTATCATCCAGCGGGATGGTGACGGTCTTGCTCTCTCCGGCTTCCAGCTGCACCTTGGTAAAGCCCTTCAGCTCCTTGGCGGGGCGGAAAATCGTTGCATCCGGCTTTGCCACATACAGCTGCACCACCTCGGCACCTGCACAGCTGCCGGTGTTGGTGACAGTCAGGGTCACGCCCTTTTCGTCTGCTTTCAGGTCACTGTACGCAAAGCTGGTATAGCTCAGGCCGTAGCCGAAGGGGAAGGCGGTGGGCACACCGGCAGTGTCGTAGTAGCGATAGCCCACATACAGACCCTCGCGGTACTCCACAGTGGGGCCGTCGCCGCCGAAATGCGCCTTTGCGGGGGTGTCGGCGTAGCTGCGTGCCCAAGTCTCCGCCAGCTTGCCGCAGGGGTTCTGCGCGCCGGTGAGCACCTCGACCAGTGCGCCCGCACCGGCCTGACCGCCCAGACAGCCATAGACCAGCGCCTTGCAGTCCTTGGCCCAACCGCTTTCCAGCGAGGAGCCCGCGCTCAGCAGCACAACCACATTGGGGTTTGCCGCCGCCACAGCCGCCAGCAGTTCCAGCTGGTTCTCTGCCAGCTTCATGTCGGCGCGGTCGATGCCCTCGCTCTCTTTGATCTCGTCCAGACCCATGCACAGCAGCACCACATTGGCGTTCTTTGCCAGCTGCACCGCTTCGGCTTTCAGCGTCTCGTCGGGCTTGCCCTGCCGGTCAAAGCCCTTGGCGTAGCCGACGCTGTTCAGGCCGCTCTCGGCAAGGCAGTCCAGAAAAGAATCCACCTTGATGGAGTTGACGGCGCTGGAGCCTGCACCCTGATAGCGGGGCGTCTGAGCAAAGTCGCCGATGACCGCCACCTTCTCCCCCTTTGCAAGGGGCAGCAGGCCGTTTTCGTTCTTCAGCAGCACGATGCTCTGGGCAGCAGCCCGGCGTGCCAGTGCGTGGTGGGCGTCGGCATCGAACTTGCCGGGTGCGGCGTCCACCGCCGCCTTGGTGGTGAACACCAGCTCCAGCAGCTCCTCCAGCCGGGCGTCCACGTCCGCTTCGGTGATCTTGCCGGTCTGCACCGCCTTCATCAGCTCCCGGATGGCGTCCCCGCCGGGGGCGGGCATTTCCAGCGTAGATCCGTTCTTTACGCCAAGGGCGTGGTCGTTGCTGCCGCCCCAGTCGGTGACCACTGCGCCGTCAAAGCCCCAGTCCCCGCGCAGGATATCCATGAGCAGGTGGGTGTTCTCGTTGGCGTAGGTGCCGTTGACAAGGTTATAGGCGGACATGATGGTCTTAGGCTGCGCTTCCTTGACCACCATCTCGAAGCCGGTCAGGTAAATTTCCCGCAGGGTGCGCTCATCCACGATGGAATCCGAGGCCATGCGGCGCAGCTCCTGACTGTTCACCGCAAAGTGCTTGGGACAGGCGGCAATGCCGTTTTTCTGGATGCCGCGGACATAGGCCGCAGCCATCTTACCGGCAAGGTAGGGATCCTCCGAGAAATACTCGAAGTTGCGGCCGCACAGGGGGCTGCGCTTGATGTTCAGGCCGGGGCCCAGCAGTACCGACACGCCCTGTGCCGCTGCTTCTTCGCCCATGGCTGCGCCCACAGCCTCGCCAAGCTCCGGGTCCCAGCTGTTGGCAACGGTAGCCGAGGTGGGGAAGCAGGTGGCGGGCACACTGGGGTTCAGGCCCAGATGGTCAGCCGCGCCCGCCTGCTTGCGCACGCCGTTGGGGCCGTCCGACAGGGTAATGGCGGGGATGCCCTTGCCCGGCAGCGCCCGGGTGGTGAACACCGTGCCGCCGCTCAGCAGGGCGCATTTTTGTTCCAGATCCAGGCTGTTGATGATATCTGTGTGTTTCATGGCATTTTCCTCTTTGCCTTTTCAAATCGAGAAAAGGCCCGCTGTTTTACGCAGCGGGCCTTTGGTCTGGTTTCAGTTCAGGTGCTGCGTCCGTTCAGAGCGTCTTGCCTAGAATCAGGCGTTGACTTCCTCTTCCTTGCGCTTTGCATAGCCCTTTTTGACCACCAGAACTTCCAGTGCGATCAGAGCGGCTGCCAGTACAACGTCCACACCGATCATCACCTTTTCCCAACCGGGCATACCGGGGTTCAGGTTCTCGGGGTAGTAAGCACGGGAGTTTGCCACAGTGTACAGGATGTTCTTGCAGGCCTGACGTGCGGACACCAGAGCGGTAGCGCTGGTGGTATCGGTCAGGTGGTTGGTCTCGGTGTCGTAGTTGACCAGGCAGAAGTCGCCGCCGTTGCGGATCAGGCGGTCAGAATCCTGATAGCCGTACACACCGTAGTAGTCGGTCAGCACCATGCCCACGAAGCCCCACTCGCCGCGCAGAACATCGTTCAGCAGGGCAGAGCAGTTGCCGGCGTAGGTGTTGCCGATGTAGTTGAAGGAGGACATGACGGCATGGCAGTCAGCTGCCTTGACGCACTGCTCGAAGGGCTTGAGGTAGATCTCGCGGATGGCCTGCTCGCTGGACCAGGTGCAGAGCATACCGCAGCGGTTGGTCTCCTGATCGTTCAGAGCAAAGTGCTTCATGAAGGCGTAGACGCCCTGCTCCTGAGAGCCCATGATGGCATTGGCAGCCATTGCGCCGGACAGCACGCCGTCCTCGGAGTAGTACTCGAAGTTACGGCCTGCGAAAGCGGAGCGGTGGATGTTCATAGCCGGTGCGTACCAGCCGGAAACGTCCATGTCGTCAGCCATCTTACCGATGGAGGTGCCGAAGTCGTGTGCCAGATCGGTGTTCCAGGTAGCTGCGATCATCACAGCGGAGGGGAAGCCGATAGAGCCCTGCTTGGTGAAGTTGTTGTTGATGGAGGCGGGGCCGTCGCAATCAACAGCCTGCACCTTGCCGATGGAATCCACTGCCACGGACTGATAGCCGCCCAGAGCGATCAGGCTGTCCATATCGGACACGGTCAGCTGGTCGAGGAAGGTATCCCACTGGGCATCGTTGTAATCCACGCCCACCATGTCCTTCAGCTTCAGGCCGTTCTTGGCACCGGTGGTGGGAGCCACGTCATCGGCGTTGTTGAAGTCCTCGGGGTTCCAGTTGGAGTTGTTGTAGAAGGTTGCCTTAGCCTCTGCCGGCAGCTCAAAGTCTGCGGGAGCAGCGGTAGCCTCGGCGTAGTTGGCAAAGCCGTCAGCGCGGGACAGGTAGGTCACGTTGCCCTCGGCAAAGTCGAACTTGTTGTCGGCAACTTTCACATCGCTCTCACGCTTGTTGGAAGCGTCGTAGACGATGTCGGAAGCCACATTGTAGATCTTGGAGTCCAGAACGGTGTGGGAGTCGGCGTTGATGCTGATGACGTAATCGCCCTTTTCCAGCACATAGCAGCCCTTGCCGTAGGTGTCGTAGGAAGCCATGTCCTCGGCCTTGAAGGTAACGGTGACGTTCTCGGAAGCGCCGGGAGCCAGCTCAGAGGTCTTTGCAAAGCCGATCAGGTTTGCAGAAGCCTTCTCGATGCCGCCGTTGGTGTACGGGGGATTGTAGTAGACCTCCACGACCTCCTTGCCGGAAGCAGAACCGGTGTTGGTGACGGTGACATCCACGGTGATGGTGCCGTCAGTCTCGGTAACGCTGTTCAGGGTCTGGGTGAAGGTGGTGTAGCTCAGGCCGCGGCCGAAGGGATAGACCACAGTCTTGTCGTAGTCGATCAGGCCCTCTGCGGCAGCAGTCTCGTAGAACTTGTAGCCGACATAGATGCCCTCAACATAGTTGACAAAGGCGGGAATGGTATCAGCACCAAAGGAACTGGCCTTGAACTCGTCCATGTTAGTGTAGGTGAAGTTGCCAAAGTTGTTCGCGGTGGGGGTCTGGGTCAGGTCGTACACAAAGGTATCGATGGTACGGCCGGAGGGGTTCACATCACCGCAGAGGATGGAGCCCAGTGCGTTGAAGCCGCTCTGACCGGTGCCTGCGCACCAGACAACGCTCTTGATCTGGCTGTAATCCTTGACCCAGCCCAGCTCCATAGCGTTGGCACCGTTGTAGACCACAACGACCTTATCAAAGTTCTTGCAGACCAGATCGATCATGTCTTTCTCGGTCTTGGACAGCTGCAGGTAGTGTTCGCCGGGCTCAAAGTCGTTGTAGCTGTGGCCTGCGTCGTAGGTGACCTGAGACACATCGGTGGGCAGGTCAGCGCCTTCGCCGCCCACGCGGGTGATGACTACCATGGCGGTATCAGAGAAAGCCTTGGCGTTGTTCATCATCTCGTCGGTGTACTGTGCAGCCTCCGGCTCCGGCAGGGTCCAGTCCTGAGAGAACATACCCACCACCGGGCGGTCTGCACGGTAGGAGGTGTAGAAGTCGCTCAGTTCGGTGTTCAGCTCAAAGCCCGCGTTGGTCAGACCCTCCAGCAGGGTGACGGTGGGGTAAGCATCGGACAGCGCACCGGAACCGGTGCCGCCGTAGCAGGGGTTGGTGGAAGCCCAGCCAAAGACGTTCAGCTTGCTGTTCTTGGCCATGGGCAGGGTGCCATCGTTATCCAGCAGAACGATGCCTTCATCGGCAATGTTCTCGCACAGCTGGGTAGCGGATGCCACGTTCTCCTCGCTGACCTTGCCGCCGCCGGTGGCAAGGGTGACCATGGAGTACATGGGGCCGGTCAGGATCAGGTTCACGGTAATGGCCAGTGCCAGCACCATGCCCAGACCCGCCTGCCAGCGGATCAGATACTTTTTGGACTTGCTCTGCTTACGGCAGGCGATCATGACTGCGATCAGCAGAACTGCTACGACACCAAAGCCGATCAACTGCGATTTGATCGAGTTGAGGACCTTGATGACGTCATCCATATTGATGGACAACATAGTTTTCTCCTCCTTGTTTTGTCGAATCGGACAAAGGCAGGGGACGCCCCTGCCAGCTCGGCTTTATGATAGCAGAAAGTGCCGGAGGATTTTCAATTTGTTCACAATCTGTCGTTTTGGATACACAATCTGCAAAAAGTTTCAAATTGGTTTCATTTTTTATTGTGCTTATTCACAATTCCACTGCCCCTGATTTTGTGCATATTGCAAAAAGGGCGGGGATCACTCCCCGCCCTCGGTCTGTTGAATCCCCGCCTGCGGCAGAAGCACCCGCAGGGTGAACCAGCCGTCCTCCCAGTGCACGGTCATGCTGCCGCTGTGCTGCTGCGCAGCCGCCTGCAGGCTGCGCAGGTCGTAACCGCCGTGGGCACTGCGCAGCGGCAGACCGTCTGCACCCAGCTCCACCGGCTTTTTGCAGTAGTTCTCCACCCGGAACAGCACAAAGCCGTTCTGGGCATACACCGCCGTGCGGATCAGCCGCTTTTCCGGGTCCTGCTCGGCGGCACAGCTTTCAATGGCGTTGTCCAGCGCGGTGCCCACCAGCGTGCAGATCTCCCGGGTGGACAGATGGTCCAGCAGATGCCCGTCTGCCACGCTGGTCATGCGGATCTGCTTTTCCTGACATTCCATGCTCTTGGCGGTAAGCAGGATGTCCAGCACCGGGTTTCCGGTCTTGTTCTCCGCCTCATACTGCAGAATGCTGTTCTCCATCTTTGCCAGCGCCGCGTCCTGCTTGGCGCGGTCCCGCTGGGCACGGATATCAGCGATCTGGATCTTCAATTCATGGTAGCGGCTGTTGATGAGCTCGATGCCCTCCTTGCTGCGCTTGTACTGTTCGTACTGCCGGTGCAGCACATTGTCCATGGCAGAAAGCTCCTGATGCAGCGCGCTCTCCCGCAGTTGCTCGTGCTGCAGCGTCAGGATCAGCACCCCGCAGAAATCCACCAGCGTGCGGATGCAGAACACGTTCATGGTCGCCGGGCTCTCCCCCAGAAACAGAAGGTTGCTGACCACGAACACCGTGCCCGCCATGACAAATGCCGCCAGCGCAGCCTTGTTGCTGATGTCCAGATGCTTTTCGGGCAGCGGACGGCTGCGCTCCAGCCAGAACATCAGGCCGTAGACCGCGCCGTAGACCGCCGCCAGCAGCGCCAGCGCCAGCGGGTCAAAGCCGCTCCGGTGCGGGAACAGCCAGCAGTGCAGCTGCCATTCTGCGCTGGCAGCAAACTCTGCCAGCAGAAACGCCCGGGCGGTGATGTACAGTGCCTCCAGCCAGTTGACCGCCCGGCTGCCCCACAGGTACCCGTAGAGCAGCAGCACCGCGCAGAGCATACAGGGCACCCACCACGCCAGCGGCACATAGCCGGTCTTGTGCAAAAAGATTCCCAGCACCAGTGCCCACACCACCGTGACCACGGTCTGCCGGTGGAACCGCCGCGGCAGGTGGCGGGCGTAGAGCAGCACCGCCAACACCTCTGCCAGCGCCGTGTACAGGCGGGGGATGTTCGGCAGCATGGTCATGAGCCCTCACCTCCGATGTAGTCGGTCAGTGCGGCAAGAAAGGCCTTGCGCTTGGGGCGGCTGATCTGCAGCTCATAGGGTCCCACCTGCACCGTGTTCTGCTGCACCGCCTGCACCTGCGCCAGATTTACCAGATAGCCGCTGTTGCAGCGGGCAAAGGGGCGGCCCGCCAGCTTTTCCTCCACTGCCTTGAGGGTGCCCGGTGCCGAAAAATCGCCGTCCTCGGTGTAGTAATGCACCCGGTGGCCTTCGCTTTCCAGATAATACAGCCGGGAGCTGTCCAGCCGCCGCAGGCCGCTCTCCACCGGGACCATGAGATAGTGGCTGGCGCGGCGGGCCAAATTTTTCTCGGCCTTTTTCAGCTGCTCGGAAAATGCAAAATACGGCACCGGCTTCAGCACATAGTCCAGCGCCCCCACCGAGTAGCCCCGGATGGCATACTGCGCCATATTGGTAATGAAGATCAGGATGACGTCTGCATCCATCTGCCGGATGCGCTCTGCCGTGGTCATGCCGTCCAGATGCTTCATCTCCACATCCAGAAAAATAATATCGTAGACGGCGCGGTAATTGTCCAGAATGTCCATCCCGTCCGCAAAGACCGATACCTCAAATTCTGTCCCATACTGCCGGGTATACCGCCGGATGTACTCCTGCAATACCCCCTGCACCTCCGCGTCATCCTCTACGACTGCCACCCGGATCATGACCGCACCTCCCTTACCACACCTTTGTGGAACTGTTACGGCTCTATTATAGCGCAATCACGTTGGGTTTGCCAAGTCCCCGCCCCGACAAGTTTCCACCTGCAAATTTTACGCTATCGGGGTGTTCTTTCCTTGGCGGGTGTGGTATACTCGATTTAGTTCAACAAATTGAAATTTGGAGGCTCGAATCATGTGGAACGAATTAGGCATCAGCGGAGGGACCGCCATCCTTATTTTGATCGCGCTGTATTACGTTATCAAATGGGCAGTGAAAAACGGCATCAAAGAAGCTTACCGTGCTATCACCGGAGAGAAAACCAATGAAGATCTCCAAAACGAAAAAGAGCTGGAAGAACTTGGATCGGGTTCAGAAGATCAATAAATCCGCACGCGCTCCCGGCAAAGAGCAGCGCACAAAAAAGCCACATAAAGGAGATGCTTTTCCATGGAATACAAACGTTTTGGCAATAAGATCATTGTACGCATCGACAAGGACGAAGAGATCCTTGAACAGGTCAAAGAGCTTGCCCTGAAGGAAAACATCCGCCTTGCCGCCGTGCAGGCGCTGGGTGCCACCAACAGCTTTACGGTGGGCGTATACAATGTAGCGGAGAAGAAATACTACGCCAACACCTTCAGCGGCAGTTTTGAGATCGTGTCCCTGACCGGCACCATCAACACCATGAACGGCGCATTCTACACCCACCTGCACATGAGCGCCGGCAACGACAAGGGCGAGGTGTTCGGCGGGCATCTGAACCGGGCGGTGGTCAGCGCCACCTGTGAGATGGTGGTGGATGTTCTGGACGGCACAGTAGACCGCCAGTACGACCCCGTTACCGGGCTGAACCTGTTCAAGTTCTGATCTTATCTGTAAAAAGCCAAGGCCGCTGCGCGATGTCTGCGCAGCGGCCTTTTGCTTATAGCTCTTCCTGCCGGGTATAGGGCTCCATGCCGTGGTCGGCAGGGTCATAGTATTCCAGCAGGGTAATGTAGGTTTCCAAAAAGTGACACAGCACTGTTTTCAGGATGCCGCTCAGCTGCCCCTTTACCGTGATGGTGGACAATACAAAGTCTGACACCAGCTGCAGCGTCTCCGGGTCCAATTCAAAGCACAGACCGACTGCCAGCATGGGGATCACGATCTGCTGTGCCTGCAGCGGCACTGCATTGCCCAGCTTTTCCAGCAGCGGGCGGCTCAGGGCAGAGGCCGCCTGCACACAGCGCTCCACCTTTTCCTGCGGGAACTGCCGCATGGGCTCCATGCTGCGCAACTGCGCCACCACGGCAGCATCGTCCAGAATGACGCCCCGGGTCACCTCTGCTTCCGAGCGGGTGGTCACGCATTGCAGTATACAGCGCATGGCATCCTCGTAGTCCTCGTGATAGGTCTGACGGCTGCCGAACAGGGTCATCATGGACTGCAGCACGGCATCGGTCTCCTCGGTGACGGCCAGCCGCCCGAAATCCAGCGGTGCGCCCTCCATCCCTGCGCTGCGGTCGTTCAGCGCCTGCAGTTCCTCCGGGACAACTGTAGCGGGCAGAAAACGGTCGTTGCCGTTGCGGTAGAAGCCCCACTCTGCGGGCAGCACCCGGGGGACCACATCTCCGCTGGAGATGATGTTGAAGATGTTGCTGGCGCTCCAGTTCTTTTTCAGACTGCCGCTTGCCGTATGGTTGTTGTCAAAGTCCTGCTGCAGCTCGGGGCAGTCTGCCGCCGCCAGCGCAGCCGGGGCGGCAAAGGTATAGACGAAGGTGTTTTTCTTTTCCAGCTGCGGCAGCACAGCGGGCAGACGCGCCGCCAGTAAATTCGTTACGCCGCCGGCACGGCTGTAGCCGCCCATCCAGAGCTTCAGGGTACCCAGCGGCTGGCGCTTGGCCGATGCCTGAACATATCCGCGTATTTTTTCAGTCAGCTGCCGCGCCGCTGCTACAAAACCCGTGTGGGCGCTGCCGGAGCCTGCATGAAGGTTGCCGGACCACTCGGCTCCATAACCGGAGCCGCGCACAAACGCCCCGATGATGGTCACCTGTCTGCCGCCGCGCACCAGTGTTTTGCGGGCAACGGCACAGGCCGCCGTGTCCGGGGCATCGTTCAGGCTGTGGGTATAGTTGAACAGCTGCACCTCGGCAAAGCCCAGCTTTGCAAAGGCATCCCGGATATGGTCGGCACGGCCGACCTCGCCCGTCATCCAATAGTACCGGTCGCTCTCCCACGAGCTGTCCGCAGCCGCAGCCATGCCCAAGGTGGCCAGTGCCAGCTTATCGTCGTACTCTGTGGCGGCGTGGTCGAACAGGCTGTCGCTGTAATAGTAATCGTGCCGCAGGTCAGCGCTGCAGCGGTCGCTGCGGTACCACAGGGTATAGTAGTCGTCCGGCACGGCGCGGCCGACCAGCGCCGTAGCCGCCCCGGCCTGCGGCAGCGCCGCTCCGGGAGCCAGTGCCCCCGCCGCAAGGGTCACCGCAAGACCCTTACAAAAGTCCCGTCGTTTCATGCTTCATCTCCTCTGCCCCTGCGGCCTGTGCACCGCAGACATTTTTTATAGTATAATCCTTTTTGCCGCCGGATGCAATTTTTACTTGCGGCGGCAGACGGGACAATTTGGAATGCGCGCCGCTATCGGGTTGCGGCACCCAGCATCCGCATCGTGCCTTGGGCGGCACTCGCG
>ENA-OQRC01002275-OQRC01002275.1-human-gut-metagenome-genome-assembly--contig:-NODE-2275-length-11164-cov-5.265460_pt1 | contig 11164 bp, 9 predicted proteins | sample MGYA00243236_ERZ505102 | MGnify/ENA primary metagenome ERZ505102 (study PRJEB26097, sample SAMN02712089) | human gut metagenome | biome: Gut microbiome | host: Homo sapiens | place: Denmark: Copenhagen... | reverse complement strand
AAAGATGAATTAGCAGAAGCAAAACATCAATGCATGATTAAAAATAATATTATAATTCTAAAGGGTGATGATATTAAAAATATAAAGGAGAGAATTTGACTTCTCTCCTTTCTTATTAAATGAGACCAAATTCAGCAGCAGCCTCAAATCCTCCAACTTGTTTTATATATTCAAGTGCTTCTTCAACAATTTTCTTATAAGGAATACCATTTACTTCAGTATCTCCAATTGCACAGAAAAAAGTTTGTGTCTTTCCTGTCCTTTGTGCCTCAAGGAAAGCATATACATTTACAGATAAATCTCCTTTGGATGCATCTTTGCCCCACAAACCTCCACCAGTGACTCCTCTGCCCAAGTCTGAGCCTATTTTTCTGTTTATTGATCCGGTGTCAACATTAATCGATCCACTCCAATCACCCAAAGGATTTACAATAATTTTATACTCCGGATATTCAAACTCAAGCCATTCTTTGAGTTCCTGCGAATCACAGCAACTCTGACACACAATCAATGTCATAGACTTCTCATCAAGAATATATTTGCCATCCGTAGGATACATTTCATAAATCCTTTGAGCAATCTCACTCAAAACCATTTCCTCATTTGTAAGTGGTTCTCCTCTAAAGATTCCATTATCACCACAGCGGATTTGTCCATCCTGGTTATGCGCAAGATGCTCATCCTGTGGAACAGAAATGAGTTTCAGCATGACATCCTTCCCGGCTATTCTATGAACAATCGGTAAAACATCACTTTCATTTAAATCCACACTTGACTCAACAATAATTGTACAAAGTCCATGACCCAAAAGAACCTCAACGGCAACCTTTGGATTTTCTTGTTTTGTGTAACAAAGATCTACAATTGCGCCTCCAATTCTATCACAGAGTTTATCGGGGTGACTTGGATTTACTTTTTCTATAGCCATACTCTACAACTTTAATTAATAACGTTTAACAATATAAATATAACAAAAGCCCATAAATATAGTATAATTGTTTTAACAATATGAAGAAGCTGAGTAAAATAACAGAATCCCTCTGGAGTGAAATACAGGACAGGAGCGCAGGTAAAGATGTAAGGAAAGAAGATCTGATCCTCGATAATGAAGAACTTCAAAATAAAATACATGAACTTTATAAAAAGCAAGGTGAAGGAGATACACTTGATGTTTCTTCTTTAACAAATCTTATTAGATGCAATGATTTTTCTAATATATTTCTGGGATTGGATAATGTTGAACATATTATAGGTCTTGAAAATTGGGATGTAAGTAAAGTAACCAATATGGAAGAAATGTTCAATGGCTGTGAAAAATTCAATGCTGATTTAAGTAAATGGGATGTATCTAGTGTTGAAGATATGAATAGCATGTTTAATGGATGCAAAAAATTTAATTCTGATTTAAGTAATTGGAATGTGAGTGGTGTTAAGAATATGGCATGTATGTTTTCTTCTTGTGAAAGTTTCAATGCTAACTTATCTAAATGGGATGTAAGTAATGTTGTAGATATGGGGGCTATGTTTACTGGATGCAAAAAATTTAAGTCTGATTTAAGCAAATGGGATGTAAGTAATGTTGTAGATATGGGGGCTATGTTTAACGACTGTGTAAATTTCAATGCTGACTTATCTAAATGGAATGTAAGTAATGCTGAACATATGGGAGCTATGTTTTCTTATTGTGAAAATTTCAATGCTGACTTAAGTAATTGGAATATAAGTAAAGTGACCTCTATGGGATGTATGTTTACTGAATGCAAAAAATTTAATTCTGATTTAAGTAAATGGGATGTAAGTAATGTTGTAGATATGAGTGCTATGTTTAAAGACTGTATAAATTTCAATGCTGACTTATCTAAATGGGATGTAAGTAAAGTAACCAATATGAAAGAAATGTTTAATGGATGCAAAAAATTTAATTCTGATTTATCTAATTGGAATGTATCTAATGTTAAGGATGGAGAAGATATGTTTAATGATTGTTATTCTCTTAAACTAATCCCTTCTTGGCATATAAGGAAGTTTATTAACATAAAAGAATCCCTCTGGAGTGAAATACAGGACAGGAGTGCAGGTAAAGCTATAAGGAAAGAAGATGACATAAACATTCTTGATGGAACCGAGTTGGTAGAATATATGAAGAGTGTATATATTGTCAAGGATAATTTATGTTTTTTTCATAATAGTATCTTGACATCATTGTTTAGTATTGGTGGAGAATATTATAGTATAATATACCAAAGAATATTAACAGACAAACCTGAAATAACTTTCCCTGTTTGCCGAGAGTCTGATATTGAAAATAAATTAAGTAAGATATATAAAGTCACAAGACTTAATCAATACAATATCTACAAAATTGAACCAAAAGATGGTAGTAAGATAACAAATAAATTCTTTCTTGAGGTTTTTGATTTCATATTGGATAATGTTGAAGATGATAAACATATAAATATACTGATTAAAAAGAAAATAACAGAATCCCTCTGGAGTGAAATACAGGACAGAAGTTCAGGTGAGATTTTAAGAAAAGAAGATGAGATTGGAAACATCAAAGAACTTGAATCAGTTGATATGGGTGGAACTGTCTTCTGGGCAGACAAAGACTTGTGTTGTTATGATGAATATCATTTTGGATACAGTGAAGTATTTGAATACATTAAGAAATCAGAATGGAGACTTCCTACACTCAAAGAAGTTGAAGAATTAGATGAATATAAAGTTAAAACATATGATAACTCATTTGTAATATCTGGTCCCAGTGAAGACCTCATATTTATTGCCAGGGGATTGGTGTATTCTGACAAAGTAAAAGAAATAACAGATGATGATTTTTATTTTGCATGGACATCAGACTTATGTAACAATCATCAAGTACATATTTTAACATTTGATGATGACAAATTAATACACTCAAAAATTGATTCAAATAATATTATGGATCAAATAACAAATGACATATCAGGAAAACTCTGTGTAAGATTAGTAAAGGATAAATAATATGAAGAAGTTAAGTGAAAGTATCTGGTCTGACATGCAGGACATACATTGAGAGAAGAATCAGAAATTATGATAAAGATAGGAATAGATTACAGTTTGATATCCCCCGCGATATGCATCTATAAGGATGGAGAATATTCTTTCATCTCTTTCTTTGATGATTATGGAAAGGACTGGAAGGGAAGTAAGGCAAAGACATTCCAATATCACCAGAAACTGTCAGGGATTATTGAACTCAACCCATATACCAGGGAGATAGAAAAGAAGGATTATGTGGAAGAGCAGCGGTCAAAGATGAGGGCGGCGAAAATGATCGCAAACAAAATCTCAAACAGATTGGTAGAATTGGTTGGTGATGAAGATGTGGTCATAGGACTTGAAGGATTCTCTTATGGAAGTATATCATCCTCAACCTTGGACTTGGCAATGTTCAACTCATTTTTAAGAATCAAGTTACTTGAGGATTTTGGTGAAGACTGCCTGGTCATCATCTCCCCAACTGAAGGAAAGAAGAACTTGTCAGGGAAAGGAAATGCCAAGAAGGAAGATATGATCCAGGCATTTATCAATAACAGAATAAATGACCCTGACATTGAGAAGTGTTCATTCTGGAAGTTCTGTAAGGAGAATGAATTGGATTATAAGAATATAAAACCGATTGATGACCTTGTGGATGCATATTCAATTTTAATTTCCATAAATAAAGTATAAAAAAAGAGAGGCCATAAACCTCTCTTTTTTGTAATGTGAAAATGAAAACTATGCAAATCTTACTGGTGTAAGAACTACATATGTCTTGGTTCCCTTATCATCCACAGAAACGAACTTAATCTTGTTGGTGTGGAACTCGATGTCATAGTGTTCATCTGAATCAATCCAGGTAAAGTATGACTTGTTGAAGCACTTGAGATAACAATCATCGGTATGGTTCTCAAACGTGTCATAGGTGAGTCTCTTGGTGTAGAGTTTCTCAAAGGCGTCAAACTCACGAATATTCCCATCATCCAAAAAGCCATTGACAATCTCGCGCACATTATCATCAGTACTCTCAATTTCAGAGACCAGGACAACATCATTACTGATAGAGAAGCATACCCTGCAAGACTCCTTGTTCAACAGGAAGAGCTGAGAGAGATACTTGAACTCATTCTCTGAGATACCAACCTTATACTCAAGTGTTGAATCATCCTCAAAGATGGTGTGACGAGCATGGTCTGGAATCTCAAGAAATGCGAGAGCCTCCTTGTCGGCGGCAGGAACAGTGAGATTGACCTCTGTGTTGTTCGCCACCATTTTCTTGGCATAACCATTATCCTCAATATAGAAGACCACATCAACATTGTCTGTACCCGCAAGACCAAGCACGGAACTCAACTTACTGGCATTGGTAAACTGAATCTTAACCAATTCATCGTCAAGTTCATTCACAAACTCCTCACAGTATTCCTGAAGATTGGCAGAAATGGACTTGAGGGCTGATTTGTTCTTGTTATAGGCGATTGACTCAAACTTGTTGCCCTGCACATTGATGAAAATGAAATTATCCAGTGAACTAGATTTCTTAATCAGGTTGTTAAACTCCCTAACATCACAATTTTTTAAAACGATTTTCTTCATATTGTATTAAACTTAAAAAATGTTTTCAGAATTAAATATAACAAAAAATACTAAAATAAAGACAACTCTTCAGGTTCGCCATCAAATCTTTCCATCTTATCCAAATCCCAGTTCATTACCTTTGCGGGAGTATCAGAATAAGGTATTTCCATAGTCACACCATCCATCTGGAAAATATTATATGAGATAATGTGGGCAAATTCCTCCATCATACTTATTGGCATTTCTCTATTGAACCTGTCTTCAAACCAGTCAATCACATCATATAAAACATTCTCCCTTGCAAGAAGAAGTGAATCACCCTGCCACTCATATCCATAGACCGCCTGTAACGCATAAACAGTACACACTCTCCAGGTCTCGATGTCATTTGTGGTAGGAATACTGTTTATTCTTCTCATCTTCCTGTCCAGAAGTCCCTGCCTTTCCGGCAATGGAATCATCTTCCCAGTAGACGCATCATATCTGGATACCAGATAAGGAGCCTCACCACAGGTCACCTCAAGCACTTTCCTTCTTATATATTTCTCATTGATAGGCTCTTCAGCATCCGTGGCATCATTCATCTTCTTGATAATATCAATGGGAGTATAGACCTCCGCCTTGGAATCAGTCCTGAATTTCTGGTCTTCCAATGATTTCAGCACCCTTGGTTTAATCACATCACCTGAAATAATCTGGTCAATCTTAATGGATGATTTCGGATCAAAACCATACTGATCAGTTCCCCAAAGGATGTTCTGACCGGTGGTTCTATCTTTCAAGAGAATTTCAAGAATGTGTCTTGGTATGTTAAATTCTTTAATATCTATCATAACCTAAATATAACAAAAAATGAGAAGATTTTCAAAACCTTCTCATTTAAAATCACCAAAGACCTTTTGCATATGTCATTGAAATATCTACCGGCTGAAATCCCATTGCCTCAACAATTCTATTGACAGGACTCAAAATAAGAAGATCAAACATCTTATTCTTGTCAATCTCCAAATTTGCAGCCATATCCATAGGGAACATACCGGCAGGATAACTGAATGCCTCACACTTCTGAAGACTCATAATATCCGTATATACATCAATATTACCCTTCCTTGTTTCTTTCTTGTTACTAATCAATTTATACATATCTGGATTTTTAACATATTCAGACACTGGTACTTGTGTTTCTGTTTTCCAATATGTATATCTTGATGTTGGTTTTATATAAAGTACACAGAGTTTATCAGCATCAAACAATGGAGTATATCTCTTCTTGAACTTCTCATTGTTATTAAGGATATAGTTATATAGTGCTGCCCCAGCACATGTAACCATTGATTTTGGTGCAAGTTCAATTTCTCCAGAGTCACTTAATACATACTCACTATACTTATTCATAGCCTTATTTACACTTATTGTTTCTGGACTCTGTAACATAAACTGCTTCTTTAATGGTTCTAGTTTCTTACTTATAAAATTATCAATAGTAAACTCCTCCTGCTGGAATATCCACTTCACCAAGTCTATAAGTTGATTCTTCACCCATTGTGATGAACTGGTCTGTGCAATCTCCACACCAGTTGCCTTAATCTTTGTACAAGAGTCATAATACACATTTGGTTCTGCCCAGGTCATATTCTTGATATACTTTTTCTTTGCCAACCAGATGCCTGCTTCATTATATGCCTCCAACTCAAAATCAAGGATGTTAGGAGTACCATTCTTCTTAGCATATTCCTCATGTATCTTCTTCAGATAGTTGGACATAAACACCCTGTTGATAGTCAGACAGAATTCCCTTCCTTCAGGTTCAATGGTATCAATACTCCATTCATATTTTGTAGTATCAATAGAATCAACATCAAAGTACTTCCTTGCATCATCTTCAGTAGGATATCCACCTTGTGATACATAGACAAACTCTTTCTGGTCATTCTGTTTGTTGATCTTTGTCAATCTCCACACATCATGATCAAACCAGTCTGTGACCTTAATGATATTTTCATATGATGTATAAATTGAATTATGTACAAGAATATTATTTGCAACAAATGTGTGTGTATCATCATTCATTTCAATATCATACACATATTCATCTTCAAAATTACCAATCTGTTCACATCTTACAATATCTCTAATCTCTATATTACCATCAGATATAGTAACAAGGAAATCATTTTCAACATCAACATCATATGGTTTTATCTTTTGAAGATTTACATCCCTTAAAACCATCAAAGAATGATCATTTGTAACTATAACTTCATTATTATCAGAATCAACAAGAGACCATTTTGCCTTTGTCACTTTATGTCTTATAACTCTTTTTACTGGTGCATAATAACTTGTGAAATCAACACCATTACCAGAATATGACAAATCATTCTGTTTTATATTAAGTACATCATAATCACAATTTACACTCTCATGACCAGCAAGTGTTGAACCCATATCTTGTGTTCCAAGATTATATAACTGTTCTATTGTGATTTTATTGGTTTTCTCTATTTTCTTTATGTTTTCCTCCCATATTAAATCATTTTCATTTATATCTGATGCAGATATCTCCATCTCAATACCATCTCGATTAACTTTTACTATATCATTTTTATTGTAAACTTTAATATCTGTTTCAGTTTTAATAGAAATTACCTCATCTGATATATCTATGAAAGTATCCTTTTCGCAACTATCAGTATCAATATATACAGTTATACCTTTCTCTATTGGTTTTTGATCTACTATCTTTATACCCATCAACTGGTGAGTCTTGGTATCCTTCTGCCATACCTTGTTTGCCCAGAGGTTAATAAGTCTCTCTGCATTAAGGATTGCATTCTTTCCTTGTTTTGTTACAGACTCTGCGATAACAGGATTATAGAAATAGAATCCAGAGAATCCAAATGCACCATAGATACCATTGATGACCACCTTTGTACCAAGCTGGAAGTTATTGTAGATGTCTGCCTGGACCTGACAGTAGGACATAATCTCATCAACCTCACTTGCCTTCCTTCCTGCAAAGTCATTCTTGTTCAGATAATCCTCAATCTCCTCTGGAGACGCATTGGCATGCTTGAGGTCTTTCAGGTCATAATAAATCTGCGTGAACTTGAATGATGTCTTCTTGTATGCCTTTCTCTTGAAGTACAGGTCTGTGATGATCTTCTTCAGATGACCATCCTCCTTCTGGAAAACCGCACCGGACGCGCATACTATATAACCTTTGTCCCTCCATTGCTGTTTGAGAGCTTCATCTGCTTCAGGAAGAAGTGTCACCAGCGTTTCAGGACCTATATTGAACTGTCTCATCAAAGATGGATACAGTGACGCGTAATCATTACAGGTACAATACTTGTGAAGTCCGGGAATTGGCTGCTTCACAAACGCGCCTTCATACTTCTCACCTTCCTTCTTCTTTGCATATGGGTCGATTCCCAGTACCTTGCGCTCGCCGGAGAATGATGCCCTTAACAGGTTTTCCGGAATATATGTGGTTGAGAAACAATCCATTGCCTTAATCCTACCCAACCAGGCAGTAGTTAATCCACAAGTAAGTGCATTACATGCTTCATGGATTAGTTTAACAAGACAACAGTCAATTGCATTATAATATACATACTTCTCAAAATTGTTGTGAAGCATATCATCAAGAGACTCTGCATGCTGTACCTTCTTTATCTTACATAGTTTCTCACCGATTGTATCAAGTCTGTAATTCTCATTTGAATTCCAGGTCCATTTCTTATATGCTTTCAAATAGTCAATAAGTCCAACATGGGCAGGTCTGTCAACCTGTCCAGTAAGAATCCTTGTTGGTGATGCAAGGGAAGGGTCAATACCAAGAAGTTTTGCCCTGTTGTACATATACCTCCAGTCATAATCCTCTACATTCCATCCTGTCATCATTGCCATCTTTGGGATGAGCATTGAGAAGAAGAAATAGAGTAAATCATATTCAGACTTGAAATATCTGAACACAAACTTGAAGTGTCTATGTACCTGTTCAAAGTGTTCATCAATTCTTTTCTGGATACTTTCCTGTTCCTTCTGTGTAAGGTTGTAACCACCAGACAATACCATCACAGTATCATTAGGGCAACATACACCTATGACAGTAATGGGTTTGTCAGGTTTTTCAGGATTGGGTTTTCCCTCCTGCATTTCATTTTCAATATCAATAAAGAAAAGTTCTGGAAGATTATAAGAAAAAATCTTCTCCTTTAACTCATCAGGTTGAGAATCCAGGATTTCATACTGCCTGTACCTGTTGAGTTTTTCCCTTTGTGGATCCACTCTGTGCTTGTAAACTGGTTTTCCATTCCAGTTGTGAACATTCTTGACTTTAAGATCAGTCTTGTCTTTTTGATTGGTAACCCAGATATATTGTTCTTCATCCGGGATTTTAATGACCTCGATGTGGGTCTTACCATCAGAACCCCAGTAAGACACCTGGAGATTGTTTCTGTCTTGTAATATATCCAATAGCATGTTAACTAAATTTTACATCTGGTTTAGAAGCCAGATTTTGTCCGGTAAAAATATAACAAAAAAACTTTGTGAATTATTTGTTATTTTTATGTATATAATGAATCTCAATATGAAAGATGGGAGTGAAAAAAGCAATTAATAATCTTGAGAACATTCCAATAGAAGATGATGACATTGCGGTAGATAAAAGAGAGTTCCTTGATGATAACGGGGTGGATATATACTCAAAAAAATCTGGTGAAAAGACAGTTGAAGAAAGAATCAGGACATCAAGGTCATTGAAGATAAAGAACAACAGATGGAATCAGATAGATTATACAGAGGATTTTACCAATGAGAAGATAACCATTGACCCACACAGTTATCAATATAATTCAAGTTATGAGGATTTGGAGTTTGAGCAGACATTCCATGATATAATAAAAAACTCCAAATACAAGGAACTTCTATTGGGTGATGACCGGCAGACAATAACCTACCAAACCATCAATGACATCATTATCTACTGTTATCCGAAAATGAAACAAGACCACACAATGGCACAAATATTTGTCCTTGTATGTGAATACTGCGGGGTTGGTCTTCAGGCAATGTGGAAAAGATTAAGTACATATTTACAGATACAGATTCTGAAAGACCTCAAGGAAGTAAGCAAATTACCTAATGAAATTCTCAATAACAATGTAAAATTATTTTAATTATGGCAAAAGAAGTAGAAATCAATTATTTTGAAGTGACTGTTAAACTTCAGGAAGAGACTGATATGGAAGACCGCGCCGGAAATCCTAAAATCAAGAAATGGCAGGAAAAGTGGTTGGTTCACGCAAAGACCACAGAAGAGGCAAACAAGATTGTGCAGAAAGAGTATAATGGTACAATGGCCGATTGGAGAATCGCCAATGTGAAGGAAACCCAGATTCTTGGTGTGCTTGACAATTAATCTATTTTTGTTTATGTTTTTAAAGGTGAGATTGATAATTCAACCTCACCTTTTTTCATAAATACCTTATACTATATAAATATATTAAATTATGGGAATTATTAAAACATTTGGAGAATATGTAAATGAATCTGTATCATATATATCAGATGATTCAATTAATTTTAATGCAGTTGATATTGATACAATCACATCAAGAATAAATGCAACAAAAACAGTTTGGAATGCATTAAAAAAATCTGGTTTAGATAAGTATTGGGAACATCCTTATTTTGGTTCAATTTCTACATATGGTGATATTGAACATCTTAAAAGTCTTTTTCCTTATGAAGAATCAGAAGACTTTTATACACAACATATGGGTGTCTTTGTTGCAGATAAATTTCAATGTGAATGGTCTTCTAATTTTGAAAATGTAGACAGTGAACTTAACTATATCAACATATATGAACTTGTTGTTTGTCCAGATTTAACTATAAAATCTTCAAATAAAGATATAGATTTATCAATATACTTTGATGCATCTTCTGAAAAGGGTAAATTTCCAGGAGATGGAGATTATGGTAATTTATGTTATTCATTAAAAGATGATTATTGGTTTTATGACGGTAATTATGAAGGTGATTTAGAAAATGATGATCTTCATTCAGATGTTGCAAAATTCATATCAGTTATTACAGAAGCAATAAACCCAGATACAAAATATAAATTATCCTGGTTTAAAAATGAAGAATCTCCTATAGAAGAGAATGAAAATACAGACACATATTCTTATACTGTTGATGATTGGGAGAGTGGTGATGAAACTGAATATGCTGGTTTTTTGAAAAAAGCAGGTGCAACAAGTATCAAATATGAACATGAAGATGAAGGTAGTGATTTCCACATTTTATTTACACCATATCCTGGTGTAACAATTGAGCAACTCGCCAAAAAATTTGCTATGGTTCAAAAGAGAGCATATCCACACAATGATTATGATGAAGTATGGTTTTATAACAGAACAAAAGATAAACCAGTAAAAATAATTATCTAATAGAAGTGAAGTCATAAGACTTCACTTTTTTCATAAATACCTTATAATATGTACATATATTAAAGTATGAACAATATAAAGAATTATACAGAGTTCCT
>ENA-OQRC01002248-OQRC01002248.1-human-gut-metagenome-genome-assembly--contig:-NODE-2248-length-11262-cov-4.070135_pt1 | contig 11262 bp, 12 predicted proteins | sample MGYA00243236_ERZ505102 | MGnify/ENA primary metagenome ERZ505102 (study PRJEB26097, sample SAMN02712089) | human gut metagenome | biome: Gut microbiome | host: Homo sapiens | place: Denmark... | reverse complement strand
GACTAAAAGCATCATTTATCAAACATCCCCAGTTAAGCATCACCGCCATATTAGTTCTTCTTATTTCCATAAAGTTTGTAGTGTATTCTTATGATCGCACAGTGAAAACGGTTTGAAAGCACAAAATACCAGTATTGCATAAAAAACCGGGGGAGACAGAGCCGCACTCTGCCGCCCCCGGATTTTTTGTCCACCGTTGACGCGCTGCTGTTCCCTGATGCGCTCCCCCCATTTGAACCCAAAAACTGAACCGCTTACCCAGCGGGCCGCCCACGGCGGCAGGTACACTGTTCAGAGAGGACGTTCAATGTCCGAATCAAAAAAGGGGGAATCCGATGAATCTGACACAAATGAAAAACACGGTGCTGGCAGTGCTGGCTGCGGCCGGCTCCGCCGTTGCCCAGGCGCTGGGCGGCTGGGATGTGGCGCTCAAAGTTCTGATCTGCTTCATGGCGCTGGATTACGTCACCGGCTGGCTGGTGGCCGCCGTCTGGCACAAGTCGGCAAAGAGCAAGACCGGAGCGCTGGACTCCAAGGCCAGCTACAAGGGGCTGGTGAAAAAGGGCGTCATGCTATCGCTGGTGTGGATGGCGGCGCTGCTGGATCAGGCCACCCACAGCGATTTCGTCCGGGATGCGGTGTGCCTGTTCTTCATCGCCAACGAGGGCCTTTCCGTGCTGGAAAACACGGCGGTGATGGGCGTTCCGTACCCGGCCTTCGTGAAAAATATGCTGGACGCGCTGCACCAGACCGGCGATCAGGGCAAGGGCACGGAGGCCCGCACATGAGCACGAGAGCGGGCGCCGTCCCGCTCTCCGACCTCCAATTTTTGGAAATTTATTTCAACCGGAAGCGCCTCCGCTCCACTCCGGCCAACCTGCGGAAAATGCTGGCGGAGACGGGCGGGGATGCCATCTGCAACGGCTCTATTTTTCTGCGGGACCTGTCCCCGGCCTGCCATCTGAAAGCAGACGGGACGGTCCGCAAGGCCCCGGACTACCGGGTGTGGGCCGTCAGCTGGAACACCCCGGCGGACTTCGGTGTGAAGGCCGTGCCCAACGGGGACGCGAATTACATGGAGTGTGTCCACCTCATCATCGGCGGAAAGAAGATCAGCCCTGTCACCTGCGGAGCGGATATGTGCTACCGTGCGCCACGAACAGCTATCGGCACCAAGGGCGGACGGTTCGCCTACTATGTGAGCAAGGATCGGCATACGCCGGAGCAGCTCCGTGACCTGCTGGCCGCGTCCGGCTGGGACAACGCCATCATGATGGACGGAGGCGGAAGCGCCTGCTTCATGGATTCGGCAGGGGAGGGCTTCACCGGGGACGGGCGGGTGATCCCGTTCTTCCTCGTCTGGAAGCTGAAAAGTGAAAGAATAAACGAACCGAAGGGAGACCAGCCTATGGTCGAAATCAACGCCTATTCCAAGGCGAAGGACGGCGGCAAGAAGCTGTCCACTCATTTCAAAGTGAATGAATTTGCCTGTAAGGACGGCTCCGATGCCGTACTGGTAGCGCCCCGGCTGGTGATGGTCTTGCAGAGCATCCGCAGCCACTTTGCCGCCCCGGTGGTCATCCACAGCGCCTACCGGACGCCCCAATACAACGCCAAGGTAGGCGGCGCGGCCCACAGCCAGCACTGCTACGGCACGGCGGCTGACATTTCCGTGAAGGGCCAGACCCCGGCAGCGGTGGCGGCCTACGCCCGGACGCTGATGCCGGACTGGGGCGGCGTGGGCGTATACGCCGGACAGGGCTTCACCCATATCGACATCCGGGAGATCCGGGCCGACTGGACGGGCTGAGGATCGGGCCGCACACGGCGGTCTTGAAAAGTCCCCCATCCAGGTATATAATAGGATTTAACCTATAAAAGTCGAGACCGCACGGCCCATCCGTTTTCTCATGGAAGAAGCGGAGCAGGAGATCCAGTGCCGTGCCGCGGCAGCCGCCGCAGAAAGAGAGAGCTGCTATGCGTGTAGTGATTCAGGAGGATTACCGGAAGATGTGCAAATGGGCGGCGGACTATATCGCCGCCAGGATCAAAGCGCGCAGGGAGGACCGTCCCTTTGTCCTCGGCCTGCCCACCGGGTCTTCCCCCATCGGCGTTTATCAGGAGCTTGTCCGGCAGAACCGGGCGGGGGAGCTGTCCTTTGCCAACGTGGTCACGTTCAATATGGACGAATATCTGGGCCTGCCCCGGGAGCACGACCAAAGCTACTGGTACTTCATGCACGACAACTTTTTCAACCATCTCACAGACATGAAGTCGGAAAACATCAACATTCTCAACGGCATGACGGACGATCCGGAGGGCGAGTGCGCCCGCTATGAAGAAAAGATCGCCTCCTGCGGCGGCATCGACCTCTTTCTGGGCGGCATCGGCGTGGACGGCCATATCGCGTTCAACGAGCCGTACACCAGCCTCGCCTCCCGCACCGGCGTGCGGGATCTCACAACGGATACCCGCATCGTAAACAGCCGCTTCTTCGGCAATGACCCGGAAAAAGTCCCCGCTCAGGCCCTGTCTGTGGGCGTCGGCACGGTGACGGATTCCAAAGAGGTTTTGATCCTCATCAACGGGCACAATAAGGCCCGGGCGCTGGCGGCAACGGTGGAGGGCGGCGTGAGCCAGAAGTGGACCTGCTCCGCCCTTCAGCTGCACAACGGCGCCATCATCGCCTGCGACGAGGCGGCCTGCGGCGAGCTGACTGTGGATACCTACAAGTATTTTCTGGATATCGAAAAGAACCAGCGGCTCTGAGATCCGATATGCGGACGCTCTATCCGCCGTCACCGGAAAAAATCAACGGCAGAGGACGTATGTCCTCTGCCGTTGTTCGTATAGTGCGATACCTTTACACCTCTTGCTGTCAAAAGGGAAGGGGGAGTTCACACCTCCGCTACCGTCCGCAACACTTCTTGAACTTCTTCCCGCTGCCGCAGGGACAGGGATCGTTCCGACCGATCTTCTTTCTGCCGGTCCCGTCCGCTGTCGGCGCCCCCCGGTAATAGAGCGCGGCCAGCTCATTGGGCGTGTGGCCCTTGTTGGCCCAGAGCCGGGTGTTGTTTTTGACGGACATCATCACCTTCACGAAGGCTTCGACGGCACTGTCGTCAAGTTCCATGTCATAGTCGCTGAGAATATCGAAGACCTGCTCCATGTCGGCTTCAATGACGCAGGCGTACTGGATCTCTCCGGCGATCTCCTCCGCGTCCCGGCGGGGCTGATGCCCCTCGTCCATCAAAAAGGCGGTCAGGGCGTCCATCTGCGGCGTGCACTCGTAGTAGTTCCAGTCGGCATAGCGCAGCAGCGCGTCCTTTTCCGGAATATACCGGGGCTTTCCGCCGCATTGGCGCATCAAGTCCCGCACATCCTCAAAGTCATTCTCCTCGAATTCCCCGCAGACGATATACTCCTCCCAGAAGCAGTAGGGCGCACCCACGGCAACATGACGGAGCAACGCCGGGAACAGCTCCCCCTCTGAGGTGGGCTGGCTGTTCTGCCGGTTGAAGATGTCCGCAAGATCCGGCTGGCTGATGGCGCCGTACAGATGGACTGCGGCCATGGCATAGCTGTCCAGCAGATCATAGCGCGCCTTTCGCTCCGTGAAGCCCTCCCGCTCCAGTTGGTGAAACACCTCGCTGATCTCGGCGGGGACGGTCACCATGATGTCCTCTTGAGAAGCATCGCAGACAAGATAGCCCAGATCCTCCAACAGGCTACACTGTTCGGGCAGGGCCTTCTTCACCTTCACCGGCTCCCGGCCCCTTGCCGCCCGCCTGAACAGCAGGAAAGCCGGCTGGTCGATGATGTAAAGAAGCTCCTCCATGCGCCCCGGCTCCCGGAGGGCGGAGCTCACCGCCTCCACCAGCGCGGACTTGTTCATCTTGGAATATCCCTTTACATAGTAATTCTTGGCCAGTTCCTTCAACTTCGCCGCGCTTGCTTCCGCCAGAACCGCTCCAATGTCGGGCTTTCCCACGTCTCTCAGTACCATATAGCTCTCCTTTATCCGAATCCCACGTGCTATTCTGCCCCGTGGAGGCCGATGCGTTTTTTATCTATCTGTCAGCGGAACCATACTCCACTTTATTCAGTGTAGCACATTTTTCCAAAGAATGAAGCGCAAATTCCATAAACCGCCTTGTTCCATGATTTTCACTCAAAACAGCGGCGCACCTCCGAAAAAAGGAGATGCGCCGCGTTTGCTTTTTCACCTTTATCCCTTACTCAACGTCCTGATGATCTCTGCCCTCTGCTTCTCTGTCAGACGGGGATAGTCCGCAAGGACGGCGTTCAGTTCCTCGCCACGCTCCACTCTCCGCCGCGCCACGCGGCACACCAGTGCCACAGCCGTACTCATACGCCCTCACCTCCGAACATCAGCGCCGCCACCAGTTCTTCCAGCTCCTCCAGACGGGTCTCCTGCGTAGGATGCACCGCGCGGTAGTCCGCCCGCAGCGTTTCCGAACAGTTCACCTTACCGGACAGCTCATAACCCTCTGTCAGCGGCGCGTATATCGTCCCATCCGCAGCCGTCACGCTGTCCGCTGTGTAACTCTGCGCGTTTTCGACGGTCAGTACGGGCTGATCTGTTCCGATCTCATATAAATACAACGTCATTTGCTTCACCTCAGATGAATTTTCCGTCTTTAATAATGGCGTTCATTCCGTTTTTCGTATTATATGTGCCGCCCAATGTATCCGGGACGCGATCTCCCAGCAGCACAAGCCCGCCCAGAATGTGACGAATCCCGACGCAATTGTTGCTGTAATCCGTTGCAGGATTCTCTCCATAAACTTCAACACGGCCGCCCCAACTGGTAGTAACCACGCTTTCCAGATCGTGGAACGTGCAGCTTGCCAGCACAGCAGAAGAATTGTAAAAAACTCCCACGCCTCTTCCATTCTGGGCGTGGCCGTTAAGGGAGCACTCCTCCGCATATATCGTACTTTGTTCGCAAAGGATGCAATATCTGTATGGACTCGCCGTTTCGTCCAGCTCCCATTTCAACGTTTTCATCTGCACTGGAATGCTGCAATTTGTTATCCGAAAGCCTTTTGTAAACACGCAGTCTCCCAAATTGTCTGCCCGGAGCATGAGACTGCCGCAGCCGTAGAAGCCATTCACAGAAACTTCTTCTGAAGCTGTTCCGCTGAGGGTGATGACATGCTGCTCGGTCAGCATGCGGGGAAGGGCGTTGAGATAGGTTTGCAGCTCCGATGCGGGTAAGGAGACATCACGGTGAGGTGCACCGACAGCCAGCACTTTCTGACGCACTGGGCCGCAGTCGCTTTCGGTGATGAGCCCGGCAGGGGAGCAGAGCACCGCCGCGCCGCCGTCCTCGCTGACGGTCTGGCGCAGGTAAAACCGCAGCACCGTGTCGCTTCCGGCCAGGATGGATACCGGCTCGTCCAGTCGGTAGACGCAGTACAGGATCTCTCCCTCGTCGGGATCCTCCGCATAAATGCCAAGCTCCGTCAGCGTGTATGAGTCCTCCAGTGCCATCGCAGCCAGCGTCACGGGCAGAACGGCAGTGTTCCCGGTACAGCGGGCCTCGCTCACCGCCAGCGTCTGCCGGATCTCCGACAGTTGGTCGGCATTGGGGACGTCCGTGGTATGTCCGCTGCCGCCCACCACACGGGTCACCCGCAGGCAGGCCCCCGCGGCAGTTTTCGCCGTCAGCGCAAGGCCCTTGTTCGTATATGTTCCCTGAATATTCATAGCCCGTCTCCTATCTCAGCCGCCGGATGCCCCGTCTGGGACGCTGGGGCAGGGGAGCCGTCACCACCGGCGCGGAAGCGGGCAGTCGGCTTTTCACGTCCTCCGCCAGAGACGCCTGATACGCCGCACGGAATTCCTCCGTCCGGCGGTCTGTGTCGCCGTCATCGCCTCCCGCCAGCAGAGGCGCGAAGGACTGGGGCACGCCGCCCCGCTCCAAGGCGGCTCTTGCCCGCTCCACCTGCTCCCGGCGGAGCTTTTCCGCCCGCAGAGTTTCCAGTTCCTGCTTCTCTTCTTCGTTCATATATTACTCCTCCGTTTCCATGGTTTCCTCGGCCTTGCGCCGCAGTTCCTCCTCCGCGTCCTTCACCCACGGCAGCTGTTCCAGAATGGTGCGCTTGGACAGCAGGGGAGAGAGGGACAGCAGCGTGCCCGCCAGCGCCGTGTGATCCTGCGGCAGATTCTTGTAAAACGTGACCTGCCCCTGTTCCAGCGCCACCGGCGTCCCCAGCAGGGCAAAGCCGCCGGAAAGCGCTGTCAGCAGCCGGTGCAGACCGTCCAGAAAGCTACGCTCCTTGGCCAAGCGCACCTGCTCGATGCCCCACAGCTTGTACTGCATCGCCACGCCGGAAGCGTTCCCGGCGAAGCGTTCGTCGGAGAGATCCGGCGTCATGCTCAGTTCCAGAATGCTGCGGCGCAGATTGCTCTCCAGCTGGGCGAGGGCCTCGTGGTTCAGATTCTTCACCACGAATTCCGCACGGCCCCCCTCCGCCAGAGAGAGGATGCGGGTGCGGTTGGCCTCGTCGATGTCCCCCTGGGTCGTACCCTGCATCCCGTACAGGGCGAGGAAGGCGTTGGCCACCGACTGCATATCGTCCATGGCCCCGGAGAGCAGCAGGTTGTATGCGTCCAGCAGCCCCGTCACCATCTCGAAATCGCCGCAGGTCTGGCAGTTGTTGTTGAAGGGCACCAGCGCCAGATGCCCCGGCAGATTTTCCTCCGGCGCGCCCAAAGCCACCCGCTGACCGTCCCATGTGAAGGGCGTGACCCGCTCCTCCTCGTAGAGCATCCCGCATACGGTGTCGTCCGGGCGCTTGAACAGCCGGACGGCGGCGCGGAGCGGCTCCCCGGCCTCGCCGCCGCGGATGCCGAAGCAGGTGAGGGGGTCGCACCGGCATACCCGTACGCCGGACTGTTCCAGCCACACCAGCGCGAAGCCCTCGCCGCAGATACTCATGTCCCGGCCGATGTCAAAGAGCAGGTGATCCATGGGCAGATCGGCATAGATCCGCCCCTCCTCCGGGCGCTCATAGGAAAGGGTAGGAGGTACGCCGAGGAAATACCCGGTCTGCACCTCCGTGATGTAGCGGGGGAAGGGAACCCGCAGCAGATTGTTGGGACGTCCCCGGACGGCCTCGCCCTTGGGCACGGGCTGCTGGCCCTCGTAGTAGTCCCACAGCCGCTCCCTGTGGGGACGGACCCGGTACAAAAAGTCCGACACCGCCCCGGTCAGAGCTTCCTCCGTCAGCGCCCCGGCGCAAATGTAGTCCTGTTTCAAATACGCAAACCTCCGATCGCAAAACCCGGCCGGAATGTTCCGCCGCGCACCCGTTTCACCGCGTTGGGCGGCAGCCATGGCCCCGCCCTGTATGACTTTCTTCGGTGACGCTCTGTGCGCGGCCCGGTGAGCAGACAGTCTCGGATACCCATAGGTATCGCTATGACCCGGCGGCGATGCCCGACGGCCCGCCGTCCTGAAAGGTCCTCTTTGTTCCGTACTGTCGCCTCTTCCGGCCCTATACTTTTATTGTAAGGATCCTCGCCGCCCTACACGCCGGAACCGATTCCAAAAAACGCTTCCGTTCTCCGCCTCGCACAGCCCATGGAGTGTTTGTTCGTTGAGTTATACGAATATAATGCCCCTCTGAAATCGTTGATTTCAGAGGGGCTGTTCTTTGTCTATTGCTGATGACAAATGCTATTGACTGTGCTAAAATCAGTCATAATATTCGCGTCGGGCGTAACTAACCGCCATACTGGAAGAGATCAACAAGCCCTATGCCGTCACATCGAAGGACGACGCCCGCATTCAGGAGATCGCCCGGGATCGTTTCCGCAGCTGGGAGCAGATTTTCGGTAAAAACCCGGGATTTACCATCGACCGTACCGGTCGATTTGAAGGCGGCAAGATTCAGTTCAAGCTGGATGTACAGAAGGGGATTATCCGAAGCGCCGCCGTTTACATGGTGCTGTCTACCGGATCTCCGCGGAAGAAATGGCTGCGGCAGCGGTAGACTGATATCCGCAGCGGCAGTTTCAATGGCGCCCTCTTTATCTGCATTTAGCCGCCGGTCGCTGTCCGCTTCGCAGAAAAGGACATCTGCTCTCTCGTTTGGAGAAGATGTCCTTTTTATCCGTTTCTGCGCGGAGCCGACGCAGCCCGCCTTTTGCCCGTTTTGCTACGTGCGCCCCGCCCAATCCGTTTTCCGGGGCTGCCTCCCGTCCGGAAGGCGCTCTCCGCCCTCCGATTCCGGAATACCGCTCACGCCTTCTTTCTGAGCCGCTGCCGCACAAAATCAGCCAGAGTAACCGTGCAGAAGTAAATCAGAAATCCGGCCAGAAAGAACAGGAATGTCTGCGTTTCAACCGGAAGCGTGGCAATTGTCCTGCTGTATGGGTATGGAATCGCTTCCCCTACATGCGCCGCAAACGCAATCATAACCCCATATAAAAAGGCCCTCAGCAACGTTCTTTTCACATTCACGCCAAATTCACTCCTTTAAATGATCTTTCCAGAGGACCATGTTCTCATTTCTGTTTTGAAGCTTCCCGTCTTTTTCCGGTTTCAAATTTACAGACGCGGCCAGAGAGCCGCCGACAATCGCCACGCCGCAAAGAACGCTTCGTAGATCCGACGCAGTATTCAGCAGCACTGCCGAAAAAACAAAAGCCCAGGCCGTGTAGGTAATATTCAAAGCCATGGCTTTCGTTGCGCCGATGGCGGTAATTGCTTTGTAATAACACAGGTAAGAGCCGGTCAGCAGCAGGGCTCCCAGCAGGATATAGACAGTGGAGCGGTCAGGGAAAACAGAAACCGTCCATTTCCAGCCCCTGAGCAGAGGCAGAATCACAAGCCCGTTGAATACCGCCGACAGCGTCTGCCGCAGCAGAAGCGCCTGACTTTGTGAAATTCCGGCTTTTGGAAATCCATACGAAAACAGCACGGACTCCATGGCCCAGCTTAGGCAGCAGATTCCGGCGAACAGGAACCCCAGCACCTGATTCTCTGTGCCACCGTCGGAGGGAGCATAGCCCAGGACAGCCACACCGGTTACGCTTACCAGAAGGCCAAACAGCTGAAACCACCCGATGTGTTCTCCAAGAAAAACATATGCCAAGAGTGCGCCGACCGCTGGAAACAACGCGGAAATTGCCGCAGTCAGCGCGGGGCCGATATAGTGGATGGCTGCAACATAGGCCGACATGCCTACCACGCCGCCCAGCAGATTAGCTATGGTAACAATTTGCCCGCCTCTCGTTCGTAGCGCGGCAAACGCGCCTCTGCACTGCTTTTTAAAGCACAGATACCCCAACAGCCAGACGGAAGAAAACGCATAATGCAGAAAATTGCTGATATACGGCGCTAAAAAAACAACCGTTGCGTTATCGCTGTAGGCAGGCGTGCACATGGCCAGCTCCAGCACAACAGTGTCCAGCGCAAACAGGATCCCTGCAAGTAATCCGAGAAACATGTCATTACTCCGAAGTTCATGAAATATGCGGTGCGATCCGGTTTTGCCGATAAAACCGATTGGGAACATGGCGCCCTGTTTCCCGCGCAATCCGCACAGGAAACGGCCATTTCCCCGAAATCACTCTGCCGTTTCCAGCACGGCATTTGCCGGTTCGGCCAGAGCAGAATGCGGAGAGGCTGCTCCGGGGGCAGGCCCCCGAAGCAGCTGAAGCAGTGCAATACCGCTTCTCCGCAGCCGAACAAGCAGACAGCGCTCAGCAGATCAATACTGAATCGTCAAAGCACGCTGGTAGATGCGGACATAGTCATCCACCGTCAGATCTCTGGGATTGCCGATGGTTTGAGGATCGTCAAACGCAGCCTGCGCAAGACGGGGAATGTCATCTTCCGTGACGCCAAAGGTGGCAATACTCTTGATGCCAATGTCGCTGGCCAGCTTATGTACCGCCTCCACGGCAAGCTTTGCGCCCTCGCTCTCGGTGAGACCGGTGGTATCCTCGCCCAGCGCCTCGGCAATCCGCTTATACTTGCCAGGCTCGCCCATCCAGTTGAATTCCATCACAGGCACCAGCGTTGCGGCGACCGCCTTGCCATGGGGAATGGGAAAAATGCCGCCGAGGGTCTGTGTCAGGGCATGGACGGCGCCGGCGCTGTCCGTGCCATAGGTGGCGCCGGCGAACATCGCGCAAAGCGCCATGCCGTAGCGTGCCTCCAGATCGCTGCCGCAGGCCACCGCTCTGCGCAGGTACTTACCGGCCAGTTCAATGGCATACAGGGCGTAGCAGTCCGTAATCGGCTGCGCATAAGCGCAGGTATAGCACTCAATTGCGTGGCAGAGCGCGTCCATGCCGGTACCGGCGGTGAAGTCGGCAGGCAGAGAGGTCTGCAGAGTCGGGTCAATAAAAGCGACATGCGCAGCCATTTCCACGCCACCGACATTGAACTTGTACTCCCGCTTCGTATCCTTGATGACCGCCCAGAGAGTTACTTCGCTGCCGGTGCCCGCCGTTGTGGGGATGGCAACCAACGGCGGAATCCGCTTGCTGAGGGGCTTCTTGCCCTCGGCGCACTCATAATCCAGAACCGGGCCGCCTTCCGCGATCTCAACGCCAATGGCCTTGGCAGAATCAATGGCAGCACCGCCGCCCACGGCGATAAAGCCGTCGCAGCCGTTTTCACGATACGTTTTGGAGCCGTCCGCAATGTCTTCGCAGGTGGGTTCTCCGTGGATACCGTCAAAAACCACATAGTCGATGCCGGCAGCCTTGAGTGGAGCCTCAACCTTGGCAACCAGCCCGCAGGCGATCATGGGAGGCAGGGTCACAAGCAGAGGGCGCTTGATTCCGAGACGGCTGACCTCGGCGGGAAGCTGAGGCAGAATATTGATGCCGTGCACCATTCTGGTAGGAGACTCATAATGGTGCAGTTCATACAGGTTTTTCATGGTTTTTCCTCCAAAAAGATTTCTCTCGTTTGTTGTTTGCAAAAGGATCCATGCTGTCTTTGTCGGGAAGATTTTTCAAAATTGCGAATGCTTAAAAAGCGCTTGCCAACACCCTGTAAAATGGTATATTATACATTATACAAGGTATGGGGGCGCACACGTGGAACCGCATACATACGCCATTGTTTATCGGGAGGTATTCAGAATGAAAAACGACAGCTTCACGCCGGCTGAGATTCGGGAAATGCTGGCATTGTCCCGTTCCGCGCTGCGTTACTATATTCAGAAGGGACTTCTGGAAGTGGGCAAAAGCGATGAAAACGGATACCATAC
>ENA-OQRC01002229-OQRC01002229.1-human-gut-metagenome-genome-assembly--contig:-NODE-2229-length-11337-cov-4.143769_pt1 | contig 11337 bp, 11 predicted proteins | sample MGYA00243236_ERZ505102 | MGnify/ENA primary metagenome ERZ505102 (study PRJEB26097, sample SAMN02712089) | human gut metagenome | biome: Gut microbiome | host: Homo sapiens | place: Denmark... | reverse complement strand
CCACTATGTAAATAAAAAAAATAGGTCAATTGCTTTCTTTTTCGAAATCTAAAGAAGGTGAGCGATCATCATTTATCTGCTCAGAGGTCCACCGTAGGTCCTTTTGTTTTTTGAAAGAAATCAAAATTCGAAAGGACAGCGAAATATGGAAATAAAATATACATTTGTTAACGGCGAAGAAATCTCTATATCAGTATATGGCGATTTTGAAAAAATTATACTTGATCTTGACAGAAATTTGTATAACAACAATCACACCGAAACCAGACGTCACATAAGTTTAGATGCATTTGAAGAAGATAAAACAATGCTTAGAGATACGGGTTTAGATTTGGAAAATCAAGTACTTAATCGTGCTGATAGTAAGACGTTATATAAAGCCATTTCAAAGCTTAAGCCTTATGAGCAGGAATTGATACATAATTTGTATTTAAGAGATCATCCGGCAACTCAAAAAGATTACGCTAAAAAACTAGGTATTTCTCACGCTATTATGAGGAAACGAGTAGAAAGATTAAAATCCAAACTAGCACGCCTGATTGAAATTGATGAGTAAAACCAAACAAAATTATTTGAAAAATCATTTAAAGTTTCTACGTAAAAACATGTCACACTTTGCCTCCCCCGTGGCTTATATATAGAGGCATTTTTAAGGATATAAAAAATAAAGCCTCTGAAGGTGAGGTGTAGAAAATGATAAAGCATCAAATGAGAATAACCGTCAGACAGCCCGGTGAAAAGCCCATAAGCATTGCTGAGTTTAAAAAAGTATCACTTATAAAAAGGTTGGCGCTTAAATGGTTTGGTGGTGTGGAAAAAGTAATGGTTATCGTACCTGAAAAAAGCGTTCAATCGGTAGAAATTAGAGAGGAGAAAAGTGATGAAGTATTTGGAGATACCAATCAAGGTGAACCCATTTGAACATCAAAAAAGAGCATTTGAATTTGTCATGCATAAGTTTGAAAACGATAGCGGAGCAGCACTTCTTGTTGAGATGGGTTGTGGTAAAAGTTTAATATCTGTCGCAGTTGCCGGAGCGTTATTCGGTGAGGAAAAAGTCAAAAAACTTTTGATAGTTTGCCCTTTATCGATTTGCGGAGTTTGGGAGGAAGAGTTTTCAAAGTTTGCTGACTTTGAATATAACCTAAAGGTTTTAAAAGGTTCACTTGAGAAAAAAGCAGAAACTTTATATTCACTACAAGGACAAGCCTTGCAGATTGCAGTTGTAAACTATGAATCAGTTTGGCGAATAGAAGGACAAATAAAAAACTGGCATCCCGATATGATTATCTGCGATGAGTCACACAAAATCAAATCGCACAATATTGCAGCCTCGAAGTCACTTCATAAACTGGGAGAAAAAACAATGTACAAACTCATATTGACAGGAACAGCTATCACAAACAAAGCAATTGATATTTTCTCGCAGTATAAGTTCTTGGAACCTAGAATTTTCGGCAAAAGTTTTTACACGTTTCGTAATCATTATTTCGACATGGCTGGCTATGGCAATCATACACCTGTGCTTAAGGAATCAATGAAAGATGAACTAAAAAACAAGATTCACAGTATCGCATTTGTAGCAAAAAAATCCGAGTGTTTGGATTTACCCGAAACAACGGAAATCATCAGAAAAGTTGAACTTGAGCCGTATGCGATGAATACCTACAAGCATTTAGTCAGAGATAGTTTTGCAGAATTGCAAAATAGCGAGGTTACTGTAACAAACGTGCTTACTAAAATTCTGAGATTATCTCAGCTTACAGGCGGTTTTCTCGGTGATGACGATGGCAAAAAAGTACATCAAATCAGCAAAGCAAAACTTAACGCTTTGGAAGATATCATTGATGAAGTAACTGCAAGTGGCAAAAAACTGGTGGTTATGGCTCGGTATATTCCCGAAATTAATGCGATAAAAAAGCTACTAATCAAGAAAAACTTAAGTTTTTCGGTTATAACGGGCGAAATCAAAAACAGAGCGGATGAAATATCTAAATTCCAAAACGATGTAGATGTGCTGGTATTTGTCGGTCAGATAGCGACCGCCGGACTTGGCATAACACTCACAGCAGCAAGTACAATGGTTTTCTATTCTTTAGATTACTCAATGTCAAACTTTGAACAAGCAAAAGCGAGAATTCATCGTACGGGGCAGAAAGAAAACTGTACTTACATTTACTTAATTGCTTCAAATACAGTGGATGAGAAGATAATGAAAGCTCTAAAAAATAAGGTGAACTTGGCGAAAAGTTTAATTGATGATTATAAAAACGGACTTAATCCGTATGAAAATGGAGGATTTTAAATGGATAACAACGTGATGTTTGAGCTGGCGGATAGGCTCAAAACCCTTAAAGAAGAGAAAAAACAAAAGGAGCTTGAACTTCGGAATATCAGCGATATGCTTACAGAGATTGAAGCAGCGCTTGCGGAGTTCATGACACTCAATGAAACACCAAATTTCACACACGGAAATACAAGTTTTTCGCTTCGGACAAGTCTCAAAGCATCAGCGGTTTCAGGTAAAAAAGAGGAACTGTACAGTTCACTTAAGAATGCGGGATATGGAGATTTGGTGGTTGAAACCGTAAATCCGAGTTCTCTCTCGGCGTTTGTCAAAGAGCAGATTTCTGAAAACGAAAACGAACTACCCGAGTGGCTTGGTGGTCTTATAAACATATTTGAAAAAAACACAGTCAGCACAAGAAAATATACGAAATAAGGAGTAAATTAAAATGTTAAAAAATGAATTAACAGTAAACACAAACCAAGGTTATATGAACCTCGCTAATTTCAACGTAAACGGCGATTTTTTGGAAGAACTCAGCGGACTTGATAACGAGTTCGAAAGGATAAAAATTCCCGCAGGAGGTGGCATCATGTTTGAATTTCCGAGCAGTAATCCCGATGAAGCAGATATGGTCAAGGATTTCTCGGCGGTAATTCTTTACCACCACCCTATGTACGTCTTTTATAATTCAAAGTTCAATGGTTCGAATAATCCACCCGATTGTTTAAGCATTGACGGAATAACTGGTGTCGGAATTCCGGGTGGCAAGTGTATAAACTGCCCCAAGAATAAGTTCGGAAGCGGTGAAAACGGATCAAAAGCGTGCAAGAACAAGCACCAAATGTATCTTTTAAGGGAAGACGAGATATTTCCCGTAATACTTTCACTCCCCACAAGCTCCAACAGAGAGTTTTCAAGGTACATTAAACGGTTACTTTCAAAGGGGAAAAAGTCCGATAGTGTAGTGACAAAGTTCTCACTTAAAAAGACTGTAAACAAGACAGGTATTTCATATTCTCAGGTTCAATTTAGCGTAGCAAGAGAACTTGAAAACACGGAAATCGAACTAATAAAAAATTATTCCGAGCAGATAAAATCCTATGCTCAGAGCAAAGCAAATCTTCAAAAAGTTGATATAACAACGGGCGAAATCATAGATTCGGGGGAATCTGTATGAATTACAAACTGGCTTTAAGCAGTAGAGAAATACAGGAATATATCGGAAATCATAAACTTTTAGCTTTGGATATTGAAACATCGCCCTTTGAAAAGTATCGAAATGACGATAGAGCCTCGCTTGATGCACATAAATCGAGTATCACGGGGATTAGTTTTTCGTTTGAAAAAGGCACAGGGATTTATGTTCCGTTTAGACACAAGGTCGGCAGAAATGCTGACTTTGTGGAGGCGTTCGAGTGGATTAAAACCAACATTTTGCTAAACGAAAATATGACTGTGGTAATTCATAACGCTGCCTTTGAAACTATGTTTTTCTATGCTTTGGGCTTCGTTCCGAAATGCAAGGTGTATGATACTCTGTCCGCTGTACAAATGACACTTAAAACACATACGGAGTTTCGAAAACTAAATGACTGCGGACTCAAAAAACTTGTTCCCGAACTTTTAAAAGTGGAATTGCCGACATTTGAAAGTGTAACCGAAGGGCGATTTTTTGATGAGCTTGATTCTGAAGATGTGGAAACCATCAGATATGCTTGTGCCGATTCGGACTACGCTTTAAGGCTGTACCATTTGTTTAATAACTGGTTCGATAAAAATCTTCCAAAACATAGATACATCGTAGAAAATATCGAGTCCCCGACCGCTGTGTATATAGGGCTCATGAAATATAACGGCATCCCGCTTGACGTGGAGCTTATGCGAGCAAAAGGCAAAGAAGCTCAAGAACAAATAAATCAGCTTAGAGAAGATATACATCTTACAATCGGAAATATCGACATCGGAGCAAATGCAGGAACTAAGGCATTCAAGGATTATCTGTACAAAACTTTGGAACTTCCCGTTCTTAAGACAACGGAAAAACTAAGTGAGGCTGCGGACGATGAAGCTATGATTCTGCTTTCCGAGTGGTGTAAAAATAATAGACCAAAGCTGGTTCCTATGTTTGATATGATTAAAGATTATCGCAAATGGAACAAGTTGAAATCTGTATACATTGATGGTTATTTAAAGTTTTTAAACAATAGTACAAACCGCATACACCCAGATTTAATGCCACTTGCAACACAGACGGGAAGATTTGCAAGTCGTAACGCAAATCTCCAGAATTGTTTTGATGACAAAACTGAAATTCTTACTAAAAGAGGATTTATCCTGTTTTCTGAATTGAGAAATGATGATGAAGTGGCACAATGGGAGAATGGGGAAATAGAATTTGTAAAACCGATGGAGATAATAAGCCAAAAGTACAAAGGAGAAATGATACAAATAACAAATCAGCATATAAATCTTTGTATGACACCAGAACATAGATGTTTGCTTAAGAGCAGAAAAAGTAATAAATGGACAGTAGTTAGTGCGAAAAATTATCTTATGGACGCAAGGCAACTTCATGCAGGACAATATCATTTTGGAAAAAAGAAGATGAACATTCAGCAGACTATAATTTTGTGTGCAACGCAAGCAGATGGAAGTTATCACGATGGTGGTATAGAATTTTCATTTTCGAAAGAGAGAAAGTATTATAGATTAAAATATGCTTTGGATGTTACTAAAACAAAGTATACAGAAGGGTTTAGAAAAAGCGGTAAGTATCGAATAAGGATTACTAAAAGTTCATTATCTGAATGGATACAAAATTTGCTGGGAAAAGAAAAATGTTTTGGGGAATGGCTGCTGAATTATGACAGAAAAACCGTAAAAACAATTCTTAATGAAATTCAACATTGGGCTGGCTGTTTTACGAGAAGTAACTTTTATAGTAGTTCGGTGAAAAAGAATGCAGATTGGGTGCAAATACTTTATGTTTTAACAGGAACACGAGCACATCTGAGAGAATATTGGAATAAAAATCCCAATTCTAAAATTAATTACCAAGTCGACATCACAGACAGACTTTTTAGTCAAACAGCGAATGCAAAAAAAGAAACTATTCCGTACGATGGTCAAGTATATTGCGTATCTGTACCTAGTGAATTCATTGTAGTAAGACGTTGTGGGCAGGTCTGTATTACCGGAAATTGCCCTCGGAAAGACAATGACCCGATTGGTGTTAGGAATTTTATCTGTGCGGATGACGGGAAAGTGCTTCTGTCACTTGATTTCTCTCAAATAGAACTCAGAGTTGGTGCGTTTTATTGCCGTGACGAGAAAATGCTTAAAACCTACAGAAATGACGGTGATATACACGCTCAGACCACTTCGGTTATATTTAATATTCCATTTAATCAAGCTATCGACAAAAACGCCGAACACTACAAAGAACGAAGAACAATAGCAAAAAACTGTAATTTTGGGGTGTTTTATGGGTTGTTTCCGAGAGGTTTGCAGCGTACTTTAAAGTTCAAAGCAGGACTCGACAAAAGCCTAGAAGAATGCACTCAGATAATTGCTAACTTAAAAGCCGGATACAAAGGGCTCGAAACATGGCAACGCAAAGTCAAGACGAATGCCTCTGTTCGTGGTTATTCGGAAACGTATCTTGGTAGGAGGCGGTATTTATCGAGCATTAATTCAGCAGATTTGGGTAAAAAGAGCTTTGCACAGAGATGTGCGTTAAATACACCAATTCAAGGTACTGCTGCGGATATTTTAAAGATTGCAATAACAAGAATTCTAAAAGGGCTTAATGAACGAATGTGGATAAGACCGATACTACAGGTACATGACGAGCTGGTCGTTGAGGTACCAAAAGATAAATTAAAAGAAGCAGCCAGTTTTATTAAAAAGTGTATGGAAGAAAGACCGTTTGAAGATTTTGATGTTCCGTTAGTGGCAGAGGCTGCAGCAGGAAAAACATTTGGAACACTCAAAGATTTGGAGGATTAAAAGTTATGGATTTAGGATTAAAAAACGCTGAGGGTTACTACGATTTAACAGCCTATGAAGCGATAAAAAATGTAAGTGACAGTGAAAAATTAAAACCTAAAAATATTGTTTATGTATGCTCCCCGCTTAGCGGTGACATCGATAAGAATCAGCAAAAAGCCTGCGAATATTGCAAATTTGTAGTTGAAAAAGGGCATATACCAATGGCTGTACATTTGATGTTTCCAAGGTTTATGAATGATAATAACAATGTTGACAGAACTAAAGCAATCACGATGGGATTGGATATTCTTGCAAGGTGCGATGAACTATGGTGTTTTGGCGAGGAAATAAGCAAAGGAATGCTCATAGAATTGATGTTTGCAAGTAATCACATGATTAAAATCAGACATTTTACTGAAAACTGTAAGTTAATCTCGGAGAGGGAAGTGATACCCATTGAATACTAAGGATTTTTTAAGCGAGATTTATAAGGGCTGTTCAGATGGATTTTTGACACTTACAATGCTCCCCGAAAGGAAAACTTTGTGGTTTAAGGTATCGGAAATAGAAAAAGCATCAATCACAGCGAGAAAATATGGGACTAAAACAAACACATTTTTTGGAGTAGGACTTAGAAAAAATATTCTAAAAAATGGATTCAGAGGTAGCGAAAGAGATATCTTGTGTATCACCACTTTATATGCAGATATCGATGTTAAGAGCGGGGCTCATGCACAGATATCTCTGCCATCAAGTGTCGATGAAGCCATTAACTTTTTACATAGTTTAAAGGTTAAGCCTAGCATCATCGTAAATTCGGGGAACGGCATACACGGTTATTGGCTTTTAGATAAGCCATTTATTATTGAAACCGAAGAAGACAGAAAACACATATCTTCGATATTTAAGGGTTTCGGGAAATACGTGAACTCAGAGGCAAAAAAGTATGGTTGGAAGATTGATAGTGTGTATGACTTGGCGAGGATTCTGCGAGCCCCCGGAACTATAAACCATAAGCTTGGCACAGGTGCAAAGTGCGAAGTCATAGAAAATCACGATGGGCGACATAGTATCGCTGATTTTATGCAGTTTATACATTCACACGAAGGGGCCTCTACCATTGGTAATATTGCACAAGGAGTAGAGAAAGTCCTCCGAAAATGTGAGTTCATAAAATACTGCAAAGACAATGCAGAGAACTTACCCGAACCTCTGTGGCATGCCATGATAACAAATCTCGCTCCTCTTAAAGACTCGAAAAGTGCAATACATGAGTTCAGCCGAAGCTATCCGAAATACAGTTTTGATGAGACTGAACGAAAAGTTCAGCGTGCAATTCAGGAAAACAAACCTCATACTTGTGAGTATATTCGTGAGAATTTGAACTTTGATTGTGGCAAAAATTGTCCTGTTAAGGCGCCGATTGTTTATGGTTTACCGAGTTTTGAGGAGAGAATATCGGAGATAATTTCAAGCGATAAAATTAGTGCTGATGAGATTTTGTCAAAAGAAAATCTAAAACTATGTGCTTGGGCGAAGGTGAATCTCCCGTCAGAGTACGCAAGACTTAAATCTAAACTCAAAGGCAAAGTAAATCTACGGGATTTCGAAAAGGCAGTAAGGTTTGAGAGCAAGAAAAAAGATGAAAATAATTCTCAAGGCCATTTAACACCACTTGACCTCAAAGGCATAAATTTAAGCGGTGCGGTTGTACCGACAGGCTGGAAAGTGTCGATGAAACAAGGCATTCAAAAGGTCGTTCGTGGTACAAACTCCGATGAATTACTTGGTGTGTGCATTTGCCCGATTGTGATTACTAAAAGGCTTGAAAACTTTGATGACGGAAGTGAAAAAATAGAGCTTAGTTTCTTTAGAGATGGTCATTGGAAGAAGCTCGTTGCTCCTCGCTCGAGTGTGTTTAACAGAACTTCGATAATCAAATACGCTGATTCAGGACTTCCGGTATCTTCAAAAAACGCTGCGGATATAGTTGCATACTTAAGCGATTATGAGAACGCAAATTTGAATGTTATACCCCTTGTAAAGTCAATATCGAGAGTTGGTTGGCTTGATAGTTCTTCGTTCTTTCCGTATATAAAAAACAAAGACATTATATTTGAGTCCGAACACAAAGAGGCGATGCGAATAGCTGAGAGCATGACTCCTACGGGAAGTTTTGAAACGTGGCTAAAAAGTGCAAAGCTACTCCGAGCGAATCTTTTCGGGAGGTTTTTATTGGCATCATCTTTCGCATCCCCTATGCTCGAAGTTCTAAGGCACAGAGTGTTTTTCGTTCATGTGTGGCACGATTCAAAATCTGGGAAAACAGCAGCAATAAAAATGGCGATAAGTGTGTGGGGCGACCCTACGAGACTTATGGGCAGTTTTAATGCCACAAATGTAGGACTTGAAAGAATGGCGTGTATTTTAAAGCATATCCCGTTTGCAATAGACGAGTTACAAGTTTTAAACAGTCGTAAATTATCAGTTGAAAATATCATCTATAGCTTGGCAAATGGCTTTGGTAGACTTCGTGGCAGTAAGGACGGGACAATCCAAGAAACACTCAGTTGGCGAAATAGTGTTATTACTTCGGGTGAGCAGCCCTTGACCAAAGAAAACAGTAATGACGGAGCAATGACGAGGGTTTTAGAGCTTTATGGAAAGCCATGTGACAACGCTGAATTTGCACATCAATTTCACTTGATTAGTGAGAATAACTACGGTTTTGCGGGCAGGATATTTGTCGAGTATTTGATAGAAGATGTAATAAAAAACAAGAATCAAGCTGACAGACAATTCGAAAAGATGTGTAAAGACATCAAGCAAAGATGTACGGAAAACGATGATTATTCGCACTTGGATAACATTGCAATTGTGTGCCTCGGGGATTATTATTCTTCGATTTCGGTTTTTGAAGAAAATGAACGTGATGCGTGGAACGAAGCTGTGGATATGGGTGTGAAAATCTCGGAAAACAGCAAGGAACTGCAGCTTTCCAGCACGATTGAAAGAGCTTGGGACTTTGTTGTGAGCTGGATAGCGAGTAATAAAAACAGATTTTCGCCGGACAGTACGCCTTGTTACGGAAAAATTGAAGCCAATGCCGTGTATATAATTCCGAGCGTTTTACGTCAAGCACTAGAAGAAAACGGTTTTAACTATTTGAAAGTTACGAGGGGTTTTAAAGATTATGGATTCATTGAAACACGAAAAGATAATAAGGGACACAGTAAAATGCAAGTGCCGAAAATGATAAATGGTATCATTCAGAAGTGTTTTTGTATAAGAGAGGTATCAATTAGTGAAAAATCGGAGCGAACAAATCCCTTAAATTAGCCGTTTGTAAGGTGTTAACCTCTTGACCTTACTTTTGCGCACATACACCCCACATATAGAGTGTATATTAAATGTTTAGTTGTTTTGTTTTTAATATAAATAAAACTCCATGCGTAGTATACATTCTTTTTAGAGGTTAAAGAGGTTATATATATGGCATAAATGGCTTTAGTTAGGGCTTTATTGGATTAACCTCTACGAAAAAAATGGAGGTTAACGGAGGTTAAAGAGGTTAAGATGAAAGAAAAAACAATAACAAATCAAATACTAAAGTATCTAAAAAGCCTCCCCGAATGCTACGCATTTAAGGAACATGGCGGATTATATGGCACATCGGGAATTCCCGACATTATTGTTTGCTACAAAGGAAAATTTGTGGCTTTTGAAGTTAAAACCCAAAAAGGCAAGCTCTCAAAACTGCAAGAAATCACCATTGCGAAGATACAAAAAGCAAAAGGCATGGCATTTAAAGTGACAAACCTTGAAGAAGTCGAAGAAATCTTGAAAGGAGTGATGCCGGAATGAAAATATTTCAAAGTTCAAAATGCAAAGTTACACAGTACAAATTACAAAGCCGGAAGAATCAAGAATATTTTAAAATTTGTAATTTTACGGAGGATAACTTTATGACTATAAAGGAATATTTATCGCAAGCATACCGAATCGACCAAAGGATAAACAGTAAACTTGAACAAGTAAGAAACTTAAGAGAACTGGCAGAAAAAGCTACGTCAACTCTTAGCGATATTCCTTGTTCTGGTAATGGCAACAAGCAAAAGATGGAGGGTGTTATCGTTAAGATAATTGACCTAGAGAATGAGATTGACGAAGAAATCGACAGACTGGTTGATTTAAAACAAGAAATAGTGTCGATGATAAAACAAGTTAAGAATCCCGAATACCAAACTTTATTGGAACTTAGGTATTTGTGTTTTAGAACGTGGGAGCAGATTGCTGTAGAGATGAGTTATGAACTTAGGTACCTTCACAAATTACACAGGCGAGCACTTGAAATTTGCGATGAAATACAATCCTCGACTCATTACATTCGTGAAAAACAAAAAATATTAGGACACTAAAAGACATAGAAAGACATCCTAGGAATGTGATAGCATTATAATTAGAGAAATTATCATAAAAAGCCTTCACGAAACATCGTGGAGGTTAAATTTATGTGGAGGTAATAATTATGCCAAAGAAACCAAAGAGTCCGTGTAGATTCAGCGGATGTGCGGAGCTGTCTGAAAGTCCGTACTGCGAGAAGCACACCAAACTCGTAACCAAGCACTACAACAAGTACCAGCGTGATCCGAACACATACAAAAGATACAGTAACAGATGGCGAAGGATACGGCAGCTTTACGTCAAGGAGCACCCTATATGCGAGCTCTGTGAGCGAAAAAATATCATAAAAGCCGTAGAGGAAGTACACCACATAATTCCCCTATCGAAAGGCGGTACGCACCATGAAGATAATTTGATGAGCCTTTGCAAAAGTTGTCACTCAAAAATCACAGCTTCTGAAGGTGGTCGTTGGGGATGAAAACAAGTTGCATATTTATCAAAAAAATACCCACACTAAATATTACAAAAAATTTATTTAGGAGGAATTATTTTGAATCCATTTAAAGAAAAATCTACAAAAATTTTTGACAGTGTAAGAAATTGGAAAGAGCTTTATGATTATTCTTACAACAAAGATGAAGTTGATCCTTATA
>ENA-OQRC01002226-OQRC01002226.1-human-gut-metagenome-genome-assembly--contig:-NODE-2226-length-11349-cov-2.917744_pt1 | contig 11349 bp, 9 predicted proteins | sample MGYA00243236_ERZ505102 | MGnify/ENA primary metagenome ERZ505102 (study PRJEB26097, sample SAMN02712089) | human gut metagenome | biome: Gut microbiome | host: Homo sapiens | place: Denmark: Copenhagen... | reverse complement strand
AAATAGGCATGAACAACAGCCTCCGCGGTCGCGACTACCTCAACATCCATGATCTCTCCTCCGAGGATTTCCGCTATCTCATCGATCTCGCCTGGAACCTTAAGGCTCAGAAGAAGTCTGGTGTCGACCAGCGCTACTTCCCCGGCAAAAACGTCCTCGCCAACTTTGAGTGGGGCTCGACCCGTACTCGTTGCGCATTCGAGACCTCCTGCAACGATTTGGGCATGGGCTTCACTTATCTGACCAACTCCCACATGGGTGACTGCGAGACCATCAAGGATGCCATGCGCGTCTTTAACGGCATGTATGATCTCATCGTCTACCGCGCACAGAAGGACGAGCAGTTCCTCTATGACGTCGCCGACCTGGTTGATATCCCGGTCATCAATGCCCTTACTCTCGGCGATCACCCGACTCAGATGCTCGCTGACGCTCTTACGATGGAAGAGCAATGGGGCGGCCTGCGCACGAGCCGCGGCAAGAAGATGGCTTTCGTTGGCAACTGCGCCGGCGCCCCGGTGTGGTATGGCCGTCTTTGCGCTATGCTCGACATGGACTTCCTCGCCATCGGCCCCGACGACCTCCGTCATCAGATGTGCAAGGAAATGATCGAAGAGGTGGAGGCCTGCTACGCCAAGTACGCTCCCAATAGGACCTTTACCATCACCTCTGACCTCGATGCCCTGGATGGCGTTGACGTTATCGTTACCGAGGAGTGGCGCTACATCAACCCCGAGTGCGGCGAAGAGGTTCTGGATCCCGACGACTACAACTCCTGGCTGGGCGATGCCGAGTCTCTGTACCCCTATCGCGTCACCAGCGAGTTGTGCAAGCGCACCAACAATCCCGACATCTTCTGCATGCATGAGCTTCCCTCTGTCCACAACGCAGATCACCGTGTTGGCAAGATGCTCCTCGACCAGTGCAAGAACGACCTCCATCGTGAGATCATAACCGAGGGTTTCGAGATTGCCGACGAGTGCTTTGAGGCCAACGCTTCGGTCATCTTCCGTGAGGCAGAGAACCGTCAGCACACCATCAAGGCCGTTATGTGCGCTCTTCTGGGTCTCTAGGAGCTGTATCAATGGAAAATGCAAAGTTAAAGAGCAGTAAGGTCTACGCATGGGTTCTCGTAATCGCGCTCGGCCTCATGTCTGCTGGCACGACCGGATCCTATAGCGTAATCGCCGGCTCCTTCGTCGCACCCGTGTGCGAGGAGTTCGGGTTTGACTATTCAATCTTCTCGTATTACTTCACCGCGACGCTCATCGGTCTTGCGGCGGCGCTTCCGTTTGTCGGAAAACTCATCCCCAAGGTTGTTGGAAAGGTTTGGCTCCCTGCCGTCGAGCTTATTCTGCTCGCCGCCGGCGCAGGTATGGCTTTCTACACCGAAGTTTGGATGTTCATCGCCGCTGGCGCCCTGATTGGCGTTTGCTTCGCCTTTACCACCGGCGTCGCTATGTCCGACGTTATTGACCAGTGGTTCCAAAAATCTGGTGGCCTGGCAATTGGCCTTGCTTGGGCAGTAAACTCGATTTATATGCTCATCATGAGCCCAGTCATCACCTCTGTCATCGAGGCCGCTGGCTGGAGAACTGGTTATCTGGTGCTCGCCGGTGTTTCCGCAGTGCTCATTCTCCCAGCTTCCATTCTGATCATCCGCTACAAGCCTCAGGACAAGGGCATGTTGCCCTATGGCTACGTTGAAGGCGAGACGGTCGCCGAGACCGAGGAGACGACCGAGGAAAGTGCGCGTGGCGTCAGCTATGCACGCGCCATCAAATCGCCTGCTTTCTTCTTCTGCATCGGCTTCCTTTGTCTCGTGCAGCTCACTTGTTGCATGAACCAGCTTTTCCCGACATATGCTTCCGAGGTTGGTTTCAACCCCATGGTGGGCGGCTTTATGGTTTCCGCCGCATCGCTCTTCGACATGTTCCTTAATCCGATCGTCGGCACCACCTGCGATAAGTTCGGCAGCACGAAGGCCATTCTGGGCTGGCTTGCCGTCTCCATTCTCTCCTTCATCATGCTCATGATGAGCAGCGGCAACTCGATGCTTAGCATCCTCGCGGCAGGCGTAAACGACGTCATGTATGTCATCGCCGGCACCGCTCTGACCGTTTTGGTCATGGATGTCTTTGGCTCCCGTGATTTCGGTCGCATCTTCGCGCTGATTTGCTCCGTAGGCTACATTGTCGGCGCTTTCGGCATGCCTGTCATGATGAAGGTCTATGAGCTTGCCGGCTCTTTCCAGGGCGTTTTCATCTTCTGCATCGCATGCAACGTCATCATCGGCCTGTTCTTGCTGCTGGCCAAGAAGACTGGAAAGAACCTTTCCTGGGACGAATAGTTCGATTCGTCTTAGACATACGCTGTAGGGCTTAGCCTGCAGCCGCTTTGGGGCATCGACTAATGTCGGTGCCCTTTTCATTGAATGACAAAGGGGCAGTCCTTTGTCACATTGAGCGGCTTGTGAATTCGAGGTCTAATACTTTTCCGAGAAGTGAACGAGTCAAAATGGACCCCCGAAGCGCTAACACTTATTGCAGGCGGTTTCCTGCGGTTTTGCCAGTCAAATCCTGCGGTTTTGGCGTCAGGAAATGTCGATGCTTCGGGGGTCCAAAAACGGTCGTTCACTTCTCGGAAAAGTATTAGACCTCGTTGTATGGGGTGCGGCTGGAGGGTGGTCATCGTTCAGTAGCTACCTCTTCCTTGTGAATCGCCTGAAGTACAAGGCATAATGCACGTGACAAAGGGGCAGTCCCTTTGCCGCATTGATCTGAGAGTAGATGTTGATGATTCTATCGTTGGCCCCCATGGAGGGGATTACCGGGCATATGTTCCGTCGCGTGCATGCGGAGTGCTTTGGCGCGCTCGATTGTTATTACACGCCGTTTTTGCCGCCGCCGCGGGTGGGAAACCGCTTTGGCGGCAAGGCGTTTAAGGAGATCGATCCTGCCAATAACCAGGGGCTCAACGTAGTGCCTCAGCTGATGTCCAAGAACGCGGACGAGTTTGTGTGGGCGGCACGGGTGCTCGCCGACATGGGCTATCGCGAGGTCAATCTCAACTTGGGTTGTCCTTCGGGAACGGTTGTCGCCAAGGGCAAGGGCTCGGGTTTCTTGCGTAATCTCGACGAGCTCGAGGTGTTCTTGAGCGATGTGTGCGAGCGGTCGCCGTTGCCGGTATCGGTCAAGACTAGGTTGGGGCTCGAGGACGACGGCGAATACGAGCGCGTGCTCGACCTTTACTGCCGCATGCCGCTGGCCGAGCTAATCGTGCATCCGCGCGTGCAAAAGGATCGTTACACGGGCTCGCCGCGCAGAGCGTTTTACGGCGAGACGCTGGAGCGCGCGCCGTTTCCCGTGGCCTATAACGGCGACATTTTTGATCTTGAGGATATGGACGCGCTGGTGGAGGCCTATCCCGGCACGCGCCATGTGATGTTGGGGCGTGGCCTGCTCGCGAATCCCGCTCTGGCTCGCATGGTCAACGGCGGCCTTGCTGCCACGGCAGCCGAACTGCAGCGTTTCCACGACACGCTGTTTGCGGCCTATGCAGAAGAGATTGGCGGTAACGCGGTCTTTCGTATGAAGGAGTGGTGGTTCTACGCCAAGTGCGCTTTCGCCGACCCCGCTACCGTTCACAAGCTCGTACGTAAGACCAAAAAAGTCGACGAATACCGCGCCGCCGTCGAGCGCGTCTTTCGCGAGCAGCCACTTGCACCCATAGCCCGCTTCCACGGCTAGCTAGTCATTGGGGACGTTCTTTAACGACTAGTCATTTAAGAACGTCCCCAATGACTATGTTGCAAAAGCTGTACGCCAGCATCCGAAGATGTCGAAAAATGTCGTTTTTGGATGCTGACGTACATGTTTGGGTCGGCGGGTGACTAGGCAATCATCGCATCGAGTGTGATGAGCTCCCTGAGTCGCTCCGTGCGTGTTTGCCCATGGCGCTTTGCTTTTGCGTCAAAGGCTTCAAGGACCGATTCACCTACGCGTGCGGATAAAACAACGCTTGGCTCGTCAGAAATCGGCGGCCTTCCCAGCTTGATGGTGCGACCCTTCGGCCACTCATCTTTTTCGTAGGCTTCCGCGGTTTTCTCCAACTCTCCAGGGGCAAATCCCATCATCTTTTCGAGTTGCTTTGCGTCCATAGCGCCTCCTATCGATCGGCATAATGTCGAGCACAGGTCAACGGATACTCTTTTTGTATACAGTTTTGTAGACAAAAATATAAACAGTTTATCAGGCTAATTAGCTTGTTTTGACCCGCGTGTTCGATAGGAAATGAGCATTGACGGCTTCGATACTCCTTTGCTTTTCAGCCTGGAATTTGGATGCTCATTGAACTTCCGGAGGGGAGCGCTTTATTAAGCTATCGAGATTCTGGGCAGGAGCTCTCACTGGTCTTCGATAATGGGACCAGCTTAATTCGCGACACAGTGTGTCGCGAATGGGAGTAGTCGTTAGGTGTCCTTCAATGGCTAGTCATATAAGACCGTCCAAGTGCCGGATTATGTCATTTAGTGTCGTCCTCAGCGGCTATTCTGGAGGGTCGTGGTCAAAAAAGGCAAATATGAGTACTGTTGCCATTATAGTTACATTTATTTTGCTATAAATAGTAGCTCCTGATGGGATTTGTTCCCATTAGGAGCTACTTTTATTTAACATATGAGGAGAAATAGCGTCGTCTACGGACGTATGGAACGTTGAATAGTTCCTGAAGTGATCAAAATCGCTGCTACTAAACAGGTAGCAGTACTCATATTTGCCCTTTTTTGACCACAGCCCTCTCGGAAACCTTTCCAGAGGCGTCAAACAGCCATAATCCAAAGGTCTCCTCAAACAATTAGCCGGCCAAGAGCGTCCATGACTACCAAAAAGCTGTACGCCAGCATCCAAAGATGTCGAAAAATGTCGACTTTGGATGCTGGTGTACATGTTTAGGCCGTATGGGGTGGGGCCTTGGGCGGACGGGATGCGCATGCTAGAGCAGGTTCTTCTGTACCCATGCGATGATGTCGCTCGACTCGTAGAGTGGCTTGCCGTCGATGAACAGGCAGGGAACCTGGCGTTTTCCGCCGACGGCGATGAGTGTCTGTTCGGCATCGGAATCGGTCGAGATATTGCGCTCGGGAATGGTCACGCCGTTATCGGCCAAAAAGTGCTTGACCTTTAAGCAATACGGGCAGCCGGTCATAACGTACAGCGCGAGCTCGTGATTAGTAGCCATAGGTCTCCAATCGGTTGAGGTTTTGATTGAAATACCCAAAGCCGCCGCGGTCTATGCGCGGACCAGTGACGACTCGATGGCTTGGACCAGAAACGCCGTGGCTCCGGTGCCGCAGGGCTTGTCGTAGTAGTCAACAAAGCGCTGGTCGGCAAGATAACCATTGGCGAGGCCCAGGTACGCTTCGTTCTGGGGTTCGCGTCCCCAGTTGAGACCAATCCAACGACGATGCATCGCGACAAGCTTGCGAGCCTCGCTTCCATCCGCATCGCCGTCGCCCATGGCAATCGAGAGCTGACCCAGAATAGCGCGTTCAAGTTCCTTCATGTCGTTCCATGTCTCGGGGTCCATGTCCAGTAGTGCTTCGTTTGCTGCATCGATAGCCTCATCGCCATAGCGCGCCCGCGCTTCGGCGCCGTAGCGCTCCTCGTTTTCCTGCACGGTGCGCCAGCGCTCCAGTTGCGGCAGGACGGCGCCCATGAGCGAGACGGCTTCGTCGAGCGACATACCGGTGTTTTGTGCCAGGCGCGGGGCACAATCCTCGATCATTGCCTCCATGGTGGTGTCGTAGGTGTACTTGCCTTGGTCGTAGCACCACTTGCAGTAATGGTCGGTCGTGGCGCCCGCGGCATCGGTGCCGCAGTCGTCGGGCGTGAGTATCATGCCGCAGCTCTGGCAATAATGCTCGGGCATTTCGAGCAGGTGGGACAGTGGTTCGCCGGTTACGGCGGCAATGAGCTTCATCATGTCGATGCCCGGGGTGACCTCGTCGCGCTCCCAACGGCTGACGGCTTGGCGCGTGACAAAGAGTTTGGCGGCGAGCTGCTCTTGGGTAAGGTGATGGGCGCGACGGGCAGCGATGAGCTTTTCTGCAAAGGCCATAGCGGCTCCTTTCTGCTGGTTGATGGCTTAAGCATACGCGGCGGCAGGCGCCCTTCCAAGCAACCGTTGGTTGCACGACGGGGACTGCGGCGAAGAATTGCGCGCAACGCCCCACACCTCCATGCCGTACAATGACCGGCATGGAACCTATTGCACACATACATACCGACCTGCCGCAGAAGTTCGGCATTCCGCGCAACAGCTTTTTGGCGCCTCATCTGCAGGGACGCATCGTTTTTGAGCCGGAATTTGCCTCCAATGCAGCGGTTGAGGGTCTGGACTCCTTCTCTCACCTATGGCTGCTGTGGCGTTTTGAAAACGGCACACCCGGCGGCACGGCTAAGGACATAGCCGCCGATGCCAAGACGCGGGACAGGTCCGGAACCAACGCAAAATGGTCGAAAACCGTGCGCCCGCCGCGTCTGGGCGGAGCCGAGCGCGTGGGTGTGTTTGCCACGCGCAGTCCGTTTCGCCCTAATCCCATTGGGCTCACCTGCGTCAAGCTCGACCGCGTGGAGCTTACCGACGATGGTCCCATCATCCATGTGTTGGGGGCCGACCTGCGCGACGGCACGCCCATCTACGACATTAAGCCCTACATTCCGTTTGCGGACTGCCACCCGGATGCAACGGGCGGCTGGATTGAGGATGCTCCGTGGCAAGAGCTCGATGTTGAGTTTCCGCAGGCGCTGCAGGATATGGTCTCGCCCGCAAAGCTCCTCGGCTTGGTCGAGATCCTTCGCCAAGACCCGCGCCGCGCGGGCAGCAAGCACGAGCCACACCGCGTCTATCATCTGGCTTACGCCGGGCTCGACATATCGTTTACGGTCGATGAAACCCAGCTAACCGTAGTTGCCGTCAACGACGCGCAAGACTCACCAGCCATTCGTCCGCACGCGTCAAATTAAGCGCCAAACCCCATGCCAAAATCGCCCGTGCTGGTGGACAATAACGCCTACCAAAACAATCACTTTGCACGGGAGTTCAGCATGAAATACGACTTTAGCTCGCTTATCGACCGCCACGGCATGGACTCCATCGCCGTTGACTCTTGGGGTGAGATCCCCGGTATGGCTCCGAACGCACCCGACGAGGGCTTCGACCGCATTCCCATGTGGGTGGCGGATATGAACTTTGCCACGGTGCCCACGGTCCAGGAGCACATCATTCAGCGTGCCCAGCACCCCATGTTTGGCTATTTCAATCCGCGCCCCGAGTACTTCGACCGCATCATCGAATGGCAGGGCCGCCGCAATGGCGTCGAGGGCCTGCGCCCTGAACATATCGGCTACGAAAACGGCGTGCTGGGCGGTGTTGTGTCGACGCTGCGCGCGTATGTCCAGCCGGGCGATGCGGTGCTGGTCCACAGCCCTACCTACATCGGCTTTACCAAGTCCATCGAAGCCGCGGGCTATCGCATTGTCCACAGCCCGCTTAAACTCGACGACCAGGGCGTGTGGCGCATGGACTTTGAGGACATGGAGTGCAAACTCGCCCAAAACCACGTTCATGCTGCGGTGTTCTGCTCGCCGCACAATCCCTGCGGCCGCGTATGGGAGCGCGACGAGATCGAGCGCGCCATGGACATCTATCGCCAGCACGATTGCGTGGTGATCTCGGACGAGATTTGGTCCGATATCATCCTGCCGGGACACAAGCATATCCCGACGCAGTCGGTGAGCGAGGATGCCCGCATGCGCACGGTTGCCCTCTATGCGCCGAGCAAGACGTTTAACCTGGCAGGTCTGGTCGGCAGCTACCACATCATCTACAACGAGACGCTGCGCGACCGCGTGTGCGCCGTGTCCAACAAGACCCACTACAACGAGATGAACGTCCTCTCCATGCATGCGCTTATCGGTGCCTACCAGCCGCAGGGCTACGAGTGGGTGGACGAGCTCAACCAGGTGCTTGCCGGTAATATCGAGTACTTCTGCGATTACGTGGATGAGCATTTTGAGGGCGTGTCCTATTCACGTCCGCAGGGCACGTACATGGTGTTTCTGGACTGCACCGAGTGGTGCCGCGAGCATGGCCGCGATATTCAGTGGCTGCTCGACGAGGGGGCGCGCGTGGGCGTGGGGTATCAGGACGGCCGTCCGTTCCACGGACCCTGCCACATTCGCGTGAATCTGGCGCTGCCGCCTTCGCGCGTAAGGGAAGCGTGCGACCGCCTGGACCGCTACGTTTTTAATACGCGGTAAGTGTGCGCTGAATGCGGGGCCTTCTGCCAAGTCGGCTGGAAGGCCCCGCATGGTAAAACGTCTGTAACCATTGGACGCTCGAGTGGTTTCGTTTGGTATTATCTTTAGCCATTTCAGTCTGTAAACAGGATCTTCTGGAGCTCGATGAAAAGACCTCGCCGCTCGGTGTCCATATCGTTGTTTGTCGCGCTTGCAGTGGCGAGTGCCTTTGTCGTAGCGATAGCCGGCTGCTCCGGGTCGAATGGCAGAGCCTCGGTGTCTGCATCAAAAGGCCTGGACGCCTCGCAGGTTAAAGACGACAACCTTAAGACGCTCAACGTCGGAAGCGACCTCTATCCACCGTTTGTGTATACCGACGAGTACGGCGATATCGTTGGTCTGGATGTCGAGATATTGACCGAGGCTTTGGCCCGCATTGGTTACAAGCCAAAGTACCAGCTGATCGATTGGGAAAAGAAGGAAGAGCTGCTGGCGAGCGGCGAGCTCGATTGCGTCATGGGCAGCTTTAGCATGACAGGTCGCGAAAACGAGTATCGTTGGGCCGGCCCGTACCTTGCGAGCCGCCAGGTGGTCGCGGTCGATCCCCAGAGCGATATCTACACGCTTGCCGATCTTGAGGATAAGGTCGTGGCGGTCCAGTCCACCACCAAGCCCGAGGACATTTTGCTCAATCGCACAAATGAAAGCGTTCCGCAGATCAAGGAACTCTACTGCTTTTCGGACCGTTCATGCCTGAACCCGGCGCTCGTCGAAGGCCTGGTCGACGCCATCGCCGCGCATGAGTCCTTGCTGCTCACCTACGAAAAAGACTATGGCGTAACGTATCGCATTTTGGATGAGCCGCTGCTAGAGGTTGGTTTGGGCACCGCTTTCGATATCAACGATATGCGCGGCATCGACGTCAAGCTCACTCATGCCTACCAAGAAATGCTTGCCGATGGCACCATGGAACGCCTGGTGTCAAAGTACTTCGATGACCCTTCGCCATTTTTGAATGTGGAGGGTCTGTCATGATCGATGCGCCTGACCACGCCGTAGAGGAGCGGGGCAATCGTTCGGCAGGGGCATGGCTCCTTGTCGCTCTGCTGGGGATAGCGCTCTCGGTTGCTGCTGGCATGATGAGCTACGGTTACATGACGGCCCAAGCCGAGCAGCGCTTTGCCGACGTTGTCGATTACGTGGCGACGCAGAGCCTTTCCTACGATGCATTCAATAGCGCCTATACGACCAAAAACCTGATACGCGTTATGGAGATTGCCGGAGAGGCAGCGCGCGATATGGAGCGCGACGGTTCGGTGGATAACACAAGGCTGGAGCTATATGCCGACCAGTTCAACGTGAGCGCACTGATCGTGACGGACGCATCGGGCAATTTGGTGTCTGAGTCCTCGACGGATGGCGTGGGCTACGAGTCGCTTGCTACGTATCTCAAGGAAGCACCCGTGCTGGAGGTGGCAACTCATCCGCTTAAGTCCTATACCGCCCGCATCACGCTTGCGGATGATTCGGTCGCAGACATTGGCTGCGTGACTCGGCAGGATGGCGAGGGCATCGTTATCGCGGTAAGGCATCAGAGCGCGAAGGCGGTTGCAAGCAATACACTCAAACTGCAGAGTTTGCTCGAAGGCTATGAAACCATCGATAGCGGCAATATCGTGATCGAAAGCGACGGCAAGGTCGTTGCGACCAATGCCGTTGAACCCACTGTATTGGGCGTATTCGATCTGCCTGCGACGGACGTCTTCATTGTCGACGGTATTAAGGATCGATGCCTGGCCGGTAAGGTCAAATTGATTAACGCCGACGGCGAGTGGTATTTGGGCACATTTGGAAAAGCGCGCGGGTTCTACGTGTGCACCTATGCCTCGGCACGGCGCTACTTTGAGGTCGTCGCAGCTGTTGCTGCCGGCGTGCTGGTGCTCTACAGCGGTGTTGTAGCCACTGTTGTGATGGTGCGTCGCCGCGCCGATCGTCGACGTTTGACGGACTTGCTGCAGCAGGAACGCGACTATGGCGACAAGCTGGCAAAGGCAGCGCGTGAGGCCTCGTCTGCCAACTCGGCAAAGACGGAGTTTTTGCGCCGCATGAGCCACGACCTGCGCACGCCCATCAACGGCATTCGCGGCATGGTCGAGGTTGGCGATGCCAATGCGGACGATCTGCAAAAGCAGACTGAGTGCCGCTCGAAAATCTGGACGGCATCGGGACTGCTGCTCGACCTTGCCAACGAGGCACTCGATATGAGTCGCCTGGAGAGCGGGCAGGTCGACCTGAACCTCGTACCCACAAATTTGGTGGCACTCAACTGTGAAGTGCGCGATATTCTGGAGCGCCAGGCCGAGGAGCGTCTGGTGACAATTATCTGCGGCCAGCAGACGCTTAATCATCCCTATGCGCGGGTGAGCGTGACGCACCTCAAGCGCCTGTTGCTCAATATTGCCGGCAATGCCGTCAAGTACAACCGCCAGGGCGGCTACGTTCGCCTGGTGTGCCGCGAGGTGGAGCCAGCGGATGGCGTCCCCGTCTATGAATACACGATCGCCGACAACGGTATTGGCATGAGCGAGAGTTCCAACAGCACCTCTACGAGCCGTTTTGCCGCGAGGAGCAACAGGTGGAAGGCGCTTCATCGGGAACTGGCCTGGGCGCGCCTATCGCAAAACAGTTGGTCGAGCTTATGGGCGGAACCATGAGCTTTACGAGCGTCTTGGGGCAGGGGACGACGTTTACCATCCGCCTGCCGTTTGAGAAATGCAAGCGCTCCGAGATTCCTCAGGCAGTTCGCGCGGATGCGGGCGATGGCGACGCGCTCCAGGGCCTGCGCGTTTTGCTCGTAGAGGATAACGATCTGAATGCCGAGATCGCGCAGTTTACGCTTGGCCGTGCCGGTGCCGTCGTGACGCATGCTAAGGATGGCGAGTCTGCCGTTGAGGCGTTTGCCGCGAGCGCACCGCACGAGTACGACGTGGTGTTGATGGACATCATGATGCCCGGTATCGATGGCCTTGAGGCCACGCGTCGAATTCGA
>ENA-OQRC01002211-OQRC01002211.1-human-gut-metagenome-genome-assembly--contig:-NODE-2211-length-11381-cov-3.034787_pt1 | contig 11381 bp, 9 predicted proteins | sample MGYA00243236_ERZ505102 | MGnify/ENA primary metagenome ERZ505102 (study PRJEB26097, sample SAMN02712089) | human gut metagenome | biome: Gut microbiome | host: Homo sapiens | place: Denmark: Copenhagen... | reverse complement strand
AGATCGTCGAGTCTGCTTGCCGATGCGTTCACGGTCAGGCCGGAGAACAGTCCCACGACCAGAACCAGACACAGTGCCAGCGAGAGCATGCGCTTTTTCATCGTTTCTTCCTCCTTTGTTGTGATGCGTGTGTACAACCGTAATACCTATCTGTCGAAAATATACCATATGACTGGGAAAGTGTGCAATGGGAATCGCCGAAAAAACATTTTGATCGTTACATTTTGTTTCATTTGCGTAAATAAAATGCGCATTTTTTCGCGCCCATGCGCGCACGACCCGTTGCAAAAGCGGGGCGCGTCCTGTATACTGATTGTGTAGACTCTGTTACCAGTTCGTCTATTCCAGGAGGGAGGAACCATATGAAAAAACGAGTGTTGTCGCTGCTGCTGTGCTTTGTGCTCGCGGCCGGATTGCTGAGCGTGTGCGCCCCGCCGGCGCAGGCGGGCACGATCGCGGGCGTGGTCGACCAGTTTCTCAAGCAGCCGGATCAGATCAAAAAGCTCTTCGGCAACGAGGTCGCGCATGGCGACTGCGGCCCTGCCGGGAACGAGGGCAGTGTACATTATAAAATCTACGAAGTCACGAACCCCACCGTCGTGCAGGACAACCCCGCCCTGCAGCAGATCTGGCAGGAGCACGACTACCGCGAGGACGCGCAGTATTACGGCGTGTATATCTTCGGCGACGGCCCGATGGCGGACTACGCGGTCAAGGGTCAGAAAGCCCCGTGGATGGGCAACGTGACGGTCACGGAGTATAACGACAAGGGGCAGAAGCTCGGCACGACCGTCGTGGAAAACCTCGGCGAGGAGTATCTGGCTCTGGCCTACATCGCCGGCGCCACCACCGAGGAGTGGGATGGGAAAAAACAGTCCTTCACCACCGGCGTCACGAACGTCGGCGACCGCGCCTTCAAGGACTGCCAGTACCTGACGTGCATGTTCCTCGACGACGGCATCACCACTATCGGCGATCGTGCGTTTTATGTGGACGAGTACCTCTCGGCCATCAACATGCCGCGCAATCTCGAGCTCATCGATCAGTACGCCTTCTACGGCTGCGACACGCTCACCTTCGTGCGCGCGGGCGCCTGCAGCCGCCTGCGCCGCATCGAGGATCACGCGTTTTACAGCTGCACCATGCTTGCCGAGCTGCGCCTGCCGAACGGCCTGACGTATATCGGCCCGTGGGCCTTCGCGTGGGACCGCATCCTTGGTCAGGAGGACACGACGCTCGGCCTGCCGTCGAGCCTGCAAGTCATCGGCACGGGCGCGTTCGCGTTCGTCAACCACCACAAGAACCTCAACATTCCGGCCAACGTCACGAGCATCGGTGACTACGCGTTCATGTGCGATTATTATATGAACAACCTCACCTTCAGCCCCGGCGACAAGCCCCTCACGATCGGCAAGGCCGCGTTCTTCGGCGACAACCACATGAAGACCGTCGACCTCTCCAACCGCGTCGCGCAGATCGACAAGTGCGCCTTTGCCGGCTGCGAGATGCTCGAGGAGGTCTATTTCGGCGACAAGATCGACACGATCCAGGGCCGTGCCTTCACGAGCCTGGATAATGCCATGAAGATCCTCGTCGAGGGCGTGCTCAACGGCATTCTCCGTCCGGACGACACCGACCAGAACGCCGATCAGGCCGGTGACATCAGCACGGCCTTCAATATGATCGCCAAGATCACGAAGCTCAAGCGCGCCGTCTTCAAAAACGACCCCGCCAAGAGCATCTACGGCGCGGCGGATTCCAACCGTTCCTTCCCGGATGACTGCGTGGGCTATTACACGCAGGGCAGCTACACCTGGGCCGCCGAGCTCAAGGACGACGGCACGTGGCAGGGCTACAAGACCGGCCTCTGGCACGGCGACCACATCGCCCAGTTCGCCGACACGGTCGTCGACCCCACCTGCACGAAGCAGGGCTATACGCACCACGCCTGCACGGTGAAGGGCTGCACCTATGCCCCCGTGGACGACACCTATGTCGCCGCCACCGACCACACCTGGGTCAAGACGCAGACGAACCCGCCCGCCTGCACCGAGCAGGGCACGGCGTTTTATAAATGCTCGGCCTGCGGCGCGACCCGCACCGAGAAGATCGCCGCGCTCGGCCATGACCTGAGCCGCTGTGACCTCCTCCCGGATGCCACCTGCACGCAGCCCGGCCGCGCCGTCGGCACCTGCCCGCGCTGCGGCGTGAAGATCGATGAGGTCATCCCCGCCAAGGGCCATGACTACAGTTATAAGTCCGCCTCCAGCATCGAGCCGACCTGCACCGAGTCCGGCCACTATCAGGGCACCTGCCCGCGCTGCAATCAGGACTATAACGACACCATCCCCGCCCTCGGCCACGACTGGGGCGAGTGGGTCGTCGCGCAGGAGCCGACGTACACGACCACCGGCTACCGCTATCACATCTGCGCGCGCTGTAACACGCGCGAGGGCGAGGACATCCCGAAGCTGCGGGACCATACCTGGGATTCCGGCATCGTGACCACGAAACCGGACTGCATTCATGCTGGTGTCCGCACCTATACTTGCACGGACTGCGGCGCGACAAAGACGGAGACAATCCCTGCAACGGGTGAGCATACGTTTGTTGCCAAGGAGATTCCGGCCACTTGCACGACGGGCGGTTATATCCTGTGCACATGTAGTGCCTGCGGCACGACACAGCGATATGACGCTTCAGAACCGCTGGGACACAAATGGAACAGCGGGCAAGTGACAACGAAGCCGACAGAAGATATGGCAGGGGGCCGCACCTATACCTGTACTGTGTGCGGGGATACCAAAACGGAGACGATTCCGGCGACCGGTGTGCATGTGCATACTTGGCAGCTGACAAAGCGTGTTCATGCAACTTGCACGGAAGATGGTTATGACCTGTATACATGTGCAAAATGCGGAGCTGTAGAACACCGCAATGAAGTGGCGGCGTTTGGCCATAAGATGAATGCAGGAGAGGTCGTTATTAAGCCGACTGCAACAACATCCGGGGTTCGAGTTTATACTTGTTCCGTCTGTGGAGAGACAAAGGCAGAAACCATTCCTGCTACCGGTTTGCCGTCTGTCTGCCCCGGCGGTCCGACCTGCCCGGGCTACGCCTTCCGCGACATGCCCGCGCCCACCGACTGGTCGCACGAGGGCCTGGATTACTGCATCTACCGCGGCTACATCGCCGGCACCTCGGCCAGCACCGTCGCGCCGAACGGCGTGTGCACGCGCGCCCAGCTCGTGAGCATCCTCTACCGCATACAGGGCGAGCCCACGACCGTCGCTGGCTATGAGCTGGCCAAGCTCCGCGCCCCGTTTGACGATGTGCCGCGCGGCCAGTGGTATACCGACGCCATCTGGTGGGCGAAGCTCACGGGTGTCGTCTCCGGCACGAGCGCCACGACCTTTGACCCCAGCGGGGAGATCACGCGCGAGCAGCTCGCCGTCATCCTCTATAACTACACGAAGCAGTTCGCGCCCGGCAGCCTCACGGCGACCGGCTCGCTCGCCGGCTTCCCGGATGCGGGCAGCGTCTCGTCTTGGGCGCGCACGGAGATGGCCTGGGCCGTCGGCAACGGCCTCATCTCCGGCACCGGCAGCGGCGGCGTCGCCTACCTCAGCCCGAAGGGCAGCGCCACGCGCGCGCAGGTCGCGGCCATCCTCATGCGCTTTGAACAGGCCATGGCCTGAGCGCAGACCCCATCATGCACAAATCCCCGGAAGCAGTTTGCTTCCGGGGATTCCTTTCTTTCGTGCAGTTTACATAACTTTGAGCCAGACGGCGTGTTGCAGAATTATTAGAGCAGAACCGGCGCTGGGGTTTCCATAACGCTTATCCCTTGCGCCCGCGCAGCATCGACGCGATCGTCACGGCGCTGTAGCCGCTCTGCTGCCAGAGATCGTCGGGCACGGTGCCGCCGTTGCGCAGGATGAGCGTGATCTGGCGCCGCGCATCGCTGCGCGCGGCCTTTTCCGCCTTCTCGGCTGCGGCCTTTTCGTCCTTCGCCTTTTTGTCGGCGGCGGCCTTGGCATCGGCCGCGTCCTTGGCCTGCTGCTGCAGCTTGCTGTCCGCGCGGTCGTAGTCCGCGTCGTCCATGTCGAGCAGCGCGGCGATCTGCGCCTTCGTCACGCTGTCGCGGCTGTCGGCCGCGTCGAGCAGACTGTCGATGGCGCTCAGGCGCGTCTTGCGCTCGCCGCTGTAGCGCTCGTAGGCGAGCTGCGCCAGCTCCGGCAGCTTGCCCGCGAGCATCGCGCGGTAGTATCCGCCCGCCTGCTGCGATGCCGCCACCGCCGCCGTCGAGGCCTGCCCGCCCGTCAGCGCGGCCGCTGCGCCGAGGGCGTTGGCCGCCGCGAGATCGGCCTGCCGCTCGTACTGCTGCCGGTAGGCGGCGTAGAGCTGGTCCGATGCCGGGTCGTAGTTGAATTCCTCGCCGAGCAGCGCGTCAAGCATCTGGTCGATGCGGCTGCGCTGTGCGGTCGTGTCGCGCTCGGTCAGCAGCGTTTCCGCCTCGCGGCGGTGCGTATCGTCGTAGTCCGGCACGTCCTCGAGGGGCAGATACTGCGCATAGTCGTTCGTCTGCTCCTGATCGGTCATGCCCTCGCCGCGGATCTTCGCGTTGCGCTGCTGCTCGTAGATGGCAGCGGACGCATGGTCGCCGCGCTGCGCTGCCTGCTCCATGAGCGCGGCGTAATCGGTGTTCTTGTCGTATTTGTATTTTGTGGCCATAAGGTCTCCTTTCCTCAGTGCTGCGGTCCGGCGGCGGTCTCCGTGCGCGTGAGCGACAGCAGCCGCCACGCCCCCGTGCCCGTCAGCCGCAGGCGAAAGTGGTCGCACCGGCGTGGCAGCACCGGCAGCGTGACGGAGCGCTTCGCGCCCGCCGTCACGGTCGCGAGCGTGTGCCACACGCCGTCGGAGTCGTACTGCACCGCCGCCGTCACGCTTGCGCCCGCGTCCGCCTCCAGCCGCAGCTGCACGCGCAGCAGACGCTTGCAGTCCGGGCTGCCGCTGACGAAATCGCCCGTTTCGAGCATGCTCTCCAGCTGTGCCGTGCTGCCGGTGCCGAAGCGCCAGACGCCGCTGGTGTCCTGCGCATAGAGCGCACCGCCGCTGCGGGCAAACCCGCGCGCGTGGAGAAAAATACACAAGCATTCCTGAAAAAAACAGGAGATTCAGAAAGAAAATTGAAAGAATTGTTAAAAAATTTGCAAATAGGCAGAATGTTCATTTTGTTTAGTGGAATGGGCAAAATAAAATAAATGTTAAATAACTAACAGAAAATGGTTGCTAACATGATAATAATTTGTTATTATTACATAGAATGAAAGAGCAACAAGGTATACAATATAGCATTTTTATGGAGGAAAGAATATGGGTAATTCAAAAATGAATGCCAGAGAGCGCATTGATTATCTGTTTGATGACCACAGTTTTGTGGAAGTTGGTGGATATGTTTCCGCTCGTAATACCGATTATAATCTCGGTGCAAAGAAAGTAGAAGGTGATGGTGTTATCACTGGATACGGAGTTATTAATGACCGCATGGTTTATGTTTACAGTCAGGATGCTTCCGCACTTGGAGGTTCCGTAGGTGAGATGCATGCGAAGAAAATTGCTTCCCTTTATGATCTGGCGATGAAAACAGGCGCGCCAGTCATTGGAATGCTGGATTGTGCAGGACTTAGATTACAGGAAGCGACAGATGCCCTTCACGCATTTGGAACGATTTTTAATAAGCAGGCACAGGCATCTGGAATGATTCCACAGATTTCTGCAGTATTTGGAATGTGTGGAGGAGGAAGTGCCGTAATGTCCGCTATGTCTGATTTTACATTGATGGAGAAGGAGAACGGCAGTCTCTTTATCAACAGTCCGAATGCATTAGCGGGGAATGAAGAATCCCGTCAGAATACGGCAGGAGCACAGTTCCAGTCTGAGCAGGCTGGTAACGTAGATTTTGTATGTGAGACAGAAGAAGCACTTCTTGACCAGCTTCGTATTCTCGTTGATGTACTTCCTTCTGATTATGAAGCAGAAGATGTTTACTTTGATAACGATGATGATTTAAATAGGGTTATTCCTGAGTTAAATGATGCCGCATATGATGCCGCTTACATTTTAAAATCTATTTCTGACAACAATATGTACATAGAGACAAAGGCAGCCTATGCCAAAGAGATGGTAACTGCATTTATCCGTCTGAATGGAGAGACAGTAGGTGCGGTTGCAAACCAGCCAGTAGATGGTGAGTCCGTTTTAACAAGAAATGGTCTTGAAAAAGCAGAAAGATTTATTAAGTTCTGTGATGCATTTTCGATTCCTCTTCTTACTGTAACGAACGTGACAGGACTTCGTGCCAACGCACATGAAGAGAGAAAGCAGGCGCTCGCATTAGCGAAGTTTACGACAACACTTGCACAGGTTAGTGTACCTCGTATTAATCTCATTGCAGGCGAGGCTTATGGAACTGCAGCGGAAGTAATGAATTCTAAAGCTATCGGAGCTGACTTTGTTCTGGCATGGCCACAGGCATCTGTAGGAATGATGGATGCAGAACAGGCAGTTCGTATCATGTATGCAGAGGAAATCAATACAGATAAGAATAAGACAGCACTTATCGCAGAGAAAACTGCGGAATATGCAGAAGGACAGAGCAGTGCATTAGCAGCTGCAAAGAGAGGATATATAGATGACATCATCGAGCCGGACGCAACAAGAAAGCGTCTTATCGCTGCTTATGAAATGCTTTACGGAAAGAAAGTAACTCCAGTGACAAAGAAGCATACGGCAGTATAGTGAGGTGAGAGTATGAACGTATTTGAACAAGCCTTATTAAATACTTTGATGGGTATGGGAACTGTATTTGCAGTACTGATTTTCATTTCTTTACTGATTTCTCTTTTTGTATATATCCCATCTATTGAAAGAGCGTTAAAGAATCGTTCTTCTAAGAAAGAGAAAAAGGCTGCGCAGGAAGAAAGACCGGCTCCAAAGCGTCCGATTCTTGAAGAAGTTGTGGAAGAAGAGGAACTTGTGGATGATGGTGAACTTGTCGCAGTAATCACAGCGGCAATCATGGCAGCGAATGGAGGAGCAGCAGTCAGTGCAGATAAGTTGGTCGTTCGTTCAATCAAGAGAGTGAAGAGAAGATAGCAAAAATGTATTCTTGGAATCTTTTTATAAAGTTTTGAAAAGTTAGCTATAGAAAGATTTTAGAAGTACATAAAATCATTCAGGAGGATTTACAATGAAAAATTATAGAATTACAGTTAATGGTGTTGCTTATGATGTAGCAGTAGAAGAATTAGGTGCAGGAGAAGCAAGTGCAGCGCCGGTAAGTACACCAGCAGCCGTTCCGGCTCCAGCTAAGAAAGCTGCCCCAAAGACTTCCGGAAGTGCCGGTGCCGTAAAGATTACAGCACCAATGCCAGGTAAGATCGTAGCAGTAAAGGGACAGGCAGGTGCTTCTGTAAAGAAAGGCGACGCTGTTCTTGTATTAGAGGCTATGAAGATGGAGAATGAAATCTGTGCAGCACAGGATGGTGTTATCGCAAGTGTGGAAGTAGCAGTTGGAGATATGGTAGAAGGCGGAGATGTACTGGCTACAATGAACTAGAGCATATTTGCAAAATAAAACGGAGGAAGATTTATGAGTTATGTTGTAGAGACAATGACGAATCTCGCAGCACAGACCGGATTTGCATTCTTAAAGCCAGGTAACTTCATTATGATACTGGTTGCTTTAGTCTTCTTATATCTGGCCATCGCCAAAGGATATGAGCCACTTTTGTTAGTGCCGATTTCTTTTGGTATGCTGCTGGTTAACTTATATCCGTCCATTATGGAAGAAGGCGGATTATTACATTATTTTTACTTATTAGATGAATGGAGTATTCTCCCTTCACTGATTTTCTTAGGCGTTGGAGCACTAACAGACTTCGGTCCGCTGATTGCCAATCCAGCAAGTTTCTTGCTGGGAGCTGCGGCGCAGTTTGGTATTTACAGCGCGTATTTCCTTGCAATGCTTATGGGATTTAACGGAAAGGCAGCAGCAGCAATTTCCATTATTGGTGGAGCCGATGGTCCTACTTCTATTTTCCTTGCCGGAAAGCTTGGGCAGACAGACTTAATGGGACCAATTGCGGTAGCGGCATATTCTTATATGTCACTTGTACCAATTATTCAGCCACCGATCATGAAACTCCTTACTACAGAAAAGGAACGTCAGATTAAGATGGAACAGTTAAGAACCGTTACAAAAACAGAGAAAATTATGTTCCCTATCGTTGTAACAGTTGTTGTATGTCTGATTCTTCCTACAACAGCACCATTAGTTGGTATGCTGATGCTCGGTAACCTTTTTAGAGAGTCCGGCGTAGTAAAACAGCTTTCAGAGACAGCGTCTAACGCTCTTATGTACATCGTAGTTATTATTCTTGGTACATCCGTTGGTGCGACAACAAGTGCAGAGGCATTCTTAAATGTCAGCACAATCAAGATTGTAGTATTAGGTCTTGTAGCTTTTGCTGTTGGTACTGCAGCAGGTGTCCTGTTTGGTAAACTTATGTGTAAGGTTACAGGTGGTAAGGTAAATCCATTAATTGGTTCTGCCGGGGTATCTGCCGTTCCTATGGCAGCCCGTGTATCCCAGAAAGTTGGTGCGGAAGCAGATCCATCAAACTTCTTACTGATGCATGCGATGGGACCAAACGTTGCCGGAGTTATCGGTACAGCGGTAGCAGCCGGAACATTTATGGCAATTTTTGGAGTATAAAGAATCGTTAGATTTGATGATGAGTTTATAAGAGTAATTCATTACGTGATTTGAAATAAAAGAGGAGAAATTATGGCTGAAATTAAGAAAAAACCAGTTAAAATCGTTGAAACTGTTCTCCGTGACGCACATCAGTCTCTGATTGCTACAAGAATGACAACAGAGGAGATGCTGCCAATCGTAGATAAGATGGATCAGGTTGGTTATCATGCAGTAGAATGCTGGGGAGGCGCAACATTTGATGCCTGCCTGCGTTTCTTAAAGGAAGACCCATGGGAGAGACTTCGTAAATTAAGAGACGGCTTCAAAAATACAAAGTTACAGATGTTATTCCGCGGACAGAACATTTTAGGATATAAGCCATATCCGGATGATGTTGTAGAATATTTCGTACAGAAGTCTATCGCAAACGGAATTGATGTCATTCGTATCTTTGACTGTTTAAATGACCTTAGAAACTTACAGACAGCGGTAAATGCAACAAAGAAAGAGGGAGGACATGCGCAGGTTGCCCTTTCTTATACAATTGGTGATGCCTATACATTAGATTACTGGAAAAATACAGCGAAAAATATCGAAGAAATGGGTGCAGATTCCCTTTGTATCAAAGATATGGCAGGTCTTTTAGTGCCGAATGAAGCAACTCGCCTTGTAACTGCATTAAAGCAGGCAACAGACATTCCTATCGAACTTCATACACACTATACAAGTGGTGTCGGTGGAATGACTTACTTAAAAGCAGTAGAAGCAGGAGTCGATATCATTGATACAGCCATATCTCCATTTGCAATGGGAACAAGCCAGCCGGCAACAGAAGTTATGGTGGAGGCATTCAAGGGAACAGAATTTGATACCGGTTTAGACCAGAATTTACTGGCAGAGATCGCTGATTACTTCAGACCAATGAGAGAAGAAGCATTAGAGAGCGGTCTGATGAATACAAAAGTACTTGGCGTTAACATTAAGACTTTATTATACCAGGTACCAGGTGGTATGTTATCCAACATGGTTTCCCAGTTAAAAGAGCAGCATGCAGAGGATAAATACGAAGAAGTATTAAAGGAGATCCCAAGAGTTCGTAAAGACCTTGGTGAACCGCCTCTTGTAACTCCTTCTTCACAGATCGTTGGTACGCAGGCAGTATTTAACGTATTGATGGGTGAACGTTACAAAGTTGCTACAAAAGAGACAAAAGACGTTTTACTTGGAAAATATGGTCAGACTGTAAAACCTTTCAATCCAGAGGTTGTTGACAAGGTTCTTGGCGAGGATAAGAAGAATGCGATCACATGCAGATATGCAGACTTGCTTGAACCTGAATTAGACAAGATCGAAGCTGAGATGAAACAGTGGAAACAGCAGGATGAAGATGTATTAACCTACGCTTTATTCCCACAGGTTGCCACAGACTTCTTTAAATATAGAGAAGCTCAGCAGAAAAAAGTAGATGCCACAGTAGCAGATACAAAGAACGGAGCATATCCGGTATAAGACAGGACAGAAAAGAGGCTGGTTTTCAGCCTCTTTTTTCTTGCAAAAAAGTTCCTATTTGCTATAATTAAAATGTTGGTATTTTGAACGTGTTCCGAAAGTGGCAGATACCATGTAAAAGCTGCCGGGGACAGAAATTGAATAACAGGATGGGGAACTATGGGTAATACGAACGATCTGAGTAATCGTATTAATGAATCTTACAGCAGATTAAGCAAAGGACAAAAGTTATTAGCTACATATATTACAGATAATTATGATAAAGCAGTTTTTTTGACAGCAGCCAAATTAGGCGAAGTAGTTGGTGTCAGTGAATCAACCGTTGTGCGTTTTGCAACACATTTGGGATACAAAGGGTATCCGGAATTCCAGAATGCATTGGAAGAACTTGTGAGAAACAAGCTGAATTCGATCCAGCGTATGGAAGTGACCTATGGAAGAATCAGCCAGTCGAAAATATTGGAATCGGTCCTGCACTCGGATGCGGACAAGATCAATACCACGTTGGAGAAAATCGATCAGGAAGCATTTGAGATCGCAGTGAATACCATTTTAAACGCAAAGCACATTTATATTATTGGAATCCGGAGCTGTGCGCCGTTAGCATCCTTTATGGCATTCTATTTTAACCTGATGTTTGATAATGTGCATCTGCTTCAGACCAGCAGCTCCAGTGAGATTTTTGAACAGATGGTGCGGATCGGAAAGGATGATGTGATTATCGGGATCAGTTTTCCGCGTTATTCCATGCGTACTTTAAAGGCAATGGAATTTGCAAATAACCGCAATGCAAAAGTGATCACATTGACAGACAGTGTACATTCCCCGATGAATCTTTATTCCTCCTGCAATCTGATCGCAGACAGTGATATGGCTTCGATCGTGGATTCTCTGGTAGCACCGCTCAGTGTCATCAATGCGCTGATCGTTGCACTTTGCATGAAGAACCGCAAAAAAGTTGCAAAAACGCTGGAGATGTTGGAAGATATCTGGGATGAATATCAGGTATATGAGAGTGATGAGATCAATTATATTGATGACTCCATTAAAATGCGATATGGAAAAATAGGAGATACCGAATTTAATGAGTAGAGTAGTTGTGATCGGCGGA
>ENA-OQRC01002208-OQRC01002208.1-human-gut-metagenome-genome-assembly--contig:-NODE-2208-length-11389-cov-6.975031_pt1 | contig 11389 bp, 9 predicted proteins | sample MGYA00243236_ERZ505102 | MGnify/ENA primary metagenome ERZ505102 (study PRJEB26097, sample SAMN02712089) | human gut metagenome | biome: Gut microbiome | host: Homo sapiens | place: Denmark: Copenhagen... | reverse complement strand
CGCGGCCCCCGTGGGGCTTCTGCTTTCCTGCGACCACCTTTACAACCAGTACGTGCGACAAGAGGTCGTGTAAGTAATTGTTTAACAATTAAATGAAGTAACAAATATCATTCAGATCAGATTAAACCTATTGTTCCGTCAATAGTAGCCTACGGTCACGTGCGTCGCTCAAAAGGCGGGGTGCGAAGCTGGCCGGACAAAGTAGCCCTTCCGCAAGGAGAAGCCCGAACCGCGAGGGAACGGCAACTGCTCTTAGCACAAAAGAGTCGGGGAGCGAGGCTGGGCGGTATGGTTAGCACAAGCGAACTGTTATAAGCGTCGTAATGTACGAACAAGCCAAAGTTGCTGAGAGGCTTGAACCAAAAGGTAACGCAGTCGGATAACCCTTTGTATTGTGGGGTTACACGGACAAAGCACTGCCGGCGCAACGGACAGAACCTAACCCGCTCATTTGTTACTTACGCGAAACTTGGTAAACCCGTATCTCTCCTGCCTTCGGGCAGGTAAGCCGACCGCAAGGAAAGCCGAATGAGGTGCGGGTATGGGAACGCAGAAAAAGCGAATGCCGTCCTGTAACGGGGCGGATAGGAGTTTCAACGTCACTCCGCCGCGAAAGCGGGCAGACTTCTGCGAGGTGACTCTTTACAAGAAACTATGTAGAACTTTCTAAAAGAAGGAATGCAAATGAACGAGATTAATTTATCGTGTGCGCCTGCTGACCGTAGGCAGTGGAACAACTGGACCGACATTGATTGGGCCGGATGCGAAGCTGCGGTTCAGAAGCTGCAAGGACGTATTGTAAAGGCTCAGAAAGAGGGTCGTCCGGGCAAGGTAAAAGCCCTGCAATGGACATTGACCCACTCGTTTTACGCCAAAGCGTTGGCGGTCAAACGAGTTACCTCTAACAAAGGTAAGAACACGGCGGGAGTGGATAAAGTTCTCTGGACTACTCCCAACGCAAAAATGGGTGCTGTCGCCGATCTGAAAAGACGTGGCTACAACCCGCAACCGTTACGAAGGGTACATATCAAGAAGAGTAACGGCAAACTCCGTCCGTTAGGAATACCCACAATGAAAGACAGGGCCATGCAGGCATTATACCTCATGGCTCTGAACCCGGTAGCAGAAACTACCGCCGACAGACACTCTTACGGCTTCCGTAGGGAAAGGTGTACGGTCGATGCGATAGTACAATGCCATACGATACTTTCAAAAGAGGTATCTCCGCAATGGATACTCGAGGGAGACATCAAAGGTTGTTTCGACCACATCAGCCACCAGTGGCTACTCGACAATATCCCTACGGATAAGGTCATGCTCTGTAAATGGCTGGAAAGTGGATTCGTATTCAACCGGCAACTGTTTCCCACCGAGGAAGGTGCGCCGCAGGGCGGTATCATATCGCCGACACTCGCGAATATGGCACTCGACGGCCTGCAAGCAATGCTTGCAGAGAATTTCAAACTGAGACGTACCAAAATGGGATATTTCAATCCTATGGTGAATCTGGTACGATATGCAGACGATTTTATAATTACCTGTTCCGACAGGGAAACACTGGAAACACTTGTCAGACCTGCAGTCAGTGAGTTTCTTCAAGCACGGGGGCTTACCCTATCAGAAGAAAAGACGAAGATTACTCATATCGACGAAGGATTTGATTTTCTGGGTTTCAATGTTAGGAAATATAAAGGTACGCTGCTTATCAAGCCGTCAAAGAAGAACGTCAAGGAGTTCCTTGCCAAAATTAAAAGTATTGTTCGTAAGAACCAAGCTATTAGGCAGGACAAACTTATCGGACTTCTAAACCCCGTCATAACCGGTTGGGGCAACTATTACAAGGGTTGCGTAGCCGCCAAAACCTTCAAGAACGCAGACGCACAAATCTTCTACAAACTGTGGGCGTGGGCATTACGCCGCCACCGCCACAAGGGTAAGAAGTGGGTTTACAACAGGTATTTTCTGTCGAAGAAAGGCCGGGCGTGGACATTCGGTACGATGCTGAAGAACAACGGGAAACCATTTCCGTACACACTGAAGTATCTATCCGATATTGATACGAAGACCAAGCCTATCAAAATCCGCAGCAAAGCCAACCCATTCGACCCGGAATGGCGACCATACTTTGAGATGCGTAACAAGATGAAAATGTTAAGCTCTCTCAAAGGCAAACAGGGCTTTCTCAGAATGTGGGAGAAACAAAATCAGCGTTGTCCGTTGTGCGGCGAGATAATCGACGCGGATAAAATCTGGACTATTGCGGAGTTATCCGACAAGTCCGGCAAATCCAAAATCATCGCCCATGACAGATGCAGTCGTACACTTACCCGTAAAATTAGAGCTTATGAGCCGGTTTCATAATAGAAACTTTGAGTTGCTTGAGCCGTATGATGCGAAAGTATCACGTACGGTTCTTAGAGGGGAAGGGAGCAGTAATGCTCCCGACCTACTCGACGTGTTCCTGGAAGACAGCGACGAAAACCTGCGTATGTTCGAGAAACGTGCGCGCAACATGCAGTCCCTTTCCCGCTACTCCCGCGGAAACCAGATAAACAAGGAGTGGGTGCGATACGTCGCTGTGTAAGTAATTGTTAAACTTAGATTTAACCCGTTGTTTCGTCAACGGTAGCCTATGGACAGATGCACCAATAGTAATATACTGTATCAAAGCTGTCCAGACAAGGTAGCCCTTCCGAAAGGAGCAGTCAGAACCGTGAGGGAAAGACAATGGCTGTTAGTATCATACAGTCAGGGAGCTTGGCTTGGGTGGTATGGTTAGCGTAAGCGAACTGTCGTCTAAACGTCGTAAGGTTGAAGAAGCCAAAGATACTGATAGGCTTCAGCCCAAAAGGGAAGCAGTCGGTTATTCCTCTCCATTCTGGGAATACACGAACAGAGTACTGCCGGTGTAATAGACAGAACCTAACCCACTTATAAGTTACTTGCACGGAACGTAGTAAGCCCGTATTTCTCCTGCCAATGACAGGTAAGCAGACCGTAAGGAATGCCGAATGGAGTGCGGGTATAGGATTGCAGAAAAAGCGAATGCCACCCTGTAATGGGGTGAATAGGGATTGAAACATCATCCCGCTGCGAAAGCAGGCTGACTTCTGCGGTAGGTGATTCTTTACAAGAAACTTTTAGAACTTTTAAAAGGAGAAAAGCAAATGAACGAAATTAAAAAATCGTGTGCATCGACTGACCAAACGCAGAGCAAATGGGACAGTATAAATTGGCTCAAATGCGAAGCTGCGGTTCAAAAGCTACAAGCGCGTATTGTAAAGGCTCAAAAAGAGGGTCGCCACAACAAGGTCAAAGCCTTGCAGTGGACACTGACCCACTCGTTTTACGCTAAAGCATTAGCGGTAAGACGTGTAACTTCCAATAATGGGAGTAAAACGGCTGGCGTCGATATGGTAACATGGAAAACGCCAGATGCTAAAGTGTGTGCAATAACCGAACTGAAAAGGAGAGGTTATACACCCCAACCTCTGAGACGAGTACATATCAGAAAGAGTAACGGGAAATTAAGACCATTGGGTATACCAACTATGAAAGACCGGGCTATGCAGGCATTGTATCTGATGGCACTGGCTCCCGTAGCTGAAACAACGGCTGATGCCAATTCTTATGGTTTCAGAAAAGAAAGGAGCACGGCAGATGCCGTTCAACAATGCTTCAATGACCTGGCAAGGACGACATCCCCACAATGGATCTTAGAAGGTGATATCAAAGGTTGTTTCGACCATATCAGTCATGAATGGTTGCTTGACAATATCCCTATGGATAAAGTTTTGCTCCGTAAATGGTTGAAAAGTGGATTTATTTTCAACAAGCAACTTTTTCCGACAGAGGAGGGAACTCCTCAAGGCGGCATCATCTCCCCAACTCTTGCAAATATGACTTTGGACGGACTGGAAAAACTGCTTGCCGATAGCTTTCCGATAAACCGCTCGAAGAAAAATTACTATACTCCTATGATAAATCTTGTTCGCTACGCGGATGATTTTATTATCACAGGAGAGAGTAAGGAGTTGTTGGAGAACCATGTTAAACCATTAGTCATTGAGTTTCTTCAAGCAAGAGGGCTTACCTTATCAGAAGAAAAGACTAAGATAACTCATATAGAAGAAGGGTTTGATTTTCTTGGGTTCAATATCAGAAAATATAAAGGCAAGTTTATCACAAAACCATCCAAGAAGAGTCGAAAGAGATTTTTAGATAAGGTTCGTGAAATAGTGGACAAGAACAAGTCTTCTAAGCAACAATCTTTGATACGATTGCTAAACCCAGTCATTAGAGGATGGGCGAACTACTACAAGGGGTGTTCTGCATCGGAAACTTTCCGTAAAACAGATGCACAAATTTTCAACAAACTATGGCGATGGTCTCGCAGAAGACATCCCAAAAAAGGTAAACGATGGATTGCCAACAAGTATTATCACACTGTAAGAGGTAGAAGCTGGACTTTTGCCGTACCGCTTGAAAACAGGAAAGTGGATAAATACCACACTCTTGTGAGATTGTCGGATACGAAAATAAAGCGACATATCAAAATCCGCAGTGAGGCCAACCCATATGATGCCGATTGGAAAGATTTCTTCGATCAATACAAGACCCGAAGAATGCTTGCACACTTAGACGGCAAGCAATATATCTATCGCCTGTGGAATCAGCAAATGCAATGTTGCCCTGTGTGTGGCAAGCACATCACACGGGAAACTCCCTGGAAAATTACTGAAATGACAGGGAGCAGTAGAAAGGCGAAAGTCCTAATACATGATCATTGCAGCCGAATTACTAACAGAAATAAATGGAAGTTACTATGAGCCGGCTTTTAGTTACAAATAAAAGTTTTGAATTGCTTGAGCCGTATGAGGGGAAACTCTCACGTACGGTTCTTAGAGGGGAAAGCTCCCGTAAGGGGGCTGACCTACTCGACATCGACGAGTACCTGAACGAAGCCCACAGCCTCGGTCTCACATCCGTCCGCGCCCACTTCAACGTCATGGCATGGTCGGACGACCGCGAGGAGCTGAAGCATATCAAGAACGACGCGGGGTCGCAACTCGCGGCGATGGAGTGCACCCCACGCCACAACACGGTGGACTGCCCGACGCTCTTTTGGGCGGCTATACCGGGCAATGAGGCCGACTTCCCCGCCGAGGAATCGTTCTACACCTTCATCGAGCAGGCGGTCTGCCTCTTTACCGAGGAGACCAACTACCGCTCATCGCTCTCGCCGTTCGGTATCAAGATGGTGGACAGGCTTACGGGAAAACCGCTGCATCTGGACATCTCCGATCTGCCGATGAAGCGCGGCGTTACGACGAACCGCAACAAATTCGTGCTGGGGCCTTCGGGCAGCGGCAAGTCGTTTTTCACCAACCACCTCACGCGGCAGTATTACGAGCAGGGAACGCATATCGTGCTGATCGACACGGGCAACTCCTATCAGGGGTTGTGCGAGATGATCCGCCGCAAGACGGGCGGCGAGGACGGCATTTACTACACCTATACCGACGAGAACCCCATATCGTTCAACCCCTTCTTCACGGACGACAAGGTGTTCGACATCGAAAAGAGGGAGAGCATCAAGACGCTGCTGCTGACGCTGTGGAAAAAGGACACCGAACCTGCCACCCGTGCGGAGGAGGTCGCCCTCTCGAACGCCGTCGCACTCTACATCGAACGCATCAAGCGCGACACCGCCGTCATCCCGTCGTTCAATACGTTCTACGAGTTTGTGAAGAGCGATTACCGCACTGTGCTGGAAGAGAAGCAAGTACGAGAAAAGGATTTCGACATCGCAGGCTTTCTCAACGTACTGGAGCCCTATTATCGCGGCGGGGAGTACGACTACCTGCTGAACAGCGACAAGCAGTTAGACCTGTTGCAGAAGCGGTTCATCGTCTTCGAGATCGACGCCATCAAAGACCACCCGATTCTCTTTCCCGTCACGACGATTATCATCATGGAGCTGTTCATCAATAAGATGCGCCGTCTGAAAGGTATCCGCAAGATGATACTTATCGAGGAGGCGTGGAAGGCCATCGCCTCGGCGAACATGGCCTCCTACATCAAGTACCTCTGTGCGCCCGTACAAGCTGCTTAGTAAATATCCCACTGGCAAGGGATTAGGTAAGTGTTCTTTGAAAAACCTATCATCACCCGACTTATCCGAAAGGGAAACCGGACGGGGAGTGTAGCATGTCGGGAACGTCGTAAGTCAGTCAGTTACCAGACTGCCACTGAACGGCAAGATGAAACGATGGATATGAGGATGAAAACCGAATTGTTTGAACGACAGTCCGAGCTGCTCTACTTGAAGGCTATGACGTAAGGTAACTGAAATCGTCATACTGCGGTACTGCTCCGGTGTATAGGTACGGACGCAAGCAAGAACTTGCCGCAGAGCAACCATGATAAATGGTAAAGGACGGAAATCGCATCCGACAATCCATCATGCCAACAGTTACTAAGTAAGTAAACGGGGATTACCTAAACCGGAACGCCGTAAGGCTATGAGGTGCAGACCTCTGAATATCCGGCACGGTAACGGAGCCTCCGTAGTAGTCCGGGCAGGGTAACGCCCTGCACATGGCGAAGGGAGGCAGCTAATTTTCTTTAATACAATTTAATGGATAATGTGAGAGACATTATGAGAAGTCCGGAAAGAGTATTAAACAGTCTGAACGAACACAGTAAGGATTCGAGCTACAAGTTCGAACGCCTTTACCGGATTCTGTTCAACGAAGAGTTGTTCTATGTTGCCTACCAAAAGATCGCATCGAACGGAGGCAGTACGACCAAAGGCTCCGACGGTCGCAGTATCGACGAGATGAGCCTTGCCCGGATCGAAACGCTGATAGCCTCGTTGAAAGACGAAAGTTATCAGCCTCACCCGTCGCGGAGGGTGCATATCCCGAAGAAAAACGGGAAAACGCGCCCTCTGGGAATACCGGCTTTTGAAGACAAGCTGGTGCAGGAGGTAGTCCGCATGATTCTGGAAGCCATTTACGAGGGACATTTTGAGACCACCTCGCACGGTTTCCGACCTAAACGGAGCTGTCACACTGCATTACTTCATATTCAAAAGACGTTCAGCGGGGCGAAATGGTTTATCGAGGGCGACATCAAAGGGTTCTTCGACAACATTGACCATGATGTACTTGTCGGAATCCTGCGGGAGCGCATTTCAGATGACCGTTTTATCCGTCTGATACGGAAATTCCTGAAAGCGGGATACGTCGAGGATTGGACGTTTCACAACACTTACAGCGGAATGCCGCAGGGAGGTATCGTCAGCCCGATTCTGGCGAATATATACCTCGATAAATTAGACAAGTACGTGAAAGAGTATATCCGACATTTCGACATGGGAACCAAACGCAGGCCGGGCAAAGAGAGCAACGATTTGGCCAATGAACGAAAACGGACTGTGCGGAAACTGAAAAAGGTAAAAGACGGGACTGAGAAGGCGGCTTTGGTCGCAAGACTCAAAGCCATCGAACAGGAACGTGCAGCATTTCCAAGCGGAGATGAAATGGACGGAAGTTACCGCAGGCTCAAATACATCCGTTACGCCGACGATTTTATTCTGGGTGTAATCGGTAGCAAAGAGGATGCACTGCGGATAAAGGAGGATATTAAATCATTCCTATCCGAAAGCCTCGCCCTCGAACTGTCCGAAGAAAAGACGCTGATAACCCATACGGGTAAATCGGCGAAATTTCTCGGATATGAGATTACGGTAACACGGAACAATCATCAACGACGGGATGTGCAAGGACGTCTGCGACGCACCTACGGCAAGCGTGTCCGGCTGAATGTCAGCATGGCAACGCTGCGGGACAAACTTCTGGAATACGGAGCTATGGAAATCAAGCTCCGCAACGGGAAAGAGATTTGGAAACCCAAATGCCGTTCAGGATTGATATTCAACGACGATCTTGAAATCCTCGACCGATACAATCGGGAAACAGTGGGATTTTGCAACTATTACCTGATCGCCAACAACTGCGTCGTACTGCACAACTTCAGATATATCATGGAGTACAGCATGTATAAAACATTTGCGGGCAAATATAGGAGCACGGTACGAAAAATCAACAAAAAGTACCGTCTCAACAAACTGTTCACCGTAAAGTACGAGCAGAAAGGGGTAATCAAGTCCCGAACCTTTTACAAGACAAGTTTCAAACGCCGGACAACGGCGTTCAACGGAAGCTGCGACATCGAACCGTACTCTATTGCAGACGTGAGCCGAACCAATTTGACGGACAGGCTCAAAGCGGAAAAATGCGAATTGTGTGGGGCAACGGGCAAGCTGATTATGCACCATGTCCGCAACCTCAAAGACCTGAAAGGGAAAGAGAGTTGGAAACGGCTCATGTCAGCCCGAAAACGCAAGACCATTGCGTTGTGTCCGAGTTGCCACAGGCTGCGGCATCTGGGAAAAGTTTAGACTGAAAAAAAATTAGTGGAGAGCCGGATACGCCGAGAGGTGTAAGTCCGGTTCGGGGGCGAGTTCTTGGAAACCTGCCGTAGAAATACGGTAAGGCGCCGGGTGCTTAGCCTACACAAGACCGTCCGCAAGTTCTACGGCGAAGCCGTCGTGGTTACGCAGGAGGTGGACGACATCATCTCGTCACCGATCGTCAAGGAGAGCATCATCAACAACTCCGACTGCAAGATACTTCTCGACCAACGCAAATACATGAACAAGTTCGACCAGATTCAGGCGCTGCTCGGACTGACGGACAAGGAGAAGGGACAGATTCTCTCGATCAATATGGCCAACCACCCGTCACGGCTCTACAAGGAGGTGTGGATCGGATTGGGCGGTACGCAGTCGGCGGTCTATGCCACCGAAGTGAGCGCGGAGGAATACCTTGCCTACACGACCGAGGAGACCGAGAAAATGGAGGTGTATGCCCTTGCCGAGAAGCTGGGCGGCGATATCGAGGCGGCGATCCGGCAGTTGGCCGAACGCCGCAGAAACAAACAGTAATCAATCATCCAAATAAGAAAGCGTATGAGCGTGAATAAACAACGGCTGCTCACGTTGAGCGGCTATCTGGTGGGCTTGGCGGCCATGATGCTGCAAGCCTGCATCGAAACGAAAGAGACCGACTGCGGCAAGCTCTGCGGCAACTGGGTCAGCGTACAGGGCAAGCCCGACGTGCTGATTTATCGCGAGGGCGACGCCTACAAGGTTACGGTGTTCAAGCGCAGCGGCATTCGTCGCAAGCCGAAGCCCGAAACCTACCTGCTGCGCGAGGAGGAGGGCAACCTCTTCATCAATACGGGCTACCGCATCGACATCGCCTACAACGAGGCGACGGACGTGCTGACCTTCTCGCCGCACGGCGACTACACCCGTGCAAGTGAAAAACAATAACAACCGCCAAATTCATAAGAGAATGAAACAGAAAATAATCCTGCTTGTCAGCGCATGTCTGTTGCTGGCGGACGCGGCGCAGGCGCAATGGGTCGTCAGCGATCCGGGCAATCTCGCGCAAGGCATCATCAATGCCTCGAAGAACATCATCCACACCTCGAAGACGGCGGCCAACATGGTCAGCAACTTTCAGGAAACGGTAAAAATCTACGAGCAGGGCAAGAAATATTACGATGCCCTGAAATCGGTGAACAACCTCGTCAAAGATGCCGTCAAAGTCAGGAACACGATTCTGATGATCGGGGAAATATCGGACATCTACGTTACGAACTTCCAGCTTATGCTGCGCGATGAGAACTACACGCCCGAGGAGCTGTCGGCCATCGCGTTCGGCTATACGAAGCTCTTGGAGGAGAGCAATAACGTCCTGAAAGAGATGAAGGAGGTCGTGAACATCACGACGCTCTCGATGAGCGACAAGGAACGTATGGACGTGGTGGACAGGTGCTACAACAGCGTACGGCGATACCGCAATCTGGTGATGTACTACACCAACAAGAACATTTCGGTCAGCTACCTGCGAGCGCGCAAGAAAAACGACATGGACAGGGTGCTGGCACTCTACGGCAGCCGTAACGAACGCTATTGGTAACCTTTAATCCGTAACGATTATGATGTTGATGACCATAGAGTTCGACAACCTGCACACCATCCTGCGCTCGCTATATTCCGAGATGATGCCGCTCTGCTCCAACATGGCGGGCGTGGCGAAAGTCATCGCGGGGCTGGGTGCGCTGTTCTACGTGGCCGTGCGCGTGTGGCAGTCGCTCGCCCGCGCCGAAGCCATCGACGTATATCCGCTGCTGCGACCTTTCGCCGTCGGCTTCTGCATCATGTTTTTCCCGACGTTCGTCCTCGGCACGATCAACGGAGTGTTGAGCCCCGTCGTACAAGGCACGAACCGGATGCTCGAAACGCAGACACTCGACATGAACCAATACCGAGAGCAGAAAGACAAGCTCGAATACGAGGCGATGATGCGCAACCCCGAAACGGCCTACCTCGTCTCGAACGAGGAGTTCGACCGTCAGCTCGAAGAGCTGGGCTGGTCACCCGGCGACATGGTTACGATGGCCGGCATGTATATCGAACGCGGGATGTACAACATGAAAAAAAGTATCCGCGACTTCTTTCGCGAGGTATTGGAGCTGCTCTTTGCAGCTGCTGCGCTGCTGATCGATACGCTGCGGACGTTCTTTTTAATCGTCCTGTCGATTCTCGGCCCGATAGCATTCGCCATCTCCGTGTGGGATGGGTTCCACTCCACGCTCACGCAGTGGATATGCCGCTATGTTCAGATTTATCTGTGGCTGCCCGTCGCCGACCTGTTCAGCACCATTTTGGCGAAGATTCAGGTGTTGATGCTGCAAAACGACATCTCGGAGTTGCAGAACAACCCGAACTTCTCGCTCGAAGCCTCCAACGGCGTCTATATCGTTTTCCTGATTATCGGCATCATCGGCTATTTCACGATTCCGACCGTTGCCGGATGGATCATTCAGGCCGGAGGCGCAGGAAGCTACGGACGTGCCGTATCGCAGCTCGCAGGACGGGGCGCTGGTCTGGTGGGCGGTGTCGCAGGTGCAGTCGGAGGCAATGTCGCAGGACGTGCCGGACGCATGGGCATGAGTGCGGGCAAAGCCGCATGGAGCCACACCGTAGGACGCCTTATCAAACGAAAATAACCTGTAAATAGTACCTATGTTTACAATCCGCTTAAACCGCGATGATAGCGGATAGCTGCAAAAAGCTATCGAGATTTTGGTTAGATTAAAGTTGCGAAACCTTTACTAACTAAAATGACGATAGCCATGAGAGAACAAAGAAACGAAATTAGTTTCAGGGGACAAAAGATTTACGTAGGAATCGATGTCCATTTGAAGAGTTGGTCGGTTACGGTCTTGTCCGAAACCTCCGTATTGAAGA
>ENA-OQRC01002201-OQRC01002201.1-human-gut-metagenome-genome-assembly--contig:-NODE-2201-length-11416-cov-4.185899_pt1 | contig 11416 bp, 8 predicted proteins | sample MGYA00243236_ERZ505102 | MGnify/ENA primary metagenome ERZ505102 (study PRJEB26097, sample SAMN02712089) | human gut metagenome | biome: Gut microbiome | host: Homo sapiens | place: Denmark: Copenhagen... | reverse complement strand
ACCTGTTCCTTGACAATCGAATACACATTCAACAGGTACATTCCTGATCGGGGGCGAAAGCCCCAGCCGGATGAAGGTGCGCCACGAACTTCCTGCCCACAAGGGTTATCACGGAAAGCAAGGTTGGTAGCGATTCCGAACCATTCTGAAATATCCGCTTGCTACGGATAAGGCGATGAAACGAATCAGGGACAATGATACTTCCCTATGGGCCTGGCGGAGAACCCGGCAGGGGTGAGATTCCCATGGACCCGATTCGCTATCGGGCGTCTGATGACTTCCTTTTCTGCATTTTGGGTTCGAGGAAAAATGAAATGCAGCGACGAAAGCCCCAAAAGGTATTTTGAGGCTTTCGTGGATCAGAAATGATTCAAATAAAGAGAAAGGAGGAAAACCCCATGGAAAACTGTAAGGTGATCGCCATCACGAATCAGAAGGGCGGCGTTGGCAAAACGACGACCACAGTCAATCTCGGTGTGGGACTTGTAAGCTCCGGGAAACGGGTCCTGCTGGTGGATGCTGATCCGCAGGGCAGCTTAACCGTGAGCCTCGGCATAAAGAACCCCGACGAGCTGGATGTATCGCTGTCGTCCCTTATGCAGTCGGTCATTGATGATGAGCCGCTTGCGGAGGGTGCAATTATCCGGCACCAGGAAGGTGTGGATTTGCTTCCCTCGAACATTGAGCTCTCCGGTATGGAAACAGGTCTGTTCAATGTCATGAGCCGTGAGTATGTTCTGAAGAACGCCATCGACGGCATGAGAAAGAGCTACGACTACATTCTGATTGACTGTATGCCCTCGCTGGGCATGATGACGGTCAATGCGCTGGTTGCGGCAGACAGTGTGATTATCCCGTCTCAGCCGAACTTCCTGTCAACCAAAGGTCTTAACCTGCTTCTGCGCTCCATTTCAAAGATCAAGCGGCAGATCAACCCGAGATTAAAGATTGACGGCATTTTGCTGACGATGGTGGATAACCGCACCAACAACGCCAAGGCGATTATTTCCTCGCTTCGTTCTACCGTGGGAGAGAACATCCGCGTGTTTCGCTCCGAGATTCCCTTTTCGGTAAGAGCTGCGGAGTGCAGTCTTTCCGGAGAAAGCATCTTCTCCCATGACAGGAACGGCAAGGTCGCAGCAGCGTATGAGGCTCTGACGAAGGAGGTGACAGAGATTGAAGAGCGTGCAAAAAATCGATCTGGGCCTGACCGGGTACGATGAGCTTTTCATGAATGACGCGGAGCGAAAGGAAAACAAGCTCCCGCGCATTTATGATATTCCCCTCTCGGAGATCGACGATTTTCCCGACCACCCCTTCAAGGTGAAGCTGGACGAGGACATGGATCAGCTTGTCCAGAGCATCAAGGAGCGCGGGATCATCACCCCTGTCACCCTCCGACCAAAGGAGGATGGGCGGTACGAGATTGTGTCGGGGCATCGCAGAAGGAAGGCTTGCGAGCTTGCCGGGTTTGATACCGTGAAAGCCGAGGTGCGGGAGATGACCCGAGACGAGGCCATCATTTTGATGGTGGAATCGAACCTGCAGCGCTCTGTGATATTGCCCAGTGAAAAAGCTTTTTCGTATAAGATGAGGCTTGAAGCCATGAAAAGGCAAGCGGGCAGACCTTCAAAAGAAAATGCGTCGCCAGTGGCGACTAATTTTCTGCAAGGTCGATCTGATGTTGAACTCGGAGAACAGGTTGGCGAAAGCAAGGATCAGGTGCGGCGCTATATCCGCCTCACGGAGCTCATTCCGGAGCTCCTGGATTTGGTTGACGAGGGACGCATTGCGTTTAGACCTGCGGTGGAGCTTTCGTACCTGCAAAAAGAGGAACAAGGTGCGCTGCTGGAGCAAATCGCCTACGCAGATGCCACGCCATCCCTTGCCCAGGCCATTAAGCTGAAGCGATTCTCCCAGGACGGAAAGCTGAACAACGAGGTCATCGAGTCGATTATGAGCGAGGAAAAGCCGAACCAGAGGGAGAAGATCAACATCAAGTACGCCGAGGCCAGAAGGTTTATCCCTGCCAGCATTCCCTACGAAAAAACCGGTGAGTATATTCTGAAAGCGCTGGAATATTATCACCGGTATCAGGAAAGGCAGAAAAGTCGGAATGACGCAAGATAGGTTCTTCGCCAAGGGAGCAGTCTACCCTTTTGACGCTGCGTCAGCGCCGTTCCCCCTCTCACACTCTCCCCCCTCATTTACCGGCAATACCAGCTCAAAAGGAAAATATACAGGCGGCACAATTGAAGAAAATCAAGTGCATTCGTACAATATGAGAAAAAACAGTCATTGGAGGTCATCCCATGAAAAAGAATCTCATGTTGTGCGCGCTCCTGCTTTCTGTATTGCTTTCCGGATGCGCCGCAGAGCCCCTGCAAGGGCAAACGGTGGGAAACACACCGAAAGCTCCAACCCCACAGGAAGGAACGCCTGCTTCCTTTGAGCCGGTATCCACAGAACCAAACGATCCCACAGAAGCCGTCGATCCCGCAGATTCCATGCTGAATGAGGACAAGCACGATAGCAGCCCGAGCTTTTCTTCTGAGCCGGTAAGCGCGCCCACAGAATCGAATGCGCCGTCATCGGAAGAAAACGAACAGGCCCCCGTGATTCCGGAGAAGCCGGAGAAAATAGAAAGTCCAAAAGAGGAACCATCCGTTCCTGCGATAACCGAGCCGGAACCGACTTTGGTGCCCGAGCCCACATTTGATATCGAGCACTGGATTTCTTACGCAAAAAGCACGGCGGTGAGCTTGGGACTGACCTTGGAGAACTCGGCAACAGAATGCTGGGACAATCCGATAACCGCAGATCAGGGCTGCATCTATCTGGAGCGAGACATTAACTCGCGCTTGAAGCGATATGCCGAGGACGAGAGTATCACGGATATCTGTATTTGGTACGAATGCATCGGCACAGGCAGTTACCTGATTTATATCGGGTACGCATAAAACTTTATACCACATTGAGAAGCGTCGTAGAAATACGGCGCTTTTTCATGCCAAAATTCAATTTCAGGAGGAATGAAACTAATATGAAAACAAGCATTGTCAGACGGGGAATATCGGGACTGCTTGCAGTCCTGATGACATTCACCGCGCTCATGGGCATCGGCACGACTACGGCCTTTGCTGCCTCGACTGCCGGAGAAACCGCTGAGTCCTATTCCGTAGGCTTCCCCAGAGACGGGGACGCCAATCTGGACTACAGCGGCACATGGGGCCATGATGAGCTTCACTACATGAACGGCTGGACCTCCGGCGAGGCAACCTGGATGACCACGCTGCACACCATCGGCTCCTTCGATGGACAGGCCTGCTACTGCATTGAGCCGGGCGTGCCCCGCTTGCTGGGCAAGACATATTCCCACCATGGCGAGGATTATTGGAAGAACTACCCATCCGACTGCAACAGCACCATCGATGCTGACACCATCAAAACCCTGCTGGGCCGGATCATGCAGTACGGTTATCAGGGCAATCTTTCCACCTCGTGGAGATCGCAGAATGATGCGGATGCCGACAAACTGGCACATATGATGGCCACCCAGGCGTTAGTGTGGGAAACGGTCGTTGGAGAGCGGGATGCCAACTTCAACCATGTGGACCCCGGCAGTGCCGACGCAGTGAAATCCGTTTACCGCACCACCCACCCGCTGTACAGTCGCTTTTCCGCTTATTATGACAGCATTGAGGCCAGCGTGCAGAAGCATACCATTGTCCCGAGCTTCATGGCTAAAAGTACCGGCAAAGCACAGACCGTCGAGCTGAACTGGGACGGCAGCTGCTATTCGGCCACGCTGACCGATACCAACGGCGTCCTGGGCAATTACCGTTTCTCTGCTAACCAAACAGGCGTTTCCTTCTCTGTTCAGGGGAATGTGCTGACGATCTCAACTCAGAATGCGCCTACCGGCACGCTCCGTGTCACTGCCGAAAAGGAGGCTCTGCGTAAGGGTGTTGTGGTGTGGAGCGATGGCCACTATGGTCCGGACGGCACCATGCAGGATGTTGTTACCTACAGCGCTACGGTCAGCGACCCGGTCACAGCCTTTCTGAATCTGAAGGTCAGCTATGGCGGCGCTAAAATCATCAAGACCAGCGAGGACGGCAAGGTGGACGGCATTACCTTCACCATCACCGGCGAGGGCGTCAATCAGACCGTTACCACCGACCGAAACGGTGAAATTCGCATCGACAATCTGATGCCCGGTGTCTATACCGTTACCGAGCAGAGTTATGACAAGTATGTACCCCAGGAAAGCCACCGTGTTACCGTGCTTGCCGGGCAGACGGCGACGGTTTCTTTCAACAATGTACTCCGCCGCGGCGATCTGACCGTGACCAAGACCTCCGAGGACGGGCTGAATCAGGGTGTGAAGTTCCACCTTTCCGGAACCTCCCTTAGCGGCCTTCCTGTAGATGAATACGCCGTCACCGATGAAAACGGTGTTGCGACTTTTAAGGATGTGCTCATCGGCACCGGCTACACGCTGGAGGAGATGGACACCGCCATTCGCTATGTGATTCCCAACAGTCAGAGCGCCGCAGTGGAATGGAACAGTGTAACCAATAAGAGCTTTTCCAACATCCTCAAGAAATTCAATGTCACCGTCACTAAGAGTGACTGTGAGGTCGGAACGGCGCAGGGCGACGCTTCGCTTGCCGGTGCCGCCTACGGCATTTATAAGGGCGATCAGCTTGTGGATACCTACTACACCAACGAGAACGGCCAGTTCACCACCGGCTATTATGTCTGCGGCGACGACTGGACGATTCGTGAGATCAGCCCCTCCGAGGGCTATCTGCTGGACAGCACCGTTTATCCTGTCGGTGCAGAGGCGGCCAATTACACCGTTGAGCTGAACGCTGCGCCTGCTGTGGCTGTTGCCGAGCAGGTGCAGAAGGGCAATATCGCCATCATCAAGCACTCGGATAACGGCGATACGCAGATCGAAACTCCCGAGGAGGGTGCAGTATTCACCGTCTATCTGAAATCTGCCGGCAGCTATGAGGCGGCAAAGGATACGGAGCGGGACTATCTGACCTGCGATGAAAACGGCTTTGTCCAAAGCAAGGACCTGCCCTACGGCGTGTATACCGTGCATCAGGTTTCCGGCTGGGAGGGCCGTGAGCTGATGAGCGACTTTGATGTGTTCATTGCCAAGGACGGCGAGACCTATCGCTACCTCATCAACAACGCTAACTTTGAGTCCTTCATTAAGGTCATCAAGGTGGATGCGGAGACCGGCAATACCATTCCCTATGCGGGTGCGGGCTTCCAGATCTTCCGTCCGGATGGCTCCAAGGTGGAAATGACCTTTACCTATCCGGAGGTTACCACCATCGACACCTTCTACACCAATGATGCCGGCATGCTCATCACACCGGAAAAGCTGGAGTTCGGCAAGGGCTACTCCCTCAAGGAGGTCTCTGCCCCTTACGGCTATGTGCTCAGTCATGAGGCGGTCAAGTTCGATGTGACCGAAGAGAATTCCACCGAGGAAAGCGGCGTGACGGTCGTTGCGGTGAAGCTGGGCAATTACGCGCAGAAGGGCATCATCAAGATTTCCAAAACCGGCGAGGTGTTTGCCTCTGTTGCGGCGACGGACAGGGTCTATCAGCCGGTCTATGCGGTGCATGGCCTTGCGGGAGCAACCTATGAGATCAAGGCCGCGGCGGACATCTACACCCCGGATGGTACGCTGCGCTGTAGTGCCGGCGAGGTGGTGGATACGGTGACCACCGGCGCAGATGGCATGGCGGAGAGCAAGCCGCTGTATCTGGGAAAATACGAAATCACCGAGATGAAAGCCCCCGACGGCATGGTCATTAACAAGGACGCCCATACCGCAGAGCTTGTCTATGCCGGGCAGGAGATTGAGATCACCGAAACCGCTGCCAGCTTCTGCAATGACAGACAGAAGGCGCGGATTTCTCTTTCCAAGGTGCTGGAGCAGAACAAGCAGTTCGGTATCGGTATGAATAACGAGCTTTCCGCCGTGACCTTCGGCTTCTATGCCGCCGAGGAGCTTACCGCAGCAGACGGCTCCGTCATTCCTGTGGACGGTCTCATCGAGATCATGTCCCTTGATGAAAACGGAAAGGCTGTGCTCAAGAGCGATGTTCCCTTCGGCAGCTACTATGTCAAGGAAATCAGCACCGACAGCCACTACATCCTCTCTGATGAGAAGTATCCTGTGATCTTTGCCTATGCCGGTCAGGAAATCCCCGTTGTGGAGCTTGCCGTCAATGACGGAAAGAGCATTGCCAACGAGATGATCTACGGAGAGATCCACGGCATGAAGAAGGATGAGGACGGCAAGGCGCTGGCCGGAGCTACCATCGGGCTGTTCCTTACAGACGGCACCGAGCCTATCCTGACCACCGTTTCCGCAGAGGACGGCAGCTTCACCTTCGCGGACATCCCTTATGGCGAGTATGTGGTTCGTGAAATCGCTGCGCCGGAGGGCTATGTAATGGATGACACGCCTTATACCGTGAAGGTAGATCAGAACGGTGCTGTGGTCGAGATCGAGATCACCAACAAGCTCATTCGCGGCAGCGTTCAGCTGACCAAGGTGGATAAAGACTATCCCGATCATCACCTGAGCGGCGCAGTCTTTGAGGTGTACCGTGGCGGAAAGCTCGTGGGCCAGATGGAGGAGCTGTCCGACGGCGTCTACAAGCTGGATGATCTGCCCTACGGCGATTACACGCTGAAGGAAACTGAGGCCCCCAAGGGCTTCTTCCTTGATGAGAAGACCTACAGTTTCTCCATTAAGGAAGATGGTAAAACCGTCGTCGTGGAAAATGAGGCCGGAAAGGGCTTTGTCAACCAGGCACAGACCGGAGGCATCCGCATTGAAAAGACTTCGGATGACGGCGTGCTGAAGGGCTTTACCTTCCGCGTGGAGGGCACGGATATCACCGGCAATGCCTTCAGCAAGGACTTTGTGACCGACGAAAAGGGGCAGATTCACATTGAGGGGCTGCGCATCGGTGATTATGTGATCTCCGAGGTGTCCAACAAAGCCAACGAAAAGTATGAGCTTCCCGCAAATGTCACCGTAACCGTTCACGAAGGAAAGACGGTTGTTGCCAAGTTCCATAACAAGCTCAAGCCTGTTACGGATATACCCAAGACCGGAGATACCACCAATATGCCTCTTTGGGCGGCACTTGCCGGTATCTCTGCAATCGGCGCAGGTGCAGCGGCCTTCTTTACCTTCCGCAAAAAGAAGGAGGTAGGCAAGCATGAACGCTAAGGTCATTATCGGCATCGGTCTTGTGGTGTTTATTATCGCAGGGCTGATCGTTCTTCGCCTGAAGAACAGAAAGTAAAACGGCAAGGGGCGGCATCTTTTTACAGATGCCGCCCCGCTTATAAAAGGAGACGCTATGGAAGAGACAAGAAAAATCGGAGATTACTCCGTAAAGTATTCCATGTATATCGGGCACAAGGATATTGCTCTGGGCGAGAATCCCAACGCCGACAAGGATGAACGGTATATGTGCTGCTTCGTAGAGACCAACGCCATTTTCGAGCGCTATTCCGGAGTGCTGGTCAGCGACGATTTTGCAGAGATTGCAAAGGTGTTCGGCCAGCGCGTAGCGGATGCAGCCGAGGAGATTATTCAGGAAAACGAGAGAGCCTGTCAGGAGGTCGGCATAAATGAGGAACTCATGGCAGAAAGCTGCGCGCCGGTTTCCTACAAAGATTCCATTGAGAACAAGGTGGTTGTCATCAAGGGCAGCATTCTCCGGCCTGAGTTTCGCCACGCCAATCATCAGCTTATGCTGTGTACCGGCGGCTTCGGTGCGCAGGCAAATGCGCGAGGCCGTACCTGCTGCTGCATTTCTCTGTACGACGGGAGAAAGACCTCCTTTTACCGCACGGATTTTCTCGGCGTCATGGATGAAAAGAAGCTTCCCGAATGGGCGCAGAAAGGCTTGGAGAAAGCAAAAGAGATGCACGCGCAGGAAAAGAAGCCGGCTAAAGAAAGAGGTGACGCAAGATGATCGAGTATGAAAAAAGAGCAATGATCGAGGCGGAGGACAAATATACCTTTCGCCAGAGCACGCAGATTTCCATGCAAACCGGACTGATCGGCCACCTCCGGGCAGACATGGATACAGACGGCAACGGCTTTTTCAGCAGCTGGTTTGATTTCCGGGAGGAGCTGAAAACCGATGAGTTCAAGGCAGAGTTTGATGATGTAATCAACTCTCTGCGTGAGGAAGGCGACATTCTTCATAACCGCAGGGCGCTTGCCAAGTACTGCTATTGCACACCCCAAAGCCGTATGCAGGAGGAACCGGGCTACTATGGCGTTCGTGTGGATACCGAAAAATATGCCTATCTTCTGCGCCTGAACCCGGACAGAGGCGAATACAACCTGTACTGCTATTGCTATCGCCGGGATTGGCTCGATCAGCACCTGAAGGACGCAGAGAAAGGAATCCGTTTTATTGACAGCCATTACAAGGAGCTGTTTCGCATTCCGGATGGCGGCAAGGTGAAAATCCACTATTCGTGGAATGAAGAGCAGATCCGCACCTGCCGGTATATCGACGATTACCATGTGGAGATCGGGAGCAACCTCTATCATATCTGCGAGTTTGCCGAGCGCATGGAATACGGCGGCCATACCTGCGAGCCGGTTCGGGACAACCTGCCCGAGCGGTGCTACAGCGTTCTTTCCGGCAGCGACGAAATCATTATCATCAATCGCGGTGAAAAGGGCTATTTCAAGACGGACATTCCCGTCACCGACAAGGACGAAGCCCGGAGCATCGTGAACGAGTACAACACAAAGCTCGGTGTCAGCAAGGCGCAGGAAGAAGCCATGAAGGCCGGCTCCAAGTTCGGCTTTCAGGTGCCCGCCGCTGACCCGAGAAATTATGACGCAGACGGAAAGCCTGTGATGCCGAAGGACAGAGGTGATGCAAGATGAGTGAGAGCGATTATCGCATCTGGTCCAATGCTGACCTTGATTATGAAGAGTGGAAGGACTGGATGGAGGAAGAATATCCGACACTTTCCGAGGACGAGCGCGTCGCCATGATGTATGAGGAAAACGGGCACTACCTTGAGGACGAACGACTCAATCTGGACATTCAACTTTCCCAGCCCATTCTGGTTGTTGCCGATCTGGGGCTTTGGAATGGCAGGCGCACGGGATATAAGGAAATCCCAAGCGGCAATATCCGGGACTGCCTTTACTCTGATTACGACTACACCACATGGTATGTGGACCGAAACGGAGACTTCCGGTGCGATGACACCCACCATGACGGCACAAACCATTATCTCTATCGGGTATATAAGGACAATGTTTCCCAGGCGCAGAAAGACCGGCTCAAGGAAAAAATCTACAACGGCACAGCCACCAGGGCAGACATTGTCCGTGTCACCCGCAGGCTTGGCGATGAGATCGGAAAAGTGTACGGCTGGAGCTTTCCTACCCGACAGAGAGAACGAGGTGAGGCACGATGAACCAAGCACTGCCGAGCGAAAGTTATATTGCCAGGCTGGACTATTTGGCTTTCAACGGAAAAGTATGCAGCAGCGTTGAGTACAGCGATGAGCAGCGCTTCCTGGAAGACCTGAAGGAGTCGCTCTATCACGGAGAGCCGCTGTGCGTCGTTCTCTACCGAGACCGGAACGGCAAGACGATTTCCCGTGCGTTTCTGAACGACCTGGATACGCTGCCAAAAGGACTTTTCATAGAGGACAGTTCCCACAGAAAGCCGAAGGAAAGGGGTGAAGCACGATGAGGGTAAATGCCATGACAGAGAAGTTTGAGGATGTGACGGTTCTGGGGCATCCCATGCTTTTTACCTGCCTGCGGGTAGACCGCGATACCGTTCCACAGGGCATGTACATGTACGAGGTTCGCCACGATGATGACCAACAGGGCGAGCCGGTTCAGATTGCCAACTGGATCATGGTGAATCATTGGGGAACGTTGATTTCCGATAGACCCATTCGCTTGGAGCCCCGACTGGATGGGAGAAACGCCTACCGCGACATTGATCCTGAAAACGATTGGAACTATGAGGGCACGCTTACTACCGTGAAGGAGTACATGGAGAAGAATCCACCGGCGGTTCATAAGCAAAAAGACCACGAACCTGAGAGATAAGGAGAAGCTATGGATAAGAAGAAAGCCATCTGCGAGTATCTCCGTAAAAATCATATTGGCAAAGAAAATGCCATCCACAGCAAGGAGCTTGAAAAGCTGTTTCTGCTTGACGGACGAAATATTCGCCGCAAGATCAGCGCCTTGCGACAGGATGGCTTTCCTATTTGCAGCGATGAAACGGGCTACTATTACGCAGACAACCAGAAAGAGATCAATACCACCGTCTACCGGCTGAATGAGCTTGTGACGAAGGTGTCCAACGCCAGAACCGGGCTTTTATTTGCATCGATCCTCGGAGAGAATGCGCAGACCGTTGAGGTCACGATCAAAGTAAGATAAGGAGGGAGTTCCCATGCCGAGCAAATACAGAATCATTTTGGAGATGGCGTCCCAGACTGCCAGGGATATCGCCTCCAATGCCGACCGCTATACCGACTTTCTGATTACGGCGGCAAACAACTACAAGTACAGCTTTAAGGAGCAGCTGCTCATCCATGCGCAGAGGCCGGATGCAACGGCATGTGCGGAAATCGACACATGGAATAAACTCGGCAGATGGGTAAACAAGGGCACGAAAGGCATCGCGCTGCTGATCGACAGAGATGTTCCCTACAAGCTGAGACATGTCTTTGATATCTCCGACACCAACAGCCGTGCCGGAAGGGACATCACCCTTTGGCAGATGAAGCCGGAGTACGAATATGCGGTATCGGAAAGCCTCCAGGCCAGCTTCGGCGATGTGGAGGAGCCGCGAGATTTTCCGCACCTTCTCATGGATATTTCCGGCTATGCCGTGGAGGATAATCTTTCAGATTATCTCATGGAGCTGAACGCTGTCAAAGCCGGCAGCTTTCTGGAGGAGCTGGACGACACAAGCCTTGAAGCGTGGCTAAAAACCTCGCTGAAAAGCAGCGTCGCTTTTATGGCGCTCTCCCGTGCGGGGTATGAGCCGAGGCAGTATTTTGATCGGGAGGATTTCAGCCACCTCTTTGACTTCAACACCCTGGAGGTTATCTCCGTGCTCGGTGCCGCAGTCAGCGATATTTCTGAGATGGTCATCCGTGAAATGGGCGAAACCGTCAAGGAGATGGAGAAGGAAGAAAAGCGGAAGATTCGCACATTTGCACAGGAGGGTCCTTCTGCGTATCATAATAACCGAACAGAAAACAAGGAAAGGAGCAACGAACATGGAACTGACCTATACGATGCAGGGGGACTATCTGATTCCCGATCTGACCGTGCCGGAGAGCCCGAAGCTTG
>ENA-OQRC01002197-OQRC01002197.1-human-gut-metagenome-genome-assembly--contig:-NODE-2197-length-11427-cov-3.182817_pt1 | contig 11427 bp, 9 predicted proteins | sample MGYA00243236_ERZ505102 | MGnify/ENA primary metagenome ERZ505102 (study PRJEB26097, sample SAMN02712089) | human gut metagenome | biome: Gut microbiome | host: Homo sapiens | place: Denmark: Copenhagen... | reverse complement strand
CCCGGCTGAGATGGGACCGGAGGCAGACCCGCTGCTGCGGGAAGGGGGGAACGCGGCGCACAGGGTGGAGAAGGATGGAAGGAAGTTGCCTGGATGGGGGCAATGGGATCTTGCGCCGCAGGGAAGAAAGCAAATGGGTCAGGATGCGTAGATCCTGCCGACGATCCGGGTCGCGAGCCCGGTCGGCAAAATGCGCATGAGAAACACGAACAGGGCATATTTGTGCCCCATCGTGCAGATGAGCTTCGCGCGCTTTTGCGTGGCGCGCCGGGCCACGAACTGGCCGGCGAATTCGGCGGTCATGCCGGTCTGCTCGTCGTGCTCCATCACGGCGACGGAGCGCGCGATGCGGCCGTGATAAACATCGTCGCCGTCGCAGCTCTTGCGCCGCGCGGTGGTGAAGCCGGTGGCAATGTCGCCCGGCATGATGACGCAGACCTCGATGCCGAAGGGGCGCACCTCACTCGCGAGCGCGAGCGAATACGTGCGCACGGCGGCCTTGGAGGCCGAGTAGTACGCCTGAAACGGAATGGCGATCGGCGCGGCAACGGAGCTCATGTTCACGATGCGGCCGCCGCCCTGCTGCCGCATGACGGGCAGGACTGCGCGGTTCATGTTCACCATGCCGAAAAAGTTCACATCGAACTGCCGCCGGGCCTCCTGCGTCGGCGTGAACTCGATCGCGCCCGAGATGCCGAAGCCCGCGTTGTTGATGAGAATGTCGATGCGCCCCTCGCGGCGCAGGACCTCCGCCACGGCGGCGTCCACCTGCGCCTCGTCCGTCACGTCCGCCTGCAGGTGCGTCACGCCAGGCTCCGCGTTTTCGGCGCGGCGGCTGAGCTCATACACGTTCAGACCGCGGCTGCGCAGGGCACGCGCGGCGTGCAGGCCGATGCCCGAGCTGCCGCCGGTGATGACGGCTACGCGCGCTTCGGTGGTGGATGACATGGAGATCGCCTTCGTTTTCTTTGAATTTTTTAAGTATCTGACAGCATACTAGCAGACCATACGAAAAATTGCAAGGGACAACTTGTGAACTTTTCTTGACCTCGGTCACAGTCCGTCCCCGTGCCCATTGACGCATGGCCGGATTTTGGGTATACTGTTCGGAGAAAATATAGACAGATCAGGTGGCGCGGGCCCATCCGGCGCCATGGGAGAATGTATGCATCTGAGTAAACAAATCGAATCCATGTATGACGACGCGGTGCGCATCCGCCAGGACCTGCACCGCATTCCCGAGATCGGCTTCCAGCTGCGCGATACGCAGGCCTATGTTCTGCGCGAGCTGCGGCAGTGCAGCCCTGACCGCATTGAGACGCTGGCCGTCTGCGGTGTGAAGGCCGTGTTTTTCGCCAAGGACGCCGAGACGACCATCGCCTTTCGTGCCGATATGGACGGCATCCACAATGACGAGGCCAACGACGTGCCCTACTGCTCGCAGCACCCCGGCAACATGCACGGCTGCGGCCACGACGGGCACATGACCATTCTTTTGCTGCTTGCGCGCTGGATCGCCAAAAATCGCGCCCATATTCATTGTAATATTGTTCTGCTGTTCCAGCCCGGCGAAGAGGGCTGGGCCGGCGCGCGGCGCATGATCGACGACGGCGCGCTCGAAAACCCGAAGGTGGACCGCATCTACGGCCTGCACCTGTGGCCGACCGTGCCGAAGGGCAAGATCGGCGTGCGCTGGGACTATCTCATGGCGCAGACGAGCGATTTTGAGATCACCGTCCACGGCAAGAGCGCCCACGCCTCCACGCCGCAGATGGGCATCGACGCCATCGTCGTCGCGGCGGAGCTGGTCACGATGGTGCAGACCGTCATCACGCGCGACGTGGACCCGCATCAGGATGCGCTGCTCACGCTCGGCAAGATCCAGGGCGGCACGTCGCACAACGTCATTGCCGAGGAGGTCACGATCAGCGGCACGCTGCGCGTGTTCAGCAATGATCTCTACCGCACCCTCAGCCACAAGATCGCCGCGCTCATGCAGGGCCTCGAGACGGCCACCGGCGCGCAGATCGACATGGACCGCAAGGTCCGCTACCCCAGCGTGCGCAACCCGCGCGAGCTGGTGGAGCAGTTTTACACCGTGCTCGATTCCATGGACGACACGGTCCTGGTCGAGCCCGTCATGGCGGCGGAGGATTTCGCCGAATACCAGCAGGAGATTCCGGGCCTGTTTTTCTTCCTCGGCGTGCAGGAGCCGACCGGTACCGCCCCGCTGCACAGCAGTCATTTCAATTTCGACGAGCGCGTTTTGCTGACCGGCGTCGAAACGTTCAAACGGATACTGGAGTGTGAGTCAAAATGTACGAAAAAAAAATAATCCCCCCGAAAAAGTCCATGCCGCAGGCCGTGGACGGCACGCTGCGCAAGTTCGCCCTGCGCGTGCCGGAGGTCATCTATCAGTGCAGCGGCATCATGGTCTTTGGCAAGCGCATCAAGTCGCTCGTGTTCTCGACCGACCTGTCCATCATCAAAAACGTGAACGCCGACGCCATCATCGCGGTCTACCCGTTCACGCCGCAGCCGATCATCACGCAGGCGCTGCTGCTCGCGGCCGATATTCCGGTGTTTGCCGGCGTCGGCGGCGGTCTCACGCAGGGGCAGCGCGTGGTCAATCTCGCCATGTTTGCCGAGATGCAGGGTGCGACCGGCGTCGTGCTCAATGCGCCGACGGCCAGCGCCGTCGTCTCGCACGTGGCCGAGACGATCGATATCCCCGTCGTGCTCACGGTTGCGCGCGCGGACACGGACTTTGACGAACGCATCAAAGCCGGTGCCGACATCTTCAACGTTTCCGCCGCGGCGGAGACGCCCACCGTCGTGCGCCGCATCCGCGAGCAGCACCCCGACGTGCCCATCATTGCGACCGGAGGCCCGACGGATGAGAGCATTCTCGAGACCATTCAGGCCGGCGCCAACGCCATCACGTGGACGCCGCCGTCCAACGGCGAGATCTTCCGCGACATCATGGCGGCCTACCGCGAGAACAAACCGCACCCCTGACCCGGTGCATAGAAAAACCGACCCGAACAAGCGTTCGGGTCGGTTTTTTTGCGCTCATCGCAGCAGCTGTCCGTCCGCGGGGAAAAACTGCAGCGCGTGCTGTACGGTGTAAAACGCACCGGTATTCCCGAAGGCGGACGTCATCCGCTTTTCCATCGCCGTCACGGCGGGGTACTGCAGCCAGGTCTGCTGGTGCACGTAATACTCCCCGCTGCTGAGGACATAGCCGTCGCGCGCATCCGTGGTGGAGTAGGCGACATAGCCGCGGCAATGCTCCCCATGCCGCGGCAGGGAAAAGGCGGCAAAAAGATCGGTATTCGTCTGCTCGCCCCAGAGGACGGTGTTTGCGGTGAACGTCTGCGCGCCCAGCGAGGCGTAGGGCGCGGCGAATGTCTGCCCATCGCGGTCATACAGCACGCGGCCGGTCACGTCCCCGGCGGCGGACCATCCTTCCGGGATGCTCCGGTAGGCCGGGCGGATCTGGATCGCCTCCGTGCCGTAGAAGCCGGGGTTGGTCGTCCAGAGGAAGTGGTGGAACACCATCCACGTCTCCCGCTCGCCGGGCAGCTGCACGGCCACGCCGGTCAGGCGCAGTTCCTTGACATCGTAGACCGTGTCCAGTACGCTGACGACGCCGCCCTCACCGTCGCTTTCCTTGTGCGAGACGGTTCTGCCGTCGTTGACGGGATAGTCTTCCGTTTCGACCACGACGCGCAGCGCGCCGTCACAGGCGGCGATGTCCTCCGGCGTGAGATCGTCGAGCACATCCTCCGGGAAGCCGAGGCCGAGCAGCTGCTGCCGGACCGCCGCCGTCTGCATCTGTTCGGGTGTGTCCACGGGCTGCCAGTCCATCCGATAGCTGCCGCCGAACAGATACCCGAGCGTGCAGCCGATGCCCAGCACCGCAGCAATCACGAGCGCGATGCACCGGTCCGTCACCCGCACCGGCTTCGGCGCGATGGCGTATCCGGCCTCGTCCAGCACGCCGGACAGCCGGTAGAGGCTGCGCAGGATGCACCCGTAGCCCACGAGCATGGCGATCGGCACGAGCAGTCCCGTGTAGTGCACGGCGGCGAGCACGCATATGAGCACATACCATACCAGCAGCGCGCCCGCGCCGCCGCCCTGCGCCGACAGCCCCGCCTTGCGCCGCACCGCGCGCAGCCCCTGCCAGAAGCACAGCAGCAGTGCCAGCATCAGCGCGGCGCTCACCGCCGCCGCGGCGCTCCTGAAGGCGTCGCCCGGCAGGATGGTCGTGTTCAGGATCAGCGACGGGAACACGCACGCCGTGCGCAGCACGGCGCACACAAAGCAGCCGCCGAGCCACGGGTTTTCCCGCCGCAGCGCGCGAAAGCCGAGCAGCAGCAGTACCGTCCCGATGGCGGGCAGGAGGTAGTTCAGGCACCAGAAGTTCAGGGTGACCATGCACAGTGCCAGACCGAACAGCACGCGCTCCATCGCCCGCCGCCACGGTGTCACATCGGCGACGATCTCCTCCGGCGGCAGCTCGTCCACGCTCTGCGCGAGCAGCGCCTCAAAGGCGTCGTCGCGCGGATATTCCCGCTCGTGCTCACGCATCGCCGTCACCTCCCAACATCGTGCGCAGCCGCTTTTTCAGGCGGTACAGCCGACCCTCGACCGCCCGGGCCGTCATGCCCAGCTCGGCCGCGATCTGCGCGGTGGACTGTAAGTAATAATACTTTCGGTAAAACAGCGCCCGGTCCCCCGGGGAGAGACGGCCCAGCGCATTATGCACGGCGGCGCTGCGCTCTGCCTGTAAAATTGCTTCCTCGGGGGAGGCGTCCGGCGCCGGTGTGCCCTCCGGGATGGCCTGCGTGCCGGGGCGGTGCTGCGCGCTGCGCTGAAAGTTTCGCGCCGTGTTTCGGGTGATCGCCGTCAGCCACGCGGTCCAGCTCCCGCGCGCCGGGTCGAACTGCGCGACCCGGCTCCAGACGCGCATGGACACTTCCGACAGACACTCCTCCCGGTCCTGCGGGTCCGGCAGGATCGGCGCAATGATGTAGCGCATCAGCGGCCCGTAGTGCAGCAGCAGGGCCTCCATGCCGCGCTCATCCTTTTGCAGCAGCTGCGCGATCATCTCCTGCTCCTGCACGTCCTCGCCTCCTCCCGGCTGTGTTTCTATTCCATTATACACGCCCCGACAGAAAAACCCACGCATATTTTTCCGCCTCCGTGCGGGGATAAAAAAGCGGTACCCGGCTGTGATCGCCGGGTACCGTTCGTTTTTATCCGCCTTCTCACACGGGCTTGTTCGAGGTCTTGAGCACGACGTCGTGCGCGCCGCCCTCGACGATGCTCACCGAGGACACGAGCGTCAGCCGCGCCTTCTCCTGCAGCTCGCGGATGGTCAGCGCGCCGCAGTTGCACATGGTCGAGCGGACCTTCGCCAGCGTCTGCTGGACGTTGTCGGAGAGCTTGCCGGCGTAGGGCACGTAGGAATCCACACCCTCCTCGAAGGACAGCTTCTTGCTGCCGCCGAGATCGTAGCGCTGCCAGTTGCGCGCGCGGTTGGAGCCCTCGCCCCAGTACTCCTTCATGAGCGTACCGTTGACGTTGACCTTGTTCGACGGGCTCTCGTCGAAGCGTGCGAAGTAGCGGCCGAGCATTACGAAGTCCGCGCCCATGGCCAGCGCGAGCGTGATGTGGTGGTCATGGACGATGCCGCCGTCGGAGCAGACGGGCACGTAGATGCCGGTCTCGCGGAAGTACTCGTCGCGCGCGCGGCAGACCTCGATGACGGCGGTCGCCTGACCGCGGCCGATGCCTTTGGTCTCGCGCGTGATGCAGATGGAGCCGCCGCCGATGCCGACCTTCACGAAGTCCGCGCCGCAGTCGGCCAGGAAGCGGAAGCCGTCCGCGTCCACGACGTTGCCGGCACCGACCTTAACGCTGTCGCCGTAGCGTTCGCGGATCCACTCGAGCGTGCGCTTCTGCCACTCGGAGTAGCCCTCGGACGAGTCGATGACGAGCACGTCCACACCGGCCTCGACCAGCGCGGGCACGCGCTCGGCGTAGTCGCGGGTGTTGATGCCGGCGCCGACGAGGTAGCGCTTCTGGCTGTCGAGCAGTTCGTTCGGCTTCTGCTTGTGGAGGTCATAGTCCTTGCGGAACACGAACGCGCACAGGCGGCCCTCGTCGTTGACGATGGGCAGGGAGTTGAGCTTGTGCTCCCAGATGATGTTGTTGGCTTCCTTCAGGGATGTGCCGTCGGGCGCGGTGATCATCTTCTCGCGCGGCGTCATGAATTCGCGCACCGGCGTCTCGGGCGCCATGCGGCTCACGCGGTAGTCGCGGCTCGTGACGATGCCGACCAGGCGGCCGTCGGCCGTGCCGTCCTCGGTGACGGCGACGGTGGAGTGGCCGGTCTGCTCCCGCAGGGCCAGAATGTCCGCCAATGTCGCGTCGGGGCTGATGTTCGAATCACTCTGGACAAAGCCCGCCTTGTAGCTCTTGACACGGGCGACCATCGCAGCCTCGTCCTCAATCGACTGCGAGCCGTACAGGAACGACACGCCGCCCTCCTGCGCCAGCGCGACGGCCAGCCGGTCGCCGGACACGGACTGCATCACGGCCGAGACCATCGGCACGTTCAGCGACAGGGCCGGTTCCTCGCCCGCGCGAAAGCGCGTCAGCGGCGTGCGCAGGGAGACATTGTCCGGAATACATTCGCTCGACGAGTAGCCGGGCACCAGCAGATACTCATTGAACGTGTGCGACTGGCCGGAAAAGAAGTAAGCCATGGGAAAGACCTCCTTATAACGATTTGCAGTGTGGAAACCGGAGCGGATACGCACCCCGGTGATGATTTTTGCTATTGTACCGCGAACGGGCGCGCTTGTCCACCCCGAAGTGCGGAAAAAAATCGGGTGCGTGACCGCTTGTTTTTGGGCATATGATAGAAAGAATAAAAACTGCGCACCGCTGTCTGAGCGGTGCGCAGGGGATCACAGTTTGCGGATCTTGTCCTTCTCCTCGATGAGGGGCAGGTACTCCATGTACGGCGTGTCGTTGGCGCAGGTGAACTTTGCCTCGGAGCTGAACGCCTCGACCTCCTTGTGCGCCTGCTCGATCGGGCGCATCGTGCCCGCGCCGGCGATGCAGCCGCCCGGGCAGGCCATGCCCTCGAGCAGGTAGCCGTCGTACTTGCCGGCCTTGGCCATCATCAGCAGCTTGCGGCAGTCGGCCAGACCGGTCGCCGCGGCGACCTTGATCTCCCGGTCGGGGTCCATGTCGTGGATGGCGTTGACGACCGCCTGCGCCACGCCGCCGGAATAGGCAAAGCAGCGCGCGTCGCGGCTGGAGTTGGCCGACAGTTCCTCCTCGTCCTCGGGCAGGAACGCCTTGTCCATGCCCTTGGCCGCGAAGATGCCGAGCGCCTCTTCAAACGTGAGCACGAAGTCCACGTCGCTGCGCACGCTCTGACGCCGCGCCTCGAGCTTTTTCGAGTCGCACGGTCCGATGAACACGACCTTGCAGTCCGGGTGGTCGCGCTTGATCATGCGCGCGGTGAGCACCATGGGCGTGAAGGCAACCGAGATGTTCTTTTCAAACTGGGGGAAGAGCTTTTTGACCATGTCGCTCCACGACGGGCAGCAGGACGTGACCATGAATTTGTGCTTTTCGGGCACTTCCTCGAGAAAGTCCGCCGCCTCCTCGATCACGCACAGGTCCGCGCCGATGGCGACCTCATACACGTCGGCAAAGCCGAGACGCTGGAACGCCTTGCGCATCCGCTCGGGCACGCCCTCGGGGCCGAACTGCCCCACGAACGCCGGCGCGAGCGCAACGTACACGGGGGTGTTGCTCTTGACGGCCTGAATGGTCTGGAAGATCTGGCTCTTGTCCGAGATGGCGCCGAACGGGCAGCTGACCATGCACTGGCCGCAGGACGTGCACTTGGAATAATCAATGTCGGCGCGGCCGAGCCCGTCGGAATGGATGCAGTCCATGCCGCAGGCCTTGCGGCACGGCCGCTCGAGACGCACGATGGCGTTGAACTTGCACTCTTTCAGGCAGCGCCCGCAGCGGATGCACTTATCCGGATCGATGTGGGCCTGACCGTTCTGCCGCGTGATGGCCTGCCGCGGGCAGACCGCCATGCACGGATGCTCCAGGCAGCCCTGGCACACGTTCGTGATCTTCACGACGTTGTCCGGGCAGCGGTTGCACGCGAACTTGATGACGTTGATGAGCGGTTTTTCGTAGTAGATCTCCGGGTCGAGCGCCTTTTCCACGCCGTCGGAGAGCAGGGAAAACTCCGAAAACTTGCGCAGCGGCAGCCCCATGGCCAGCCGCAGCCGCTCGCCGACGACGGCGCGCTCGAGGAACAGGCTGTCCCGGTAGGAGCCGATCTCACCGGGGATGATCTTGAACGGCAGCTCTTCGAGCCGCTTTGCGTAATCGCCGCCCTCATAGGCCATTCGGGCGATCTCCGTGAATACTTCGTGACGGATACGGACTTTTCCGGTTTCAATGCCGCGCATAGGGTTCTCCTTTGGGAATAAAAAGTGAATTCTTGCTCGTGAAATTTGCAACAAGCACTTGACGTGAGGTCGCAGAACACATTATACTAATACGTGATAAATTTCGCAATTCTTTTTTTGTAATTTTGACAAAAAGTTGACCAGTGGCGAAAAAATTGTTGAAAAATCGAAGAAAACGGCGCGCGTGTTCAGAAGCTCCGGCTTGTGTTGGGGGCCGGTCTGTGACCTGGACACAGAAAAATCTGCCGGACCTGTGGTAGGATGGATGCAATGAAAGCCACAGCTTCCGCAAATTTTTTCAGCCGTCAGGAGGGAACGCACTATGGAAGAAAACAAAACGAAAGCCAAGATCATCGCCGTTGCCGGTAAGGGCGGCGTCGGCAAGACCTCTCTGTGTTCGGCGATCGTCCGCGAGCTGGTGGAGGCCTTCCCCGGCAAGCGCATCCTCGCCATCGACGCAGACCCGGCCGTGGGCCTGTCCACGGCGCTGGGCGTGCACGTCGAGCACACGATCGACGACATCCGCAACGAAGTCATCGAGACCTCGGAGCGCGGCGAGTACCGGCAGGCCATTGAGGTGCTCAATGAGGCACGCTTCCGCATCTTTGACACCATGGTCGAGTGCGACGGCTTCGCCTTTCTGGCCATTGGCCGTCCGGAGGCGGCCGGGTGCTACTGCTCGGTCAACTCCTACCTCAAGGAAGTCATCAGCATGCTCGCCAACGACTTTGACTACGTGGTCATCGACGGTGAGGCCGGCATCGAGCAGATCAGCCGCCGTGTTATGGAGCAGGTCTCGCACCTCGTCCTCGTCACGGACCAGAGCGCCAAGGGCGTGAACGTCTGCCGCGAGATCAAGGAGGCGGCCGATGACCTCATCACCTACGAGCGCATCGGCATGATCGTCAACCGCGTGGTCGACCCGAGCATGAACGATCTCGTCAAGCTCGACGGGGTGGACGTGCTCGCCTACATCCCCACCGATCCGATCCACGCCGCCAACGACATCCACGGCAAGAGCGTGTTTGAGCTGCCGGAGGACTCCAACATTATGGTCGGCGTCCACCAGGCGCTGCACAACCTGGGCATTTTTTGAGGAGGGAACGACATGAAGGATATGGAACTGTACGACAGCTTTATTCGTGAAACGACCGACCTGCTCGGTGCGCCGACGCAGAAGTGGGCCTACAAAGAACGCGATGCGTGGAAAGACAACGGCGAGAGCGAGCTTGTGCTCCTGCGCGACGCTGCCTATGAACTCGGCGGCGGCGCGAACGACGCCGTGAACTTCACCTGCGTCACGTCCGACAGCAGCCTGGTCCCGGCGGACGAGGTGCTGCTCTACGGCCCGGATATGAAGGAGATCAAGGGCGACGTGCCGTTTGCCCGCCTGGTCATCCTCGGCGTCAAGGACATCGACGTTGAGCAGAAGGACGCGACCTATGCCGCCATCCGCAACATCGAGTTCGTGAAGTACCACGTCTTCCCGGACGGATACATGATGCGCGTCTCGCCCGAGAGCAGCCGCGAGCAGATCCGCGTGAGCAAGAAGGCCATCAAGAAGGGCATCTCGTTCTACAAGGTCGGCTGCGACTTCATCAAGCAGTATAAGAAAAACCCGAACATCACGAACGTGCGCGTGATCTTCATCACGAAGAATGTCGACTTCAAGACCCTGCACGACACGGCCAAGAAGATCGACGACGTGACCAAGACCATGAACACCATCCTCGAGGGCATGCCCGAGGATCTCGACTGCGCGAGCTGCAGCTTCAAGCCCGTGTGCGACGAGGTCGAGGGCCTCAAGGAGCTGCACTTCGGCAAGGCCGGCAAAAAGGCGCCGGAGGCGTAATTTCCGCACAACATACACGCGCGGCCCCGCAAAAACCTGCGGGGCCGTGTTTTCATCTTTCATCAAAGGAGGTGCGCCATGCCGAATTTTTGCATGACGCTCAGCTATGACGGCACGCGCTACAACGGCTGGCAGCGGCAGGGCAACACGCCGGACACCATTCAGGGCCGGCTGGAGGCCGTGCTCAGCGATCTGCTCGACCAGCCGGTCGAGGTCGCGGGCTCCGGCCGCACGGACGCGGGCGTGCACGCCCGGATGCAGACGGCGTCGTTCCGCGCGCGGACCGACCTGCCCGCGCCGGAGCTGCTGCGGCAGCTGCGTGCGCGCCTGCCGGGGGACATCGGCGTGCTCACGCTCGCCGAGGCCGCGCCGCGCTTTCACGCGCGCCTGTCCTGCCGCGGCAAGACGTATGTCTACCGCGTCTGGAACAGCGAGACGCCGAACGTGTTTGAGCGCCGGTATGTCTATGCCCTGGCGCAGCCGCTCGACACGGCGGCCATGCAGCGCGCGGCCGCGCTGCTGTGCGGCACGCACGACTACACGTCGTTCTGCGCCAACCGGCGCATGAAAAAATCCGCCGTGCGCACGGTCGATGCCATCACCGTCGAGCGGCTGGGCGAGGAAGTGCGCCTGACGTTCTCGGGCGACGGCTTTTTGTACCACATGGTGCGCATCCTCACCGGCACGCTGCTGGAGGTCGGGCTCGGGCAGCGGGATGCCGGCACGATGCCGGCCATCCTCGCCGCGCGCGACCGCAGCGCTGCCGGGCCGACGGCGCCCGCCCGCGGGCTGATCCTGTGGGAGACAAGATACTGAACGTTTGGCAGCGCACAGAATCGGAATTTGAGGGAGTATTTATGAACAGAAAAAGATGGCCAATTCTATGTGCAATCGCAATATTCGCAGTTGCCATTCTCGTTTATGCGAATTTTCAAAAGAAACATACTTTTGCACTTATAAACGATGAGGGCATGATCAAATCCGAACAGATACAGCCGCTATTTGGAACCGTAAAAGTAAGTGGGGATTGTGATACGGATGTGGTCTTTACGG
>ENA-OQRC01002195-OQRC01002195.1-human-gut-metagenome-genome-assembly--contig:-NODE-2195-length-11433-cov-4.333275_pt1 | contig 11433 bp, 9 predicted proteins | sample MGYA00243236_ERZ505102 | MGnify/ENA primary metagenome ERZ505102 (study PRJEB26097, sample SAMN02712089) | human gut metagenome | biome: Gut microbiome | host: Homo sapiens | place: Denmark: Copenhagen... | reverse complement strand
AGACCGCCAATTATGACAAAAGCGCTTATAATACAGGCTCCTTGTTAGGCGGAGGTGGCTTTGATGCTACAAGTTAAACAAAATGATATGTAGTTGGCAGCCTTTTTTTAAGATAAAAGGATAGCTGATATTCAATCAGGGAGGAACAAGAGATGGCAAATGGATTCGGCTCATTATATGTAGGAGCATCTGGACTCCAGAATGCACAGAATGCAATAAATACAACGGCAAACAACCTTGCGAACGTAGACACCAAAGGATATGTCCGCCAGCAGGTTCGATATGCCGATAAAAATTATACAATTCTTAAAGACAGCAGAGCTAATGTGAACATGCAACAGTCAGGACTGGGCGTGTCAATTGGAGATGTTGTTCATGCAAGAGATATATTCTTAGACAAGACGTATCGGCAGGAAACCGGACGAATGTCTTTTTATTCTGCCCGTTATGAGACAGCCACTTATGTGGAAGATCTCATGCAGGAGCTGAATGGACAACAGTTCAAACAGAGTGTCAGTGATCTACATCAGGCATTTCAGGAACTGGAGCCTAATATGGATAATTCCACACAACAGAATCTGGTACTTGAAAAAGCGGATCTTCTGCTGAGCCGTACGAAGTCATTGTATGATGACATGAAATCGTACCAATCCAATATCAATGAACAAATTAAAGATGATGTTGACCGTGTAAACAAGATCGGAAACCGTATCTATGAACTGAACCTGCAGATTCAGAAAGTAGAAGCTGGCGGACAGGAAACTGCAATGACCCTGCGAGATGAGCGTGACAATCTGCTGGATGAGCTGGGCGGATACGGAAGTGTCTCCATTAAGGAAGATGCGACGGGATTTACGTATGTAGATTTTGAAAGCACACCGTTTATCGATGACAATAAGTGCTATAACATCGGACTGCAGGAAGACAAAGAAACCGGATTTTACACACCGTACTGGACGCAGCTTTCTGATGTGGACAAGCAGCAGTATGTCCGCGTATTTAAAAAGAACGAAGTGATTTCCACGGATTTAAATACCGATGTGGGAAGTATTAAAGCCAAACTTCTTGCCCGTGGGGACGGATACGGAACGTATCAGGATCTGGAAAGCGAAGAGGCGTATGACCGTATTTCCGGTTGTACCATGATGGAGACAGAAGCACAGGTTTCTGCACTGCTTCACAATATTGTGACAAAAATCAACGATGCATACTGTCCGAATAAGACAGTAGATACGGATGTCACCTATACCGATGCCGATGGGAATCAGGTATCATTAAAGGGAAAGAAAGTTCTGGATGCCGCAAACTGTGCGGTCGGGGAAGACGGACAGCTGCCACCGAGGGAATTGTTTACCCGTGTGGGAATGGATCGTTATACCAAGGTGACAGGAGATGATGGGAATACCTACTATGTATACAACGAAGAGGACGAAAATGATCCCACGACGCTGTATTCCCTGAACAATATCAGCATCAATAAAGAGTTGCGCAAGCAGATCACACTGATGCCGTACAAGAATCAGAACGGTACGGATTATCCATTGGGTGAAAAACTGATGAGCCTTTGGAACGACAAGGAAATGACACTGAATCCGTACGACAAAAAGCCGTGTACGTTTGAAGGCTATTATAACAAGCTGATCGGGCAGATCGGAAATGATGGAAGCACTTTCCAGTCGGCAAGTGAGACACTGACGGGGGCACTGTCTTCCATCGACAACCAGAGACAGCAGACGATGGGCGTTTCCTCCGATGAGGAACTGACACACATGATCAAATTCCAGTCTGCATATAATGCGTCCAGCCGTTTTATGACGGTAATCAGTCAGATGACAGAACTGATCGTGACAGGATTGAAATAGAGATAAGGAGGCGTAGTTATGCCATCACAATTTTTTGGATTGAATATCGGGGCAAGTGCGTTGTCGGCATTTCAGACCTCAGTGAATACAGCGGCAAACAACGTTGCAAATGTGCAGACCAAAGGATATACCAGACAGACGGCAAATCTGTCCGCAACCGATCCGATCCGTGTATATACCAGATACGGCAGTGTCGGAACCGGTGTGGAAGTGACTTCCGTGACACAGGAGCGAAATCTTTATTATGATGAAAAATACTGGCAGAGTAATTCAAGCCGGGGATTTTTCGAACAGAAACTGTATTATGTGGATCAGGTCCAGACAATCTTCCGGGATGATGAGCAATCGCAGAAAGGATTTTCCAGTATTTTTTCCCAGATGTTTAAGGATCTGGATACCTTAAAGACACAGGGAGAAGTGAAAGCCGTCCGCAATCAGTTTATTCATCAGGCACAGAGCCTTTGCACTTATTTTAATGCTTTGTCCAAGAGCCTGACGGAGATTCAGGAGGATACCAACGAAGAGATCAAGGCTTCTGTGGATAATATCAATTCCATTGCAGAGAAAATTTCGGTGCTCAACAAGCAGATTAATAATATTGAAGTACGCGGAGGGCATGCAAATGAGCTGCGCGACCAGCGTGCCAATCTGATTGATGAGCTTTCAGGGATTGCAGATGTAGAGACGAAAGAATTCGAGGTGACAAACTCCAACGGACAAAACTTAGGAGGAACCAATTACCGCGTATATATCAACGGACAGACACTTGTAGACGGAAACGATTACCGGACATTAAAATGCACCTCTTCAAAGTATCTGAACAATCAGATGGATGCCGAGGGCATGTATGCCATTACCTGGGAAGATACCGGAATGGAATTTAATGCCAAAGGTGCCAGTGCCAACGGAAGCCTCAAGGCATTGTTTATGATCCGTGACGGAAATAACAATGAAAATATGAAGGGAACGGTCTCGGCTGCAGATCTGTCTTCTATTACGATAAAGATTCCGGATACAAAAGTGAATGAACTGTCACTGGCGAATAAAGGCCGGATTATGGTAAATAATAAGTTTTATTACTATGATGGATGGACTGCAAAAGTCGGTGAAAACGGGGTAAACAGTGTAACATTTAAGCTTGCCCCGGAATCCCAGATGGCAGATCAGGCAGAAGCTGACCGTGTCAAGGGAGACGGGCAGAGCAATTATCTGACAACCGGTTCTTCCATGGATGCAATGGGAATTCCATATTATCAGAATCAGATCAATGAGTTCCTGCGTAATTTTACCCAGGCATTCAATGATATTGAAAAACAGGGTGTTACATTAGATGGCGATAAAATGGGAGCCTTTTTTGTGGGAACTTCCCCAACCGGAAACACGTTTGATGCAGATTCGTGGGATGCGAAAGTACAGGCGGCAAAGAAAGACGGATGGACAAAGGATATTGAACTGTCATCCGACGGGGACAGCTATTATCAGTTTACAGCGACAACCCTTGCAGTAAACAGCAAATCATTAAAGGATCCCAACTACTTTGCAACGTCAACCCAGATTACACAGGGGGAGGCGAAATACGATACCGTTGAGGATCTTTTGAAGCTGCAGAAGGATGTGCGGATGTTCCGCGGGGATTCTGCGGAGACGTTTCTCGAAACACTGATTTCAGATGTGACGGTTGACGTGAACAAGACAACAACAAGTTCCAATAATTATTCGAACCTGTCTACCGCGATCGCGACACAGCGTACCTCGGTATCCGGTGTGGATGAAGACGAGGAAGCGATGAACCTGATCAAATTCCAGAATGCATACAATCTGGCATCTAAGGTGATTTCCGTGATGTCTGAGATGTATGACAAACTGATCAATGAGACCGGGGTGGTATGATGCCTGCGGACGAAACCGTGTGAGCTGACAGCATAAAACTTAGGAGGGAGATCCTATGAGAGTTACCAATAATATGATCACAAGCAACACAAAGAGCAATATCAATGCAAATAAGGTGCTTGTGGATAAATATAATACCCAGATGACAACGCAGAAGAAGATCAATAAACCGTCGGATGATCCGGTCATTGCGATTCGTTCCCTGCGTATGCAGACCAGTTTGTCCCATATTGACCAGTATCTGAACAATAACATTTCGGATGCCAATTCCTGGCTGAATGTGACGGATACGGCGCTGGAAAATATGAAAACAATCCTGACGGATGTCCGCTCTTTATGCGTCAAAGGGGCAACGGATACCTTAAAAGAAGATGACCGCAGAACGATTCTGAATCAGCTGAAATCTTTAAGTGATCAGATTTATGCAGAAGGAAATGCAGATTTTTCCGGCAGAACGGTATTTACCGGATATCGTACGACCGAGCAGCTGACATTTAAGACAGATGAAGAGACAACATCCTACACGATTGATCAGAAATTATCCTATAAAGATATTTCCGAGGCACGCTACACATACGGAAACGTAGATGTACCAACGGATGCGGCAAAAAGCTTTGATGAAACGATTTCCATCGGGGAAAATACCTACGACCGGCTGCGCCTGGCGTATGGAAAGATTAACGGAAAAGATAATTCGGATGGAACGGGAGCAATTGATCCGATTTCCAGTATGAGTTATACGACAGCCGCAGGAAATAAGGTGGAATTAAATCTTGCACCGGGACAGACTAGCGGACAATTTGTAGATGAGAATGGGGCAGCAACCGGCAGTACGTTTACCATGTACGAATCCAAAGAGGAGTGGCTTAAGGCGAACAATGGAGAAGCCAAAGTCGGAGACAAGGACATGGTATTTATCAAAGATACCGGTGAAATGATTCTCGGAAAAGATTTGTCCAATACATTAAAGAGGGAAGAGGCAGATCTTAGCATTACGTACACCAAAACCGGATTTGATGCAGGAGAGGTTCGTCCGGAATATTACTATGACTGTAAGATGAAGACTCCGGATATGCAGGAAGCGGTACAGTATACCAAGGAAGACCAGCCGATCAATTTCGAAATTTCCAGTGGAATCATGCTCGCGGCAAATACACAGGCAAGCGATGTTTTAAGCACTGACATTGGACGGGACATGACAGAGATGATGACGCTTGTTTCTGCTTCCACACAGGCACATGACAAAGTTTCACAAATTGAAAAGATGATGTCTATGGATAAGTATTCGGATGAAGAGAGCCAGAAGAAACTTCAGACCTATCTGGATGCTGCCAATAAAGAAGCTACCTATGCAGACGATAATCTGTCAAAAACCTACCAGCAGTTTATCTCAAATTTTGACGGATACCTGAATAAAGTAAATGTGGCACATACCAATGTGGGTGGATTGCAGCAGCGCGTGGAGCTGACAAAGACCCGTGTGGAAAACCAGAAAGAGACGGTAGAAGAATTGAAGTCTAACAATGATAACCGTGACATTTCGGATATTATCATTGATTACTATGCTGCTTACAATGCATATACGTCCAGTCTGACGGCTGCATCGAAAGTTGGAAGCCAGACATTACTGAACTATTTATAAAAACGCGGAGCGAAGGAGAAAGACCATGAAGGCTGATTCACGTATTTTTGGAAAAATTGAAATAGAGGATGATAAAATCATCACGTTAGAGAAAGGTATGATCGGTTTTCCGGATCTCAATCATTTTGCACTGATTTATGATGAAGAGAAAGAAAAAAAATACAATTCCATTATGTGGCTGCAGTCGATGGATGATCCAGACATTGCATTTCCGGTTATGATGCCGCATATTGTCAAGGAAGATTACAACCCGAATGTAAGTGAGGAAATGATTGCACCACTCGGAAAGCTGACACCGGAAAACACATATATTCTTGTGACGGTAACGGTCCCGAAAAATATAGAAGATTTTTCCGTAAACCTGAAAGCACCGGTTGTGATCAATATGGATAACCGCAAAGGGGTACAGATGATAGTGGAGGATGATTATCCGGTAAAATACAAAGTATATGATGTGCTTAAGGCAAAGAAAGAAAAGGCGGGTGAATAAGATATGCTGGCATTGACAAGAAAAAAGGGGGAGGCCCTTGTAATCAACAACAATATCGAGATCACCGTACTTGAAATCCGGGGAGACCAGATCAAACTTGGAATTACGGCACCGAAAGATGTTCCGGTATACCGTAAGGAAGTGTATCTGCAGATTCAGAAAGAAAACCAGGAGGCAATCAGCCTCGATGGTATCGAAGCATTAAAAGGAATTCTTGGATAAAGCGGAAAAACAATCGGAGGGTGTTAAGTTTTTACTGACACGCTCCGATAATTATTTATAGAATGACAGTAATAGATTGGCTATGCAGCCGGCATAACCGGCGGCGGATGATGGAGACAGGAGGTAATCATCATGGCAATGGAGGCTATTAAAGGTGCAGGAATGACGTATCAGGGAAGCGTGTCATCTGCAGAAAGCCAGCCCAAAACAGATTCTGCGGTAAAAGCTGCAGAGACCGATGCACCTGAAAAGGGCATCGTATCGGAGAATATAAAGCAGGCTGGTGAGGAGAACGTAAACACTTCCCAGGGAGCAGATCAGCGGAATACAAATGCGCAGATCAAAAAAGCCGTGGATGAAGTGAATAAAAAGGCGGTCAACTCGGAAGCAATATTCGGCATTCATGAGGCAACCAATCGTGTGACCATAAAAATTATTGATAAAGATACCAAAAAAGTACTCAAAGAGATCCCACCGGAGAAAACACTGGATATGATTGCAAAAGTGTGGGAACTTGCAGGCCTTATGGTGGATGAAAAAAGATAAAAAAGGGGAGGGAAAATTATGCCAATCAGAATGACAGGTATGGTGTCCGGACTGGATACCGATTCTATCGTAAAAGAACTCGTTTCTGCATACAGTACCAAAAAGGAAAAATACGAAAAAGAGCAGACAAAACTTGGCTGGAAGCAGGAGATCTGGAAAAGTCTGAATAAAGAAGTAAACAGTTTTTATAAGAGTGTTGGTAATCTGCGGTTTGACAGCGGATACAATACCAAAAAGACAACATCGTCCGACAGCACGAAGGCAACCGTCAGTGCGAGCGGAAATGCGACTGTCGGAACACAGAAACTGCATGTGCTTTCTACTGCACAGTCCGGTTATCTGACGGGGGCTGAGATTAAGACAGCAGCCAACGAGAAAGTTACTACGTCTACAAAGCTTTCGGATCTGGGTGTTACAGCAGATGAAATTACCTTTAATGTGGGACCGGCAAATAATTCTGCATCCGGAACCACAAAACAGATCAAAGTAGGAAAAGACAGCACAATCAGTGACGTTGTAAACCAGCTGAAGGATGCGGGACTGAATGCAAATTTTGATGCCGGAAACAGACGCTTTTATCTGAGTTCTTCAGATTCAGGATATGCAACGGATTTTAATATTACTGCGGACAGCAGCGATACAAATTCTACAACATTATTAAACGCACTGGGTCTGGGCAAGACGGCAAAGAAGATTGACGGAAGCGATGCGGTTATTGTTTTAAATGGCGTAAAATATACCAGTACAACGAATAATTTTTCTATCAATGGATTATCCATTTCCGTCAATGGAGTGACAGACAAAGTCGATGATCTTGAAAAGGTCGATGTCGATGCCTTAGATGACAGCAAGGCAGTTTCTATTTCCACAACGACCGATACACAGGGAATTTATGACAAGATTAAAGACTTCCTGACCAGTTACAACAACATCATCAACAAGATGACGAAACTGTATAACGCAGATTCTGCAAAGAATTACGAGCCATTGACAGATGATGAGAAGTCGCAGATGTCTGATTCGGAAGTAGAAAAGTGGGAGACAAAGATCAAGGACTCCCTGCTTCGCCGTGATTCCAATCTGAGCACGATTATGAATGCCATGACGACTTCCATGACCAAGGCAATTTCCATCAATGGAAAGAATTATTCGCTTTCCAGTTTTGGAATCAGTACACTTGGTTATATGAATTCGGCAGAGAATGAGCAGAATGCTTATCATATTGACGGTGATGAGGATGATGAAAATACATCAGGAAATAAAGATAAGCTGATGGCTGCATTAAGCAGTGATCCGGATACCGTGATTGATTTCATGAAGCAGTTGTCGACCAATCTGTATACGGCAATCGACAAGCAGATGCAGAGTAATTCCCTGCGAAGCAGATACAGCATTTACAATGATAAGGAGATGACTTCCCAGTATACAAGCTATACGAAGACCATTGCAGAGTGGGAGACAAAGATTTCCGACAAGGAAGATTATTATTACAAGAAATTCTCCAAGATGGAGACTGCGCTTTCCAAGTTAAACAGCCAGACAAGTTCTCTTTCAGGTATGTTCAGCAGTTAATCAGTATCATGCAGGGCAATCTTTTGCAAAATAAAATATACAGGAAATAATAGGGGGAATCAGGATGATTCAGAAAAATCCATATGCAGCGTATAACAACAGTAAGATCCAGACGGCAACACCGGCAGAACTGACGCTGTTACTCTATGAGGGAGCTATTAAATTTACAAACATTGCGATTGTAGCGATTGAAAAGGGCGATATTGAAAAGGCGCATAACAATATCCGAAAGGCAGAGAATATCATTCGGGAGTTTCAGATAACTCTCGACCACAAATATGCAGTTGCCAAAGATTTTGATGCGGTCTATACCTATCTGTTACAGAGATTGTTAGAGGCCAACATGAAAAAGGACAAGGGTATCTTAGAGGAAGTGCTTGGTCATCTCCGTACCATGCGGGATACATGGAAAGAAGTTATGGCAAAGACCGCAAACGGAAACAATATCAAGACAAAGGAACCGGTAGCGTAATGCCGGCAGGAGACAGTATGCCAGATACATATATTGCAATTATGCTGCAGAGCCTGAAAAAAAAGGAACAGGTTCTGGATGAAATTATCCGCCTGGATGACCGGCAGAAAGATACCCTGACGGATCCGGAATGCCCGTTTGATGTGTTTGATGAAACCGTGGAGGCAAAAAGTGCGTGTATTGATCAGCTGAACCAGCTGGACAGTGGTTTTGAGAAGCTCTATGCACAGGTGGCAGAAGAACTGGATCAGAACCGTGAAGATTATGCAAAGGAAATTCGTGACATGCAGCAGTGCATTCGCCGGGTAACGGACAAAAGTGTCAAGATTCAGGCGCAGGAAGCCCGCAACAAAGAACTGATGCGTGAAAAGTTTGCCACAATTCACAGACAGGCAAAGGCGGTGCGGAAAAACAGCCGTGCGATTACCGGATACTATAACAGTATGAAAGAATGGTAGTTATTTCATAAAATGGGACAAAAGTACTACTTGATAAAAAATATCATATGACTTATAATGACTTTGTTATATGACTGACGGATAATGTGGAGCACCACGTGAAGTATAACATAGCACACCGCATGAAAAATCGCTGACGCGATGCGGGTGCGTAGGTTATACATCAAATAGATGTATAACAAGGGTCGTACCGTCTGGGCAAAAGATAAAAAACCCAGGCGGTTTTTTGCGTTCATTTATATTTTCCGGTTTTTGGTAAATATATTGTACGAAAATAAAGACATGCGTGGGTATTGACAAAATGATGAACGTTAGTGTAATCTATCAATGATTAGAGAATACTAACCAATAAGAGAAGGAGGATCACCATGTTAGAAATGAAAGAGTGGGATGGATTCGAAGGACGTCTTTGGAAAGAAGAGATTAATGTCCGCCAGTTCATTCAGGATAACTACACACCATATGATGGTAACGAGGATTTCCTTGCAGAACCTACAGAGGCTACCAATAAGCTTTGGGGAGCACTGCAGAAACTGCAGAAGCAAGAGCGCGCAAAGGGCGGAGTCCTCGATATGGAGACCGAGGTTGTAACCGGTATTACAGCTTATGGTCCGGGATATATTGATGAATCTTTAAAGGATTTAGAGACAATTGTAGGTTTACAGACAGACAAGCCGTTAAAGCGTGCATTCATGCCTTACGGTGGAATCAAGATGGCTGTTCAGGCATGTGAGACATACGGATATCAGGTAAGTGACCAATTAAAGGAGATTTTTACCAAGTATCACAAGACACACAACACAGCCGTATTCGATGCTTACACACCGGAGATGATGAAAGTACGTCACAATAAGATCTTAACAGGTCTGCCGGATACATACGGACGCGGACGTATTGTTGGTGATTACCGCCGTGTTGCTTTATACGGTATCGACCACCTCATCGAGGAGAAGAAGAAAGATAAGGCAAACTGTGGCTGTGGTGAGATGACAGACAATGTGATTCGTTTAAGAGAAGAGATCGCCGAGCAGATCAAGTGTTTAGAGGATATGAAGAAGCTTGCAGAGATCTACGGATACGATATTTCCAGACCTGCAACAAACGCAAAGGAAGCCGTACAGTGGTTATACTTCGGATACCTTGCAGCAATCAAGACACAGAACGGTGCAGCAATGTCCGTTGGTCGTGTTTCCACCTTCCTTGATATCTACTTCGAGAGAGACTTAAAGAAAGGCATCATCACAGAGCAGGAAGTACAGGAATTGGTTGACCACTTTACCATGAAGCTTCGCATGGTAAAATTCGCACGTATTCCTTCTTACAACCAGCTGTTCTCAGGTGATCCGGTCTGGGCAACACTTGACGTTGCGGGTACAGGCGTAGACGGACGTTCCATGGTTACAAAGTCCGACTTCCGTTTCCTGCATACATTAGAGAACATGGGACCGGCTCCGGAGCCAAACCTTACCGTATTATATTCTTCCAGACTTCCGGAAGCATTCAAGGATTATGCAGCACGTATCTCTATTAATACAAGTTCCATCCAGTACGAGAACGATGACGCTATGAAACCGGTATGGGGCGATGATTATGCCATCTGCTGCTGTGTATCTGCTACACAGACAGGTAAGGAAATGCAGTTCTTCGGTGCCCGTGCAAACCTTGCAAAGTGTCTCCTGTATGCAATCAACGGTGGTGTGGATGAGAAGACCGGCCAGCAGGTAGGACCGGATTACAAGCCAATTACATCTGAGTACCTTGATTATGATGAAGTCATGGAGAAGTACGACAAGATGATGGACTGGTTAGTAGATATTTATGTGAATACCTTAAACCTGATCCAGTATATGCATGACAAATATTACTATGAAGCAGCAGAACTTTCTCTGATGGATACTGATCTGAAGAGAACGTTCGCAACCGGTATTGCAGGTTTCTCACACGTAATCGATTCCCTTTCCGCAATCAAGTACGCAAAGGTTAAGGCAATCCGTGATGAGAACGGAATTGCAAAAGACTTCGAGATCGAGGGAGACTTCCCAAGATACGGTAACGATGATGACCGTGCCGATGATATCGGAGTATGGCTGTTACAGACATTCATGGATAAGTTAAAGAAGCATCACACTTACCGTGATTCTGAGCCTACAACTTCTATCCTTACCATTACTTCCAACGTTGTATATGGTAAAGCTACAGGAGCAATGCCAGACGGACGTAAGGCTGGCGAGCCACTTTCACCGGGAGCTAACCCAAGCTACGGCGCAGAGAAGAGCGGA
>ENA-OQRC01002187-OQRC01002187.1-human-gut-metagenome-genome-assembly--contig:-NODE-2187-length-11459-cov-7.675026_pt1 | contig 11459 bp, 10 predicted proteins | sample MGYA00243236_ERZ505102 | MGnify/ENA primary metagenome ERZ505102 (study PRJEB26097, sample SAMN02712089) | human gut metagenome | biome: Gut microbiome | host: Homo sapiens | place: Denmark... | reverse complement strand
ATAAGAATAACAAAATATAGAGAAATAATGGGCGGGGATTGCAGAAAATCTGCAATCCCCGCCCATTGCGTACGCTTGAGAAAGTATGTTAGAATTTCTTTCAGATGTCTGAAAAAGTAATACCAGGTGTTGGAAGCAGATGGCTGCATTATTATATAGACAAATAGACAGGACAGGTGAGCAGATATGAAAAAAGAACTGGAATATTTTATGATTGATGGAGAATTCGGAGGAAATCAGGACTGGTTCACGAATATTGTTATGAATGTTGGTGGATGTGGAGCTGCAACGGCATGTGACAGTTGTATTTATCTGGCAAAATATAAGGGAATGAAAAAATTATATCCGTTCGATCTTGAACAGATGGATAAAGAAGCATACAAAAAATTCAGTCAGATTATGAAACCATACATCCGTCCAAGAGTTCAGGGCGTAAAAAAGCCGGAATGGTATATTGAAGGTCTGGCAAAATATATTTCAGATGTGAATGAAAAATATGGAACGGATTATCAGATTGATATGGAAAAATTCGACGGGACAGGTACTGCGGAAGAGGCAGAGAAGATCATATGCGAACAGATTGATAAGGGACTTCCGGTACCATATCTGATGTTGAGACATTTGAATGTTGAAAAGTACAAAGATTTCATCTGGCACTGGTTTCTTGTGGTCGGATATGAAAAGAATGAACAGGGTATGTGGATCGATGTGGCTACTTACGGGGAAAAAGTCAGACTGGATCTAATGGAGTTGTGGAAAACGGGCTGTGAAGAAAAAGGTGGAATCGTAATATATGAGTTGAAAAATACGGAGGTGCAGAGCAAAAACGAATAATTAAAATAAAAATGACCATATTTCATATTTTTAACACAAATTCTTGTTAAAATATTTGTAACTGTGAAAAAATAATAAGAAAGTGGGATAGAAAAAGTGAAAAAGCGAATCATGACTGCAGGAATGTTGGCTATGATACTTGCGATGGGAATGACAGCGTGTGCAAATGCAGACACGAAAGAGAAGAGCACAACGAAGAAAGAACAGGTTTCAGAGTCTGATGAAAAAAAAGAACAGAAAATGTCAGATAATGAAGCAAATGTAATGAATGAAAAACAGAAAAAAATCTATGAGAAGATCAAAAAAACATACAATGCAGAAGAGCAGCAGAAAATAGCGGACGAACTGGAAAAGAAAAAAGAATCTCAGGAGTATACACTGAGTAATATGCTGATCGAATACAATCCTTTTGGAACCAATACACAGTCATTGTATGTTTATTTTGAGACAGATTCGGCGGTGAAAGTTTCTTATACGATTCATGTAAAGGAGGATGATATTGCCGACTTTAGCAGAAATGTATATCAGGATGAAGAGTATCAGAAAGAGCATGAATTTCAGGTGATCGGTCTGATCCCGGATACGGAGAATACGATTACATTCTATATAACGAATGAAGACGGTTCTACGGATACGAAGGAAATCGTATATGAGATGGGAAGTCTGTATGGAGAAGAGGCAGTACAGCTTGATACGGATGTAAAACAAAGTGCGGACAAGTTAGAAGACGGGCTGTATGTGGTACTTGGAAATGACAGTCCTTCTATGGATTTTATGTATTATTATGACAATAACGGAGTCTTAAGAGGAGAAGTTCCTCTTCTGGGATACCGAAGTCACAGGCTTATCTTTGACGAGAATTCGATGTATTACAGTATTTCCGAAAAGAAGATGGCACAGGTGAACCGTCTTGGGCAGGTAACAAAGGTATATGATCTTGGCAATTACAAATTGCACCATGATTATGTGTTTGATGAAAATGGAAATATGTTGATTCTTGCAACTGATACGACGCAGGACAGCGTGGAAGATATCGTGTTGAAACTGGATGTAAATTCCGGTGAGGTGACAGAGGTACTGGATCTGGGAGATCTGTTTGGCGAATATAAAAAGACCTGTGTGAAAAATTCTTCCGATGAACTGGACTGGATGCATATCAACACGATTCAGTATATAGGAAATGGGTCAGTACTTTTAAGTTCAAGAGAGACGTCAACAATCATCAAAGTAGATAATATCTATGACGGGCCGGTGGTTTCTTATATGATCGGTGAAAAAGATTTCTGGAAAGATACTTCTTATGTAAGTCTTCTGCTGAATAAGAAAGGAGATTTTACAATACAGGGTGGCCAGCATACGATCACATATGAGACAGATGAAAGCCTTGCGGACGGGCAGTATTATCTGTATATGTTTGATAATAATATTGGAATCAGTGAGACAAGACCGGATTATGACTGGTCGTCGATAGGTCTGAAAGTAAGTTCTGCGGTTGACGGAAAGAATTCCAAGTATTACAAATATCTGGTGGATGAAAATGAAGGTACATTTGAACTTGTAGATTCGTTTAAAGTACCTTATTCCGGATATGTCAGCAGTGCGCAGGAAACAGGAGATAATGTACTTGTAGATTCGGGATTAAAGGGGACTTTTACAGAGTATGATGCAGATCATAAAGCAATTGTAACTTATAAGATGGATTATGAGAAATTTATTTATCGTGTATTCAAATACAAGTTTGATGGATTTTATTTTGAAAAAAGTGAATAATCCATAAAAATGATATAGAAGTCTTTACGGATAAGGATTTATCCGCTAAAATGGAAGCGTCGGTTTTGCCGGCGCTTTTGTAATGCTATGCGTTCATAAGGAGCTGCCAGTGGCAGGTCCTGTAGATAACAAAAAGAAAAGAGGAAAATAAAATGACAAATCCAATCGTAACAATTGAGATGGAAAATGGAGATATTATGAAAGCAGAACTGTACCCGGAAGTTGCTCCGAATACAGTTAATAATTTTGTTTCACTGGTGAAGAAAGGTTATTATGACGGACTGATCTTTCACCGTGTCATCAATGGATTTATGATCCAGGGAGGATGCCCGGACGGAACAGGAATGGGAGGCCCGGGATACACAATTAAAGGAGAGTTTGCTCAGAACGGTTTCGCAAATAATCTTGCACATACAGAAGGTGTACTTTCTATGGCAAGAGCTATGCATCCGGATTCAGCAGGTTCACAGTTCTTTATCATGCATAAAGCTGCACCACATCTGGACGGTGCATATGCTGCATTTGGTAAGATCATCGAAGGAATGGATATTGTAAATAAGATTGCTGAGACAGATACAGACTACAGTGACAGACCGCTTGATGAGCAGAAGATGAAAAAAGTAACCGTTGATACAATGGGAACAGAGTATCCGGAACCGGAAAAAGCATAAGAAAAACATAAAAAAAAGAAACGAAACAGCAGAATCATAGCAACTTCCAACACATATGACGCGGAGGAAAATAAAAGATGGAAATGATCCAGACAGAAAAATTAGTATATGAATATGAAAAACGTGATGAAGAAGGCAATGTGATTGGAACATCGCGTGCTATTGATGAAGTGGATATTGAAGCAAAAGAAGGACAGTTTATAGCAGTTCTCGGACACAATGGTTCCGGTAAATCAACGCTTGCGAAGCATTTAAACGCAATTTTAGTTCCGACAGAAGGTTCCGTATGGGTGAATGGAAAGAATACAAGTAATCCAGAAGAACTCTGGGACGTAAGACAGTCGGCAGGAATGGTGTTTCAGAATCCGGATAATCAGATCATCGGTACTGTAGTAGAAGAAGATGTAGGATTTGGTCCGGAAAATCTGGGAGTTCCGACAGATGAGATCTGGCAGCGTGTAGAAGAAAGCCTGAAAGCAGTTGGAATGATCGAGTACAGACATCATTCTCCGAATAAGCTTTCCGGTGGACAGAAGCAGAGGGTTGCAATTGCAGGGGTTGTAGCAATGGAACCCAAATGCATCGTTATGGATGAGCCAACGGCGATGCTTGATCCGGTTGGAAGAAAAGAAGTCTTAAAGACGGTCCACAAACTCAGAAAACAGAAGAATGTTACAGTAATTCTGATTACGCATTATATGGAAGAAGTAGTAGATGCGGATAAGATCTTTGTAATGGATCACGGCAAAGTTGTGATGGAGGGAACTCCGAAAGAGATATTCTCAAGGGTGGATGAGCTTAAGAGCTATCGCCTGGATGTACCACAGGTGACAATCCTGGCAGATGAACTTCGAAAACGTGGACTGGATATTCCAAAAGGAATCTTAAGAAAAGAAGAACTGGTAGAAGCAATTACGCATTTACAACAATAGAACATTTGATGTGAGAAATGGTGAGAAGAAATGACAGACATTGCAATTAAGATAGAACATTTGAATTATGTATACAGTCCCGGGACTGCATACGAAAAACATGCACTCAAAGACATTTGCCTGGAGATTCCACACGGTGAATTTGTGGGAATCATCGGTCATACCGGATCGGGGAAATCGACTCTGATCCAGCATCTGAACGGACTTGTGAAAGCAACGGACGGTGCGCTGTATTATAATGGAGAGAACATTTACCAAAATGGATATGATATGCGTGCACTCCGTAATCAGGTAGGACTGGTGTTCCAGTATCCGGAGTATCAGTTGTTCGAGATTGACGTACTGACAGATGTGTGCTTTGGACCGAAAAACCAGGGGCTGAGCAAAGAAGAGTGTGAAAAGCGTGCGTTGGAAGCACTGAAACTGGTAGGATTGAAAGAAAAATATTATAAATCTTCTCCGTTCGAGCTCTCGGGCGGTCAGAAACGAAGAGTAGCGATCGCAGGAGTTCTGGCAATGCGTCCGAAAGTGCTGGTTCTTGACGAGCCGACGGCGGGACTTGATCCAAAGGGAAGAGATGACATTCTGGATCAGATCGCATACCTGCATAAGCAGAGTGATATGACGGTCATTCTGGTATCACATAGTATGGAAGATATTGCAAGATATGCAGACCGGATCATTGTGATGAACAAAGGGTCTGTAATGTATAATGGTGCGCCGAAAGAGGTATTTGCACATTATCAGGAACTGGAAAAAATCGGACTTGCAGCTCCGCAGGTGACGTATATCATGCATGATCTGAAAGAAAAAGGTTTATCAGTCAAGGTAAATGTAACGACTGTAGAAGAAGCGGCAGATGAGATTATGCAGGCACTGGAGAAGAAGATATGATAAGAGATATTACAATCGGACAATATTATCCGGCAAAGAGTGTATTACACAGATTAGATCCAAGAGTGAAACTGGTGGGGACGCTGTTATATCTGATTTCATTGTTTTTATTCAACAGCATTCCGGGATATGTGATGACAACATTGTTCCTGATCATTATTATTAAAATGTCAAGAGTTCCGTTTTCCTTTATTGTAAGGGGATTGAAACCAGTCATCATGCTTCTGATGATTACAGTGTTGTTCAATCTGTTTCTTACAAGAGACGGGGCAGTACTGTTTCACGCGTGGATCTTCACGATTACAGAAGGGGGATTAAGGACTGCGGTATATATGGCAATCCGTCTGATCTACCTGATCATCGGCTCGTCGCTTATGACATTTACAACGACTCCGAACGAGTTGACAGATGGAATCGAAGAGTTACTTGGACCACTGAACAAGATTCATGTTCCGGTACATGAGATTGCGATGATCATGTCGATTGCACTCCGCTTTATTCCAATCCTTCTGGAAGAGACCGATAAGATCATGAAAGCACAGATCGCAAGAGGAGCTGATCTGGAAAGCGGTAATATGATTCAGAAAGCAAAGAGTATGATACCGATTCTGGTTCCGTTGTTCGTATCGGCATTCCGAAGAGCCAATGATCTGGCAATGGCGATGGAAGCGAGATGTTACCGTGGCGGCGAAGGACGCACAAAGATGAAACCGTTAAAATATCATAAAGAAGACAGAATAGCATATATTACTGTAATTGCTTATGTGATTTTGGTGGTGGTGATCGGAAGATGCGTACCGGTGCATATTTGGGTGTTTTAAAATGTATACAGGGACGGAGGAATTAAAAAACCTCCGTCCCAAATTTATGTAATCTTGTTACTAAAAATTAATTGTATCAGATTGTGTGGAGGTCATCATGAAAAGAATCAGAATATTCGTAGCATATGATGGAACTAATTACTGCGGCTGGCAGGTCCAGCCAAATGGAGTTACGATTGAAGAAAAACTGAATAAATCATTAGCAAGACTTACCGGGGAAGAAATCAGAATTATCGGGGCAAGCAGGACTGATTCAGGGGTACACGCACTGGGAAATGTAGCGGTATTCGATACAGAATCTTCCATTCCGCCTGAGAGATTTGCGTATGCATTGAACCAGAGGCTTCCGGAAGATATTGTAGTAGTAAGGTCCGATGAAGTTCCGGCAGACTGGCATCCGAGATATCAGGAGAATATTTCAAAGACTTATGAATATCATATATACAATGCGGCGGTGCCAAATCCGTTAAAGACAAGATATTGTACGTTCGTATCGTTTCCAATGGATGTTGAGGCTATGCGTGCCGGTGCAAAATATTTGGTTGGAGAACATGATTTTGTAAGCTTCTGTAATATCAGAACGAATACGCAGGATACCGTCCGGACGGTGTATGATTTGATAATTGAGAAAAAAGACGATGAAATCGTGCTTCGTATTACAGGAAATGGTTTCCTTTATAATATGGTTCGTATTATTGCGGGAGTCCTGATCCGCGTTGGCAGAGGATTCTATACTCCGGAAAAGGTAAAGGAAATTCTGGATGCAAAAGTTCATACTTCAGAGGGAGCGACGGCACCACCGAATGGGCTTGTGCTTATGAAGATAGATTATAATTAATCTTCTATACAAGAAAGTTATTGGTAAAAATAGATTATAAATAATCAATGAAAGGTCGGAAATTTGGACAATACACAGAAAATAATCGGAATAACGTACAAAAATAAAAAATAATGCCATCAAAAGTTAAGAATATGTTAAGATATACCTGTCTGACATGAATTTGACAAAGTCGGACGGAAGGAGAGAATTTATGGAAATGTTATTGTACCTTGTTCCGGTATTTGGAATTCTTGGACTTCTTTTTGCAGCTTATCTGGCAGCAAGAGTAGGAAGACAGGAGGCCGGAAACGACAGAATGAAAGAAATTGCCGCTGCTATCAGTGACGGTGCGCAGGCATTTCTGACAGCAGAGTATAAGATTCTGATCATCTTCGTTGCTGTATTATTTATACTCATCGGAGTAGGAATCGGGAACTGGATCACTGCTGTATGCTTCGTAGTAGGAGCTCTGTTCTCTACGCTTGCAGGTTACTGTGGAATGAAAGTAGCTACTAAGGCAAATGTAAGAACTGCAAATGCAGCAAAAGAAAAAGGAATGAACAAAGCACTCTCAATTGCATTCTCCGGTGGAGCTGTAATGGGTATGTGTGTAGCTGGTTTTGGTGTGTTTGGTGTCAGCATGATTTACATTCTGACTAAAAACGTTGATATTATTACAGGATTTAGTTTAGGAGCTTCTTCAATCGCTCTGTTTGCCCGTGTTGGTGGTGGTATCTATACAAAAGCTGCTGACGTAGGAGCTGACCTTGTAGGTAAAGTGGAAGCTGGTATTCCGGAAGATGACCCGCGTAACCCGGCCGTTATTGCTGACAATGTAGGAGATAACGTAGGTGACGTTGCAGGTATGGGAGCAGACCTTTTTGAGTCTTATGTAGGAGCACTCGTTTCTGCACTGACACTTGGAATCGTGTATTATAAAGCTGAGGGAGCAATCTTCCCGCTTCTGATCGCAGGACTCGGACTGGTTGCATCTATCCTTGGAACATTCTTTGTAAAAGGTGATGAGAATTCAAATCCACACAAAGCATTAAAGACTGGTTCTTATGTAGCAAGTGCACTGGTACTGATCGTATCTTGTGTACTCAGTAAAGTATTCTTCGGAGACTTTAAGGCAGCAATCGCTATCGTAGCTGGTCTGATCGTAGGACTTCTGATCGGTATCATCACAGAAGTATATACGTCCGGAGATTACAAATCAGTAAAAGAAATCGCAGAACAGTCAGAGACTGGATCTGCAACAACCATCATCAGTGGTCTCGCAGTAGGTATGAAATCTACAGCAATCCCGATCCTTTTGATCTGCGTTGGTATCTTTATTGCTTACCAGACATGCGGACTTTACGGTATCGCGCTTGCCGCTGTAGGAATGCTTTCTACAACAGCCATCACAGTAGCTGTAGATGCTTATGGACCGATCGCTGACAATGCCGGTGGTATTGCAGAGATGTCCGAGCTTGATCCACACGTTCGTCAGATCACTGACAAACTGGATGCCGTTGGTAACACAACAGCAGCTATGGGTAAAGGTTTTGCTATCGGATCTGCAGCCCTGACAGCACTTGCTCTGTTCGTATCTTACGCAGAAGCAGTACATCTTAAGTCAATTGATATCCTTGACTCACGTGTAATCATCGGAATGCTGATCGGTGGAATGCTTCCGTTCTTGTTCTCAGCTATGACAATGTCATCTGTATCAAGAGCAGCATACCAGATGATCGAAGAAGTAAGACGTCAGTTCAAGACAATGCCTGGAATCATGAAGGGTACAGAAAAACCAGATTACAAGTCATGCGTTGCAATTTCAACAACAGCAGCATTAAAAGAAATGCTGGTTCCTGGTGTCATGGCAGTACTTGCACCGCTGGTAGTCGGAATCCTTCTTGGACCTTCTGCACTTGGCGGACTTCTTGCAGGAGCACTTGTAACAGGTGTTATGATGGCAATCTTCATGTCTAATGCAGGTGGAGCATGGGATAACGCTAAGAAATACATTGAAGATGGAAACCACGGTGGAAAAGGAAGCGAGGCTCATAAAGCAGCTGTAGTTGGAGACACTGTAGGTGATCCGTTCAAAGATACATCAGGACCATCTATCAACATCCTGATCAAACTGATGACAGTTGTATCACTGGTATTTGCACCACTGTTCCTGTCAATCGGCGGATTATTATAAGAACATTTTAGAATAATCATAAAAAGCAGACGATATCTGTACCATCCGGTACAGATATCGTTTTTTACTCTACTATGTGTACAAGAAGAAATTGTCTGCAATCCAAATATCTATAATGAGCAGCAGGCAGCAGAGTTTGCGGGTGATTTATAAAAAGTTGAGAAAAATATTAGAATTGGGGGACTGGCAACCACCCGCTGTTTGTGATAATATATGTGTCGGGACTTTTATTAATTTTGAAAATAGATAGAAAAGAGGCAATAAACATGACAAAAGTAGATATTATTTCAGGATTCCTCGGAGCAGGAAAAACTACATTTATCAAAAAGCTGCTCAGTGATGTATGGGCAGGAGAGAAACTTGTGCTGATCGAGAATGAATTTGGCGAGATCGGTATCGATGGCGGATTCTTAAAAGATGCAGGAATCGAGATTACAGAGATGAACTCAGGATGCATCTGCTGTACACTGGTTGGTGACTTCAGCAAAGCTCTGGTAAAAGTATTAGATGAGTATCATCCGGACCGTGTAATCATTGAGCCATCAGGAGTTGGGAAATTATCTGACGTAGCAAGAGCAATTGAAGCTGTAGAAAAAGATGCGGACATTGAAATTGACGGAAGAATCACAGTTGTAGATGGTAAAAAGGCAAAAATGTACATGAAGAACTTTGGAGAATTCTTCAAAGATCAGGTAGAGCATGCGTCAACAATCGTAGTAAGCCGTACACAGATGATGACAGATGAAAAAGTAGAAGAATGCGTACACACACTTCGTGAAGAAAATGCAGAAGCAACGATCATCTCTACACCATGGGATGAGCTTGGCAAAGAGGCAATCAGTCATGCACTGACAAAGGGTGCTGAGATTGAGAGCCTGTTTGAAGATCATGAAGATCACGATCATGATCACGACCATTGTGACCACGATCACCATGACCATCATGATCACGATCACGACCATTGTGACCATGATCACCATGACCACGATCATGATCACTGCGATCACGATCATCATGATCACTGCAATCACGATCATCATGACCACGATCATCATGACCATGATCACGATTGCTGCTGTGGACACGATCACGATCATCACCACCATCATCATGCAGATGATGTGTTTACAAGCTGGGGCAAAGAGACTGTTCATAAATATACCGAAGAAGAACTGGATTATCTGCTGAAGGCACTGTCAGAGACAACATCTTACGGAACAATTCTTCGTTCCAAAGGTATTATCCAGATGACAGACGGATCATGGAAACAGTTCGACTTAGTACCGGAAGAGTACGAAGTAAGAGAAGGACAGCCGGACTACACAGGACGTATCTGTGTAATCGGAACAGACCTGAAAGAGGACGACCTTCTGAAATTATTCCACGTATAGGATACTAATAATTGGCTCCATATTATTTATTATGGAGCCAAAAATCACAATATAACCATAAAAGAAAGAGGTGCGAGTATGGCAACACCTATGTTTATCGTTACGGGATTCTTAGACAGTGGTAAGACCACCATGATCAAGGATACCCTGATGGAACAGGAATGGATTGAACCGGGACTTACACTGTTACTTCTCTGTGAAGAAGGAGAAGAAGAGTATCCGGAAGAATATTTAAAAGAAAAAAATATGGCAGTTTTGAAAATCGAAGAATTTGACCAGTTGAACACTGTATTTTTCAAAAACTGTGAAAGAAACTATCATCCGGCACAGATTATCATCGAGTACAATGGAATGTGGAAGCTGGAGGATCTGCTTTCAATCAGATACCCGAGAAGTTTCGAACTTCAGGGAGTATACTCTACCGTAAATGGTACAACACTGGATATGTATCTGATGAATATGAGAAATATGCTGATGGAACAGCTCACAGAGTCTGAGCTGATCGTTGTTAACAGATGTGCAGATGGTGTTAACAGATCCGGATTCAGACGTGCACTGAAGGTACAGAATCCGATGGCACAGCTGATCTTTGAAGATATGCAAGGCAAGATCATCGAGCCATCCGAAGAAGATCTCCCATATGATGTAAAAGGAGACAAGATCGTACTGGATGATGTTGATTTTGGTGTGTGGTATGTGGATGCATATGATCATCCGGAATTATATCTGCATAAAGAAATCGACTTCAAAGGACAGATCTTCCGCCCGAAGGGAATGCCGGACAATATGTTCGTTCCGGTCAGAGAGATTATGACATGCTGCGCGGAAGATGTACGTTATTACGGATATCCATGCAAAGCAGAAAAGAAGATCGATGTAAAAGCAAAATCCTGGATGCAGATCCGTGCAAGGTTCGAGTACGAGGCAGTAAGTTCCTTTGGAAATAAACAGCCGGTACTGTACCTGATCGATATGGAACCAGCCGCAGAGCCGGAAGATAAGGTTGTGTATTTAGGGTAATTGGGATTTAATTCAGAAAGGCACGACGACCCGGACCTGCATAAAAAGTAGGAAGCCGTTCCTGTTCAGGTTCCGTCGGTGGGAAATACTAAAGCGTCAAAATTATGCTAAA